>Ga0315274_10001336_pt1 | contig 37988 bp, 48 predicted proteins | sample YL17G02_20_MG_FD_203700 | JGI IMG/M metagenome (GOLD analysis project Ga0315274, IMG submission 203700) | Sediment microbial communities from Yellowstone Lake, YNP, Wyoming, USA - YL17G02_20 | ecosystem: Environmental > Aquatic > Freshwater > Lake > Sediment | place: USA: Wyoming | collected...
TTTCCTCGGCGTCATGTTGCTCCATGATCGGGGCGGCATCGCGGTTTTCAATCACCACACCGCGCAGCCGTTCCGTGATTGCGAGCAGCTCGGCCGGGAAGTGTGCCCAGTCATGCGCGGGCGTCGTCCCGCTCCTGCTCGAGTTCGCTCGAAATCCCGTTGCCGCACCACTCGCCGATGCGCTCCCGAAGCCCATGAAGGAACGGACCACCGTGCGCCGTGCCTGCTCCAGCGGGTCCTCGGTGGGAAGGTAGGACAGTTTGAACTCCTCCCGCGCAAACGGAGTCAACTTCAACTTTTCTATGAGAGCAGCTCCGTCATCGCGCACAACGCGGAACAGATTCACGATCTCACCGTCGAGATCGTTGTAGACTTCGGAATAGGTCCTCGGCTTCTGGAGGAGCACTGAGCCAGCGCCGCCGAACGGCTCAACATAGGTTCGGTGCTTGGGAAAGTGCGAAATGATCCACGGGGCCAGCATCCACTTGCCGCCGTGATAGCGCAGGATCGGCCGGCCCGGGCCGGGCTTCTTCGTGCCTATCACCTCGCGGCCCCCGTTCCGACCGAATCCCGGAACCTTTCCGTCATCTCGTCCCATGACAACATGGCCGTCGCGCACCGCATCAAGGAGGTCCTCCTGCGTCTGGAAGCGGTGAATGCAGTGGCCCTCGCTGCCGAAATCGATCATCAGAAGGTAGGGGCCCGTGCCTGTGGGCGTGCTCATGCGCTCCTCCTGTGACTGACCTCGCGCACGTGGTAGGTGTTCCGCGATCGCGCCTGCAGGACTGCAGCATACTGGCGTGCGCGGCTGGCGTCCGACATGCGGGTGATGTAGAACTCCCGGCCGGCCGCGCTCATGATGATCTGGTAGATCCTGCCGATGCGCTCGGGCGAGAGCGGGGTCTCATCCAGCGGACCGAACAGACCCAGCTGGGCGCTCATCGGGCAGCCTCGGCCGCAGCCCGCTCGCTCTGCTTGATGAGATAGGCCAGACGATCACGGCGACGATCACCAGCGTTCAGGACATTCACCCGAATACCGTTGCCTACGTCGTAGTAACCCATGAACTCGGCCTTGAATCCGTAGCGCGCACAGGCCCTCACAAACTGCGCCTTCGTCAGATCACGGGGTGTGCTCATGCGCTCCTCTCTTTCTGTTCGCGATGCGCTTTTATTGAGTTCTCAGATTTCGTGAGCCATTGGCAGTTCCCCGGCTCGTAGTTTCCGTCATTGTCAACGCGATCGATCGTCAGATTGTCAACGTAGCCGTGAGAAAGAGCCCAGAAGCGGAAGGCGGGGAAGTCATGGCGCCACTCAGGGCATACGCGAATTCCCCGCCCCCCATAACGGGGATAAGCAATATGCCGGGGGTCTTTGCAACGCTGTTGCATGGCGAGCCAGATTCTGTATATGGGCGTCCGTGCAGTGCTTTCTCCGTGGGGCCTGTGCAGGCATCCACATGACTTTATTTTCCCCCTCACAAGGTAGCTGCCAGGAGCTGTTCTGATCGTTCCGCAGTCACAGCGGCATTCCCACATTGCCGCTTTCGCCATGTGAGAAAATCTGAGGATAATGAGTTTTCCAAATCTCTGACCGGGGAGCAGCTCTATCCTTGTCATTCTGTCCTCGCTTGAGTCTTCTCTGCGATGAACTCCATGATCTGCTCGCGGCGGATGCGGATGACGCGCTCGCTGATCCTCACGCACCCGATGCGGCCGGCACGGATGAGGTCATAAAGCGTGCGCTCGGCTATGCCCATGAAGGCCGCCGCCTGCGCGACGGTGCTGAACTGCGATAGGTCAGCCATGGCGGCTCTTTCGCCCGGCCTCGATGTCGGCTTGATCCTGTTCGTGAACTACAAGCCCTCTGTGCACGAGGTGAATTACCGTGTTCGGAAAGGATCTGGAGTAATCCTTGGATAGTGATTCCAGACGTTCGCGCAGAGCTCGGGGCCATTGAATGGGTTGCCGCTTCCAGCGGACGCAAAAATCGATCTTGCGATTGATAATCTGGCCGGCCATGTTCATGCCCCCTTCTGGGTTGTTTTTCGAGGAAAGCGGATGACCTTGCAAATGGTGGGAGAATGCGCAGGGCCTCTTTCTGCTATTGCGAGGCGGATTCCCTTGTTGATGAGGACAATGATGTAGGATTGAAAATCCATGTCGCGCTCATCTCCGGTCTTCCAGGGCTGAGTAATCTTCTTTCTCAGGTCGCCGGTAATGTGAATCGTGATGGTTTCGGATTTCCTGATCCCGTTGGCATTCCTGGGCTTGCCCATGCTCAGCCTGCCTTTTTTGCATGCCCGTCAACGCGGCTTAGATGTTCGATGAATATTTCGTTTAGGAATGCATTCATGGAAAGGTGTGGCCGCTTCTTCGCTTCCCGTTCCAATTGCTTTTTTAGGCGCGGATCACACCGGACTTTCAATTCCGCCATGACGTTCCCCCCCCTGCCGTTCATATGTCGATACCCATAATAGACCCATTATAGACCCTTGTCAAGTCTTTTTTGGTAAGAATCTAATGGCTTTCCCAATAGCAAATTATGTTTGACAAGGGCCCGAATTGGGTATAAAATGGGTATGTGGATAAAAAGAAAAAAGCACTGGGGGAAGAAGTCGTTACGTTGAAGATTTTTATTTCCCGCCAGATCGCAGATAGGATCGAAGCCTATGCTAGGGGAATCAGCGGTGGCAAAAGGCCGAATGTGACGGCGGTTGTAAGGGGTTGGATTATGGAAAAACTACCAGAAGCAGAGGCAAATCTGGGAAGTGGGGAAAAAGAAGCATAGGATGTAAAATCATCCCCTTTCCGATTGGAGGTAGAGCATGAAAAAGCCCCTCTTGTGGTTGTCTATTGCTATTGCCGCTCTTGGGGCGTTCGGCTGTATGCCAAAATCCGCGCCCAGCACAGTACCCCTAATCCAGCAACTTACTACCCTTCCGGCTGTTTCAGTAACGCCGGTGCCGGCTCAGTGGAAGATGGTCCAAACCTTTGAAGGTGAATCGTATAAAAACACACCCAATTTCGATCTTTCCTCAAACGAATGGCGTATCTCCTGGCAAGCAACGCCGGGGAAGATGGGCGAGGGATTGTTCTCCTTTGAAGTTTTTCGGGCAGACGGCAGTATGTTGGACCTCGTCGCTAACATTGTTGGCAGTGGCGAAGACGTAAGCTACATGAAAGAAGCTGGTTCATTCTATCTAAAAATCATGGCCAGCGAAAAGTACAAGATCACAATAGAGAGCCAGTAGATGCCATACCGCCCCATTCCCCCCAAGCCCCGCAAAGGAAAACCACGCGGCATCAACTTTGATCCGAAGATCTATCAGCGGCTTCTCAATCTCGTGGCCAGCGAGCATCGCAATCTCAGCGATACCGTCAACCACTTCCTGGCGCTCGGGTTCGATGCCCACGATAAGGCAGAGCGGGATCGCATCGAGGGCGAGAGCATCAGACGCGCTCGGGAACGCAAGGCCCGGGAACGCCGATAAGGGTGTCACCAAAAGTGTACCCAATCTCAGTACGGGCATCGCGGACATCGCGCCGTATGCGTGTTCCATCGCGGTTTTCCGCTCGTATCGTACCCTTTGCGCCTATCGCGGGCACACCCATTGCCCTGGAAGGAATAGTCCCCTCGCTATTTCCCCGTGAAAATGACATTATCTTTGGAATGTGTTCTCAAAGTGTACCCACACGGAGGTGATTGGTGAAACACCCCACTGCGTTCAAGCCAGCCGGGCGATCCTGCTACTACTTCAACTACACCGACCGCGATAGACAGCGCCGGCGCAGGTCCACGGGATGCAACACGCGCGACGCTGCCGATGATGAGATCAGGCGATTCATGACTAGCTTGGCTGGCCCTGGCCGATCTAGCGCCACCTTCGCCCAGTACAGCGCGCCCTTCTTCATCTGGGATCGGTGTCCTCACGTCGCCCGCCTTCTCGATTCCGGCCGATCAATCGGTCTCCAACACGTCGAGACTTGCCGTAGATGGCTAGATAACTGGGTGCTGACTGATATCGCTTTTGCTCAGCAGCCGATGCGCGAGATCACGCGGGGGGACCTCCTGGATCTGCGCAAGCGCCTACGTGCCCGCGTGCTCTGCGAATCCACGCGCCGCAAGGGCGACGGCCTGCCCACGGTGAACAAGGTGATGGCGGCAGTGAAGACGATTTTCCGCGAGGCCTATTTCAGGGAGGATCTGCCGGCCAACCCCGCGGATGGCGTGGGCGACATCAGCTACGAGGAAGGCGGGCCCGACATCTTCACCTTGGGGGAGCTGCGGGGCATGTTCGGCGGGCCGGATCCCGGCACCCTCGCCTATCGCGTGTTCAAGACCGCGGCGTGGACGGGGATGCGCTGCGGTGAGATCCTGGGCGGCGGGGTTGGGCAGCTCTCGGATGGCATCTTCAGCGTCGACCATGCGTGGAAACATCACAAAGCCGAGGAGACGGGAGATCCCAAGTGGGGGAAAAAGCGTCTGATCGCCCTCGCCCCCACCATTCGCACAGATCTGGAAAGGTGGATCGGAGAGCGTTCGAGCGGCCTGATCTTTGCCTACGAGGATGGGCGCCGTCTGCACGCGGGGTGGTGGCGAGAGAGCTTCAAGGCGCTTCTGAAGAGCTCACAGATCGCGATCGGCGCCCGGCACCTCACCCCTCATTCTCTGCGCCACTCGCTCAATACGCACCTTCTCGAGGCGGGCGTGGATCCGCTTCGCGTTCAAGTCTACCTCTGGGGCACGAAAGTCGAGGCTGGGCACGCGGGGATCCAGCGCCAGGGGATCACGAAAACTCAAAGCCTCTACACGCACTTCCAGGCAGCCATGACCGAGCCCGTGGCCAAGGCGATCGAGGGGCTGTTGGGGGCCCAGACGGCCGAGCGCGTCTCGGCGATGTAAGATTCGGGAAAATGTAAGCGATATGTAAGCGAAAAAGTAAGTAGTCATTTCCTTTCCCCGCAAGCAATTGGCGAGCGATCTTACATTCTTACAAATCTTACACCCCGGGAGACACAGTTTCCCAGGATCATTTATGATCATATTCACGTACTGCATTCAGCCAGCCCGGTGTTTCTGGTATATAGTAAGTAAGTAAGTAAGTAAGTAAGATATCTAATATCTCTATCTCTCTCTATCTCTTTCTTCCTATATGATCTTTTCGCTGGATTATTTGGAGGTTATTGATAATTACACAACCTTACACGTATTTACGGCGAAACGTACCACTTACCGGCGGGCCCCAAGAGGCCTTTTTTTTCGGCCTTTGGGCTCAACACACCGACGCTTGCAAATACCCCGTGCACGCTGTATCCTCCTCCCATGGCCAACCCCTTCCGCGAGATCCGCGGCGACTTCCTGCGGATGGACCTCCATGAGTTCGGCGAGCTCTATGCGTTCTTCGAGCGTATGCCCTCACTCGTGCGCCCCGCCGTTGCGCAACTTCTGAACGACTTGGCCTTTCGTGGCAGGGAGGTGGCGATCGACACGTTGGGCAAACGCGTGATCATTCGAAACCGCAGGTTTGCCCTCTCGCGCATGCGCGTGCAAAAGACAGGCGCCAAGCCCATCGCTCAGCAGCAGGTCATTCTCGGGAGCATCATCACCATAGGCAAGGGCGGGCACGTCAGCCAAGACGGCTGGGCGAGCCTGCAACGTGGAGGCGACGCCACTCGCAATCGAGTGCTGACGCTGGCAGCCCGCGGGGGGCAGAAGGAAAAACAGGCAAGTGCCAGCTCGAGGCTCAAGCCGAGCACCGATTTCCCCAAGCCCGAGGACTGGGGCGACATTGCAAACCCTCGCTCGCGCATGCAAGCGATGATCCGTGTGATGTCCGAGTCCAACGTATACGGCAGAGTCTTCATGCTGCCCAAGGGACAGAGCGGCGGCATGACTCCAGGGCTCTATCGTGTGGAGAAAGGGCGCTATAGGGACTATCGACACAGCAAGCACAGCGGCATAAGGACGGGCAACTGGCACCTCATCTCAGGGAGAACGCGTCCCGTGCCCAAGATCCAGATGCTGCAACGCTTCGGCAAAGCCCCGCGCGGCCAGCGTTGGCCCTGGATACAGACGACAGTCAAACAGCTCATCAAGACAGCACCCCTTGCGAAGATGTGGAGCGCAGCCATGGACAGGGTGATGGCGAATGCGAAACCAAAATAAAAAGGTACTGTGACACGATTCGCAATTGTAGAGCGCGTCATGTCGCGACGTCCGGACAACTGGACCTGCGGCGGGCGGCGTTAAGGTTAAGCGCCGGCGCTTGCTTAATCAGTTCCCTCGATGATACCCTGTGCACGTGGTATCAGCGAAGTCCAGCACCGTGAGCAAGGCCGAGTTCGCGCGCCTGGCCAAGGTCAGCAAGCCCGCGGTCTCCATCGCCCTGCGGAAGGGCCGAATCACCGCCGAACGCGATGGCAGCATGAATCCCCAGCGCCCCGAGAACGCCGCGTATCTCACCACGCGAAAGCGGCAACGCCGTCAATCCAGTCCTGGCCCGGGCGGCGGGAAGCGCGCGCCGGCCAAGCAGAAACCCTCGCGGTCGGAGCGCCGGCGGAAGCCGACCAAGGGGAAACCCAGGCAGCACATCGCCCGGTCGGCCGGCGGGCGGAAGAAGCAGAGAGCGCAGATCGCGGAGAGCGGTCCGCAGAAGGGCGCGCTGCAGATCGACGGTGAAACCTTCCACATGGCCGACCTGCGCCACACGATCGCGAAAGCCAACAAGGCGGAACAGGAGATCGCCATCCGCCGCGGCGAGCTCGTGGAACGCAGGGACGTCCACAACTTCATGGCCCGGCTCTACCAAGTGCACGCATCGCAACTGAAGACCTACGCGGAGAAGATAGGCCCCGACGTGGCCGCGGCGTTCAAGCTCACCGATGCCGAGACCCCGCGGATCCAGGAGATCGCAGGCACGGACATGCTGCGCGTGCTCAGTCAAATCAAACGCGAGATGAACGACTACCTGGAGAGCATCGGGAACGAGGAGCTGGAAGATAGACCTAAACCGAAAACCAAGCCAGTGGCGCGGAAACGGAAGAAACCCCGAGCCCGAGAGGCCAAGCAATGAGTGAACAATCTGGAGCGATTTCTTGGCGTGATGTTGCTTGGTATTTCGAGGGTGAAGGTTCCGTAGGCTATTATAAAGCCTCTGCCAGGAAGAGACACATTCTCTTTGTCCGCTTGAGTTCGAGCAACAAGGCTTTACTCGATGAAATAAGAAACCAACTCATCCCCGATGCTGCCGTTTCAATTTCAACTAAAGCCGGTTCAACAAGCGGTGGCGTCCTTCATAAGAAGAGCGGTTTCAATCTTGTATTGTGCTGCGATAAGGCACTGATTTTCCTCTCAGGAATCGCGAAGCACCTGCCTGATTGCTCTGAAAAATTGCCGCAAGTCAAACTCGCACTATCTATCGGCAAGTGGACCGATGGCTTGGGGGCTGGACAAATGAAAACCATGAAACACCTCCCCTACCGGGATCCCCCGCAGCGCGCATGACCCGCACCGATCGGGAGTTCTTCCGCAAGGAGCTCGAGCTCCTCCCCGACGACGCCCCCCCGCGGCTGATCTCTGAATACGTCCAGGGCCGCCGCATCATGCCCCCTGACACCCCGTTCCCCGGCTACTGGTCCAATGCGCGCACTCCCTACCTCATCGAGCTGATGGACGACATGAGCCCTTACTCTCCCGTGCAGCACTCGATCACGATGAAGGCGCGCAAGCTGGGATGCACCGCTGCGGCGGAGAACGTGGTCGCCTACTGGGTCGACGCCAACCCCACGGCCGTGGAATACGTGACGGCCACCGACGAGCTTGCCGAGGACTGGAGCACGCGCCGCTGGGACCCCGTGGTCGATTCCCTGGGCTTCCGCCATAAGATGGCCGCGCAGACGAATCTCGCCAAGTCCCGCCGCACCGGTGACAAGGTTTTCAAGAAGGAGTTCGTCGGCGGCTACCTGGACATCATCTCCTCGAGCTCGAAGAAGGCCACCCGCGCCGGTGACATCCGCGTCCTGGTCCGGGATGAAATCGACGGCCGCCCTCCCCTTCTGGTCTCGGGCGAAGGCTACTGGACGGAGGTGAACTACGGGCACACCGCGAGCTGGGGCGCGCGCAAGAAGGTCATGGACTTCAGTTCCCCGACGACAACCGAGACCTCGGAGATCGCCCGCCTGTACGCCCTGGGCGACTGCCGCAAGTTCCTCGTGCCCTGCCCATTCTGCGGACACCGCCCGGCGAAGGTGATCTCCCTCCCGGGCATGCCCACGGCCAAGATCCGCCAAGACTCCCGCGACCAGGAACTCGTGCATCTGGCCGACGCCGCCGCGCACGGAATCAAAGGCGAGACCAATGGCGGCGTGTTCCTCCGCGCCTACTACCAGTGCGAGTTCTGCCACGAGGCGATATTCGAGTACCAGAAAACGGACATGCTCGCCGGTGGCCACTGGGAGCCGACGAAGAAATCGAGCGACCCGACCCTGCGCTCCCGGCAGATCTCCTCCCTGTATTCCCCGTTCGGCATGCTCTCGTGGAACGATTACTGGAGGCTGTACATGGCAAGCCTCGAAACCCCCGACGGCCCTCGGGCCTTCACCAACCTCTATCGCGGCCTGCCCTACGCGGAGACCGGAGCGCGCCCTGACCTGCGCAAGGTCATCGCCCTTCGTGGGACCTACAAGCAGACCGAGGTCCAGAAAGGCGTCATCTATCTCACGGCAGCCGTCGACGTCCAGCGCGGAAAGGACAAGCCCGAGTCACCCGATGAGGGGCCGCGCCTGGAGATGGAGGTCCTCGGCCATGGCCGCGGGTACAAGACATGGAGCGTGGACTATCGAAAGTTCCACGGCTCGATCGACGATCCCTACGCCGGCTCCTGGGAGAAGCTAGACGCGTGGGCCACCACGGGCGCTCCGGGGGGAGGAAGCGGCCTCCTGTACACGCGCGCGGATGGAGTGCGGTTCACACCCGCGGTCATCCTCATCGACTCCTCGGACGGAAAGGTCATGAACATCGTCTACGGCTTCTGCGGGCGCTGGCGATCCACCTTCCCCTGCAAAGGCGCGAAGACCATCGTGGCAGACGCCGATCGCCGCGAGAAGGGTGACATCGCAGGCACGGCATACAAGCGGTGGCGAATCGGGTCCACGGGCGACGTCACCCAACCCCTCTACGAGATCAACACCCAGTTCTACAAGGCGCAGTTGTACAACAAGCTGGGCACGGTCATGCGCCGACCGATGGAGCCGCAGGCGAACGGCTTCCAGGACTTCCCCCGGGATTACGACGACGAGTACTTCGCGCAGCTCATCGCCGAGGAGCAACTCTCCGATGGCAGCTTCAAGTCGATTCGTGCCAGAAACGAAGCCCTGGACTGCCGCGTGTACAACATGGCAGCGGGGGACATCTACCTCATGGGCCTGGTGGAAGGCATGAGGCGTGCCGCGCGTGAGAAGGGCGCCACCGTCCGCCAAGCCGAGGAGATCGGCTCAAACCACGCCCTTGCGTGGCTGGAGTCAAGGATTCAACCCAGGGCGAGCGGCTGAAAGACGGCCGATTTCACCCCCCTTGTAAAATACGCCGTGCACGCTGTATCTTTGATCCATGGGCGATCCTGCCTACTCCAACCTCCCTCAGACCACGGCAACGCGCTACGCCGCGCACTACACCTACTGGCAGACGATCCTCACCAACCTCCAGGCCCAGCTCACCGCGCGCTCACTCGACCAGCCCATCGACTCCTACTCGTTCGACTCGGGGGAGGGCAGGCAGAGCACGACGCGCATGAGCATCGACCAGCTCATGGCGGCCGTCGAGCGCGCCGAGCGCATGGTCCGCTACTACGAGATGAAGCTCTACGGCCGCGGGCTCATGTCCCTCGTGCTGAGGAGGAAGTGATGCACAGCCCGATGCGGACCGCGATGATCATGACGACGATGCTGGCCATGGCGGTAGGCGGAATGATGGATCCCGAGATGCCCGACGTCGCCGGCCATCCTCCCCGCCCCAAGGGCTACGGCGTGCACCTATCCAAGACCGAGCGCCGCGGGAAATCCCCCGCCGAGCTGCAGCGCCTGCGCGCCGAGAGGATACGCGATGGCTAAGCGGCGTTCCTTGTTTGCTGGAGTCCTTGACCTCATTGCCGATCGATCGGAGTTTAGGAAAACTCAGCGCGCCGCTCTGAAGCAGATGGCGCAGGATGCCCTCCGGGATCCCCGCGCGATTCAGGCCCCCACGCCCCAGGCCATCGCCAGCGGCTACACCACGGCCCTCTCCCGATCGGGCGGCGCGAAATGGATCGGCGGGCTCTCCTCCCCCTATGCCTCGCACGTCATCGATCACTGGCAGATGCGCCAGCAAGCCCGCGATGCCGTCCACGACAGTCAGGTCGCGCGCGCGATCGATTTCCGCTGGGCTGAATCCGTCGTGGGTACCGGCTTGCGCTGGGCTCCCGAACCCGACACGGAGCTCCTCGGCATTTCACCTGAGCAAGCCGACGCCTGGGCGCAGATAGCCGCCCGCCGCTTCCACCTCTGGGCAAGTTCCAAGGCCCAGCATCGTGCGGGGAACATGACCTGGTACCAGTCGCAGTTCGTCTACGAACTGGCGCAGCACCGGGACAACGACATGTTCGCGCGGTTCTTCTACAACCCCGCGCGCGCCGATCTCCTCAACCCCCTCCAATGGGATTTCATCGACCCGAACCAGATCCGGGGCGACGCCTGGACCTCCACCTCCTTCTATGCCGGACACCCCGAGGACGGGATCACGCGGGACGCCGCGGGCGTGGAAACCTCCTACAAGATCTGGGTCCAGCGCCCGGGCGAGTTCAAGTTCGACGAGGTCACCATTCCGCGCATCGGCGAGAAAAGCCGGCGCATCTTCATGATCCACGGCTACAGCCCCGAGTATGCAGGCCAGGGACGCGGCTTCTCGCGCATCGCCCACGCCATCCAGGAGTTCGAGAACATCACGGATTTCAGCGCGGCCCAGATCAAGAAGGCGATCGCGCAGTCAAACCTCGTGCTCACCGCCGAGAGCGAGACCGACGCGCCCTCGGGCAACCCCTTCGACTCCCTGGGCATGCCCGCTGCAGGACCCGCCTCACTCCAATATGGAACCCTGCCCATACCGTCGCCCTCTGCGGCGAATGTGACCCCCGCGAGCGTGTCCTACACACCGATCGCCGAGGCCACGTTGGCCGAACCCGGAACCACCATGGTCTTCGGCCTCGATGGCAAGAACAAGCTCAAGCCTTTCCTCAACACGTCGCCCGTCGACAGCTTTGACACCTTCGTCGATTCCTTTGCCGCCTACCTCTCGGCAGCCAACGGCATCCCCATCGAGATGGTGCTCATGCGGTTCAACGCCAACTATAGCGCGTCCCGTGGGGCCCTGGTCCTGTTCTGGCGCAATTGCCTCATGTGGCGCCAGGAGATGGCCACTGACTACCTGTACCCGACCGTCGAGATGTGGCTCTCGGGGGAAATCGCGGCGGGAACGATCCAGTGCCCCGGGTGGAACGATCCCGTGCTCAAGGCAGCCTGGATGATGGGCCGGTGGGTAGGCCTGCCCATGCCGAACATCGATCCCGCGATGACGGCGAAGGCAGACCAGCTCTATTGCGAGTTGGGCGCGCAGGACCTGGACGAGGTGGCCCGCAACCTCAACGGATCCAGCGGACGCGCCAACCGCGCCAAGCTCGCGCGCCAGTTCGCGGAGCTTCGGGAGGCCGGCCCGGTACCGTGGGCACAAGCGAAAGCCGCGCCTCCCGGGGCGGATGGTGAACCCCCGTCGGACGAGAAACCCGAAAAGCCGGGCGAAAACGGAAACGGCTCGCGGAAGCCGCGCAAACTCCAGAGAGTACCAGCGAGGTAGGGTCGCGAGATGGAGAGGTAAGGTCGCGAGATGGAGAGGTAGGTCATGGCAGAAGTACCCCCGGTCCCGAAGACGACGAAAGATGCGGTCATTGCGATCTGGTACAAGATTTTCAATGGCCTATCGGCGGCGGTCGAGGAGACGCGCTGCCTGGCGAAAGATACCGCCGGCCGGGTCCAGACAATCGAGGGAGTACTCCCGACCCTCTGGACGCGCGAGCAGCACGAGAAGATGCACGCGGAATACATCGCCGAGTGCGAGGCCAAGGCTAAGGAGAAACAGGAACACGGCGAGCGCAGGAAGATGAGCCGGCGCGACGTGATCATGCTCCTCCTGGTCGGCATCGGCACCCTCGCGGGGATCGCCTTCGGGGTGATCGGGATGGCGAAATGATTACCGGCGCGCGCCTCTGGGGGATCATCTATCGCGCAACGAATCTCTCCAATGGGAAAGTCTATATCGGACAATCAGTAGAGTCTTTGTGCGAGAGAAAGAGCAAGCACCTGAATGAGGCTCGGAATGGGAAAGACTCATATTTCGCACGAGCCCTCCGTGAGTATGGGATCGCCGGTTTCAATTGGGGAATCATCCACAACATCCAAGCGGATGATCGCGTTGTTCTCAAAAGAAATCTGAACGATCTGGAAATAAAAGAGATCAGAGCGCACGCATCAATGAATAGGGATCGCGGATACAACCTGACTATCGGCGGGGCTGGATCAATCGGATTCCGAATGTCACCAGAGAGTAGAGAGAAAATGCGGAAAGCAAAGTTGGGAGTGCCACGATCAATGGAGGCGCGGAAAGCTGTTGGCGATGGCCATCGGGGATTGCATCACAGCGAAGAGAGCAAAAGAAAACTATCCGAATCAAAGATTGGCTCCCGAAATCCTATGTTCGGCAGAGCCATCTCGGAAGATCATCGGCGCCGGCTTTCACTTGCTCAGAAAGGCAGGATCGTATCTGAGGAAACCAGGTGGCGCCAAAGTGAAGGAATGAAAAGAGCGTGGGCAAGAAGGAAAGCTGCATGATCACCGGGGCCAAGTTGTGGAACGACAGAAGCACATATTTTCGACAAGACAACAATCCCACAGAGACCATGCTAAAGAAAATGGGCGGGAAGTGGCTCGAAACCTGCGGACCCACGGCTGCCGCGAATTGCCTCGCCGCCCTCGGCTACGATCTCACCATCACCTGCCCCGGGGGATGGGTGCCGCAGCCCGAGGAGATCCTCGAGGATTTCCTGAACGACCCGCGCAACTACCCGGACATGCGGGCGGTGCGCTCCAACCTCGATCCCGCGAGCATCCCCGGCAACCGCGTGCCGCAGTACTACCCGCTGGCGGTCTCCCGCGTGTTCAAGGCGCTGGGCAATTACGTCGAGAGCCATTCCTTCGACGCGCTGGTCGACCACCTGTCCAAGGGCATGGCCGTCCAACTGTGCCTCATGACGCCCGGCCACTATATCGCGGCGGTCGCCTATGACGATGAGACTCACGAGGTCCTCTACCGCGACCCCTGGCCCGAGCGATTCGCGGACGGGAACGGATTCAACCGCAGAATGAGCGCAACGGAGTTTCAGGCGAACACGAAAAGCTTCGCCATCATCTATCTGTAGGGAGGGGACAATGAAAGAGTTCTTCAAGAAGCTGGCCGAAGCAATCCAGGACCAGGGCGGCGGGGTCGATCTGAAGTTGCTGTTGGGCGGCCCCATCGTCATCGCCGCGGTCATCTTCGTGATCATCACGCGCGACCTCGCGACCTTCGCGGTGATCGCTGGTCTGGGGACGACGCTCATCCTCGGCTCACTCGCCGGCGACCAGGGCAAGCTCAACGTCACCTCGAGCCCGAGCGATTCCTCGGCCGGCATCCCCGGGAGCTGATGGGTGTGGCGTGGTGGAAGAGTGCGCTCGCTGGCTTCGCGGCTGCTATTGTGCTCTGTGCTGGGCTTGGCTTTATCGTCCTCACCCGCTCAGGCACAAAGTCCGAGCTCACCGCCGCCCTCGACGGATACCGAGCAAGCCAGTCAGCCGACTACGCCGACCGAAGGATTCGTATCCGGGACATTGAGGCCCTTACTCGCGGAGGCATTGACGAGCTCCGAAGCCTCAGACGCGAACTCAGCGACGCTTCAAGAGCGGATCGACTCCGACGCGAGGCAGAAGATCGAAGACGACAAGCAGAGGCAGATCGAAGCCGAGCAGAGGCTGAGCGACGACGCGGCGAGGAAGAAAGAGCAAGAGGACTCAGCGACGGCATACGCGCGGTTATCGCTTCGAGTGCAAACACTACAGAGCTGCTTCGACGCGTTCTCTTTGAAGTTGACCGATTTCTCGGGTTCGGAGGAGGAGAAGCAGGCGCGGGCACTGGCGGCCCTGAATGATATCCAGGCCGGGGCGCGCAGGATGGAGCGGCAGAATCGGGCGTTGAAGTGGGCTTGCGGGATCCTCGCGGTCGCGACTGCGGGGGCCATAACCTGGGCGGCAGTGAAGTAAGGGGGAAACGATGAAACGGGAAATGATCGAGATCGGGACCACGATCCGCGTGGAGAACGGCCCGGCGCGGAAGACTGCGGTCGCCACGAAGGAGCTGCTCGACGATGCGGTCACAGCGAGCCACTACAAGGTGGGCGAGCGGGACGCACTGGGGAAGGTGATCGTCCTGGGCGAGCTCATGACGTACCTGGACTACCTGGGGGATCTGGTCTGGTACATCTACAAGATCGGTGAGGTGGGCATCAATGCCGAGGGCCGGGTGATCTTCCCCGACTCCCCGTTCATCGTGGTGGCGAACCCCGAGGACACGGTAGCCGTGAAGACCGAGGAGCGCTGGCTCCCCGCGGGCATCGAAACCACCAAAGAGCGGGCGCTCACCGCCGCGCATCTCCTGGAGGACTGACATGCCGTTCATGAACGATTTGCTATACGACCTCCTGCTGGCGGGATTCTCGGGCATTGCCACGCGCCTTGACATCTGCTCGGCGGAACCCGCGACGTACACCGAGGCGACCTCGACCTACACCCTGGGCAACAAGACGGGCATCACCTACCAGGCGCCGGCGGATCGCACACCGAACGGCCGCAAGATCGCGGTGGACGCCATCAGCGCCGGATCGGTGACCGGCACGGGCCTGGCCTCGCACTGGGCGATCACGAAGCCGACCGCGACCACGGCGCTGTACGCGGCAAAGACGCTCTCAGCCTCGCAGAACGTGACCTCGGGAAACTCGTTCACATTGGCAAGTTTTGACGTCGGCGTGCCGGACGCGACGTAAGCCATGGCCGATACTAAGATTTCCGGTCTTGCCGCCGCCTCGGCGGTCGCGGACGCGAACGAGATCCCGATCAACGAGGCGGGCACGACAAAGAAGATCACCGCGCTGCAATTGCTCGCCTATTCCGGGGACTCGATCCAGAATGCATCGGTCGCGGACCAGGTCATCAGCGCGACATCGGCGTATGTCACGAACTCGAACCTCGCCGTCCCTGCCGGGAAGCTCCGCATCAAGACAGTGTTCAAGTGGCGGATTACGATCACGAAGACAGCGGCAGGCACGACGGCCGGATGCGCGGTGCTCTTCAAGCTCGGGACTGGCGGCGTGATCGGCGACGCGACGATCCTCACCTTCACCTTCGGGACGCCGACTGGCGTGGTGGACGCCGCGGTCATAGAGGTGACGGTCACGATTCGCGGGCCACTCTCCGCATCGTGCATCGCAACGGGCGTAGCGGTACTAACGCACAACCTCGACGCGACAGGTTTCTCGACTCTGCACACCGAAGTCAAGCAGGTCACCTCCGGGACCTTTGACGCGACGACCGCGAACCTGATCGCGGGACTCTCGATCACGACGACCACCTCATCGGCCTGGACCGTGACCTCGATAGTCGGAGAGGCAAAGTACCTCTGACGACAAAGCTGACAGGGAGGCGTACATGAAGCGATTCCTTCTCGCGGCCCTCATGGTGCTCGTTGCACTCGGGGCCTGTTCTCAGACGAAAATGATTGTTGGCTCGACGATCACCGTCACCTGGGACGCGCCCGCGCTGGGCACGATTCCCCCTGCAGAGATCGCCTACGAGGTGTTCGCTCAACCCAGACCGAGCGGGACCGTGGTGCTCGTGGGCACCGTCACCGCCATCGAGCAGGTCGTCACGTTCACCGTGGAGGGGCCATATCGCATCGGCGTGCGTACGAAGCGCACTACGCCTGACGCAACGGTCCTGTACAGCGCCTACTTCTGGGCCGACGTGGACGGATCGACGCCGTGGTACGTGGTCTACTACAAGAGCCCGGACAGAGTAGATCGCGTGAGAATCAAGTGAGGATCGTCTACAAACGCCTTCGACTCGTCAGCGTAAAGAGCCTCAAGGACTTGCGGGACAAGGGGATGTAGGGGAAAGAAGGATGGGTTTTACCTTCATTGCATCTGCAACAGGTTTCTATAGCCCCTCTGGCACGATTCTTGATTGTTCTTCTACTCTCAACATTCAGGAAGGTGACTTAATCATAGCGGCTGCCGCCTGGGAAGACGCTACTGCTGTTGCCACAATAGCAGAAGATGATGATGATAACGCCCTTACGATGTTGACACTGGCAGACGATACAGCTAACTTTCAAAGATTAGGTTATAAGATCAATGCGGCGGCAAATGTTGCTGCTACTTTTCGAATGACTCTAGGCACCGCACGTGCATATCGTTCTATTACAGTTCTTCAATTCAGGCCCGATGCCGGAGAAACAGTCACATTCGATGCGGGACCAAGTTCTGCTTCTGCGGTAAGTTCTGCTGTTCAGTCGGGAAACATATCTACGGCGGGAAATGATGAAGTTGTTGTAGCATTTGAAAAACAATATTCTTCTACTACCGAGTCGGATTGGCTAATTGGAGATGTAGCTGCTGACGGAACAGTAGAAAATCAGAGTTGGGCATGGGGATGGTATAAGCTATTTACTACTCCGCAGACTGACATACATGGGCAGTTGACATTGGGTGCTACTCCTGCATGGGTTTGCGACATTATTGCCATCAAATCCGAGGCGGCGGGGGGCGGCGGCGGGCATATCGAAATCCAGGACCGATACTCGATCATCCAGCTTGAGACGGCCGACGCCCTACTCACGGAGGACGCCAACGCACTTCTGACCGAGGCGGCTGTCGAGGCGACTACCGACGATATCCTGCTTGAGGACGGCACGTCGTACTTGCTCCTCGATGCCAACGACGCGCTTACCGCCAACGGGCTCGACGTCGGCGCTCCCGCACTCGCCGCACCCGTCATTACACAGATTCACGCGCTGGCCGCCGCCGAACTCGCCACGACTCCCACACTCGCCACGCCCGCGCTCTCGCAGGTCCACGCGCTATCAGGTAATGGCATCGCCGTGGGCGCGCCCGTACTCGGCACCCCTGCCCTCTCGATCCAGATCGATCTCACAGCCAACGGCATCACGACCGGAGTGCCAACCCTTGGCGCCTCGACTCTCGCCCAGGTCCATGCACTCGGCGCCACTGGCCTCACCACTACCCCAGCGCTCGGCACGCCTGCGATCACTCAGACTCACGCTCTCGCGGCCACGGGGATCACCGCGAGCCCGACGCTCGGCACACCGGCTCTGAACCAGACGCATGTTCTTTCGGCAGCGGGTATCTTCACGACTCCCACCCTCGGGCAGCCAGTCATCACGCAACTACATATCCTCGGGACGGCCGAACTCGCCGCGGGGGCTCCCGCGCTCGGGACGCCGGTGCTCTCCAGCGGCAGCGGACTCACCGCCGACCCGATCACCGTAGGCACTCCATCTCTCGGCACCCCAGCCCTCACCCAGGTTCACGCGCTGGAGGCCGAGGGGATCACGGCGACGCCCGTGCTGGCCAACGCAGTCTTCAACCAGGTTTGCGCTCTCGTGGCGGATGGCGTGGCGACGGGATTGCCCTCACTCGGGGTCCCGGAGCTCGCGCAGATCCATGCCCTCGTAGCGCAGGGGATCATCGCGGGACCGCCCGCGCTTGGCGAGCCCAAGCTGAATGAGGCCATCACCATTCCGCGACTGTGGGCGATCCTCACTGGCACGCCAATTGCCGGCGTGGAGTTCTCACTCCCCGCGCCGGTCGTCGGGATCCGGGTGACGGGCACACCCATCGTGGAGGCCGAGATATGATTCAGTTCCGCGATCCGGCCGGCAACGTCGTCACCGATGGCTTCCCTGTGGTAGGGACGAGTCTTCGCCTCAGCACGACGATCGGCGTGAGCATATCCGGCGCCACAAGCGTCCAGTTCGGCTACCGCAAGCCCGGAACGACATCGATTGCCTACTGGACGGCCGTGGTCGACGATGTACCGACCGGCGCCATCCACTACGACGTGACGGCAGCCCAGCACGACACAGCAGGCGCATGGACGGCCTGGTACAAGGTCGTGCAGTCGGACGGGAAGGTGCTCATGATCCTCGCGCAGTCGTGGACATCCGTGATCGAAGGTAGTCCGCCCGGGAGCGTGTAGAGGGGCGTCGCCCTGGCGCCCTGGCCGTGCGACTTTCCTCCCTTCCCGCACAGCCTTTCTTATCCCCCAACGGGAGATATAGGAAAATACCCCGTGCACGACGTATCTTGCCCTCAGAATGATTCCGAGAACCGTCATGGAAAGGTCAACCGTGTAGATGCGCGGGAACATGTAGATGCGCGAGCAACTGTACGCCTGTGAGCCCAGCTTCATCCTCGCCTACCTCGATCGCATGGAGAATGCAAGCGAGGAGGAGATCAAGCTCGCGGCGCAGATGTTCGACGAATCTCCCCCCGACGAGGAAGACGATCTCGATGAGGAGGAGGACGAGGAGGGAAACGTCCGAGTCAAGATCGAGGGGCCGCTCTCGATGTCCGGACCCTCTCCTCTTGCGCGCCTGTTCGGCATGCAGGGCACCTCCTACAACTCGATCATTGCCTGGACGAAAAAGTGTCGCAAGAAAAGCAAACGGCCAAAAAGCGTGGCGTTTGCCATCAACTCCCCTGGCGGAGAAGTTGCCGGCGTAGACCTGTGCTGGCAGTCCATTCGAGCCCTTGCAGAAGAGATTCCCACGCGCGCGGAGATCACGGGAATGTGCGCCTCCGCAGCGTATTGGGTTGCCAGCGCGTGCCCGCAGATCATTGCGCTTTCTCCATCCTGTGAGCAGGGCAGTATCGGAATCAAGATCGTGGCGATCGACGACTCGGGAATGCGTGACGCCATCGGCATCAAGAAAGTCACGATCGTCAGCAAGAACGCGCCCAAGAAAACCGACGACGTGTCCAAGAAGGAAGCCCGTGACGTGCTGCAGGACCGCTGCGATGCCATGGAATCTGTTTTCATATCGCGCGTTGCCCAGGGGCGGCGCAAGACCGCCGAGTACGTGGCCGGGAATTACGGCCAGGGCGCTCTCCTCATCGCCGCCGAGGCCAAGCGCGTGGGAATGATCGATGCTGTTCGGGATTCGATGTCCGCCGAGCCTGTAGCCCCCGACAATCCAAACCGCAGAACCGCCGAGGCCCCCGCGGGCCGTCTTGCCGCACAGACTTCCACGCCCCAATCCACCGAAACCAAACCTCCCGCGGGTGCGGGAAATCAAGAACACCGGAGGGTCCAAATGCCTTCACTCACTGAATTTCTTGCAAGCGATGCCAACGCCCGGGCCGAGCACGCCACGGCTCTCAAGGCCGAGTTCGACAAGGGCAAGGCGACCATCGAGGCGCGGATCGCCGCGGCCAAGCCGTTCCTCGCGCTCACCGCGACCAAGGAGGGCTACGACGCCGCCGAGGTTGCGCAGATCGGCAAAGCCGCGATCGACGTGATCGTGGGAACCGAGGATCCGGGCGCCCTTCGCGGGTTCGTCCGCATGGTGGACATGAACGTCGAGAAGCGCAAGCAGGCTGCCGCAGTCGCCGAGGGTGCCCAGCAGAAGGAGACTCCGGGCCAGCAGCACACACTGGGCGCCGGCCAGGGCGTCATCGGCGCGGACGGGGATCCGGCGAAAGCCGAGGCGGATTTCCAGGCCCTGCTGGCGCGCGAAAAAGCGGCCAGCGGCGTGAAGTAGGAGGCGCACGATGGAAGCAACACGCTCCACCCTGCCCAACGGCGTCGTAGACCTCATCGACCGGGGCTACGGCTTCTGGTACCCCACGGCCGCGGCAGGCGTCACCCCCGCAGTCGTTGGCATCAATAGCGCGCCGATGCTCTGGAACCCCTCGGATTCCGGGGTCAAGCTCAAGATCCTCCGCATCCGCTACGGCGCGGTGTCGGGGACCGTGATCCTCGCGCACATCGGCTACGGGATCTTCGCCAACTGCGGATCGCAGATCGGAACCGCGCAGCCCATCGTCAGCCACACCCTCGTGCCGGCGGTGAATGCCCGGTACGGCAACGGACGGGCATCGAAGATCCGCTTCGCCCCTGCCACCGTCACCATGACCACCGGCCCCGCCTACTGGATGCCCAACGGCCTCTCCTCTGGCGGCGCCCTCGCGGCAGGTCCCCTCTACAAGCTCGAAGACAACGTCGACGGGGACATCATCATCGATCCCGGCAACGCATTCTTCCCGTTCATCTCGAACGCGGCACTCGCGCTCGTGGCGGCGGTTGCCGTCCTCGGCCTGGAGATCCCGATCTCCGAGCCCATCGTGTAAGGAGTAGTCCATGGCAGTACAGGCGCGTCTTGACCAGGCCAACATCCCCTTCCTCCTGGAGGGCAAGCCCCTCACGGACATGGACGGGACGATCCTCCAGATCGCGGGCCGCACCGTGGTCCTCAAGCAGTACACCCTCATGTCCCAGATCGCGAGCACCGGCAAGTGGGCCCCCTGGCTCCAGGCCAACCTCGCGGGCACCACGGGGATCCAGCGTCCCCTGGGCATCTACATGGGGGAGGAGATCACCGCGGCGGCACTCGCGGCGGCCGACGTCATCAGTTGCCCGATCATGCGGGGAGGCGCCGGTGTCGTGGTGGACGAGGGCCAGCTAATCTTCGACAAGGGCGACACGGGGGCGGGAACCCCCTGCACGCTGGCCGACATCCCCACCGTGCCAACCAACCAGGCGCTCCAGGCCAGAGCGCTGCTGCACATGCTGGGGATCTTCCCCAAGAGCGTGATCGCGATTTCGGCGTACGAGACCTAACGTGGCGAATCCTGAGAACACCACGAACGACAGAGGAGAATGAACATGGCAACCCCCGTTCCGATGGACCTTTTCAACCGCTACGCGGTCAACATGTTCGACGAGAAGCAGGTCATGCAGACCGAGACCGTCGGACAGTGCTTCTTCGGCAACCCCGCAAGCGGCGGGCGCAGCGTCTATTCGCCCGATGCCAATGTCGTGGAGATCGAGATCAAGCGCGCAGGCCGGCGCACCGCGGCGCTCATCCCCCGCGGCACGATCAGCCAGCCCCTATCCGGCCACCTGGACATGTCCACCGAGAAGGGTACGACCTTCTCGCGCAAGTATCCGCTGTCCCAGGAGCAGGGCAACATCTCAAGCGACCAGCTCAGCCAGCGCCTCATCGGGCAGAACGCCTACGCGGGGATCACGCGGCTGGAGGTCATGCGCTCACTCGCCATGGAGTACCACCTGGAGAACATCAACCGGCACGTGCGCCTGTTCGAGCGCCTCGCATGGACCTCGCTCCTCACGGGGAAGATGCCCGCGATCCTGGCGACGACGAACGCGGACCTGATCTACGACTTCCGGAGGAACGCCGCCAACACGATCACCCCGACGCACGGCTGGGGCAACGCCGCGGGCTACCCGCTCACGGACATCGACCACGCCTGCGATCACATCCGGGAGAACGGCAAGATGCGCGCGGATGGCGTGTTCGTGGGGGCCACCACCCTCACCTACTTCCTGGTGAACGCGCAGGTCAACGCGTACTACCTCAACCGGCCCTTCATGGACCAGACGCGCGTCGGTCCGGGCAGCGATTACCCCCCGTGGGCGCGGCGCCTCGAGGCAGCGGGTGCGATCATCTACGGCAAGATCCGCACGCCGGCCGGACGCGACCTCATCGTGTTCAGCTACGACGCGAGCTACACCAACGAATCGAGCGTGGACACCAAGTTCATGCCCGACGACGAGGCCTTCGTGTTCGCCTCGGGCGCCCGCTGCGACCGCTACTTCGGGCCCCCGGACACCCTGCCCATGATCCCGCAGCGGGCGCAGTGGTACATGGAGACCTTCGGCTTCAACCCGATGGTGCCGCCCCTGCCGCAGAACATCCTGGGGGCGGTCGTCGAGCCCGCCATGTTCTACGTGGACGCCTTCCCCAACGAGAGCCACACCGTGGTGACGCTGCGCACGCAGAGCGCGCCGATCTTCGCCACGACCATGACCGACGCCTTCGTGGAGCTCAAGGCCGTCGGCAACGCGAGCTGAGAATGAGGCCCCCGAAAGGGGGCCTTTGGTGAGAGGAGAGTGACATGAGCAAGATCTTCAGGTGGCTGGGACCGGGAACTCTCACGGATTTCATCGGCAAGCCTCCGCGGGCAGTTGAGCATATGGGGCGGCGAGACGACGGGCGCGGCAAGGTGATCGAGGGCGATATCGTGCGCGAGTCCACCGTCGATCCCGCGAAACTCGACGCCTGGGTGAAGACCGGCACGGCCGAGTACATCAACCTCGCGGAGAAAGTCGTCGACAAGCTCGGCGGTTCCAAGCAGAGCGATGAAAGCAAGAAGGAATCAGAGCGCCTGCAAGCTATTGCCGACCAAGCGGCTGCCTCTGCGCGCCTCACCATCCTGAGCGAGATCCGCAAGACCATGGCCTCCCCGCTGTTCACGCAGCTCGAACGCGAAGATGCCGAGAAGGGGATCCTCGATATCCCCGCCGAGAAACTCACCTACGCCCTTGAGGCCACCAAACGGGAACTGGACCGCCGACAGAAGGCCGCCGGGCGAAAGACTCGCGGGTCCGGCCTCGCGGATCCCGCTACCCCCCTCGAAGGCGCAGGTCCCAAGGCCGCCGATGGTGACGCCATGATTGCCGACGGCAAGGCCGACGCGGCGAAGGACGGAGGCGATTCCAGCGACGCCGGGAAGGGCGAGGCCGGGAAATGAAACTCCCGCCCGGTGTGACCTTCCACTGGCAGGCGCGCATCTATGTCGAAGGGGATGAGATTCCGCCCGAACTGGAAGCCAAGCTCCCCGGGGAGCTCCGCACCCAACCCGACGTTGCTGCCGCGCGCCCACAGGCGAAGGCCAAGGAAAAATGACCCCAATGCGCCAGACCATCGAAGCCGATCAGTCCGACACCCTGGAAGGGGAGTTCGCGAGCAAGACTTCTGCTGGCGCGGGCCTTACCACCCTAGTCGCCCCCGATGGCGCCGTCCAATCCGGACTGAAGGCTTTGATCCTCTACGACTACCGGCGGGTCAATCCCGAAACAGGCGAGCCCGTTGTCGTCCATGAGCCCGTAATCGTGCTGCGCCGCTCCTCCCTCACGCGCGTACCCCTGGCTGGCGAGAAATGGGAGATCCGCTTCCCGATCTCCCCGCGCGCAGGAGCCCCTATTGCCTCGTTCCTCCTTGACGGTAAACGCGCCCCCGAAGGCGGGGAAACCATCGGCTTCATCCGGCTGTACCCCGTGAAGGTAGGCCAGTCGTGAGCGCCACCGAGAAGGCGAAAGCCGCATTCGACCTCTTCGAAAAGATCGTCGCGGAGCGAATTGCAGTCGGCGACGATGAAGCCCATGCCCGCCGGGTCGCCCACGCGCAGGCCGTATCCAGCATCTACGGGGGCCAGTCGTGATGAAGTTCCGCACCGCCAAGACTGCACTCATCACCATCCTGGGAACCGCCGCCGCGGGTCGCTACACCGTCGAGGGCTACGAGGGGCAGTCACTATCCGCAGATCAGGTCCTGAACAGCCTCCGCCGCGTCACGGTGTACTACGCAAACGGCGAGTTTGGAGAGGGCACCGGGTGGATCCAGGGACCGTTTCCCCATGACGTAAAGTTGCGCGTGGAGTTCCTGCTCGCGGCCGATGCGCGCGCGGACCTCACGGTGTTGGACAATCCAGCGGCCACCGCTCTCCAGAGGCAGGCCGCGCTTGCCGCGTCCCTCGAGGCCGCCGAGCGCGCGGACCTCCTGGCGGATGAGCTCATCGACATCCTGTGGAACATCCTCATGGACCCGCGAAACATCGATCTCGGGCTCACCGTGGGGACCATCGCCAACCGGCGCGTCCCGAGCATCCGCAAGGACACCGCCCAGCGCCAGGGCGAGCTCGTGATCCTCTCGGGGTCGCTTGACTACACCTTCGCCGTCACCGAGGTGCCCACGGGCGAGACGGGTGTGGCGGGTGCGGCAATCGACCTCACGCAGACTCAGACCGCGGACATCTCAGGTGCCACGACAGACAGCGCCAAGCAGGGCGCGAAGGCAGGTACGTAAATGCAGAAACCCACCATCGGACGAATCGTCCATTATGTTCTCGCCAATGGCGAGCACCGGCCAGCGATCATCGTCCGGGTGTGGCCCGGCGAGTACGGGAACGATGAAGTCAAGGACGGCATCAACGTCCAAGTTTTCCTTGACGGCGGGAATGATACCGACGCCGCTCTTGGAATGGGATACACGACGATGGACGAGCGTGAGCGCGGAACCGCATGGCGAACGTCTGTACGCTATTCCGGGGAAAGCGTTCCGGGTTCCTGGCACTGGCCCGAGAGGGAGGAATAAACCATGCCTATCTTGGATTCGAGTCTCGCGGTAGCCGTGGGCGCTGGCGTTCAGAACGTGGTGCTCCAGCCGGCGGCAGGGGTCCTCGGCCGCAACCTCGTGGTCATCGGCACCTACAACCCGGCGCTCAACGGAACGATCACCGACAACGTGCCGCAGCTCGTAGCGAACGATGCGCAGGCTGGGGTTCTCTCCGGCGCGGGCTACATGATCCACCGCCTCGTGAAGGCCGCTCAGGCCGGTCACAAGGGCGTGGTCCCCGTCTGGGTCATCCCGCAGCAGGAAGTGGCGGGAGCCGCGGCAACCTCTTCGACCTTCGCGATCACCGGCCCGGCATCGGCCTCCGGGGTATTCGCCGCATACGTGGCAGGCATCCGCTACGCGATCTCCGTGGCATCGAGCGACAGTGCGGCCACGATCGGGACGGCACTCGCCGCGGCAATCAACGCCGATCCCACCTGCCCCTGCACGGCCGCCGGCACCGCATCGGTCTCCCTGACCTCCAAGAGCAAGGGCCTCTGGGGCAACTACATCAAACCCGCGATGAACATCCTCCCGGGCGATGCGCTCCCCGCGGGCGTCGGGTGCACGGTCACCGCCCTCAGCGGCGGAACGGGCGTCCCGGTTCTCGCGAACGCCTTGAACGGCCTCGGGACGGGCACAGCGAAAAACACGCTCCCCAACGGCCAGCAGGCGACGGCCATCGTGTGCGGATACTCGGCGCAGGCTGCGACTCTCGATCAGACCTCCGAGACGGCGATCGCCGGCTACAACGGCCTGGGAAACGCCTCGCCCCCCGACGGCTGCTACGACCACCTCGTGGCCAAACCCCTGCGCTGGCTCTGGGGCGATACCACGACGGGAGCGAGTGTGCCCTCGGCGGCCCTCAGCTTCGCACTCACGAACATGCAGGACCGGGGCGGCGGGGTCATCGGAGTCCCGGGCTCCAACACTCACCCCTCGGAGATCGCGGCGCAGGCCCTGGGCTACATGGAGCGGGTCAACGCCTACCGGGCCGAGGAGAACTACGTCGGGGTCGTGCTCGAGGGCGTGGATCCGGGCTACGCGGCAAACCAGGCCGGCACCCGCTGGACGAATGACTACACGCAGCGCGACGTGGCGGTCAAGGGCGGCATCACCCCCACGCTGTGCGTCGGCGGCTACGTGACCCTGCAGAACGTCGTGACCTTCTACTCGGTCAACACGGGGGTCCCCTCGACGTCGAACGCCTACCGGAGCATGAGGAACATCTCGATCGTGCAGAACATGCTCGCCGCGGAGATGGCCAACTTCAAGGGCCCGAAGTGGGTGGGCTTCACGATCGTGAGCGACACGAACAACGTCACCGACCCCACGAGCAAGGCGAAGGCAAGGGACGTCGATTCCATCAAGGATGACCTGGTCGCCCTCATCAAGAGCTTCGCCAGCCGTGCCTGGATCTACGACCCGGCGTTCTCCATCGCGGCGCTCGCGGTGGCCGGCGCGGTGACCGTGCGCACGGGCGGAGACGGGTTCCTGGCGACAATCCCCGTGATCCTCTCGGGAGAGGGCAACATCATCGACGTGACGAACAACATCGACACCTCGATCGCCATCCTCTCGATCGGCAGGTAAAGGAGTGAAGCGATGCCTGACTCCATAGCACTCCTGATTCTTAAGGAGAGATCAAAATGGCTGACTCCATAAGGAGAGATCAAAATGGCTGATGTAACCCTTTCGAAGACGTATGCCGATGGCACGGTCCTCAAGGCGACCGGCTTCATCGACATCGAGAGCTGGGAGAGCGAGAGCAACAAGATGACCCTCTCCATGTTCCCGCGAGACAACAAGTGGGAGACCTTCGCCGGCACGGCACTCGATACGCACGGGACGCTTCGAAAGATCGCGATCAACGGCGTCACCTACCGCGCACTCGCCGAGATCAACGTCACCCTCCAGCCCAGCGAGTACAAGAACGAGGCACAGCCCACGACCGGCGGGAACACGCGCAAGATGACCAAACAGGTGCGCAGCGCGGGAGGGATCGTGATCTCGTGCAACGCCGTGGAACGTGAGGAGCTGAGGAAGATCTCGGAGGCCGTGTAAAAACGAGGCCAGCGGTCGTTTCAGTTTACGGCGGTCCGGCAGGGCTTCCGGGAGACAAGGACACTGGCCGATTTATTTCAAGGTGAGAGGAGAACGGTGATGGCGTGGAATATCAAAAAACCCGACTACAAGCTGGGCGACGAGGCGGCTCGCGCGCAGGTGAGCATGATCCTCGATCACTATCAGATCGACATCGAGGGAATCCCCGATCGCAAGCAGAAAGCCGTGAACGAGGCGGCGCTGGAGAAACTCGTCACCTTCATCCGACAAGGCATGATCGAGGTACAGGAATCTCCGTTCAAAATCGTGCAGCACCTGAAGACCCCTCCCGAGGGCAACACGAACCCGAACATCGAGTACGCGGAGCTGCGCGGGGAGAACAAGGTCGCCATGGATGCGCACAGTGCGGATGAGATCTACGCGCGCATCTACGATCTCATGGGTTCGCTCTCGGGACTCGGCGCCGCCGCGTTCGACAAGATTTCGGGAGCGGACCTTTCGGCAGTGGAGTGCCTGGGCCTGCTTTTTCTCTCGGTGTAGAGCGGATGCATCAGCCCATGGGCAACCTGTTCTACCGAGGCGCATCCCCAACGGAGATCGAGTCCATGGGCTACCGATCCATCATGTACTGGTCGAAATGGGTTGACCTTATGAACAAGGCGGATAGATGAGCGATACTTCGTTTCATCAAAAGGAACGCAACAAAACTAAAGCGAAGGCATATCGAGAAAGGCATCCGGTTCGATATCATAAGCTGGCAAACGATACAAGGAGCAGATACAAGGCGCTGGTTTTCGATCACTACGGTCGGCAGTGCGCATGCTGTGGAGAGACGGAACCAGAGTTCCTGAGCATAGACCACATGGATGGAGGAGGCAAAAAGCATCGAAAAGTAATAGGCCAAAGTTCGAGAGAGTTTTACAAATGGCTCATCGATAACAATTTTCCTCCAAACTTCCAGACGCTCTGCATGAATTGCAACCATGCAAAGGGTCGCAATGGTGGCGATGGGCTATGCCCCCATGAACGAGAACGACGCAGGATATTCAAAATCGCTGCGGTTGGAGGGTAAACCCATTCCCGATTGGGCAGTAACCGCCGCCATCAGAGCGAACGGTACGCAATTCGCCTCCGTGATGAAGGGCATGGGGTCCGCCGTCTCTGGCTTCGCGTCCGCCGCACGCACAGCCTTCGAGCGCGCCATCCCCGGTGGGAGGATGCTCTCGAAGACCTTTTCCTCCATGGCCGGCCAGGTGGCAATCGGGAACCTCCTCTCGCGGGGAATATCGAGAATCGGACGCGAGATCGCGCAGCTTCCGAAGATGCTCGTGGATTTCGCTGGCACCACGATGATGATCGGGCGCACGGCCATCCAACTCGGGATGACAACCGACGCCTTCCAGCGCCTGTCCTACGCGGCGAAGCTCACGGATACCCCGGTCGAGGCCATGGAGATGGCATTCAAGAAACTGAACATGGGCATGGGGCAGCTGCGCGTCGGCGCCGGTCCACTGCATGCACTCATGGCGAAGATCAATCCCGCGCTGTCGCGGCAACTTCGCATCGTCAAAGATTCCAAAGGTGCGTTCCTCCTCGTCGCCGATGCCATGTCGCGTACGAAAAACGCACAGACACGGGCCGCGCTGGCTCAGGCAGCGTTCGGGAAATCGGGGCAGGAGATGATCCCCATGCTCCTGCAGGGCCGCGCCGGGCTGGAAAAGCTCATGAAGGAAGCGAGCATCTACGGCAGCGTGCTCGATGACAAAACGATTGTCGCAAGCGAGCACCTTGAGGACACTCTGAAGCGCCTGCGGGGAATGTTCGGCTCGCTGAAGGACAAGGTGCTTTCCACCCTGGTCACGGCAATCGGTCCTTACGTGGACAAGGCCACGGAATGGGTTCGCACGCACGAGGACCTCATCAAGCAGAAGATCCCCGAGTACATCGACAAGGTGGTCGGCGCCGCGAAGTGGCTCTGGGGCGCGATCCAGAAGGTCGTGGACGTCTGGAACAAATTGAACGACATGGCCAACGGCAAACTCGCGCGGGACATCCTCCTCGTATATGCCGCGTGGAAATCCGTCCGCCTTGCCATCGACCTCGCGAAAGCCGCGCAGATCGCGTTCGGAGTTGTCTCCGCCGCAACGGGAGCCGCAGGCGCAGGCGGGGCCATCGCAGGTGCCGCAGGAGCGGGAGTCGCGGAAACGGCGATCGGCGCGGGCGCCGCGAAGTGGGCGGGACGATTTGCAGGTGGCGGTGCAGGCGCGGCGGCGGGGGTGGCAGGGGCGGCAGGCGTAGCGGCGGGGGTGGCGGTGGCAGCGGGTATCGCCGTCGCCGGGTACTTCGGCGTCCGCGGTTGGTTGCCCTTGCTCAAGGATCCCGGGGCGGCGAAGCGCGCGGCCCAAACTGGCGAGCGCATGCAGGGCGGAAACTTCATCACTGACATCCTCACCAGAGCGTGGGGTTTCTACGGGAAGGTGCCCGGCTACCTTCGCGATCCATTCGGAGAAGGGAAAGCTCCCGAAGTGGCTCCGAATGCCAACGCACAGGGTATGCGCTGGAACGGGCACATCTGGGTCCACGCCGAGCAGGGGACGGCCGCGCGCGTCGGTGAGACCTCGCGAGGGGCACCCGCTATCCTCGGCGTCGCCGGAGCGCAGTACGAGGGCGCGCGGTGAGCGACTGGAAAGGCAGGCTCAGGCCCGAGATCACACTGACCGCACCCGATGGCACGCAGTTCACTGCGGCCTGGCAGGGCAACGATATCGAGGGGGCGAAGGACATCGGCCAGTTCCGCCACCCCCTCGCCGACGGCAAGACCACGCAGGACATGGGATCGGAGGGCTTCTCCTTCCCCCTCACGCTGATCTTCGAGGGCGCCGATCACGACCTCATGGCCATGGCCTTCGCGCGCGCGTTTCTCAGTCAGCGCGGACTGTGGAAGGTCGTGCATCCGCAGTATGGCCAGTTCTCTCTCCAGGGCATCGGGGTGAAGATCGCCGCAGACCCCACGGGCAACGCCAACGTCTCCAACGTCGAAACCACCTGGATCGAGCCGGGGGAGATCGATACCTCGGTCAGCACCTCCGAGCTCGGGGCGCGCGTCCAGGCTCAGGCTGATTCGGTGAATGCCGCCGCAGCCACCCAGTTCACGGGCGGCGTGGATCTCTCGGACGCCGAGGGGGCGGCATCCATGGCGATGACCGGATCCTCGGGGCTTGGCGCATTCGATGCCTCGAAACTCTCCAAGCTCGCCTCCCGGGTGGCAGATATCCATTCCGCGGTCGGCGAGGCCTACGCCGAGGTGGCTGCCGCATTCATGGCCACGCCGATGGACCTCATAAACGGCGCCTCCCAGGTGCAGACGCTCTTGCAGCTACCGGCGCTCATCCAGGCCGACATCACGGGAAAGATCATGGCATTCGAGGATTTCTGCACACGCATGATCGAGGGCATCGGCGAGGGCAGCGACTCCATGGCAATCAATCGCGCGAGGACCTCCGAGTTGTTCCTCACCTCCGCGCTCACGGGCATCGCGGTCGGGGTAGCCGTCTCCGAGCCCGCAACCCGCGAACAGGCGGTAAAGGCGATCGCGGGCCTGAATACCCTTTTCCAGGACGTGACCGCCGCGCTGGATGCCGTGCAGGAAGCCACCTCCGACAACGCCGCACTCTCCCAGTACTTCAGCCACGGCGCCACCTATGCGGACCTCGCGCGCCTCATCTCCATGGCCATCGCCTACCTCATGCGCCTGACCTTCGACTTGAAGATCGCCAAGCGCTTCACCCTCGGCACTCCGCGTGCGCCCATCGGGATCACGATCGCGGAGTACGGCACGCTGGGCGAGCGCGACATCAACCTCGATTTCTTCATCGCGACGAACCACCTGCAGGGGAACGACATCATCCTCCTTCCCGCCGGCCGCGAGGTGGTCGTGTATGTGTGACCGGATCTGTATGCGTGACCGCCTGTCCATGCCCGAGGTCCACCATGGCCGTTAATCGATTCATCGAGGAGGGATTTGTCAGCCCCGGGATCCTCCGCGAGCGGGCCGAACGCCAGGCGCAGGCCACCCGCATGAGCCGCAAGCCGAAAGAGGCATTCACGCTCGTGCTCTACGGCCAGGAGATCCCCGTGCTCTCGGGGAGGATCGTGCGCTCGATCGACACCGTGGCCGATGGCTGGAGCGCCGAGATCCCCTGGACGCCTGGCAAGGATAGGGACCTCGACCGTTGCGTGCGCTACAAGAGCTTCGCCCCCGCTCAGGTGTATCTCGGCCCCCGGCTGGTGAATACCGGGCGGCTTTATGCAGTCACGAACTCCCTGCGGCGGGATGGGCGCACCAAATCCCTGGAGGGCTGGTCACTTACGAAGGACCTGGTCGATTCCACGATCCCCCCCGCAGCCGTCCAGCAGGGACAGGGCGATTGGCAGTATCAGTGGACGGGCCTCTCGGTCTGGAACTTCGCCAACGCGATCGTCCGCCCGCTGGGCCTGGGAGTAAAAACCGACCTCTCGGCAGCGCAGTGGACCGAGCAATTCGAGGAGATCCAATGCGAGGTCACCGACACCTACGCTGAGGTGATCACGCACCTGGCATTCGCCCGGGGAATGCTCGCCACAAAGGACGAATACGGGAACCTCTTCCTCACCTGCCCCAAGATCAAGGGCACACCTGTCGGCACCCTCCGCGAGGGCGACGGCCTGGTCACTGACTGGAAGCTGAAGGTCGACGGCACCGAGCTTTTCTACGCCTACACCGTGTACGGCGTTTCCGGCATGGGCGATGACATCCAGTCCACGGCGATCGACGAGAGTATACCCACCTCCCGGAGGACCGGCGTGCGCTCGGGGGACGTGACTTTCGGCAACGTCGCACTCACCGCCAAGTGGAAGCGAAACCGCCAACTCGTGAAAGCGCTCGCCTTCCCGCTGCCCGTGTCGAGCTGGTACGCGCCCGATGGCAGCCTGTGGAGCCCGAACACGCTCGTGCACGTGGTCAGCGAAACGCTGGAGGTGCCCAAGGGATTCACGTTCCTCGTCCGCGAGGTGGAGTGCACGCTGGAGAAAAGCGCGGCCGCAGCCACGCTCTCACTCGTCCCCCCCGAGGTGTATAGCACGGCGGAGGAAGAGCCGACGGCAGGGAGACTGTGGCAATGATCGGAGATCTAGCATGAGCCGAGAGGCGAACGCATGACCCGAGTCGGGATCATCAAAGGAAGCAAAATCGCACGGCCGAAAAACGCACAAAGCGGACAGGCGCGATTGCTCCAGGTCCAGATCGGGAGTGCCTTGCAGACCGTGCAGCTCGTACCTGGCGCGGGTGAGGACGTGAATCCTCAAGATGATGCGGTCGTCGTCATCCTCGAGATCGACGGCGTCAAGCTCGGCGTGGCCACCTTCGACGGGATCACCCCCACGGCCAACGAAGGGGAGCGCCGCATCTACGCCTACGACTCGACGGGCAACGTGCTTGGCCGGATCAAGTTCAAGGCCAACGGAAAGGTGTTCATCGGCAACGCGGGGGGGAACCTTCGCACGCAACTGGATAATGCCCTGACGGCGCTGAACACATTCTCCGGTGCAGCTGCGCAAGCAGCGATCACCGCAGGAGGTTCGAGCTCGGTAGCCCTGGCCGCGGCGATCGTCGCGCTCATGGCGCCCCTTTTCACGGCGGTTGTAAACGCCCAAACCGCGATCGACGCGGTACTGGATACAAGCGAATGACCCCCGACCCCTTTGCCGGCGATCCCCGACTCCTCCTCACTCCCGCGGGGGCGGACCTCCAGATCGCAGGCGGGCAGCCGCTCATGGATCCGGGTCTTGAGAACCAGGTGCTGATCAGCCTGTTCACGGGCGAGGGGTGGTGCGGCAATCAGTTTCTCCCCCCGCTCTCGCGCATCGGGAGCGACTTCGAGCTCACCTGCCGGGGCCCGATCACCCTCACGCGGCTCGCCGACATCGCCAACGCCGCCGAGCGTGCGCTGAAATCCGACTACTTCCCCGAGCTCGCGGTCGACGTCAAGAACCCGACCTCCGATCACCTGGTGATCACCATCACCCTCGGGTCCGGGCGCGTGCTCACGCTTAACCGCAAGGGCCTGAAGTGGCAGGCGCAGGCCGCATACCCCGCGAGTGGGAGGATAACAGCATGACCGGCCGTCGCGTGTACCCCGATGCCGAGGGGAGGCTCAGACTCGCCCAGGGCGACTATGGTTTCAACCCTGCCTCCGGTCGCTGGGAAGTGCGCCCCCCGGGATGCCATGCGGGCGGAATCCCCGATCATACCATCACCGAGCATGAGGATGGCACGATCACCGTAAGCCCGTCGATCCTGCTTGAGGATTTCGACGGCAAGGGCGGCTGGCACGGATTCCTCGAGCATGGCATCTGGAGGCCAGCATGAGCCAGACGATCCCCACCACGCAGGAACTCATCGACCAGTTCCGCACCTATCTCGAGGCGCGCCTGAATCAGAACACACCGGCCTCAGATCGCGCGTACAACAACGTGGTGGCCGTCGATTTCGGCCTCGCCTACACCGCGCTCTTCAAGTACGCCGCCGACGGTATCCTGGCCAACCTCGCGCAGACCGCCAAGGGCGCGGCCCTCGATGTGCTGGGCGCCGAATACGAGGTCCCGCGACAGAACGCGGTGGCCGCCATTCTCGTGCTCACTCTCACCGGGACCAACGGCACGGTCATCCCCGCGGGCACGGTCTTCGTCGCCACCTCCACCGGCGCGCTTTATACCTGCCAGGGCGCGGTCACGATTGCCGCAGGCACCTGCTCACCCGTGGTCCGGGCGCAGATCGCGGGGGCGGACGGCAACCTCGCAAACGGCGAGACCCTCGTACTGCAAAACCAGATTGCAGGCGCGACGGGGACCACCACGGTGGCCAGCACGACCACGACCGGCGTCGACAAGGAGGAGGATGACGCCTACCGCCAGCGCGTGCTCGATGCGCAACAGGCACAGGCCACGGGCTCGAATGCCGCGAGCTACCGCATTTGGGCGCAGAGCGTGGCGGGCGTCGTCAGGGGCTATCCCTACTCGGGATCGCCCACGGGGAGCGGAATCACCCCCGAGCCGCCCATGCGCACGGTCTACGTCGAGTGCGATCCCTCGATCCAGGCAGACGGCATCGCCCCTGCCGGCCTCCTCACGCAGGTACGTACGGCCATCACCACAGACCCCTCGACGGGACTCGCACGCCAGGACCTCGGGCTCACCGATGGCACGCTGTATATCCAGGCGATCACGCGCACCTCGATCTACGTGCGGATCACGGGGCTGAATGTTCCCTCGGGCCAGACCGCGCAGTGCCAGGGGGCCATCGAGGATGCATTGGAGTTGTACCTGCTTTTGATCACGCCATTCATCACGGGTGTCGATCCCGCCTTCGGCCGGAATGACACGATCACCAACCTCACCGTCTCCAAGGTCGTCCAGGCCGTGCTCACGGCGTTCGGTGCCTCGGCCATGAACATCGGCTTCGGCCTCGCCGCTGGCTCATTCAGCAGCACCTACACCGTGGGCCAGGGCGAAACAGCGAAGCTGGGGGCGATCGCGTATGTGTAATCGGAGGCCGGCCCGTGTCTGACCCCACCCTCATGCGCGCGTTCCTCGATGCCGTCGAGCCTCCCGGGTCCCTGTGGCGGCCGGCGCCCGGTGGCGACCTCGACAAGCTCACGGACGGTTTCGGCGACGGCCTGCAGGCGGTCAAGGACTTCCTGGCCACACTGGCCTACATCCGCGACCCCTGGCGCACGCCGTTCCTTGAGGAGATTGAGCGCGAGTTCGGGATCATGCCCAACGTGCAGCTCACCGATGCCCAGAGACGGGGGACACTCGCCCTGGCGAAGTACGCTCGACGCCGACCGTCCACCATATCCAATCTACAGAATGCACTGGATCGCGCGGGACTCGGCACGGGCGGCTATGGCCTCCAGGTGTACGCGAATGATCCGCCGGTGGATCCCGGTCCGTTCACCAACTATGCCTTCCAAATGTACCTCGGCGGTCCCAACGGCTATCTCGGCTACGCGGTGGGCGGGGTGATCCTCGCCTACATGGGAGTCAACGGCGGTCTCTGGGTGGTCAACGGCGACGTGTTCACGCAGGCCCCTGCGTATGAGTCTCTGGGCGGCAGCGAGTCTTGGCTCGGCTACATCCCCACGGGCTACAGCAGTACGACGTTCATGCTCGGGCAGTACTACAGACTCTATTACATCCCGAACATCATACAGTCCCCAGCGGACGCCGGGTCGTGGCCGCTTGTGTTTTTCATCGCGGCGGGCTGCACGCGAGGCATGGGAGTGAACTCTTTTATCCCGACATGGAACCCAACCAATTCCTGGTATTCGATCTGCGCAGATCCCTCGGGGAACATCTGGGCGACGGAATGGCCCGGCGACATCTATAAATGCCCTTCGGGCTCCACGACGTTCACGGGCGTCGGGGGAACGAGCCGGAACTGGTATTCCATCTGCGCCGATCCCTCGGGGAACATCTGGGCGGCGGATCGAGGTGGAAAAATCTACAAATGTTCTTCCGGTTCAACAACATTTAATGTCACCACTTCAGCGAGCGCCCCATGGTATTCGATCTGCGCCGATCCCTCGGGGAACATCTGGGCGGTGGAGGCCGGCGGCGACATCTACAAATGTCCTTCGGGCTCGACCACGTTCACGGGTGTCGGGGGGACGAGCCGGAACTGGTGTTTTATCTGCGCCGATCCTTCGGGAAACATCTGGGCGGTAGTTCCAAATGGGGACATCTACAAATGCCCTTCGGGGTCCACGACGTTCACGGGTGTCGGCGGTGCAAGCAGATACTGGTATGGGATTTGTTCTGACCCTTCCGGGAACATCTGGGCAATAGTCAGTAGTGGCGACATCTACAAATGTCCTTCGGGCTCGACCACGTTCACGGGTGTCGGGGGGACGAGCCGGAACTGGTATTCGATCTGCGCAGATCCCTCGGGGAACATCTGGGCGACGGAATGGCCCGGCGACATCTATAAATGCCCTTCGGGCTCCACGACGTTCACGGGCGTCGGGGGAACGAGCCGGAACTGGTATTCCATCTGCGCCGATCCCTCGGGGAACATCTGGGCTATGGTGTACAACGGCGACATCTACCAGGGGAAATACCTTCAGAACATGATTCTTTCTCTCACGATGGGGAGCATTCCCTCGAACCTGCGGCAAACGCTTATCGAGATCATCCTGCGGTGGAAACCGATTCACACCTGGTGCGCGCTCATGTGCAACTACTTGTAGGAGGAGACGATGAAATCTTTCAACGACATATCCAACATCAACGGCACCTGGCCGACGGCAAGTCCGAAGAACTGCTCGGGAGCGGGTGCAACCGATGGCACGCCCGCGATCGCCGAGTGGGTCGCCAACTTCTGGGGGTTCGTGCAGGACCTCATGGAGCGCGCCGCGCTCACTCCCTCGGGAATTCTGGAAGCCTACGCGGCGGAGACCGGTGCGCTGCCCTTGGGTGGGACCTCCACCCAGATACGCACGGCCATGCAGATGGCCTTCGGCTCACCCGGCGAGCTCGTGCTGTGGTGCCGCTCGCAGGCACCGGCCACGGTCGGCGCGCGCATCCTGCTCCTCCAGGGGCAGACCTTCACCATCACGTCGTACAAGGACCTCGTGGCGGCAACTTACTGCGGGGACGGCGTGAACAACACGGCGGGCGTCCCGTTCTACAAGTCCACGGACTCGGGCGGCGTGACGCGCTCGACGACCGGCACGTACTTCACCCTCCCCGATGCTCGCGGGGTGACGATCCGTGGCATCGACATCGGCGCCACGCGCGACCCGCAGGGAGCCACGCGCGGAGGCGGCACGCCGAACGGGAGCATCCAGCAGTTTGCTATGCAGGGGCACTGGCATGAATCATGGGATACCTCTTCAGGCGGCACTCTCGTCGCCCTCGGTGCAGCCGGCAGCAAAACTTCGCGAACGTCTCTCTGCACATTGGATGTCGTGGGTGCTCCAAAGAGCGACGGCAGCAATGGCACCCCGGTCATATCCAGCGAGACCCGCATGTGGAACCTTGCCACCTACATCGGCATCCGCTACTAAAAGGAGGCGCAGATGAAACGATTCGGGCATTCCGTGAAACGATCCAGGGCATTTGTGAGACATCCCAGGGCAATCGCGAAACGAATCGCGTCTGGCATGAAACAAGGAGGCTCTCTGTGAAAACCATCTTCCACGCAAACATCGACGGCTTCGAGATCGTGCTCGGCTTCGGGGAGGCCTTCGGGCTCATCGACCCCGTGGCCACGGCGATCAAGATCGAACCTCTCATCAAGGCGCTGCCCGAACAGCTCCAGATGAACGCGCTGAACGCGCAGATAAACGCCACGCGACAGTCCGCCATGCAGGCGCTGGGACTCGCGGAAGGCGCACGGCAACGCAAGGACGCCCCTGCCATGACCCGGCAGAACGCCGAGTACCAGGCGAAGCTCATGGAGATCGCGGAGCTGGAGAAGCAGCTCCCCGATCGCATCAGGGCCTTCGAAGCGGCGCGCTCGTGCATCACCACGGAGAACGCGGCCTACATGCATCCCCCGCAGGGCGAGGACTTGATCGACGATGCGCAGGCGGCGTCACTCGCCCAGAAGCACGCCCTCCGTGGCGACGGGCAGCAGCTCCTCATGACCGGGGAGTACGTGACCGACCTCCGGGGACGGGATTTCTGGATCCCGGGGCCTCCGTGGCAGCACATGCAGATCGACAAACTGGGCGAGAACATGCCGGCCGAGGCGCTCGCACCCGACCAGCTCACGGATGCCCAGCGCGAGGAGATCGCCGTCCAGAACGAGACCGACCGCGTGGCCAGTTTGACCCCCGAGGAACGCGCGGCGGAGATCGATCGTGTGAAGGCCCAGACCCTGGGGCAGGCCGCGCAGAAGCGCAGCGAGCTTGAGATCGCGGGGGATACGAAGGCGCTGGCGAAGTCGCAGGCGCAGTATCAGGAGGCGCTGGCGGGGATCGCGGCGAAGTACGGGGCATAAAAAAAGCCCGGCTCACCACCGGGCTCAGGGACGAAAGTCCCGCTCTCTCACCGAGGGGGGCGCAAGCCCCCCGTTTTTATAGAATTGCGTCTGCTTCGAGAATGGCAACTATACGTGAAGTTGCGAATATTTTAACAACGTCCTCCCACTTCGCACCCTTACCGGAATAATTACCAACAATAAGGGAACATATCTTTTCTGGACCAAAATTTGATCCGGCTATTTTTATCTGTCTTAATATGGCAGGAAAGTCATCTGAGACGCGAGGCTTCAATTCA
>Ga0315274_10001338_pt1 | contig 37935 bp, 33 predicted proteins | sample YL17G02_20_MG_FD_203700 | JGI IMG/M metagenome (GOLD analysis project Ga0315274, IMG submission 203700) | Sediment microbial communities from Yellowstone Lake, YNP, Wyoming, USA - YL17G02_20 | ecosystem: Environmental > Aquatic > Freshwater > Lake > Sediment | place: USA: Wyoming | collected...
AACCTGTGCCTTGAGCACGAATAGCAGACTGAGCCGATGCTGTTAGCCAGCACAAAGGGTATGCTTATGAATTAAAAAAGCAAAAGGAGCAAATCATAACCGTTGACGGCTGACCTCATAGCAGCCCCCTCGAAGCGCAGCGCAGATCCCCGCATGACGTTGGCGGGGACCCATTTTTGTCCTCAATTTATTGAGGGATACAGAATTGACCAGCATGCATTTTCCTATCAAGGGTCCAATAGTTTCCTTTTTTTGTTTATTACAGCCTCAGCACGATTCTGGGTAAGGACATTGCCGACTTTTACCCTGTTTCGCCATTTTCTAGTGCCGTTTCTAAAAATAAAGTATCGCTTTTGTCATTCCCGCGAAAGCGGGAATCCATTGAAAATAAGAGACTTATGTAAAGCTTCAATTATAAAAAGTTATATTACCTTTTTAGAAACGGCACTAGGTGTCTTTATTCTCGTAATCCTTTTCTTCATGTACACAAACATTAAGAGCGACAAAACAAAAACTCAGATGGATTCCCTTATAACTTCTTTGGACCGAAAGGGGACAGAACTCAAACTATTTATTAACCAAGAATTCTCTGTGGACGTAGAACGTGCAATTGCTGAAGTCGAGAAGCTACCTGGCAATTTAATTAAGATCATTTACTACTTTAGTCCCAGACAGACGGGCAAATAGACATCTGTGGGTCCATTTCTGGTGACGATGGGCCGCTTTCGCGGGAATGACCCTCTTTCGCCCGAAAAGCTTCCGATTTTGCTTGCGCTTCGCCGGACCCCCACCAAAGGAATGTGAGGGCAGGCAAGTCGCAGGGCAGGCGGAGGGCAGAAAACAGAAATTCATTGTTGATTGATGATTGAGAATGGGTCCCCTGTTGCGAGGCCAGAGTTGTTGTTCCCCGACTGCGAAACCTACGGAGTTTGAGTCGAGGACAAGCGGGGATATTCGCAGCGCTACGAGAGGACGGCGAGTCAGTCGAATTGCTTTGGATATCGAATTTATCGCTTTAGATTTTATAGCATTTGCCATCGCGAAGAGAATAGGCCGATAATAACGACCTCAGAAGCGTGTTGCCAAATCAACGAGAGAAATTTTTAGAGAAATTCCGCATTTTACCCAAATCGTCTAATCTTCCCAAATTAACACTGCCGATAGAATTAGGAAAGACAAAATGCTCTGAATATGGAGATTAGGTATGGAAACCCAAGTCATAGAACAGCGGAAAAGCACGAGAACGGAAGTATCCTGGCCGGTCAGCATCTGGCTTCCGGAGGCAAATCGGTTCTTTAACGGCAGAAGCGCCAATATCAGCAATACCGGTGTTTTACTTCGGCTGCCGGTTGTGACGCCGCTACAAGCGGGCAACGTTGTCGAATTGAACTTCCCGCGAACAATGGCTCTGGCGAAGAAAAAAGGGGGGTTTGCGCGGATAAAAAGCGGAAGGGTGGTGCGAATTGAACGAGCCGGGTTGTTGGACGACGCCACAATAGGCGTCGGTATTGTCTTTGAGGGAATCGAGTCGTAACGGCCTTTTCTGCTTGTAATAAGTAAGTGTAATATCGCATTTACTGTCAGTGCATCGGTTGGGAGAAGAAAAGAGTGACTGGTGACAGGGTAATGTCTCCGGTCATTTTTTTTGCGCCGCCGGGGCTTCACTGATTTATAATCCTGCTTATGTGGCTATTCAAAAAATGGAGAAGAAAAAGGACAAGAGAGCGGTCTTTTCCGCCGGATTGGCTTAACATCGTCGATAAGAATGTCCCGTTCTATCGCAAGCTGACCTTCCCCGATAAAGAGGAATTGCGGCGGCATATACTCATATTCCTGGCCGAGAAGCGATTTGTCGGCTGCGGAGGGCTTGAGATTACCGACGAAATAAGGGTAACGGTGGCAGCCCAGGCGTGCGTGCTGCTTCTTCACCGCGAAACCGATTACTACCCGGGATTGCGCACCATACTCGTATATCCCGCGGCATACGTTGCAAAGGCGAGCAGGCATCTTCCCACAGGGATTGTAGAGGAAGGGCTTGACGTCCGCTTGGGTGAATCGTGGCATCACGGGTCTGTAGTGCTGTCCTGGGACGACATCCGGCGGGACGCAACAGATATTCACGACGGGCACAACGTCGTCTTTCACGAATTCGCGCACCAGTTAGACAGCTCATACGGCAAAGGCGACAGCAGTGCGGTGCTTCAACGCCGGTCCGCCTTCATTGCCTGGGCGAGGGTCCTGCACAAAAATTACCTGAAGCTGCAGCGAGACATCAGCAGCAACAAACCAACTGTGCTGGGGGCCTACGCTGCGGAAAACCCAGCCGAGTTCTTCGCTGTGGCGACGGAGTGCTTTTTTGAACGGCCAAAGGATTTGCAAAAAATTCACCCAGACCTGTACCAGGAACTGAAGAATTTTTATCATCAGGACCCGGCGAGTATTTAGCGGATAACTGTTCGGCGCAGACAACGCGGAAGGTTATGAATGTTGAGTCGGGTTGATTATCGATTGCGGATAACTTATCATTCATATACCCACCCGGTTGTGTAAACTATTATCTGGAGGTGTGTCAGATATGAGCGGACGGAACATATTATTCTGGTCGGTAGCTTCACTGGTGATATTGGTTGCGGGGGTAGCTATGGCAGAGTCGAATCAGATAGTAATGCTGGATATTGGGGCGAGTGCGCCGGATTTTAACCTGCCCGGCGTCGATGGTCGGAATTATCGGCTGGCAGATTTTGCCGAGGCGAACATCCTTGTCATTGTCTTTACGGCCAATCACTGCCCGACCGCCCAGGCATACGAAGGCCGGATTATGCAGTTAGTAACCGATTACAAGGATAAGGGTGTCGCAGTTATCGCAATCTCGCCCAACGACCCCTTAGCGGTGCGGCTCGATGAGCTGGGATACAGCGACATGGGCGACAGTTTCGAGGAAATGAAGATGCGAGCAGCCGAGCGGGAATTCAACTTCCCGTATCTCTACGACGGCAAGACGCAAAGCGTATCCGTCGCCTACGGGCCAATGAGCACGCCACACGTATTTATTTTTGATAAGCAGCGCCAACTGCAATACGCAGGCGCAATCGACAACAACGAGGACCCCAACAAGATTAAGAAAAACTGTGTGCGGGATGCCCTCGATTCCTTGCTCGAAGGCCGGGAGGTGGACTTAAAGAAGGTAAAACCTTTCGGCTGCTCAATCAAATGGGCCGACAAACGCAAATTGGTCGAAAAGGGTTTTCAGGAATGGGCCAGAGAGCCGGTTGACGTTAATCTGATAGACGCCAACGGCGTCCGCGACCTTATGAAAAACAGTTCGGGCAAACTGCGATTAGTGAATATCTGGGCGACCTGGTGCGGCCCCTGCGTCATCGAAATTCCCGAACTTGTCAACATAAATCGGATGTATCGTGGCAGGGCGTTCGAGATGGTTACAATCAGCGGTGATGTGCCGGGCAAAAAAGACAACGTCCTGGCCTTTCTGAAAAATAAACAGGTGTCCTGCACCAATTATCTGTTCAGCTCCGAGGACAGGCCCGAACTCGTCGAAGCCATCGACAAGAATTGGGAGGGCGGCATCCCTTATACGGTCATTGTTAAGCCCGGAGGCGAAATCATTTATCGCCATTCCGGCTCCATAGACCCACTCGAAGTCAAAAAGGTCATCATCGGCTGCTTAGGCAGATACTATTTCTGACCAAAGACGTAAGACGAGGAACGAAGGGGATTGTGGATTTGGGCGTAAGGGACTTAGAGCAGTTTAGCGGCTGGGGAGTCAACGAGCCAGGAGATTTTGTCGAGAGCGGGCCAGAGGGTATGAATGGGATAGCGGACTTCGTCCGGCGGACTGGTGAGGACTTCCTTCAAGATTTTGGCTTTTTCAGAGCCACTGGCGAGAACGATAATCTGTGAGGCAGCACAGAGGACGGGGTGGGTGAGCGTGATTCTGGTGACGGTCTGGTCGGGCAATTTCTGGTCGAGCAGATAGACGACGCAGGCGAGGTCTTTAGTGTCGAAGGAGGCGTAGGAGTTTGGAAACAGCGACCCCGTGTGGCCGTCGGCGCCCATACCGAGGACGATGAGGTCGAAGACGGGGAGCCGGCCGGATTTTATGCCGAAGACGGAGCGGATGGTCTTCTCATATTGCCGGGCGGCCGCATTGAAATCTTCCTCGTCGGTCGGAATCGAATGGACGTTTTCCTTTGGGACGGGGATTTTCGTCAGGAATGTGTCAGCGGCGAGCTTGTAGTTGCTGAGAGGCGAATCGTAGGGGACATATCTTTCATCAACCCAGAACAGATGTATCTTGTTCCAGGGCAGGGCCATCGATGCCGGGTCGATGCCTAACAATTTGAAAAATCTTTCGGGAGTATGGCCGCCCGATATTGCCAGATTAAAAACCTTGGCGGTTTTCAAAACGCGTTCGACGGCGGCGACGAGCACTTCGAGGCATCGGCGGGCAACGGTATCCGCGTCGGCGAGAACCTCCAGATTCGGCTTGCGCTGTTTAACCCGTGACATCGTTGAATATCCTTTCGCTGTTTAGACCTATTGTATCAATGATGCCTGTATATTATACCCATCGGGCAAAGAATTTGTGCTGAATTCCCTGCTTTTTATAACACCTTTAAGGATAAGGTCTTAAGTGTGGAAAGTTCAGCAGGATTTATTTTGCCTAATCGCTAATGCACGGCCACGGGCCCTTTGTGGGGGACTGTCTTCTTCATCAAAAACACAAGCGGAATCAACAGCAGGAAAACGATGCCGAACAGCCAGAAACTATCGATATAGGCGAGCATTGTGGCCTGCTGCTGAACAAAGCCGTAAATAAGGGCCTTGGCCTTTATTGCGGCGTCGGCGACGTTGGAACCCTGATGAACGAGCATTGCTTTTGCCTGCTCGAAGTACTGCTGATAGATTGGGTTGGTTTCGGTGACGTGGCTTACGAGGACATTCTGGTGGAACTGTGCGCGGCGGGCCAGCATCGTTGTTACAAACGATATACCTGCGCTGCCGCCCAGGTTTCTTGCGAGATTGATAAGACCTGAGGCATAGTCGGTTTCAGTTTTTTTAATGTAGTAATAAGCCACGGTATTGATGGGGACAAACAAAAAGCCGAGGCCCGCTGACATAATGTTTCTGGCCCAGACGGCGTCTGAAAAGCTGATTTGCAGGTTGAAATTCGCCATTTTGAAAAGGCCGATTGCGCCGACCACAAGCCCTCCGATAATTAGCCAGCGTGCCTGGACGCGAGTCATAAGGAATCCGACTAATGGCATCGAGAGCATTGTGATGACGGCGCCGGGCGAAAGCGCAAGGCCGCTTGTAAGGGCGTTGTAACCCATCAGCGTCTGAAGGAATATGGGAAGCACAACTGTGCTGCCATAGAGCACGAAACCGAGGGCATACATCATAAAGACGCCGAGGGCGAAATTGCGGTCCTTTAATAGATGCAGTTTAATGACCGGGTCTTTCTGTCGCAATTCCCAGAAGACGGCCGAAATCAAGCAAACCGCACAAATTACGGTAAACGTGATAATAAAATGAGAATCGAACCAGGCCTCGCGTTCTCCTTTATCGAGAACAATCTGGAGGGCGCCAAGCCCGACGGCTATAAGGCCGAGGCCGATGTAGTCGATTCGGAAACCTTCGCCGATTTTCTTTCGAATAAAATAAGGCGGGTCTTTGATGAGGAGCATCGCAAGAAATACAGCAAGTATTCCAACGGGAATGTTGATAAAGAACACCCAGCGCCAACTGTAGCTGTCCGTAATCCATCCCCCCAGCGTCGGGCCGATTATAGGGGCTACAACGACGCACATTCCGAACATCGCCATTGCCATTCCGCGTTTATTGTGTGGGAAGCTTTCAATCAATATGGATTGCGCGATTGGCTGAAGGGCGCCGCCTCCCGCGCCCTGAAGGATTCTGAAGAAAACAAGCGATTGGATATTCGGGGCCAGTCCGCACAAAAATGAACTGATGGTAAAGAGTACCACGCATGCGAGATAAAAGTTTTTTCGTCCGAACAGCGATGAAAACCAGCCGGACAGCGGAAGAAAAATGGCGTTGGAGACGAGATATGAGGTCAGGACCCAGGTGCTTTCGTCAATCGACGCGGAAAGATTGCCCGCGATGTGAGGCAGCGCCACGTTGGTGATGGTCGTGTCAAGCACCTCCATAAACGGCGCCAGCATCACAATGCCTGCCAGCACCCAGGGATTATGCGGCAGCCAGTCCTCGTGCGGATGCGGTATTCTTTCCCCCCCACCGCTCATTTTATCTTCACCACGGGCATAACCGACATTCCCGGCGAGAGCATGTTTATATCGTTGGCGTCTTCGTCCAAAACGATTTTAACGGGCACACGCTGGACGATTTTGATGAAATTGCCGGTTGCATTTTCGGGCGGGAGCAAACTGAAAATGGCGCCTGTGCCGGCCTGGATGCTGTCGATATGCCCCTTGAAGGTTCTCTGTGGATACGCGTCAATTTTGATTTTCACCTGCTGGCCCGGCTTCATATACTTGAGCTGCGTCTCTTTGAAATTGGCAATCACCCAAACCTCCCGCGGGACAATCGTCATCAGCGGCTGACCAACTCTTATATATTCGCCTGCCTCGAGCGCCTTGTTGGCGACCCGGCCCGACTGCGGGGCGTATATCTTCGTGTATGAAAGATTCAACTGGGCCTGGTCAAACGCGGCTTTGGCCTGGGAGGCCTTTGCCTGGGCGGCGGCAACCTGTTTATCCGCCGCTTCAAGCTGGGCCGCTGCCGACTGTGCCGCCGCTGCCGCGTTATCCACCTGCTGCTGTGTAACTCCGCCGTTGGCGTCAAATAGCTGCCGGTATCTGTTGTAATCCTTCTCGGCCCGCTTTGCCTCCACCGATGCTATGCCAACCTGTGCCCGGCCTTGCTCCGCGATTGCCTGCGCCGCGGATAGCGCGGCAGCAGCCAGGTCCACGCTCACCTGAAAATCCCGCGGGTCAAGCTCGGCCAGCAAATCACCCTTTTCCAGCCATTGATTATCATTCACATACACCCTGGCAATATGACCATCCACTTTTGCGCTTACCGAAACAATGTGTCCCTGTATAAAAGCGTCATCGGTGGATTCTCGCGACATAGCACGAACCAGGTAAACACTACCCCAGATTAGCACCACTATGGTTGCTACTACTGCGGCGACGGTTACTCTCTGCCGGCCGCTGCTCTTTATTTTTCCGGTAATGCTCATTTCTTTGTCTGCTCCATCTGCTTGCCCTGAGCGAAGTCGAAGGGCTTGTTATTCGAGTCAGGTGCGGACCCGCCAGTGGGCGAGGTCTCGCCGAAGGCGGATTGCGACGTCTTTAAGGGTTCAAAACTTGTAAGCGTTCCCATTGCCTTTTGCAGGTCGAGCTTGGCGACAAGATGAGAATAGATTGCCTGGTAGTAGTTGGCCTTTGCCGTTGTAAGCGCCGACTGCGCATCAACCACTTCAACCTGGTTATTTACGCCTTCCCTGTAACCCACCTCGACTAATCGCAGACCCTCTTCGGCACGCGACAGGTTGAGTTTCTGGGAGTCAACGAATTCGGCAGCGTCTTCGATGCTCAATATGGATTTTGTCAGTTCAAACAACGCCGTCTCTTCACTATCGACAAGGTCGATTTGCGATTGTTTGAGACGGGCTTTTTGTGAAATAACGCTTCCTTCGCGTGCAAAGCCGTTGAAAAGGGGCAAGCCGGCCGTAAGGCCGTAGCTCCAGGCACTGTCCCATTCAACGAGCATCGGGTTATGCGTGTTCGGCTTCGACCACCCATTCTGGTAATATGCACTTACAACGGGATAATAAGAGCTTTGTGCGATTGCGAGCAGCTCCTTTTGCTGTCGTATGCCAAGCTCTCTGCCGAACAGGTCGGGGCGATTCCGGTAGGCATTAGCGACGGCCTGCTCCATCGTGATATTGAAAGCGGAATATATAAGTTCATCAGAGGGAGTAAAGGAGCTGTCCTGAGAGACGCCCATTATTTTGACTAAATTGGCCTTGGCGACGTTAATGGCGTTTCGGCTGCGAATAAGCTGAGCGGTGAAATTTGACAGCTCCACTTCCGCGCGGAGAACATCGAAGTCGGAGGCGACGCCGGCCGTTCGTTTTTGTTTTACGTCGTCCAGATGCGCTTGCGCCGACTTGACGGCGTCGTTGCTTATGGTGTAGAGATGCTGGTCTAAAAGAACGCTGTAATAACCGAGTTGTGCGGCGTAAACGGTCTCCTGGACGGCCCCACGAACGGCCTGGTCGGCCAGCAGTGCAGCCAGCCGGCCCGCGTTGATTCTGGCGGGTATCGCTCCGCCCGCAAAAATCGGCTGGGTAACTCGCAGCCCCGCGGAATAATTATCAAGCGCACCGAACGAAATCCTGCTGCCTCCGAAAGTGAACGACGACAGCTCATCGACACGCCTATAGTCGCCGGAAAGCGAAACCGTGGGTAATATCGCGGAGTAAGAGCCGAGCTCCACACCACGCGCCGCCTCTCTTTCTTCCAGCGTTTTCAAAAGCGATTTGTTATTTGTCAGCGTAAGTTTGAGACAGTCTTCGAGGGATAGTTTTCCCGCGATGACCGGCTGGGTCTGCTTCTCGGCGGTCTTTCGGCCCTCCCACTGCTTATACGCGGATTCCCGCGACAAGCCGGCCTCGTTGTAGAACTCCTCTTTGCTGACGCAGCCGGGCAGGACAATCGCCGACAATAAAAGGCAGCGGATCAGATTGGTCGCCTGTTTCATTTATTGTCCCTTTTGGCAAGAGATCTGATGCCCGCCGCGGAAAAGCTCACTATATGGTCTATGGCCTCGTCAATATCAATGGAGGCGATTGAATGACCTTGCCCGCCTCGGCTCTCGCCGGAGGCGAGGCCGGGTGCTCCTTCGAACAACACCCTGACCTGCATAATATGAACCAGTTGGCCGGTTATCGAAAGAACGCACATTTGAGCATCGTGTTTGTTGAGGTTCGGACAAAGAACCACAAGGGCGTCTTCCATTGCGGCCATTACCGGAGCAGCCATTTCCTCAAGGAACATATTTTTGGGCAGCCGTTGCTCCGCCAGCTCTCGGAAGAAAAGCTGCATAAATCGCTGGCTGCGCTGGGGGTCTGAAAACGGCTTGAGAAAATCCACGGAGTAAGCGTGAAGCAATTTTTCGAGCGTCGGCTTGACTTTGCCTGTCATAACGGCCTTGATGGCTTTAAGCCGGCTGTCGCGCATCTCACGGAGTCGCTGGCGGAAAAGCTCCTCGTAAAGCTCCTGCTTGTTGCCAAAAAAGTAGTTGATGGACGCGGGATTTCGGTCGGCCTTTGTAGTTATGTCGCGAATCGTGGTTCCGTCCAATCCCTTTTGAGCGAACATCTCTTCTGCGGCGTCTAACAGCCGTCGCTGGGTCTCTGCGGCCTCTTTGGTTAAATACGCGACATTTTGGGTGTCCGAACCGTTCATAAGCATCTCCTTAAAACGCTCGTTTCATACAATTGTATAAAGCGCTTGTTTTATACGCTTGTATAAAACACTTGTTTCATACAACAGTATAAAACAGTTGTATAAAACAGTTGTATAAAACAGTTGTTTTGGACATCAGGTTATCAAGACAGAAGCAAATAATGTGCGTTTTTGTTCGTAAAATGGGGGTGGGCGTGACTTTGTCCGCTGGGATGGTGTCGGCCGAGCGGGATGACGACGCAGCGTATATTACGACTTCAGGGCGCCTTCGAGGTCAGCAATGATGTCTTCGGTGTCTTCGATGCCGACGGCCAGGCGGAAAAGCGTGTCGGTAATGCCCAGGGCGTAGCGGTCTTTTCGGCTGTAATCGTAATAGCTGACAAGGGCCGGGTGGGTAATGAGGGATTCAACGCCGCCGAGCGACGGCCCTATGTAAATCAGCCGCAGCCGGTCGAGGAATCGTTTGGCTGCCGCCAGGTTGCCTTTGATATCGAATGACACTACGCCGCCGCCGCCTTCCATCTGCCGGATGGCGACCTCGTAATGTCGATGGCTGGGCAGGAAGGGATAATATACCCGCCTTATGGCGGGATGCGCCTCAAGCCATTCGGCGACTCGCAGTGCCGATTCATTTTGCTGGCGGACGCGGAGAGGGAAGGTCTTCAATCCGCGTAAAAGCAGGTAGCAGCAATGCGGGTCGATGGTGCCGCCCATTGATTTGTGGAGGTCGCGAATCTTTTCGACAAGCTCCTGTCTGCCTAAGACGGCTCCTGCGAGGATGTCGTTGTGACCCGCCAGATACTTGGTGCAGCTTTGCAGGACCAAATCCATACCGAACTCGATGGGCCTCTGGTTGTAAGGCGTGGCGAAGGTAGAGTCGATGAGCGTGAGTATTTTATGCTTGGCGGCTATCTTTTTGATTTTCACGAGGTCGAAGATGTTCAGGTACGGATTGGTGGGGGATTCGGAGAAAATGAAGCGGGTGTTTTTTCTGACGGCCCTTTCGATGATGCCATAGTCGCCGAAGGGCACAATGGTGCAATCGATGGCAAACTGCTTGAGATAGGACCGGCAGAACTCCAGCGTCTTTTTGTAACTGTCGTCGGTAACAACGATGTGGTCGCCGGACTGGACCAGCGAAAGGATTGTGGTGGTGATTGCGCTCATACCTGAGGAGAATACGACACAGCCCTCGGCCCCTTCGAGGTCTGCCAGGCGCTGTTCGGCGATTTTGGCGGTTGGGTTGCCGTATCGACCGTATTCATAATGCTCTTTGCCTTTCTTGGTGTAGTCCTCGATGGCCTTGCTGTTTGCGAAGGTGAATGTCGATGTCTGGACGATGGGGGTCATCAGGGAATCGGCGTATTTTTGCCTCGGCTCGCCGGCGTGGATTGCCCTTGTCGCCATCGATGCCCGATTACGATGACTCTTCCGTTTTTTCAATCCGCCAGACATAATTCGCTCCTTTCCCGGCTCAGATGAATCACGCACACGTCAGGGTGATTTGTTTATCCGAAAAACGTTCCGACTTCAAGTGATTTTTAGCCACACCCCTGCCTGCGACACTCAGGGGCAGGCAAGTCGGCGGACAAATCGCAAATCGGAAACAGGTTACCCTTGCATTTGTCCTTCTTCTCTCGATAATTTTGCTATTATGAGGCCCGTCAATACAGCCAAACTGTTCATATCCTGCGTTGTCCCGCTTCTTGCAGGCGCGGCTGGTGCGTTGTTTACAACCGCCGATTCGCTTAACAACTGGTATGCAAAGCTGAATAAACCCGCATTTAACCCGCCCAACTGGCTCTTTGGTCCCGTCTGGACCACGCTGTATATCCTGATGGGAATCGCCGCATTTTTGGTCTGGCGAAAAGGACTCGACAACAAACCCGCCCGGCTGGCGCTTATTTGTTTTGTCCTTCAGCTTGCCTTAAACGCTCTTTGGACGCCTTTATTCTTCGGCCTCCACTCGCCCTTGCTGGCCCTGGCCGATATTGTTTTACTCCTGGGTGCTATTGTCTTGACCGTGTTTTATTTCCTGAAGGTCTCCAGGTCTGCTGGCCTGCTTCTTGTCCCATATCTTGTCTGGGTCACCTTCGCCACGGTTTTAAATCTCAGCATCTACTTCCTCAATCGCTGACTGTAAGCTGCACCCTGTTAATCTGGGCAAAATAAAGCGCTTGTTTTATACAGTTGTTTAAAACATTTGTTTAAAACGCTTGTTCGGCAAAAGCGCGCAAGTCGAAAACCCTTAGAAAAAATATTTTTGAAAATTTTTTAGTCCTTATCGCACAAGCACTTATCGTTTTTACCCCCATCAGGAAATACCTTAGTTTTCGTCAAAAGTGCGCAAGTTCGCGCCTATTTATAGAGGAACTATGTGCCTCTATAAATAGGCGCGAATCCTGAGCAAGGCCCCGCGTCTTGCTGTCGCGAGACAGCAGCGGGGCTGCGTCGAAGGATCTATCGGTTACCCGCCGCAGGCGGGATTGTTTTGAACATTGAAATTTCGGTTATTGTGGTTTGCTTGGGATTTAGGAGGGCGTCTTATGAATCTTCGCTTAACAATCAATGTTCCTCATTGGCTTGAACGTATCCTGCTATTACCTCTTCTTCTTTATCATCGCCTGCGTCTCGGCTGCCCCATCTGCCTCATTCCTCTCACAAAAGGCAAATTTGCCATCGTTGACCCTGACGACTTCCTCTGGCTCAGCAAATTCAAATGGCACGTCGTCGAACAATACGACTATTTCTACGCCTGCCGAAGGCCCTCTGTCGGCGAGTTCCGCACCAGCCGTTCCGTCTGGATGAATCGTGAAATCCTAAACGCCCCGACCGGCCTCCTCGTTGACCACAGAAACCACAACACGCTCGACAATAGACGCGAAAACCTCCGCCTCGCAACCTACGTCGAAAATGGCCGTAACCGCAGAAAGCTCTCCCGCAAAAACAAATCCTCTAAATACAAAGGCGTTACCTTCTATAAAAAACGAAACCTCTGGCGTGCCGTTATCTGCACCAATGGCCGTAGTATCCAGCTCGGCGAGTTCAAATCCGAACTCGAAGCCGCAAAAGCGTATGACGAAGCAGCCATGAAGTATTTTAAAGAGTTCGCTTGTTTAAATTTTCCAAAGAAAGAAATTTAACTTCATGGCCGCGGAATCCCCCATGCCGAGATTTCGAACGCCCTTTGGGCGGAGAAATCTATGGGGGACGAAGCAGCTAAGCTTCACTTCAAAGATTTTGCATGCTTGAATTTTCCGGAGTGAAACGGAGATCCCCGATTAGGCCGTCGTAGCGCAGCGAAGACCCCCGCGTCGTATTTTTCGAAAGAAAAATGTTGCGGGGGCCAAAAGGTTCTTCGGAGAATTTGCTTGCACCAACTTTGATACTTAGCCCCGCCACTCTCGCCCTATGCGGATGGCGGGGTTGCTGCACGCTGTCCTCCGGCAAGTTCGCGTGCTTGAACTTCCCTAATTCATAAATCTATAATCCAAAATCCTAATCTTGACACAATCGTTCATTTGCTGGACAATAGACAAATAATTTTTAGGCAAATGGTATTTATTAGGCGAAAAAGATGGCCAGGCGAAAGCCGTACACAAGGGTCGTTAAGTCAAACCAAATCCGGGCCACCCATGTGAAAGGCATGGGTGATGTCGTTTTCAAAGGATTTCAGTGCCTTAGTAGCAATTGCGAAGCGTTTATTTTTGTTCGAAAGGACGACCTCGCCGATGATTTCGAGATTATCTGCCCTTCCTGTGGAAATGTTCTTCGCTCTGGTGGCGAAACCGCATTTTATGATTACAAACTTGTGGACCAGAGGAATAGTTCGATAATCGAGGCAGGTAAGTTTGCTGTCCTGCATGATGACTACATAGAAGAAGCACAAGAGTATAAGTATTGCATAATATGTAACACAATGAAACCATTGATCTACTTTGATCGTCATGCTTCCCGAAAATCAGGACGCCAGGGCGAGTGCACGTTATGCAAACGTATATACAACGCTATTAAGAACCAATCACGTATCCCTGACCAACACAGAGAAGCGGCTCAAAAACGCCGACTCTACTTGGATTTGGCAGGGACACAAAAGATTAACATTGGCGAAATCTTTGACCGCTTTAACTATTGTTGCTTTAAATGTAAGAAACGTTTTACCGGTCCTCGCGATAAGAATGCCCGACTCGATCACACTTTGCCGGTTTTGTTCCTGTGGCCTTTGACTTCCGAGAATGCAACACTTCTCTGCAAAGAGCATAATGGCGAAAAGTCGGGTAAATGGCCGTCTCGCTACTATTCTAAAAGAGAATTGAAGCAACTCACAATAATTACAGGTATCTCTTACAACGTCTTATCAGGGCCGCCACAATATAACCCTGAGGCTATCAACTTGCTGAAAAATAAAGAAAATGTTAATGCGCTTCTTCAAAAATATGCACCCTATATGCATGAGATTATTAAGTTGCGTAACCGTATCTTCCGAGACGAAGGGTTCGACTTCTTCAAGAATGCAAATATCTCAGAGGCATGGGTAAGGGAGGCAGATAAAACATACCGAAAAGTTCTTCATCAATCCAGTCCGATTAGTACAGAACAAGATACTGGTGTGAAGTGACAGTACCTTTATCTCGTATGCCATGCGATTCACAGTGCGCGACGCTCTCATCAAACACGCTTGCTGAACGAAACCATTGTTTGCCAATCCTTTTTAGTTCAGAAGCCATATCGCATTTGACACTTTTGCCCAAATGAAGAACAAAAACTCCATCTCGTTTCAGTCTTTCTCGCCCTTGTCTCAATATGGGAATATAAACCTCAAAGCTCCGCTTCTGTTGTTCTTCCACAAACCCGAGAGGTCGAGTCTCGAAATCCCTTGACGACCATCCCGTAAACCAGAGACGCAACCAGTTTGCGAGATAAAAACGAGTACTGTCGAAAAATGGTGGCGAAGTAATGATAGCATCAAGACCATCAATTTCACGAGGCCACCAAGCCGTTGCATCCTGCAAGAATATCTGTCCAGGAACAAAACAATCGGGCAACTCCTCAATGAGGCACGCATGAACTTTATTTCTCAAATGCTCCACTACCGAACGGTACTCAAATGGCCCCGACGGTTTGTAGGGTGTTATTGGGTGAGAACGTCGGCTTAGTGCATATGGTCGATTCCCATGCAGAATATGCAACAAACAGGCTAATACGAAATTCTCCTCTGTCTTATCTGGGGGAAATTGCTGAAAAAACCTCCTCGCCAAAAGAATTTCCCTTAAAGTGCGATGGTGAAAATAATCCACAATTTTCCCATTAAATCCGAATTCTCTCGCCATATCAATCTCATTCTCCGATGGCATATTCGAGGCCAAGAATTCAGCAAGCCGGTTCAATACTCTAATGCAAGCATCGCGATCCGGACGCTGTACCTTTGCGCTCGCTATAGATAAAGCCGCCGGGCTAATTTCAAAGCCATACGATTGTCTCCCGTTCAAAGCTGCTTCGAATGATATTGTGCCGGCGCCAGCAAAAGGATCGAGAACTTTTCCCCCTTCTGGGACAAATGTCTTGACCAAATGATAGGCAATAGCCGGCTTGAGTTTCCCAGGAAATGAGCATATTGAATGCCAACCGTGTCCCCAGTTACGCTTCGAAAAGGGCGGTTTTTGATGTGGCATTTCTTTCTTGAACTTCGCCCACTGGATGCGCCAAGGCGAAACTATTTCTTTTAATCGAAATACCTGATTTTGAGATGGCATTTCAAACACAAGCAGGGTCTGTTTCAATGATGTACCACCACGCGATTTTCTTTGCCTCAGAGTAACTTTATCAATGAGTTTGAAATGCAATTCTTCTAGGCAGGCACATAACAAATCATCGACGGGCACGTGAACGCCCGCATAACACGAGTCCCCAATATCTATAATAACCTTTGCCCCGGGTGCAAGATGAAGGACAATGCCCTCAAAAATTTCCGTGACTTCCCCAAAATAACTCGATATCATTAAAGGAATACGTGAATCGTAGGATTTCCTACGTAATTCCTGTACTACTTGCTCTACTCGTGGGTGCAATATTTTCGGTGCTCGCTTTACAGTGACATCGTTAATACCCGCAGTTACGGCCCGAGACCTAAATCTTGACAAATCGTCTTTATCTTCCAGACAACGCAAAAACCACAATTCTATTTTCGTATTGCGAAAATAGTTAGTGCCGTTCACATAGGGAGGGCTGGTTATTACCGCATCTACATCAAGTGCTGGTATGCTATCCAGCGAACGCGCGTCTTCGGATATCAATAATGGTTGTTTCCTTAATCCCTCTATGTCGTTTTTCACATCTTCTGCTATACACAAGAGATTGCGCCGAACTTCGTCCGATAAATCTATACTTTCCCTGATAATCTCTGTCTCTGTTTTGTATCTCAAATCACCCGCCCGTTTCATTCGTGACGCTGGCACAAGCGAGGATAGTACTGCTATCGTGAGTAAGTCGGCAACAATCTTACTTTCCAATGCCACTACATCTATCAATGATCGCAGACGTAAAACCTTTTCGTAAACTACAGGGTCAAAGAAAACACTGTCGCCAAAAGTCCTCTGGTATGCCTTATCAAGCAAATGATCTTTATCGAATGATCCTATCTGGCCAATGAGATTCATAGTGTCCAATAACTCATTCGCAATTTTGCTCCGCTGGTGAGATTCCATCCGTCGAACAGCAATCTTTGTCATGCTAATAAATTGTAAAAGAGGATTTATCTCACAGAAAAACGATTGCTTTCCCATTATCGCTGCAGTAAATGCCGTTGTTGCAGTCCCCCCAAAAGGGTCTAAAATACGTTCTGCGTCAGGTGCGTACTTCTCGATAATAGTTTCCACAAAACGCGGAGAGTATCCCTCCAAATACGGATACCACCGCACAAAAGGATCCTTCTCCCCACCCTTGAATGTGACACTCACCGGGTCAAAGAACCGCCCAATATCTTCTAATCCAGGCAAAGTCAGTTGTCTATCCACCTTATGCAAAGCACATAGCGTCTCTTTGATCTTTCTAATACAGTATGTGTTGATTGGTAAGTCGCATCCATTTGCTGTTTCAGTAAGTTCTCTATAGCTATCCGTGCGTAAAAGCTTTCTAACCTCAACACTGGATAGTCCTTTCACCGCTCCCCACAAATCTTGTGATTTTTCTCCGAAAGCTAATGTCAGCGATTTTTGCTGAGGAGTCGAAGCTGGGTAATCAGCAAAGTAAACAGCCTTGTAGTATTGGGTCATTTTTAAACCATCCTAAAATTGTGTAATACCCGTTTGCCGTAGAAACTATCATTATATGATAGTTGTGTCAAGATTGATTATTGTGGTTTTTTTCTTGCAAAGGGAACGAAGGTTATTGTCTTGGAACCCCAAATCCAACTAAAAATCCGTGTCCTCTGCATAATCCGCGATTAAAAACCAGCAACCTGCAACAATAATGATTTTTTTGCTGATTTTTCAACCACCTGAATGCACGCCAACATAAGTGTTGCCAACAAATATGTTGTAACTGTTGATAAACGTATACTTCAACCCGCTGTCAATATTTTTGCATAAAATCCTACTGCCCGTAGGGCCTCCACAATTCTTGCCTGCCCCTACAAGTAGTAAACAGGGGTAACCAGCAACCAGCCCGCCCTGAGCTTGTCGAAGGGCAACCAGTAACCGGCAACCAGTAACCAGCAACCAGTAACTAACAACCTGCATTTTTTCTCAGATTATCCTTGCACAAGGGGGGTGAGGGTTCGTATAATTAAAAACGTATGAGTAGCAATGTGATAGTTCGTTTAGTTCCTGCCGGCCTAATCGCCCTGGAGTTTACCCGCCGTCTGTGTGGCGGGCTGCTCCTGCGCCGCTAAGGCGCAGAAAACGGTAGCACCACAATCCAATTTTCCTTTTTTGTAACCCCCGCGGAAGCGGTATTTACTGGCTTTTACGCCGCTTTTGCGGATAATAATGGGTTTTAACCAAAAAACCGTGCCTGCCCCCCTGCGAGCCGTAAGACGGGGGGCTGAGAATGGCAAAAACTTGGAGATATATCGATGGAAGACAAAGTGATTATATTCGACACGACCTTACGCGACGGCGAACAGGCGCCCGGCGCGTCGCTGTCGGTGGCGGAAAAGCTCGAAATTGCCCAGCAGTTGGCGGTTTTGGGCGTTGACGTCATCGAGGCGGGCTTTCCCGTTTCGTCGCCAGCCCAGTTCGAGGCGACAAGGCAGATAGCCGAACAGGTAAAGGGCGCAACGATTTGCGGACTGGCAAGGGCAACCGAGCAGGATATCGTATCTGCCGGAAAGGCCCTTGCGCCGGCGAAGCGAAGACGGATACACACGTTTATCGCGACAAGCCCGATTCATATGAAGCATAAGCTCAACAAGACGCCTGCCGAGATCTTGAAGATGGCCATCGCCGCGGTAAAGCTTGCCAAGACGTTTACCGACGACGTTGAGTTTTCGCCGGAGGACGCCTGCCGCAGTGAGATGCCATTCCTCATCGAAATCCTCACCGCCGTCATCGAGGCCGGCGCAACGACGCTGAATATCCCGGACACCGTGGGGTATGTATTGCCTTACGAATACGGCCGAATCATCGCTCAGCTCATCACCGGTGTCCCCGGCATCAACCGCACCATTGTCAGCACGCACTGTCATAACGACCTCGGGCAGGCGGTGGCGAATTCATTAGACGGCGTGAGAAACGGCGCCAGGCAGGTGGAGTGCTCGGTGAACGGCTTAGGCGAGCGGGCGGGCAACGCTGCGCTTGAAGAGGTGGTGATGGCGATACATACAAGGCCGGACTTTTTCAGTAAGGCGGCAGGCAAACCGCTTACAACGAGCATCAATACCAAAGAGATATATCGGACAAGTCAATTAGTGTCGCGGCTGACAGGATTTGTAATTCAGCCGAACAAGGCAATTGTCGGGGCCAACGCCTTTGCGCACGAAAGCGGCGTGCACGTGGATGGGGTCTTAAAGGAACGAAAGACATACGAGATTATGACGCCGGAGACGATTGGATTAAGTGGTTCGAGAATGGTCTTAGGCAGGCACACGGGCAGGCATGGGTTCACGGAAAGGTGCAAGAAACTTGGGTATAAACTCGGTAAAGATGAGGTTGAGCAGGCGTATCAGCGGTTTTTGCAGGTGGCGGACAAGAAGAAAGAGGTGTTCGATGAGGACGTAGTTGCGATTATCGATGATGAGGTGCGCGTGGTCGAGCATACGTTCGAATTGGAATATATGCGGGTGCTGATAGAAACAGGCGTAAGCCCAAAGGCGGTTGTGAAGATAAAGAGCAAAGACGGCGTAAAAGAGGCCGATGCCGAAGGCAATGGGCCGGTGGATGCGGCTTATAACGCGATACGCGAGGCGACGGGTTTCTCGCCACAGTTGGAAAGCTACTCGATACGTGCCGTTACCAGCGGCAAAGAGGCCTTAGGCGAAGCAACGGTGAAAATCAAGACCGATAGTCGCACGTTTGTGGGCAGAGGCATCTCGACGGACATCATCGAGGCAAGCGCCAAGGCGTATATAGATGCGATTAACAGAATGGTCGGCAGGCCCGGCAAGGAAGAGCCGGGAGTCAAAGCGGAGCTTTAATTTAACCGCGGAGACCGCTGAGAACGCAGAGAAATAAAAAGTAAAAAGGCAAAAAGAGAAGAAACTATGGGTATGACCCGGCTACGCCTAAGGGCTTCGCCGTGGCAAGCAATATAAGTTTGAGGATTAAGTTTATGAGCATGACGATTACGGAAAAGATATTGGCGAAGGCGAGTGGGAAGAAAACGGTAAAGGCCGGGGAGTTGGTGGATGCTAAGCTTGATGTCGTGCTGTTTATCGATGTGACGGGGCCTGCGGCGGTATCAATGCTGATTGAGAAGGGCATTGATAAGGTGTTCGACCGCAACAAGATTGTGGTGACACCTGACCATTTCCAGCCGGCAAAGGATATCAAGAGCGCCGAATTGCATAAACGCCTTGATGAGTGGGCCAGACGACACAAAATCAAGCACTACTACAAGATTGGCAAGGCGGGAGTCTGCCATGCGCTGCTGCCGGAACAGGGACATATTCGGCCCGGCGAGGTAATCGTGGGGCCGGACTCGCATACGTGCACGTACGGGGCGTTTGCGTGTTTTAGCACGGGTGTCGGCTCGACGGATTTGGCGGCGGCGATTGCAACAGGAGAGCTTTGGTTTAAGGTGCCGGAGTCAATGAAGTTCGTATTAAACGGCAAACTCCAAAAAGGCGTTTACAGCAAAGACGTAATCCTTACGGTGATAGCGCGCATTGGAGTCGATGGCGCTTTGTATCGGGCGATGGAGTTTGTCGGACCGGCCTTGAAGCAAATGTCGATGGAGGCACGGATGACGATGACGAATATGGCGATAGAGGCAGGCGCGAAAAACGGCATAATCGGGTTCGACAACGAGACGAAGAAGTATCTTAATAAGCATCTTACAGGTAAAAAGACTTATAAAGTTTATGAGTCGGATGCGGACGCGGAATACGTTGCGGTCGAGGAATTCGACTGCGCGAAGATTGAGCCGATGGTGGCGATGCCGAGTTTGCCGAGTAATGCGGCGCCGATTGGCGAATGCAAAGGGAGGTCGATAGACCAGGCGTATATCGGAAGCTGCACAAACGGCCGGATTGAAGACCTCAGGATTGTGGCGAAGATTTTCAAGGGCAAAGAGGTGAAGATTCGCACGATAGTTGTGCCTGCTACGCCGACGATTTGGAAGCAGGCGGATGATGAAGGGTTGTTCGACGTTTTTTATAAGGCCGGCTGCGTAATTGCTGCGCCGACGTGCGGGGCGTGCTTAGGCGGATTTATGGGAATACTCGCGGCAGGCGAAAAGTGCATCAGCACGACCAACCGCAACTTTGTCGGCAGAATGGGAAGTCCCAAGAGCGAAGTATATTTAGCAAGCCCGGCGACTGTGGCGGCAAGCGCGATTGAAGGCAAATTGGCGGACCCGAGGAAGTTTTTTTAACCACTGATTACGCGGATTACACGGAAAATATAAAGAAAGAACACGAGAATGTTAATTAATCCGGAATTAACGAAAGACATAATCGGCGCGGCAATGGAAGTCCACAAGACGCATGGCGGAGGATTTCTGGAAAGCGTATATGAAGAGTCACTGGCGATAGAATTTGAATTGAGAAAGATACCGTATGAGCGACAGAAAAATATAGATGTTTTTTACAAAGGCCGACTTGCGAAACATTTTGTATGCGACTTTCTGGTCTATGGAAAAGTAATTGTTGAGACAAAGGCGATACAACTAATAAGCGATGTAGAGGTCGCACAGGTTCTGAATTATCTAAGGGCGGCCAAAATAGACATTGGACTTTTGCTTAATTTCGGCGGAAAGTCCTTGAAGGTGAAACGAGTAATAAGAACTCAATAGAAATATGTTTAAACTATGGATTACGCGGAGCACAAATTCAGTTTGAATAAAATCCGTGTAATCCGTGGTTAGAAAAGGAAAAAGTTATGGCAAGAGCGTGGGTTTATAAAAGGGACCATATAAATACGGATGAGATAATACCGGCGAGGTATCTCAATACCGACGACGAGAAGGAATTGACGAAGCATTGTATGGAAGACCTCGATAAGGACTTCATGAAAAAGGTCTGCAAAGGCGACGTAATTGTCGCGGGCGAGGATTTTGGCTGTGGCTCGTCGAGAGAACACGCGGTGTGGGCGATTCGCGGGGCGGGAGTAGCAACCGTGATTGCCAAGACCTTTGCGCGGATATTCTACCGCAACGCGATAAACTGCGGGTTTTACCTCATTGAAAGCAAAGACGCAGTCGAGCGAATCAATGACGGCGACGAGGTGCAAATCGATTACGATAAAGGTATAATCGAGGACAAGACCAGCGGCCAACAAGTCAAGTTTATGCCCCTGCCGGACTTCGCGCTGGAAATCATCAGGGATGGCGGACTGCTCGAACATATTAAAAAAAGTAATAAGCAATAAGGCTTGTTGTTAAACGCTTGAAGAATACGGAGCAAATGAGAAAACGAATGATACCAACGTCACAAGTTGTTAGTTTGCTTGACAGAGAGTTTCGGGTCGAGCAAGTGGGCGACCCATGTTTAGTGAAATATGCTTTGAGTGATGTCGGCCGTGCATGTGTCACAAAGGCGTTTCTTGATGAGAAAAGCGGTCTTATGTTTGATTTTGCACAAACAACAAATAAAGTCTACGGGGTCGTATTCACAACAGCCGAAATATTCGACTTTCTTTTAGCAACGGCAAATAAACCGTCTTTGATATTTACGCATCACCCTCATGATTATCACGAAGATGCCAGAGGATTCGGCCTATTCCCCGAAAAGTATTTACACGATTTTAAGAAAAAAGAGATTGCGGTATATACCATTCATCTGCCTTTAGATGTAGGTCGGTCTATTTGTGTTTCAAAAAGCCTGGCTGAACGTTTATCCCTTTCAGGCAGCGCTCCCTTTTATGCAACATCCGGAGGACACCTCGGTGTTATAGGATTTATGTATACAGCCGACCTCAATACGCTTGCAAAACACGTATGTGTCACACTCGGCGTTAATAGTGTTGACGTGTTTGACAATGGCGGCAAAGGCAATAGAACAGCAATCGTAGCCGGTGGTGGAGATCAACCGGAAATACTCAGGAAGGCAAAAGACTTAGGTTGCAGCAATTATATTACAGGAACGGTGGTGCACAGGTGGGCACTTGAGCCTGTGCAACATGGCAATAAGGAGTTTCATTCGTTGGCGCGAGAATGGAAAATTAATTTGATTGGAGCCAGCCATTATCACACTGAAAAATGCGCTGTGCAGGACGTGATAGCTTTTCTTGAAAAAACTGGCCTTGATGCCGAGTTTATTGCGGATCCAGTTCTTGAAAAATATCTCAATGGAAATTGGAGAAATTAAAATAACAATCCGTGAAAATCCGTGTTAATCCGTGGTTGAAAAAATAATAAGGAGACAAGACGTGGCGAAGAGCGTTAAGAGTTACAAGATAGCGGTAATAGCTGGAGACGGGACCGGGCCGGAAGTGATTGCGGAGGCGGTAAAGGTTGCTAACGCGGCGGCAGGGAAGTTCGGCTTTAAGCTGGAAGAGACGGCTTTTGATTTCGGCGGTGAGCGATATAAGAGGACGGGAGAGACACTGCCGGATAGCGCGATTGATGAGTTGCGGAAGTTCGATTCGATATTGTTAGGCGCGATAGGGCATCCGGACGTTAAGCCGGGGATATTGGAGAAAGGAATCTTATTAAAATTGCGGTTTGCGCTGGACCAGTATATTAACCTTCGGCCTGTTCGGCTGTATCCGGGCGTTGAGACGCCGATAAAGGGCAAAGGGCCGGCGGATATTGATTTTGTCGTGGTGCGTGAGAACACCGGCGACGCATACACCGGCACGGGCGGTTTTACGATGAAGGGGACGCCGCAGGAAGTGGCGGTGCAGTCGGCGGTGTATTCGCGATTCCAGGTGGACAGGTGTTTGAAATACGCGTTTGAATACGCCAAAAAATACGGCAAAAAAGCAAGGGGCAAGGGCCAGAACAATACCCTTGCGCTTTGCGGCAAGACCAACGTCCTGACCTTCATTTATGATTTGTGGGAACGGGCGTTTCACGAGATGGGCCAAAAAGAATACCCGGACATCAAGCGTGAGTATTATCACGTTGACGCGACCTGTATGTGGTTTGTGAAAAACCCGGAATGGTTTGACGTGATTGTTACGGGCAATATGTTCGGCGACATCATCACGGATTTGGGCGCGATGATTCAGGGCGGGATGGGGATAGCGGCGGGGGGGAACATCAATCCCGAAGGTGTTAGTATGTTTGAGCCGATAGGCGGTAGCGCTCCGAAATATACAGGCAAAGGCGTCATAAACCCGTTGGCCGCAATCTGCGCGGGCGGAATGATGCTGGAAACATTGGGTGAACAGAAAGCGGCAACGAGCATCGAAGATGCGGTGAAATTCGTTACCGCGAATAAACTAAAATCGCTTGCAGCCGGCAAAATGGGTTACTCGACAAGCCAGGTGGGAGACCTTGTAGTAGAGGCAGTAGTTGGATAGGATTAAATTCGAATATCGAAATGCGCTGAGAAATCAAATATCAAAAATCAAAATGCAAAACGACAAAGAAAAATTCAAAAAGGATTTTAAGAAACGTTTGTATGGTTTTACGCTCAAATTGATAGAGTTTCTAGACGCGCTGCCTAATGACAATGTTTCAAAGAGAGTCGGTGACCAGTTGCTAAGAAGCGGCACAAGCATCATCTCCAATTATATTGAGGGACAATCGGCGAGTAGTAAAAAGGATTTTACGAATTACTTTAATACCTCTTTGAAGTCAGCTAACGAGAGCAAGCTTTGGTTTGCTATTCTAAGGGACAGTAAAAGAGCAAAGCCGGAGGATGTTGTGTGGTTCCTAAATGAGCTGGACGAGTTCAGCAGGATTCTTGCGGCGAGTATTATGACGTTGAAGGGCAAGAGGTAATTGAACGAGGTCGGCATCTTTGATTTTTAATCTGTGATTTTGCTATTTGCATTTTTATTTTTGATTTGGTGTTATGCCTGCGAATCTTACGCCAGATTATTTCAAGGCGGAGCAGTGGTACCGGGAGGCGACGACCACAGAGGAGAAGATTCTTGCGCTTGAGCAAATGCTTGCAGTGATGCCGAAGCATAAGGGCACGGACCACCTCAAGGCGGATATTCGCAGGAAGCTAAGCGCGCTAAAGGAGGGTGAGGAAAAGCGGCATAAAAGTGCGGGGGTGGATATTTTTCACGTGCCGCGGATGGGGTCGGGGCAGGTGGTGCTGCTGGGCCTGCCTAACAGCGGGAAAAGCTCGATTGTGGAGGTGCTCACCAACGCGAAGGTTCACGTGGCGGATTTTCCGTTTGCGACCAGTGCTCCGGTGCCTGGGATGATGAATTTTGAGGGGATTCATATTCAGCTTGTGGATATGCCGCCTATAACGGCTGATTTTATGATGCCGGGGCAGGTGGGGACATACCGCAACTGCGATTTGATTGCAATTGTGGTTGATTTGTCGGCTGACGTTGAAGAGCAGTTGAAGGTCTGTCTGGAATTTTTGGAAACGAGGAGTTTATTGCTGGATGAGCGGACGGCTGGGCGTGACGAGCGGGGCAACATATTGGGCAAGATGGCGATTTGTATCTGCACAAAATGCGACATTGCACAGGAAGGCGCGGCAGAGAAGATTAGGCAATTGTGCGGGAATCGTTTTGAGGTTATTGTGGTTTCGGTGGAGACGGGAGAAGGAATGGGAGAGCTGCCGAAGTTATTGTTTAAGCAGTTGAAGATTATCCGGATTTACGCCAAGCCGCCAGGCAAAAAGCCGGATATGAATGAGCCGTTTACGATGCCCGTGGGGTCAACGGTGCATGATTTGGCCAGCACCATTCATCGTGAGCTTGCGGAAAAATTAAAGCACGCTCGGATATGGGGGACGGGGGTTTACAGCGGGCAGAACGTGCAGCGAAACCACGTCCTCAACGACAAAGACATCGTCGAATTGCACTTTTCGTGACCTGCCCTTATAATCGGCCTTCAACGTTACGAAATTCCCTTCTGGTGGATAATAACGGAAAGGAGTTATTATGGGCAGGGCACGCATAATCGTAATTTCAGCAATTATTGGGACAACTCTCGGAGTCATTTTTCAGGGGTGTGGCGAGCAGAGCAGGCGGGCGGCATCGGCAGTGAAGCTGGAAAAGGATTACCCAATAGAGCCGGTGGCGCTTACGGAGGTTAAGTTTACGGACGAGTTCTGGGGGCCGAGGATTGAGACGAATCGCAGGGTGACGATACCGCATATCTTCGAGATGTGCGAGAAGTCGGGGCGGGTGGATAATTTCGCGATAGCGGGCGGGCTGATGAAGGGGGAACAAAAAGGAAGTTTCCCATTCGACGATTCGGACGTTTATAAGGCGATAGAGGCGGCGTCGTATTCGCTGAGCGCGCATCCGGATGCGAACCTTGAGAAGTATCTGGACGGCGTGATTGCGAAGATTGCCGCGGCGCAGGAAAAGGACGGCTACCTCTATACGGCGAGGACCAACAAGTGCAAACGATTGGCGAACTGGTTCGGTCCGCAGCGTTGGTCGCGGGAGGAGGGCAGTCACGAGCTTTACGATGCGGGGCATCTGTATGAGGCGGCGGTTGCGCATTATCAGGCGACGGGCAAACGCAATCTTCTCAATGTGGCAATCAAGAACGCTGATATGCTCGATAAGACGTTCGGGCCGAATAAGCTGCACAAGTGGCCGGGGCATCAGGTCATTGAAATGGGGTTAGTGAAGCTGTATCGGGTGACGGGCAATGAGAAGTATTTGAATTTGGCGAAGTTCTTTTTGGATGTGCGCGGGCCGGGCGGCGGCGAATACGCCCAGGCGCACAAGAAGCCATACGACCAGAATGAGGCGGTGGGGCATGCCGTGCGGGCGACGTATATGTATGGCGGGATGACTGATATCGCGGCTTTGACGGGGGACGCCAGATATGCCGATGCGGTTGAGCGGATATGGGCCAATATGGTCGGCAAAAAGATGTATCTCACGGGCGGCCTCGGCTCAACAAGCAATGGGGAGGCGTTCGGGAAGAATTATGAATTGCCGAACGCGACGGCTTACTGCGAGACGTGTGCGGCCATCGGAAACGCGATGTGGAACTACAGGATGTTTCTGCTTACTGGCGACGCAAAGTACTTGGACGTGTTCGAGAGGGTGCTTTATAACGGTTTGATTTCGGGAGTGTCGCTTAGCGGGGACAAGTTCTTTTACGTTAATCCACTGGAGTCGAAGGGACAGCACAAGCGAGAGCCGTGGTTTACCTGTGCGTGCTGTCCGCCCAATGTTGCGAGGTTTATAGCGTCGCTGCCGGGATATGTTTACGCGAAGACGGATAATACAGTGTATGTGAATTTGTTCGCGGCGGGCGAGGGGACAATCAAGGTAAAAGACAACGTTGTGCGGATCAGGCAGGAGACGCGTTATCCGTGGGATGGTGCGGTGAAGATGACAGTTGAGCCGAAGCGGTCGGAAAAATTTACGATTGCAGTTCGGATTCCGGGCTGGGCGCAAGGTCAGCCGGTGCCGAGCGACTTGTATCGGTTTATGGACGACAGCGACCAGAAGGTAAGCTTGAAGCTCAACGGCAATGGTTTGGAGGCGAAGATAAAGGGAGGGTTTGCGTGTATCGAGCGGCAGTGGCAGAAGGGCGATGTAATCGAACTTGATATGCCTATGCCGGCCAGACGCGTGCTGGCAAACGATAATGTTGCGGCGGATTTGGGCAGGGTGGCCATCGAGCGGGGGCCGATTGTGTATTGCGCCGAATGGCCCGACAACGACGGGAACGTTCTTAATCTGGCTTTGTCGGACGGCGCGACGCTGACGACGGAAGACCGCAGTGATTTGCTTGGCGGAGTTACGGTGATTCGCGGCAAGGCGGAGAATAAGCAGGATATCGTATTGATACCTTACTACGCCTGGGCGAACCGCGGGCCCTTCGGCCTCGCTCCCCTCGACTACGCTCGGGACAGGCAGGGCGGGCAGGGGCCGATGGCGGTGTGGCTGGCGAGCAAAGAACCGACGGCACAGGTTGAAATCGACGCCAATTCGACAAGGGAACCGATATCGAAATACATATATGGGCAATTCATCGAGCATTTAGGGCGGTGCATTTACGGCGGGATATGGGCGGAGATGCTGGAGGACCGCAAGTTCTATTATCCGGTCACGGATAATTTTAGTCCCTGGGGCACGTCAAGCGATACGCAGTGGAAGGCCGGGCCATATAAATATCTCAAGGCATCGCCGTGGAAGGTCATCGGGCCTGCGGGGACGGTTACGATGGATACGAACAATCCCTACGTTGGGAAACATACGCCTTTGATTAGTCTGGCAGGCGGTGGTCAGGAGGCGGGTATTTCGCAGGATGGGCTGGCGGTCGAGAAGGGCAGGGAATATGCGGGGAGAATTATTCTGGCGGGAGATAATGAGGCGTGCCCCGTCATAGTGCGATTAGTTTTGGACAGCAATGAGATTGTAAGCCGGGAAATCGAAAATATAAGCCAGGAATTCAGGACGTATCCGCTGAAGTTCACGGCACAGGTATCGAGCGATAACGTCCGGATTGAAATCGTCAGCAAAGGCAGGGGGACGTTCAGGATAGGGACGTTGTCGCTTATGCCGGCGGATAATATCAAGGGTTGGCGCAGCGACGTTGTGGCGTTATTGAAAGAGCTAAATTCCCCCATTTATCGCTGGCCGGGTGGCAATTTTGTCAGCGGGTACAACTGGCGCGACGGCATCGGCGAGCGGGACAAAAGGCCGCCGCGGAAGAACCCGGCGTGGAATGGAGTAGAGCACGACGACGTAGGAATACACGAATTTATGGAGCTGATGGAAATCATCGGGGCCGAACCCTATGTTGCAGTTAATACGGGTCGTGGAACAATAGAGGAGGCAACAGCAGAGGTTGAGTATTGCAACGGCTCGATAGATACGCCGATGGGAAAACTTCGTGCGCAAAACGGCCATCCTGAACCATACGGCGTGAAATGGTGGGCGGTGGGAAATGAGATGTATGGGAACTGGCAGTTGGGACATATACCATTGACGGAATACGTCAAGAAGCATAACCGGGTGGCGGAGGCAATTTGGAAGGTTGACCCGAATGCGAAATTAGTCGGCGTGGGCAACGTCGGCGATTGGTCCAGGGCGATGCTGAAGACGTGCCCGGATTATATGAACCTCTTGAGCGAGCATATTTACTGCAAAGACGATAAGGACGTTGTCCGGCACACGAAACTGCTGGCAAGAGAGATAAAACGTGTAGCGGATGCGCACAGGAAATATCGAAAAGACATCAATGAGCTGGCGGGCAAGGATATTCGAATCGCGATGGATGAGTGGAACTACTGGTATGGTAACTATATCTACGGCGAATTAGGCGTTCAGTATCATCTCAAGGACGCACTCGGTGTTGCGATGGGTTTGCACGAGTATTTCAGAAACAGCGACCTGTATTTTATGGCCAATTACGCCCAGACGGTCAACGTGATAGGCGCAATCAAGACGTCCCGCTCGGCTTCGGTTCTTGATACGACCGGAGTTGCTCTGAAACTTTACCGGCAGCACTTCGGGACGATTCCGATTGAAGTCAGCGGCAGCGTAGGCCAGATGGATGTTTCGGCGGCCTGGACAGGCGACCACAAGGCGCTGACTATCGGAATTGTCAACCCAACGAGGAAAGAGCGTGAGCTGGCGATAGACCTGAAGGGCGCTAAGCTCGCGGGCAGTGGCCGGCAGTGGCTTATCACGGGGACAGACCCGCTTGCATATAATGAGCCGGGCAAGGAGCCGAAGGTTGTGATTGATGAAAAGACAGTTGAAGAATTATCCGACAAATTGGCCGTGCCGGCGCTTAGCGTCAGTATTTTTGAGTTGGCGGTGGAATAGAAACAAAGTTAAAAGTAAAAAGTAAAAAGGTAAAAGGGTGAAAGATGGAATGTCAGAAGAAACAGAATCTGAAGAGTTGCGGATGCACATACCCGGGCTGCGACAAAAAGGGGATGTGCTGCGAGTGCATCAGTTATCATTTGTCGAGCAAACAGCTTCCCGGCTGCTGTTTCCCGCCGGAGGCCGAGAAGACCTACGACCGCAGCTTCAGGGCGTTTGCCAAGGCGTGGAAATTGTAGAAAAACAAAAAGCCGGGCGGTGGGTCGCCCGGCCTTTGTGGGTTAGCAGGGGAATTAGCAATCAAAAGTTGAGGATGTCGTCGGGCCAATCTTTACTGAGAATTTGTTTTAGGTTGCCGTTTGTGTCGAGGATGACGATTTCCTTTCGGCGGTGAGGGGTGTTCGGGTCATCGGTCAGGAAATGAGATTTTTCCGAGACGAGGCAGGAAACCTGGTCAGAGCCTTTCCACTGGGCGATAAGGCCATCTCCTTTTTCAAACCCTTCTTTCTCGTCGATGAGGACTTTTGAAAGATTGAGGTCGCCGCCGAGGGCATAGATGCCAACCGTGTTTTTCTTTCCATTCAGGAGGATTTTGCGGGAATCGTGAGAAAGCGCGAAGAGATACAAATTTCCCTCCGCGCCGTCGAGTACGATTTGGGGTAGGATTTCGCTAATTGCGCCGGTAAGGGTGTCGTAGCAGAAGATGGTTTCCTTTTCTGCGTCGATCTTACTGGAAGGCAGTGACATCCCTACGGAGGCGAAGAATATGCGGTCTTCCGCGGCATAAGAGACGCGCATCCAGGGATGGTACAAGACGCCGGCGAGTTCGGTGGCAGTACCTGTGCAGACGTACATTTTTGCGGAATCGTTGCCGTCGAGGTTTTCGGCTGAAACAAGGAGTCGGCCATTGGGATCGATGATGGTCCGCTCGACGAGCGAGCCGAGAATGGGTTTCTGGGCGTCGAAGAATTCATTTTCGGGCTTGATATACGCAATTACCCGGGAATCGGACTTGAAGTCATAGCCAAAAGCCACAGACGGGGCGAGGAATGCCGGGGGGAGGTTTTCTGTCAACGAAACAATATACAGGTCGTAGCCGACATCCCACGCGGTGCCGTAGATACGTTCGGCGCCAAAGGCGATAAGCCGGGAATCGGGCGAAAAGCGGATTCGCCAGAGCGTCTGTTCATTTGTTGAGAGGACTTTGCGGTTGTTGGGGTCAGTGGTTGGGGCGCAAACGAGCCGGTAGTAAGTCAGGTCTTTGGCTTTGGTTTTATTGATGAGTAGTTCGGAGCCGATTTTTTCGGCTACCCGTTTGTCCGCGTTTTCGACGAGGTATCTCTGGACCCAGGCGACGTGCTGGTCATTGAAGGAGTCTTTGGGGCCTTTGTCCGTGGCGACGGGTTTTCCGATGAAGGGGAAGTTGCCGTCTATGATACCTTCGGCGAGGATTTTTTGTTTGAGGATTTCAGCGTGGGTTTCGATGAGTTTGGCCTGGTTCGGCGGGAGGATTTTCAAGGCGTTGTTGAAGTTGTCAACTTTGACGATTTGGCCAAAAGCGATGAGAGAGCCATCCGGCGAGATGGCGGGCCAAGTTGTGGTGGTGTCGAAGGGGGCGACTTTAGTCAGCGAGCCGGTATTACCATCGACGATAAACAGGGCGCCGGCTCTGCTGTAGATACCTTTGGAGCCGTCTTTTGACCATTGGAGGGAGTCCTTTGGGAAGCAGCCGGCAAAGAAGAATACGGCGATATAGAAGGCGATAAGGCACCACGTTATCTTTCGATTAGTCATAGTGTTTCTCCTTGAGGGTGTTTTTCCTTGAGGTATTGTTTGTAGCTGTTAAGCGGACCGGTTTTGTCGAACCCGGTTTGTGCATAAGGTCTTGGCTGCATTGCGGCCAGCGCCTTTTGTCGCCAGAAACCGTTTTTGTTTTCCTGCTCTGTCGGGTGCGTCAGCATAGGCGAGGCATAGCCGGGGAGGTTAAGCGATGACAGTTGCGTCTCAGGCGGTGCGGACCGTTGGCCGACGGACAATCCGATGGCAAAAGCGAAGAGGATGACCGCCGCGGCTGCGAGCAACCGCAAGCCGATGACGAATCTGGTCCGCTGTGGTCGCTGCGCCTGCAGGATGTTTAGCGAGGCGGTGAACCTCTGCGAGGTTTGTTCGGCGATGCGGGTAATATCAAGCGGCACGTCGCTTTGGCCGATTTTGTTGAGAATCTGTTTTAATTTTTCTTCGTTCATTTCAGGACTCCGGTATATTCGAATAAGCAAGTTTTTCTCTCAGCGCGGCAATTGCCTTTGACACGTGCGAGCGGGCGGTATCTTCGGTGCAGTTTAGCTTCTCGGCGATTGCGTGGTAATCGTGCTGGTTGACGTATCGCATCACAATCGCCTGGGCCTGCTTTTCCGGAAGTTTGGAAATTTCCTTTCTTACCAGATTGAGTGTTTCCTCATCGGCGGGGCCGTTGACCGTAGGGTTTATGAATATGTTTGCTTTTGGGATTTGGCCGTCTTTGCCGATTCTGGTTCGCCAGGCCTTTGAATTGGCCGACAGTGCGATTCGGTAGATGTATGCGCCGGCCTGCGGGCCGCTGAGTTTTTCAAGGTTCATCCAGATACCCAGCATTGAATATTGAATCGCCTCGGAGAAAATATCGGCGTCGCCGGTGAGTTTCCACAGGGTGGATGTAAGATAGCCGGTGTACTCGCCCCTTAACTTTTCAAAGAGCTCTAATCGCTTTGAATATCTCATCCAAAAGCCCTTTTAACTGAGCACCGGATAATTTTGTTTCTACATAATAATAACAACCGGGGCGGGGATTTGTGTAAAGGATTGCAGAAAATTTCACCGTAATCGGAGTCGAAAACCGCGGTGGAGCCGATTTATTTCGGTGAAAGGTTTTGTTTCTGGGTCAGGGCGTCGAGGCCGTCGCGTGCTTTGGTGAAGTTGGGGTCGATTTGCAGGGCCTTTTTGTAGTATTCAATGGCCTGAGCATATTGCCCTTTTTGGGCGTATGCGGAGCCGATAGTTGAAAGCAACTTGGGGGTATCCGGCCCTGCGCGGGTGATATTTCGCGACCGGTCCGCGGTCTGAGCGGCCCCTGCATTCCGTTTGAGGTCGGCGTCGGGTCCCAGGCAGATTTTATAATGTTCGATTGCGGCATCGTAGTCCCCTTTGTCGGCCAGGGCCAGCCCCAGGCCGTAATGGGCGCTTGTGTAGGCGGGGTCGAGCCGCAGGGCGATATTGTAATGTCTGATGGCCTGGTCGAAATTGCCGAGGTTCCGCATCGCGTTGCCTAAGTTGTGATGGGCTTCAGGGAAATTGGGCATAATCCTGACCGCCTCGGTGAGGTATTTGGCGGCCTCTTCATACCTGCCTAAGGGGCCTATTATGCTGGCGTAGCTGTTGAATATGATGTAGTTGTCTTTGGTGACGGCAATTGTGTGCTCGAAGAGCGAGAAGCTGTTTTTCCAGTATCTTAACTGGATTGAGGTGGCAACGGTGCAGGCCAGCAGGATTGCCCCGGCCAAGGTCGTGAGGACGATTTTCCTGAACGGTATTTTTTCAGACAGGTCCGCCGCGGCAAACGCGATGATTATAAACAGGCCAATCAGGGGGACGTAGGTGTATCTGTCGGCCATTGCCTGCGCGCCCACCTGCACGATGCCGATGACGGGGACGAGCGTCCCCAGAAACAAAAGCCAGCCGACGAGCAGGTATTTGCGCCGTCGGCCGTGGTAGATGATAAGGGCGGTTATCAGGACAAGTATTATCGCATACAGGACGACTTTGGTGGTCGGTATGCCCCTGATGGGGAGCGGATAAAGGACGGCCAGCCGAGCGGGCCAAATCATCTTGCCGATGTAGTCCAGATACGAAACAATCGCGTTGGCAATGCGCTCCCTGAAGGACACTAAGTAAATGTCGGACATTGCGCCGCCTCTTTGCTGGGCGATAAATGTTACAACGCTGGATACCGCCGAAAGAAAAACAAACGGCAGCTTCTCCAAAAACAAATTCCGAATTGAGCGTTTAGAATTGAGAAGACGGTTAAGCGGCCAGAAATCGAGTAAAAGCAAAACGAAAGGAACTGTAACGAGCATCGGCTTGGCCAAAAGGCCTAAGGCGAAGAGGACAAGCGTAATGAGGTAGCGAGCAACTGAGGGACGCTCGGTGTATCGCACATAAGCGAGCATCGTCAAAAGCCAGAAAAGGGTGCTGAGGACGTCTTTTCGCTCGGCGACCCAGGCGACCGATTCGACGTGCAGGGGATGCAGGGCAAAAAGGGCCGCGATAAACGCGCTTGGCCAGAGGCGTCTGGTCATACGATTGAGGACGACAAATAGAAGCAGCGTGTTTGCGACGTGAAAGACGACGTTGACGAGGTGATGAGCGCCGGAGTTTCCGGCAAATAGCGAGCAGTCAAGCTGGTGTGACAGCCAGGTGAGAGGGTGCCAGTTGGAGGTGTGGCCTGTCGTGAAGGCCCATTCGATATTTTGCGCAGTCAATCCCGATTGAACGTTCGGGTTCCTGGTAACATAGACGTCGTCGTCATAGCGGACAAATTCGTGATTGCGAACTGGAAGATAGACGGCAAAAGTTACGACGGCGAGTAAAAAGCAAAGTAACACAAGCCGGTAATTGTGGATATGCTCAGCCATATTTACTGATTCGACCCGAACGCATAACGGGGCGAACAAAGAAAACTCAGAACTGGAATTTCCCGCCCGTCAGGCGTTCGTAGCATTCGATATATTTTTCGCTTGTTTTCTTGACGACGTCGTCGGGCAGTTTGACGCCCGGGCCTGATTTATCGAAGTTGATGCTTTCGAGGTAGTTGCGGACGAACTGTTTGTCGAAGCTTTCCTGGTCCCGGCCCGGCTGGTATTTATCGGCGGGCCAGAAACGCGACGAATCCGGCGTGAGGACTTCGTCGATGAGGATGATTTTGTCGTCGGTTTCGCCCCATTCGAATTTTGTGTCGGCCAGGATTATGCCTTTGGATTCGGCGTATTGGGACGCCTTGTTGAAGATTTTGGTGCTTTTGTCGCGGAGGTATTTGGCGTTTTTGCTGCCGATGATTTCGGCGCACCTCTCGAAACCGATATTTTCGTCGTGTTTGCCGAAATCTTCCTTGGTGGCGGGCGTAAATATCGGCTCAGCGAGTTTATCGCACTGCCGAAGACCGGGCGGGAGTTTGACGCCGCAGACGACGCCGCACTGTTTATATTCCTTCCAGCCCGACCCGGCCAGATACCCGCGAATGACGCATTCGATGGGCATTACGTCGGTCTTTTTGACTAACATACTTCGGCCGGCTAATTGTTTTGCGAACCCCTTAAACGGCGAGGGAAATTCGTTTACATCGGTGGTTATCAGGTGGTGGCTGACGACGGAAGACAAAAAGTCGAACCAGAAAAGTGAAATCTGCGTCAGGACCTGCCCCTTGTATGGAATCGGGTTTGCCATCACCACGTCGAATGCGCTTATGCGGTCGGTTGCGACGATGAGGAGTTTGTCGCCGAGGTCGTAGATGTCGCGGACTTTGCCGCGTTTCGGCTCGATGCCTGCGATTTTCGTCTGCAAGACGGCTTCCATAGGGTTCCCTTTCGAAAGTCAGTTTGGACGGTGCAGTATGCTAAATCGCCGGGATTGTTTCGTCAAGCGCAGAAGCCGGACTTGCTTGGGATGGGGTGCAATTCGTCTTTGTTGGTATTCTTAAGGCGGGGCCTTCCCTGCTACATCCCGCACCTATTTTCGAATCTGCATACTCCGTATTAATAGTAGTTTGTTCAACCCAGGACGATTATGTTCATTGATAAACCTGACACCCCAAATAGGTGCGGGGAGAAGCAGGGTCCGGAAAAATCTCTCGCTCTGCCCCCTAAAACCAGCTTTTTGCCACCCATAGCCCAACCACTATATATAGTATGTGTCTCCTCTCGCCCCGTGCACATCTTCTTGGGCCTTTCACGCCGGAATTCTCTCTGGTCCATCTACTTTTTTGACTCAATTTTCAGTATTGGTAGCCAAAATCAGCCCCAAAAATCAACCTAATCCTTGCCTCCACAAATGGTTAAGCAAAAACAAAACTTCTCTAAAGTTTTCGATTATCCGTTGTCGATAACAACACTGTAAAGCAACATTGGGTCCCTGAACGGATTTATGGGACATACAAGATATAGTGGTTCATAGCTTATGGTCGAAAAGATGGATGCTTTCGCCTGCAGCTTGGCAAACAAGGTAAATGAGATGACCGATTTTACTCGTAATGATTGGTTTGAAGACCAGCAGCACAACCTCAAACCGGTATTTGACGGCTTGACCGCAGACGACGATTTGCTTATGGAGCAAATCCTCGAAAATATGAACAGCACGCCCATCGGCCAGGTGTTGAAGAAGATTGCTTCACTGCCGGAGGTCAGAAAGCAAAAAGTTCTCAGGGTTCGCCAGCAGCTCACCGAAGGCAGATACAACCTCAACGAACGCCTGGACATCGCTCTCGAAAAGGTGCTCGACGACTTGGACGTATGAAAAAAGCAGCCGGGTTTGCCCCACCACGCCCGGCCGCCTGTCAACCCCGCACATCGCTGTGCGGGGCTGCTCTCAAAAATTCTTCTGGCTATGGGTGCATACCGGCGTCACTGATACCACCGGTCGCTATCGCCACGTCAACTTCTCTGATTATGTTACTATCTCAGGAACTTCGTCGTCCGGCTCATCCATCTCTACCGGCTTATATCCTGGCTGCTTCGACCTCTCCATCTCTTCCGTGAAAGCCGCAACCACCTTGTCCTGAATCTTCTTGCGGCAGTCCGCGTTAATCGGGTGTGCGATGTCCGCATGCAGCTTCATCCGCCCCTTCATATCCTTCCTCGCCCTGTCTTCCGGCAATGCCGCTCCGCAGTTGTTGCAGTACTTTGCGCGCAAATGGTTCTTCCCGCCGCACTTCTCACAATGGTCGCTCATCTTCCTTGAAGGCATCGCTACAAAGTACCCGTTGACACCCTCGATTATCTTGATGTCACGCACCACAAACTCATTGTCCATCGTCACCGAACAAAACGCCTTCAACCTGTCGTCCTTGTTCTCTATTAGCTTCACTCTCACTTCGCTGATTTCCATAGTTCGTGCCTCACCTAATTGCTACCAACTGTTGTTTTTTACAATTATGCTTTTACAACCATAATCACGTTCAAGCATGTCTCGATAGGCCTTGACTCCTTCCTCATTGCTGTTGTTAATAATGCAAAACATCGATGAACCACTTCCGCTCAGGCACACCGGCCTGACTCCAAGCGATTCTATCCTCTTTTTCAGTTCTCTAAGTTCCGTATGCAACTCAAAGCAACTTTCCTGAAGCATATTTGCGCACATTCTGCAAGCTAAATCAATCCTCTTTTTCTCAATATATACGTTTATTTCTTCGCGAAGCCGCCTGTATCTGGCCTCATCGTGCCGATAATTCTCATAAACCCTTTGCGTCGAAACACTTACGTTGGGGACAACCAATAATACCCTAAATTCACATTTGGCCAATTTTTTCACTTTTTCCCCCCTTCCGGTGCACAACGCCAATGGCCCATCCAGAAAAAACGCCACGTCACTGCCCAACTTAGCCGCCAGCCCCGTAAGCTCTCTTTTGCCTAAGCCCAGCTTGAAAAACTTATTGATTCCCATCAAAGTCGCCGCCGCGTCGCTGCTTCCCGAACCCAATCCCGACCCCGCAGGCACATTCTTCGTCAGCGTAATCTTGACTGCTGTATCCTGATTCCCTGATATCCTGATATCCTCTGTTCTCCGTCTTCCGACTTCTGTCCTCTGTTCTCCGTCTTCTGTCCTCCGTCCTCCGTCCTCCGTTTTCTGTCCTCCGTCCTCCGTCTTCTGCCTCGCCGTTTCCAAGATTAACTTCGCCGCCTTATAAACAAGATTATCCTCCCCCTCCGGCACTTTATGCTCCCCCTTGCAGATTAGTTCGATAGCCGCCCCGTCGCTCGTCGCCCGTCGCTCGCCTGCCCCTGTATGTCGTAGGCAGGGGTCGCTCGAACGAGTCACGAGGCACGAGTCACGAGCGACATTTTCAATCAGTATCTCATCATACCAATTGACCTTCGCCATCAGCGTTTCGATGTCGTGATACCCATCCTCGCGCTTCCCCTTTACCAGTAAGGATAGGTTAATCTTTCCTGGTGCACGCACTAACAAACCGTCATTAATTTTTGTAAACTGCTCACTCATTGTCATCTTATTCCTTATCCCCCAACCAAATTAACCCTGCCACAAGTGGCAGGGCTATATATTTTTTGGAAGGAAATGTCTATTGACGTATTCTATTTTCTTCTGCAAAGTTACTTCATCGAAACAATAACGCTTATTGAATCCCTTTGTCCATATCTTGCCGTAAATCCCTATTTTGCGAAGTGCGATAAGACCGACGGCCTTGTAATGCTGCACAACAAAATCGATTGGCTTCGGTACATACGCAACTAAAAGATGAACGTGGTCGTAACAAACCGCAAGGGCATAAACTTGCTGGTTGAATTGAACTGCCTTTTGGCGAATGGCCTCCTCAACTATACGGCGATGCTCTTTGTTGAATCGCACAGGGTCTTTTTCGAGGGCCTCTTTGTTCGCGTCCGCAAGCGGTTCATTTGCCTCCAATATTCGTCCGTCTTTGACATACGGGCGTTTATTGCCCTGCAGCCACGTTCCATAAGTCGTCCACGTAACCATATACGCAATCGTTTTCGCCATAAATAAATTTTATGTAACGTTATCTCCTTCTTCAACAAATATTTAGATAATATGAAGGTCATCCTTTCAACGGTTATGATTTGTGCTTTGCACAACAAACAAATCTAACCTTATTGAAAGGAATGACCTATGACAACAGTATCAAACAAACAGAAATGGTTCAA
>Ga0315274_10001339_pt1 | contig 37917 bp, 31 predicted proteins | sample YL17G02_20_MG_FD_203700 | JGI IMG/M metagenome (GOLD analysis project Ga0315274, IMG submission 203700) | Sediment microbial communities from Yellowstone Lake, YNP, Wyoming, USA - YL17G02_20 | ecosystem: Environmental > Aquatic > Freshwater > Lake > Sediment | place: USA: Wyoming | collected...
GTCGCCATGATTGTGCCAAAGATGCTGGAAAGATGACCACTAGATATAGTGGTGGGCTGGTGCAGAGCCACTAGAAAAGTGACCTGCCTGAGTAGTTACATCAAATGATGCATATTGCCTGCATGCTTTGGCAGAGAGGAAAATGATGCGAGCCGTGGTCTGATCCTGATCGGGTTCCAACTGTCCTTTGCCCTGCCAGACCCTGTTGAGCTCCCACCTCAACCTTTGTACCTCGTGTTGCAACTCCTGGTTTCCCCGTCTCAGTCCATCATTTTCCTTGTCGATCTCCTCATAATTCCTGAACCAGTCCTCCAAGTCGCTGCCCGTCTGCTCCAAGGGTCTGATCTTGATCTGCTCTCTGAGTTGCCCTTCCAGCTCTGCCAACTGCTTTCTGTTCTCCGCTTCCGCCTGGCGCTGTTCCAGAAGCTGTATGTCCGAGTTTCTCTCGAACACCTGGGGCGATCGCTCGCGGATTTTCGCCAACACCTCGTCACGGACGTCAGACTCGCCTGTGCCAGGTCGAAACTGGCGAGGGCGCCATACTGGGTGCAAGTCCGGATCGTCCGTGTCCTTGAATCCAGGCCAGAATATGCGCACGGCCCCGCCGTAACAGTCATGCTTTTGCAGGATAGAGAGCAACTGCTGAGAAGCCTCGCGATCTTGGAGTTTGACCACGTGCGCCATCCCCTGTACCATGCCGGCTACCGCTCGGGCCGCGCTCAGCAGGTATCTGGAGCTATCTGGGGTTGGGGAGACCAGGATGATCGGCAGCCGACGTTCGGGCGAGGTGACGAAATGGACAAAGGCTTCAGCTCGGTCAGCATTGATCCTATAGACTCCGCTGGCCAGCATCCCGTCTTCATCCTTACATGCGTACCTGGGAATGAAGGGCAGGAGGTTAGGGATGGTCTCGAATGGCAGCTTGGGCTGAAAGGACGAGATGCTGCACTCTTCGGCAAGCACCACCTCATCATCACGAACCTGTCCCAGCCAGAGCTGGACGATCCAGTCATAGCCCTGACAGTGCCGAGTAAACCCGATTCTGAGGAGTTTTCCCGCATCCCTGCCAGAGTTGGGCACATCTCTCCACTCCGACGAGGCCACAGCAGCAGAGCCAACGGCATTGCTGCAACTCGCGTTCGGCCAACCATCCGGCATGCCTGGACTGTCCTGTAACCCCAGCAGGTTTGCGATCTGCGCTTTCAGATCCTGACACAGGGACGGATACAGATCCTCCGTTGATCGGTTGTCCATTCGATCAATAAAGAGCGAGCGAACGAGTATGACCTGCATGGACACCTCCTTCAGCCCGGTTTCCGGAAGCTGACGCAGGCGCGGCCTCTAGTCTGGACTCTATGTCGACATCATGGCCTGCAAGTGCGCCACTGTATCCGCCACCAACTCATCCAGCGCCAGGCAGATGTGGTTGATCGTGTCCACGGCCTGCTGAGTCCAGGAGAAGGTGATGGCCTGCGCTTCGCCGCTGGTGTCCTCCTGACAGCGATCGGCCCGGTGAACGATGTCGTTGCGGCGTCGTCCGGCTGATGTCCAGGAGCAATCTCAGAGGATCCAACTGCAGCGTTGGCTCAAAGAGCAGGTCGATCTCGGTGCACAGCACAGGGCCAGGAGCCATCTGACTCACTTGCTCTTCCATCCACCGCTGTGCCGCGCGGGGTCGGTCTGCCGGCGGAACGGCAAGCAGGGCAGCGCTCAGCTCTCGTCCCACGCGCAGGCGAGGCCAGCCATGCACCGACGCGAGTTCGTCGCTGGCATCCATCAACCGGCGGATGTCTGGATGGACGAGCAAGAGGCAAGGATGATAGCTGGGATGGGCCAGGAAATCGGCCATCGCAGCGTGCAGGCCTGGTTCGTTCATCATACGGTCACCCGGTAACGAACGATGCTCAAGCGACGGTTCTGCCGCCGCAAATAGAAAAGCCGCTCAGATCCGCCTGATCCCCAAACCAACGCTCGCCCAGGGCCCGGGCCTGGGCGACAAAGAATTCCCTGACCTCCTCCCACGGCACCTGGATCAGCAGGTCGGGTTGCATATCGCGGTCTGCGTTTTCAAACAGCACCATGCTTTCCACCGCCATCAGCTCGTAATCGCGGGCATACTCGTACTTGAACGCGCCGCGCGCGAACAGGTCAGCCAGGGGCATCTCCTGGGCAATGGCATACAGGTCGTAAAAGTCTTTGCGACTGCCCCGGCCGATGAGCGCGTCCAGCTTCATCAGGCCAATGTCTACCAACCCGGCCAGGGCCATGCCTTCGGCGCTGTCAGTAGGTTCGAGGAGCCGGTAGCCATAGCTAAAGAACCCGGCATGCAAGCCCGAGACCTGGGTGAGCAGGTTGCCGTCCACGTTCTCCAGAACCTGGACGCCGAGCGGAACCAGGGCGCGGACGATCTCTTGCCGGGTGCGCCATGCCACCTCGTCGGTCTCGGAGAACAGGTCCAGGTCCACCGAGCGGCGATGGCCCAACCGTAAGGCCAGGCCCGTCCCTCCGGCCAGGTAAAAGCGCTCGGCAAAGGGGCACCCACCGATGAAGCGCATCACCTCTCGCATGGCGGGTGTGGCCGTCTCCCAGTGCGCAGCGGTCAATACGGCCATATCTGCCGCCCTTGCCGGCGCTGACAGGGGACGAGAGGCAACTCCAGCAAGACGCACCACAGGTTGTAGCGACGTCGGGGCAGCCGCCGTGCGCCGGACTGTCGCACCCACTCGCCCACCCGGGCGCGGCCATAGCAGCCAAAGAGCCAGCGCAGCTCCTGCCGGTCGCCGTAGGCCAGCACGCGCTCGATCAGCAGGTCACTGTGCTGTGCCGGGTCCAACGCTTCCAGGTTGTACTCCTGGAAACAGGGAGCCAGGCTGTGCGGGATGCCCGCCGCCGTCAGCGGCCCTATAGATGGGGTAGTGGCCCCTCCTGTGCTGTTCCGGTCTGCCATCCGATTGGCCACCTCACGCCTCCTGATCCCAAATCAACGCTCGCCCAGGGCGCGTTGGAGCAAATCGGCTACCCCCAGCTCATCGGCCATGCGCCGCATATAGTCACGGTCGAGCCGGTTGCCCTGCACCTTGAGCACGCCCAGCACGTCCAGCCATTGGCGGTCCGATACCTCATTTCCCATGCGATACCAGTCCAGCTTGGCCAACACGATATCTTCGGCACTGATCACGTAGGCGTGGCGCTCGGGGTCCTCGCTGTGCATGCTTGCCACGTCGGCATAGAAAGCGTCACCCAGCGCCCGGGCCAACGGCTCGACCTGTTCCAGGCTGAGATCCGCCACCAAGTCAGCGTCCATCGTGGCCCGCACCACGCCGTGCAGCGCGCCAGCCAGTGAGCCGCCGATGGCATAGGGCACATGCAGGGCCTCCAGTGCATCGGCCACCAGCAGCGTCACGGCGATCGGTTCCGCCAGCATCAGCCTGCCTCCGGCAAAGGGCCATAGGCACGGGCCGCCAATTCCGGCCCCAACACCAGGTCGGCGAGCCGCCGCCGGATCATCGCCGGGGCATCGTGCGGGTACCGTTGGCGCAGACCGGCGAGGGCCATGGTGCGCACGGCGCGGTTCATCTCACCCACCAGCGCCAGCTTGCGCCAGGGGAGCATCCGTCGCAGCAGGTCGATCTGCACTTGTTCCACCTTGGCTGGGGTGTCTGCAGCAAGCACAGCCATCCCACACCTCCTGGTCAGGGCATCACCCTCCCCGAGGGCGGAAAGCCGCCTTTTCTGGGGTTTGGTGGGGGGGCGGGGCGCCCCCCCCACCCCCCAAATTTACACACACTAGGGTCGAGGGGCCCGGCACCCTCCACCTAGATCCCCAGCTTCTCCTTCATGTACTTCCGGCTCATGGCAATGCTCTCCTGGGCCGTCCGCTTGGTCCGGTCCTGCTCCACCATGATCCACTCCGGGTCCTTCTTGCCCGCCAGCACCTTCATGATCCCGGCCCAGTCCAGGATTCCCTGTCCGATCTCGGCAAAGGCCTTGTCCGGCTCCATGTCCTTGAAATGGACCGTCCCGATGCGATCCAGGTGCTTGCGCAGAAACTCGACCGGCGACGCGCCGCCGTGCTGCACCCAATACACGTCCGGGCACAGCCGGACATACCGTGGGTCGGTCAGCTCGTACAACCGATCCAGGGCCACCACGCCGTCGAATTTCTGGAACTCCCAGCTATGGTTGTGGTAGCAGAACTGGATGCCGTGATCCAGGCACTGGCGCCCGATGTCGTTAAAGACCTTGGCCGCTTCCTCGTAGGCCGCCAGGCCCCGTTTGTGGTCGCCCACGCCCGAGACCATCAGCAGCTTGCAGTCCATCTCTTTCATGTAGGCAAACAGCTCATCGAGGTTCCCGAACCCCGAGTGCACGCCCGCCAGGTTCAGTCCCAACTTGTCCATCTGCCGGCGCAGCTCTGCCGTCGGTATCGTCCCGGGCCCGCCGCCCTCGATGCCGGCGTATCCCGCCGCTGCGACGTCCTTCAGGACCCCCGGCAGGTCCTCCTGGCCTCGCTTGCCAAAGATGATCAACTGACATGCGACCTTGGGTTTTGCCATTTCCTTTGCCTCCTTGTGTCTGTTTTGGTTTATGGATACAGACGCGCACGCTTTCCGCAGATGGTCCGTCCGCGTACATCCGTGCGAGTCCGCGTCCCTTCCAGTTACGCCTGGGTGACGATCACCCTGCCCGCCAGCTTTTCCTCGTCGATCTCGACGCCCAGGCCCGGCTTGTCCGGCACCTTGACGCAGCCATCCGGCTCCACCCGGATCGGCTCTCGGACAATCGCTTGCGTGGTGAGCGCGGTCAGGATGGGCGGATCGTAGGGATACTCGACCATGGGGCAGTTCTCCACCGTGGCCACCGCCTGCAGCGTCGCCGCCAGGCACAGCGTCAGGGTGGCTACCGACAGCACGTGCGGGATCACCAATCGCCCAAAGCTATCGGCCAGCTCCGCTACCTTGCGCACGCCGATGATGCCCATGTTGCCCCCCATCACCGCGTCCGGCTGCAGGATGTCATAGGCTCCTGCCAGCACGTGCTCCCGGAAATCAACCACGGTCGGGGTATGCTCTCCACCGGCGATGAACATATCCACCGAGGCCGCGATCTCGGCCAGCCCTTCGATGTCCATCCTGGGCAGCGGCTCCTCCAGGTAGTAGACATTGAGCTCGTCCAGCTCCCGAGCCATCTGCAGCGCCGTACGCCTCGACCAGTATGGATAGTCCTCCGCTGCATTGTTCTGGTTAGCGTCCACCAGGATCAGCATATCGTCCCCCACCGCTGCGCGCACCGCCTCGACGGCCCTCAGGTCATCCCGCGGATCCGGACGGTGAAGCCGCAGCTTGATCGCCCGAAAGCCCTCTTCCCTCAGCTCCAGGGCCTGCCTGGCATGCTGCTCTGGGTCCAGCAGCCTGGTCGTCGCCGCGTACACCATGACCCGGTCCCGGCAGGCTCCCAGCAGCCTGTGGATGGGCTGACCTGCCGCCTTGCCGACGATGTCCCACAGGGCAATCTCCAGCCCCGAAGCTCCCTTGCCCGAGGTAACGGACCGCCGGCCGCTCATGTGGGCCTCCCAGAACGCCCCAATGTGCCAGGGATCGATCCCCCTGGCCAACGCCGGATCGGCGCCCGTATACGGCCCGATGCCTACGATCCCCTCGTCGGTATACAGCTTGTAGAACGCAAACTCGAGGGCAGTTGGCGCCCTGCCCTTCGGCCCCTCCCATGCTGGATGCCACGGTTCCGGCAGAGCGATGGGCTCCTTGCTGCGCACGATTTCTATGCGGGTAACTTGCACGTCAACTGCCTCCCTAGTCGAAAAAGTCCTCGTCGCCCTTGGGCAGGTACGGCCTGGCCGCTGCCTCGTCAAACTCCACGCCCATGCCGGGCCGGTCCCACACCTCGATAAACCCGTCCTCGACGATCGGATCGGGAAGCCCCGTGACAATGTCGTACCACCACTCGGGTCGAGCGACCGGATACTCGAAGGCGATATAGTTCTCCGGCAGAGTGGCCGACACCTGCACCAGCGCCGCCAGGCCGATCAGCCCGTCGAACACACCATGAGGCGCGATCAGGATGCCATGCAGGTCTGCATATTCGGCCACCCACTTGAGCTCGGCGATCCCGCCCACGTCGCAAGGGTCCGGCCCGATGATGCTCACCGCATGCTGCTCGATCAGGTCCTTAAAGTTCTGCCGCAGGTAGATCTGCTCACCGGTGTGGATGGGAGTCGAAGTGCTGCGCGTCACCTCGCGGTACACGTCGGGCAAAACATACGGAACATAGTCCCCCGTGATCATGTCCTCGAGCCACATCACGTTCAGCGGCTCCAGGGCCTTGGCCAACCGGATCGCGTCGGGGACCATCCAGCCCGGCCCACAGTCCAGGGCCAGGCCCACCTCGTCACCCAGCACGTCCTTCATGGCCTCCACACAGGCGATCACATGCTTCAGGCCGCGCTCGGTCAACAAAGCACGGTTTGGATGAAAGCCACCCTTCTGCGTTTCCCCATAGGAAAAGTCGGGAACCCGGCTCGGCATCTGGCTGTGGAACGCGATGCCCTGCTTGATGATGGAAAAGTGTTCCTTGGCGGCTTTCATCTTGGCCATGTTCTCGGCATACTCTTCCGGCGAGGACCCGTTCATCTCGAACCGCACACCGCCATTGTACACCCGCACCTGGTCGCGGACCTTGCCGCCCAACAGCTTGTGCACCGGTAGGCCGGCCGCCTTGCCGGCAATGTCCCACAGCGCCATCTCGATCGCGCTGACTGCGCTTCCCCATGGTTTGAAACTCCCCAGCCTGCGGATCTTGTGCATCACTCGTTCGACGTTGGTAGGGTCTTCCCCAACGATGAACTGCTTGTAGAACAGAATGTGCGGCTTGAGGTAGGACTTGCTCGACTCCACCTCCCCAAACCCACTGATCCCCTCGTCGGTGGTAATGCGGACAATGGGATTCTGGCCCAGAACAGTGCACTTGAGATCGGTGATCTTCATCTGCGATACCTCCAAGACGCGAGAGGCCCCTGCGAGAGCTTGCGAACGAACGTTCGCCCAACCTTCGCAAGGGCGTTGGGTTCGGCTGTCTCCCCCGCTAGGACCACATGGCCCGACCTGCCGGCAGGTGCCTGGCTATCTCCCCCTCGTCCAGTTCGACGCCAAGCCCCGGCCCTTCGGGCACGGCGATGTAGCCATCCTGGATGGGGTTCTTGAGATCCAGCATCGTGCTCCACAGCGGGATGTTGTGGCTGTGATACTCGAGTGCCAGCAAGTTGGGGATCGTCGCACAGACGTGCGCAGCGGCAATGGCGGTAAGGGGGCTGTCCATATTGTGTGGCGCGACGCTCATATAGTACATCTCGGCCATCTCGGCGATGCGCCGCAGCTCGATCGGCCCGCCACTGCGCGGAAAGTCGGGCTCCAGGATGCTGCAGGCCTGCCTCACGACCAGCTCGCGGTGGCTCTTGGCGCCAAAGAGGAGCTCACCCGTACAGATCGGGACGCGGGTCTGCATCGCGATCTGGACCATGGTGTCCACGTTGCCCCATTCCCAGCGCACAGGGTCTTCCAGCCACAGCAGATCCAACGGCTCCAGCTTTTTGGCGATGCTCAGCGCATCGACCGCATTGTAGGAACCGTGAAGATCCAAGGCCAGATCCGTGGCTGGGTTCAGCGCTTTACGGACGGCCGTCATTGCCTCGACAACGTACGCCTGCTCCGGGCGACTCATGGAGCGATCGTAGCGATCGCGTTTCTGTGGCGTGGCAAAATCGGCGTCGAACTTGATGCACGTAAAGCCCTCTAGTTCCACCGCCAGGGCCATTTGCACGAAAGCATCGACCGCATGAGCAGGATCCATCTCCTTGCTCTGATAGGCCCTATCCCAGCGGACAGCGAACTCGGCCTGCGTCCAGAACGTGCCACTGTGACAGTCGCAGTACATCCGTATCCGGTCCCGCAGCTTGCCTCCCAGCAGTTGATGCACGGGGATGCCCAGCTTCTTGCCCACAATGTCCCACAGGGCGATCTCGACCCCTGCGCCGATGCCGCCCAGGCTCCACAGCCCCGGGTGGGGCTGGCTGGGATAGTACAGCGCATTGACGTTCATCGGGTCGCTGCCGATTAGCAGATGCTTGACTGCATCAAGCTGCGACTCGGACGCATGCGGAGACCACTCGCCCAGGCCGACGATCCCTTCGTCTGTCTCCACCTTCATGAGCACCCAATCGCGGTTCTGCGGCCCCAGCCTGGGCGTAATCAGGACACTGCTGATCTTCATCTCCCCTGCCCCTACCTTGCCACATGGCGATCACCATTCCATAGCGCCCGCCAGGTGCCTGGCACCCGACGCTACGCACCAGGATAACACAGTTCGTGCAGCCAGTCAAACGAGGGAGGTGCGGAGCACCTCCGCACCTCGGCACTTGACGCCTTGTGCCCTCCCGAGTAAACTAGGCCTCACTGAAGCTGGACAACCTACCCTGGCCATCTTCCTTCCATGCTTCCGCTCTCCTTGTTGGAAAGGAAACCATGCCGACCGTGATCCGTGCAGTGATCTTTGATCTGGGGGGCACCCTGCTCGATTTCAACCCGCAGCGCCTCCCCTGGCTGGAATGGGAGCGTATGGGCCTGGACGCCGCCCACGCTTACCTGGCGGGACGAGGGTATGACCTGCTGCTGGACGCGCTCGCCGCCCACTTTTGCGGCTCCCTCGCTGAGCGGTGGGATCGGGCCACCAAGGGAGGAACGAACCTCAGGCTGCAAGATCTGTTGAGCGAAAGCTGTGCGGCCTGCGGAACCGTCCCCACCCCAGACGAGATCGCCGAGGCGGTGACCCGCTACATTGCTCCGCTCGACGTGCGGGTGGTGGCCTTTGACGACGCGCTGGCTACCCTCGACGCGCTGCGCCAGCAAGGGCACAAGATCGGCCTGATATCGAACACGATGTGGCCCGGCGAGTTCCACCGCCAGGAGATGGCTCGCTCCCGGCTGCTGCCCTATTTCGACCACGTCTTGTTCTCCTCTGAAGTCGGCATCTGGAAGCCGCAGCCAGGCATCTACCACCTATGCCTGGACACGTTGGGTGTGTCGCCGGCAGAAGCGGTGTTCGTGGGCGACATGCCCGAACATGACATTGTCGGTGCACAGCGCGCAGGCATGCGCGGCATCCTCAAGCGCAACGATGGCAATCAACCCGGAGCCGTGCGCCCTGACGCCGAGATCGTTCAGTTGTCGGAACTGCCAGCCTTGATTGAGCGCTGGTGAGCAGACGGAAGAAGGGTTGAACGGAATACAGCGCCGCAGCAGTCACACAGGAGATCTGCATCGGAGCACGCCCTTGGCCATCGACTGTGAACAACCGACTCTCCCATCGCTCACCTGCCGGCCCAGGCGACTGCGCCTGGCCGCTGCTGCCGGGATGGCCCTGGCCGTCCTGACTGCTCTCCTGGCCCTGACGCTGGGCCGTGCCAGCCGCGCTGCCGCCGGTCCACTGCCCGCGCCCTCTCCTACCCCAACGACGGTGCCTTTCCTGCAGCCGCCGTTTGCCCGCACCTATCGGGTGACCTCGTACTTTGACCACCGCCTTCCCGATCGCACCTGGGATGATACGCTTGTCCTCTTTAACGGCGAACAGGCCAGCGCGATCGACGGCATACTGGACCGCACCGCGACCTTTCGCGGCGGCTACTGGCTGCCCGACACTGGCTGGTACGCGTACTATGATGGGCACAACGCGTATGACTATGGCACTGGGGCAGGCACCACCATCCTGGCTGCTGCGCCAGGAAAGGTGGTCTTTGCCGGCACCATCCCCTCCTCGTGTGCCACGCCCCTGCAATACGTGTGCATCGAGCACGCTAACGAATACCGCACCTACTACCTGCATTTGGAAGGAGTGTGTGCGCGCACGGGAGAATGGGTCGAAGCGGGCGATCCACTGGGCATCAGCGGCAACTCGGGCTGCTCGCTCGGTCCGCATCTGCACTTTTCGGTGCAGCACAATGGCTATGACACCGATCCCTATGGCTGGCGGCCCACCGACCGGCCCGACCCGCTGATCGCGCTCTCGGGCCACGCTGCGACCTGGCTGTGGAAGCCGGATCAGCCTCTGCTGCCCATCGGCAAGCTCACCCAACCTACTCCCAGCACCAAGGTCAATGGCGACCTGAAGCTGGCCTTTGTCCCTGACCCGGACAGCCCGCCCATCGCTCGCGTCGAGTTCAGGGCCTTCTTTGCCGACCGGTGGCATCTGCTGGGTGTAGATGAGAATGGGGCCGATGGGTGGTCACTGACCTGGGACACGCGGGCTGCGCCTGAGGGAGAGGTCTGGTTGCACGCCTGGGCGGTTGGGCAGGATGGGCGGGTAGGCAAGGGCAGTCCCATCCGCGCCGGCATCGTCGTTGACCGACAGCCACCCCAGGGGTACATTGTCGGCCTGGTGTCCGGCAGCGCCGCCACGACTCCCCTCTGGCTCTATGCCGCTGCCTACGACCCCGACTCGGGCACCCGGCAGGTTACGTTCCTCATCCGCAGCGGCCCACAAGACGAGTGGCACGAGATCGGGGATGCGACCTGGCTGCACGTCGGCAACTGGCTCTTGAAATGGGATGGCACAGTGGGCAAGGCTAATATCGCCGATGGGAGCCGTTTCGACGTCGTAGCCCGTCTGACCGATGGCGCGGGCAATGTGACCTGGACCCAACCGGTGGAGGGCGTGCTGATGGATCGGCGCATGCCCGGCGGCGAGCTGACCAGCCCCTCTTCGGGCAGCGCCTTTACCACCCAACTGGACTTGGTCTTCACGCCCTCGACCTCTCCTGCCCTCCCGATCCACCATGTCGAGTTCCACGTGTGGCACGATGGCGATTGGCATTCCGTGGGCCAGGACCAGGATGGAAGTGACGGCTGGTCGGTGGCCTGGGATCCGGCACAGGTGGCCGAGCAGGCACGCTTGCGCGTGCAGGCGCGCGTGTACGACGCCGAGGGTCGGGTGAACAGCGCCCTGTCTCAGGTTACCGACCTGACCTTGGACCGCACGCCTCCCAAGGCAGGCTACCTTCGTCCCGCCGCTGGCGGCGTGGCCCGGCCTGACACCGAGCAGCAGGTCTGGGCACGGGATGATGGCAGTGGGGTGGCCTCTGTCGAGTTCTTTGCCGATGCCGGGCGAGGATGGCAAAAGATCGGCGAGGATCAAAAAGCAGACGATGGCTGGTCGCTGCTCTGGGATGCACAGCAGGTGGCCGATGGGATGATGGCCTTCAAGGCGCACGTCTCAGATCGGGCCGGCAACGCCGTGTGGACAGCCGACGTTGGCAATGTAGCCCTCGATCGCACGCCGCCAGTGGGGCAGTTCGCCTTTCCCCAGTCTGCGCTGCGCCTGAGCGGCATGGTCACCCTGACCCTCGACGTGACCGATGGCCTCAGTGGGTTGGATCGGGCCATCTTTTACGCCCGATATGAGGACCACTGGCACTACCTGGGAGCCGATCTGGACCGGCGAGATGGGTTCAGCCTGACCTGGGACGTGGCTCCACTGGGCAATCGCCAGGATGTGGCCCTCACGGCGTGGGTGTACGACCGCGCCGGCAACTATGTGGAGCTGCCCCATGTGACCGGGCTCGCGATCGGCGCTGTCAGCCGTGCGGCTGCTCCACGATCGCCTACTGTCGCACTGCCCTCCCCGACGGCGGTGATCCCTACGCCCACCGACACGCCGCTCCCATCGCCCACGTACAGCGCAACGCCCACATCGACGCCGGTGCCCACGCCGATGGACACTGCTACCCCGTCGCCTACCCCTGTTCTGACACCCACGGAAACGGCGACGGCCCTGTCCACCCCAACAGCCACCGTCACCCTATCGCCCACGCGGACACCGCCGCCGGCGCTGCCTGCCACTGCAGCGCTCCCGACTTTGCCCCAGGCCCGCTCGTCGGCTCCTGCGGTCTTTTGGTATCTGATCGCGGCAGGTATGGCCGTCGCCATCATCTTGATGGTGCTAACTCTCCGCAGCTCGGCCCGCGCAAAAAAGTAGGCACGCTCTGTCCGAACGTCCCTCTTCTGCCGAACCACTCTCCATCCCCCATTCTTCCGTCCTTCCATTCCTCCTCTAACCATGGTATAATCCATGGGTGAGCGTGCTACTCAAGATCGGCCTGGCAAGGTGAGAAACCAATGACCCAACCGGATCCGGACACCCTGGAGCGGCGCGCAGGCGAGCTGCTCCGTCACCACCATGCCACCCTGGCTACCGCCGAGTCATGCACCGGCGGGCTGATTGGCAGCCTGCTCACCGATGTGCCCGGCAGTTCCGACTATTACCTGGGTGGGGTGATCGCCTACTCGAACCAGGTCAAACAGCACACGCTCGGCGTTCGGGCCGAGATCCTGGCCACAGTGGGCGCGGTCAGCCAGGAAACGGCGCTCCAGATGGCCCACGGCGTGCGGCGCCTGCTGGGGGCCGATTATGCCGTCGCCGTCACCGGCATTGCCGGGCCCACGGGTGCCACGCCTGGCAAGCCCGTGGGGCTGGCGTATATCGCCCTGGTCGGCCCTGGCGTTGAGCGCTGCGAGCGCCACGTCTGGGAAGAGGGCGGCCGTGTGCCCGATCGCGTATGGAACAAAGCCCTGACCGCCCGCCGGGCGCTGTACGCACTGATCGAGGCACTGGAGGAGCGCATTCAGCGCGCTGATCGGCATGCCGTTTGCCTAACCCGGCGTGCGGAACAGGCAGGTTAAGGAGAGCCGGTTGAGCGACGAGCCCAAGGTACTTCCAGAAAGCACAACAGCGGAATCACAGCCACCACCAGAGGCCTCACAGTCCATCGTTCCTGGTGAGGGTGCACCACCTGTTGCGGGCACTCCGGCCGTGGGTGATGCTCCGAGCTTTGACCAGGTCCTTTCTCAGTTGCTCGCCGACGTTTCCGAAGATACCCGCATCTGGCTGCAGACCGTCTACGAGGCACTGCCCACCGACAAAAAGAACCTGATCGCCGCCAACTTGCAGGCCCTGGTCCAGGACCTAAAGCCGGCTGTGTTCTACAAGATCGTCCACCTGGCCCTTCGCCAGTACGAGGGTGTCTTTGACCGCGAGCGACGGCAGATCAGCATCGTCGGACCGGTTAACGTCGGCAAGTCTGCGCTGTTCAATGCCCTCCTTACGTCCGATCAGCCACGGGCCCAGGTCAGCCCCGTCCCGGGGACCACCAAAGTCGCCCAGGCCGCGGACGCAGGGCTGTGCACCGTGATCGACACCCCAGGCGGAGACGAGGCAGCCGGGCAAGAACGGCGGCGACTGGCCTTCGAGGCCGCCCGCGCCGCCGATTCGCTGATCGTCGTCTTTGATGCGTACGCCGGCATTAACCAGGGCTCGCGCGACCTGTTCGACGACCTGCGCCGGCTCGGCAAGCCCATGACCCTGGTGCTTAACAAGATTGACCTGGTCAAGGGGTACGAAAAGGAGGTGATCGCCAAGGCTGCCCGAGACTTGGGTGTCGCCGAAAAATCGCTGATCGCTGTTTCGGCCACGCGGCGCATCAACCTGGAGCAGATTGTCTTCTCCCTTGTCCGGCTCAACCCGGGCCTGCTGGCCCTGGTCAGCGACCTGGTACCCCACTATCGCCGCCAGATCGCCGCGCGCTACATCGCTGGCGCTGCCATCTCGGCTTTTGCCATAGGCAGTACACCCCTTCCCGTAGCCGACTTTTTGCCGCTATCAGCCATCCAGATCGGCCTGGTGCTGCAACTGAGCCGGGTATACGGGCAGCGCATCACGTGGGACAAAGCCAAAGAGATCTTGCTTACCCTCGGTGGAGGGTTTGGCCTGCGTGAGGGGTTTCGCCAGTTGCTCAAGATCGTGCCAGCGTTCGGGATCAACTGGCTGATCAGCGGGCTGTATGCGGCCGTCGGCACCGCTGCCCTGGGCATGGCCGCCCGTGAGTACTGGGTCCACGGCGGGATCGGCTCACCGGCCCAATGGCGACAGGCCAGTGTACGCTTTCGTCGGCGCGTGTGGGCCAGGCTGCGCTCACCTCGCTCGCTCAAACGCCTGAGCAACCGCGAGCGAGCCGCGGGGTTATTGGAAGAAACACTGGAACGACAATTGGAGTGAGCATGAGCGCATCTCCCCGATGGAGCCCGAGTACCAAGCAACTGATCTCCGCAGCGTTGCTCGTCCTGGCTGGCCTGCTGTTCTATAGCTTTCGCAGCATCCTGACCCCGCTGATCATCACCTTTCTCGCTGTCTACATCCTCGATCCGATAGTGGGCTGGCTGTCCAGGCATCTGCACGTGCGGCGCGGCTGGGCGATTGCCCTGGTGTACCTGACTGTCCTGGCTGTCCTGACGACCGTTCCGGCCATTACCGCTCCGGCGGTGGTGAACCAGGTGGCAGATCTGTTGACCAACCTGGATGTGATCGCCAATCGAGCTATCATCTGGCTGGAGCAGCCACATGATCTCCTGGTCTTGGGCCGTGTGTTCCCTCTGCCCGCATATGAGATCCCGACCATCTCCTTTGACCTGGAAAAGATCATCAGTTTGATGCGCGGGACCATCTCCCCGCTCGCCGGCGGGGCTTTTTCTGTGCTCAAGACGGTGGCTTCTGGCGTCGGCATGGTGCTGCTGATGGTCGTGCTGTCCTTCTACCTGCTGCTCGACGCAGGGCGCGTCGGGAACAGCCTGGTGAGTCTGATCCCGCCCGCCTATCGTCACGAGACTACCAGCCTTCTGGCCCAGGTCAGCAAGACCTGGAATGCGTTTCTGCGCGGGCAGCTCGTGCTGTGCACCATCATTGGCGTGCTCACGTGGCTAGCGACCAGCATCGTCGGCCTGCGCTTCAGCATTGCCCTGGGGATCATAGCCGGTGTCCTGGAGCTCATCCCTTCCCTGGGCCCGCTCTTGGCTGCAGTCCCGGCGGTGCTGCTGACCCTCTTTCAGGGCTCGGCCATGTTGCCCACTTCTAACCTGGGCGACGCGATCATTGTCGCTGGCATCTATGTGCTGATCCACCTCATCGAGAACAACTTTCTGGGCCCGCGGATCATCGGCTCCAGCCTGCACCTGCCTCCTATGATCGTGATCATTGGCGTTTTGGGCGGCATCACCCTGGGCGGCCTCCTGGGTGCCCTGCTGGCGGCGCCCATCCTGGCTACCCTCCGCGATGTGCTGCGTTATGTGTACTGCAGGCTGGCGGACATCGAACCCTTCCCGGAGCCCCCCGATTTTGCCGCCAAACTCCAGGCCCGCAATGTGCGCGCCATCCTGTTCGACCTGGATGGCACCCTGCTCGACACCGACGACATGTGGGTCGACCGCTTGGCTGGTTTGCTGCAGCCGGTGCCATTCCTGTCGCGCCTGTACGACGCCAGGCGCTTGGCCCGCCGCCTGGTCATGGCCATCGAAAGTCCAATGAACGCACTGGTCACTCTTTTCGATATCGTCGGCCTGGATGACAAGTTCCTATCCCTCGGCGAATGGCTGCGCATGGTCTATGGGCAGCGCGATCCGGGCCGCTATGTAGCCATCGACGGCATCGTGGAGGTCGTCCGCGATCTGAGCCAGGAGTACGACCTGGCGATCACCACGCTGCGCAATCGGGCAGAAACCCAGGCGTTCATTGAGCACTTTGGGCTGCAAGATTGCTTCAAAGCGATCATCACTCGCCAGGATGTCAAGCGGCTCAAGCCGCATCCTGAGCCTATCGTAAAGGCAGCTCGCCAGCTTGGCTACACTCCACAGCAATGCCTGGTGGTCGGTGACACTGTGGTGGATGTGCGGGCCGGTCACAGGGCTGGAGCGCTGACCGTCAGCGTGCTGTGCGGCTTTGGCGAGCGTCCTGAGCTGGCGCGTCTCCATCCAGACCTGATCCTGGAGACCACCTCCCAGCTAGCCCCATATCTCCGTAACTCGGCAGGTTCGTCTTCTCCATCCTGGTGACGTGGTCCCATGTGTCATGCTGAGCACAATGGCTGTATGCGACCGCCAGCGGCGTGTGGTGCTGATCCACAGCAGGATGGGGCTATTCTGTCCAGCCCAACGACGCTGATTGGCATTGACGTCGGTGGTACCTTTACCGACGCCGTAGCGGTGCGCTGTGGGACGGTTATCGCCATAGCCAAGGTGCCCACCGAGACCGACAACCTGGCGCGTTCCCTTCTCGCCGCCCTGGATGGTGTGCTGGCAGGCATCTCGCCGGCACAAGTCGCGCGGGTAAGCCTCAGCACGACATTGATCACCAATCTCCTGGCCCAAGGGCTGGTCCCTGTCGTACCCGCCCTGTTGATCCCTGGGCCAGGACGCGACCCCTCTACCTTCCCACTGACTGGTCCATCCTGGACCGTCGGAGGAGCCATTGACTTTCGCGGACGCGAGACCGTGCCCCTGGACCAGGATGAGGTGATCGCTGTCCTGGAACGCATCCGCGCCGCCGGCTATCGCCACCTGGCGATAGCCGGCAAGTTCTCGCCTCGCAACCCCAGCCACGAGAACCGCGTGCTGGACTGGGCCCAACAGCTTGACCCGACGTGGCGGTTGCGCGCCGGGCACACGGTTTCCGGGCAGCTCAACCTGCCACGGCGCGCGGCAGCCACCGCCCTGACCCTGGCCGTCGAAGAGCCATTTCGCGCTTTTTTCGCCCAACTGCAGAGGGCATTCGAGGCTCGTAACTTGGCCTGCCCCCTCGTGATCCTCAAGGCCGACGGGGGTACTCTGCCCCTGGACGCCGCTCAGCGCGAGCCAATCCAGAGCATCTTTTCCGGGCCTGCTGCCAGCACAATGGGGGTGTTGGCCCAACGTCCGCAGGGCGGCACCTCTGTGGTCGTCGACGTCGGTGGTACGACTACCGACCTGGCCTTGATCCTTGATGGCGAGCCTCTCTTCTCTTCGCACGGTGCCTCGTTGGATGGCATCTACCTGCCCACACGCGCCTTTGCCGTGCGCTCTCTGCCCCTGGGCGGCGACAGCACGGTAGCTGTCCAAGGCGGCGTGCCGACGCTGCTTACCACGCGTGCGGGGGTCGCCGCTTGCCTGGGCGGCCCACAACCCAACCTGACCGACGCTCTGCGCTTGCTCGGACGGACCGCGCTGGGTGACTTGCACCGGGCACGTGCAGCCCTCGCCCAGGTAGCAGGTCCGGTTGGCCTCAGCGCTGACCAGCTCGCAACTCAGGTTGTCGAGCAGGCGTTGCTGCGGCTGGACACAGGGATCACCGAGATGTTCCTGGCCTGGAGGCGTGAGCGCGTCTATCGCATCTGGGAGCTCAAGCAACGGGGAGAGCGCCGCCCCGACGTCGTTGTCGGCGTTGGCGCTGCTGCAGAGCCCCTGGTGCCTGCCCTGGCCGAACGGCTCAAGGCCCATGTCTTGATCCCGCCCTATGCATCGGTGGCGAATGCCCTGGGTGCAGCCCTGGCGCGCACGACCTACACCACCACCGTGCACGTGGACACCGGGCACCACCGCTTCGAGGTGGCCGAAGAAGGGGTCGTAGAGACGCTTCCATCATCCCGCTTCACCCTGGAAGACGCGCGCCGCCTGGCTCGCGAGTGGATGGTCCGCCGTGGGCGGGCGTTAGGCGTAGCCGATCCCTTGGCCGACTGCGAAGAGGTGCTGGCCGAGCAGTTCAACATAGTCGAAGACTGGTCCACCGTGGGGAGCATTTTTGACGTGCGCTTGGAACGGCGCTGCGGGCTCATAGCAGCACTCAGCGATCAGCCGTCAGCCAATAGCTGACCGCTGAAAGCTACCGAGGAGACGCGAGGTGAAGGACTTCCGAAAGCTGCAGGTCTGGGAAAAGAGCCACCGGTTAACACTGGCCGTGTACAAGGCTACGATGGCTTTCCCGAACACCGAGCTCCATGGCCTGACCAGCCAGATCAGGCGCGCCTGCGCTTCGATCCCGGCGAACGTCGCCGAAGGGTGTGGCCGAAATGGCGATGCCGAGTTGGCACGCTTCCTGCAAATCGCGATGGGCTCGGCCAGCGAACTCGAGTACCGCCTGCTGCTGGCCCACGATCTCGGCTTCCTGAGCCAGCCTGAGTACCAGCACCTCGACGAAAGTACGACCGAAGTCAAGCGCATGCTCGCCACCCTTATCAAAAAGCTGAGAGCTGAAAGCTGACTACCATGACCAAACGAACTCGCCGAACCGGCAAGATGGGCCTGCTCTTCTTCCCCGCCTTTGACTGGGCCATCTCGCCCACCCACCCCGAGCGGGAAGAGCGGCTCCTGTACACCAAGGATCAGATTGTCGAGGAGGGCGTACTCGATCTGGACTCGATCGTCGAGTATGCCCCGCGGATCGCCACCGACAAGGACATCGCCCGCACTCACATCTGCGTGCCCGACGTTGCTGCCCAGGCCACCGAGGCACATCACATCGCCGCTGGTGGCGGCCTGACACTGGCCGATGCCTGGATGTCGGGCGAGATCGTCAACGGCTTTGCCATCATCCGTCCGCCTGGGCACCACGCCATGCGCATCGTGCACGGCAACCGGGGGTTCTGCAACGTGCACAACGAAGCGGTGATGGTCGACTATCTGCGGCAGCGGCACGGGATTCGGCGGGTAGCGATAGTAGACACGGATGTGCACCATGGCGACGGCACCCAAGACATCTACTACCACGATCCAGACACGCTAGTGATCGGCCTGCATCAAGACGGGCGCACTCTGTACCCGGGCACCGGCTTTGTAGACGAGCTGGGTGGGCCAGGAGCCTTTGCCCGCAACATCAACGTGCCTCTGCCGCCGGGCACTGGCGACCAGGGCGTGCTCGATGTAATCGAGCGCCTGGTGCTACCGCTGTTGGCCGACTTTCAACCCGAGATCGTCATCAACTCGGCTGGCCAGGACAATCACTACTCCGATCCGTTGGCCCACATGCGTGTCTCGGCCCAGGGATACGCGCGGCTCAACGAGATGCTGGCACCCGATCTGGCCGTCCTGGAGGGGGGATACTCGATCCAGAGCGCCCTGCCCTACGTGAATCTGGGGATCATCCTGGCCATGGCCGGCCTGAACTATGACCACGTGCGTGAACCGGATTACGATCCCAACGCCCTGGCTCAACCCGCAGAGCTGTCGGACATTGTCCGGCGCACCATAGACTGGCTGCGATCAGCCTGGGAACGGCCCCAGGCTGCCTTCCAGCGGGCCTATCCGTGCCTGGGTGAGACCTATGTCCGCGAGAAGGGCATCTTTTACGACACCGACGGCATCCACGAGCAACAGCAAGAGACCGTGCGCATCTGTGGCAAGTGCCCCGGCTGGCTGCGCATCGACTCACGCGCGCGTGGCGGCCGTTTTGGCGCTCGGCGGGTATGGGCTATGGCGATCCCCTGGGCAGCCTGCGAACACTGCGCCGACGAGGCGCGGGCCCAGTACCAGTCGATGGTGCGCAACCCTGGCGCGTCGTACAACTGGATCTACCTCCAGGATCGCCTCATTGATCAGTACCACCGCTACGAGCCGGCCACGGGCCGCGAGCTGGTGCTGTAAGGGCAAAACCACGTAGGTCCGCCCAGCCTCACCACCTTACATCCCGGAGCGCCTCTTCAGCCACTGGATGACCAGGCCCTGCGCCGACGGGCCGAAATGGTTGTAATCCTCTGGGGCAAGCTGCTCCAACGACTCTCCAGCGCCATAGAGATCATATACCCGACGTGCTGCCTGCACAGCTCTGGTGACATCCTCCAGCCTGGCATCGCGGTCCAGTTGCGGGCTAACCACCAGGACCGGACGCGGCGCAAAACAGGCTAGCAGCTCGGGCACATCATAGAGCACTCGCTCCGGGTCTTCAGCCCAAAAGCCCAGGCGCGGCACAAGCATGTACTGGTGCGACCAGCGGCGGATCCCCCCGGTGGCTCGCTCGGGAGTGTCCAGCCGGAAAGGCTGGGGTCCGCAGACGGATGCCAACCCGGCCAGGCGTTCGTCGACCGCCCCGAGGTGCAGGCCCACCAGGCTCCCCAGCGTGTACCCCACTCCAAAGACCTGCTCCGCATCCACATAGGGCAGCCGGGTCAGCACATCTAGTGCGGCTTGGGCGTCTCGCACCATCTTGCCGAGCAAGGACCAGTGTGGGTAGCGCCCATAGAACCCCTCCGCCTCGGTGACGCGCCGCCCGAAACCAATCTGGTCATAGCAGAACACGGTGAAACCGGCCAGCGCCAGGGCCCGAAATACCTGTCCCCCTGACGGGCTTGCTCCATCCCGACGGTACGCGGCCACATACCCATTGGAAAAGCAAAACGGATGCAGCCACAGGATCGCCGGTGCCTTGACCCCTCTCTCGCGCAAACCGGCAGGCATGTATACATCCCCGGCCAGGTGCTCGCCGAAGCCCATTTGTGCCTTCTCTAACCGCGGCGCCGACTCGCGCCCCAACATGGCTGTGAGGTACGGCGGCTCCCAGTCGTCGCTGGTCCCGGGGTTCACGGCAACAGGCGGCCAGTTTCCCAACACCCAGCGCACCCGCTCGCGTACCTGCTTCTTTTTCCTCACCCAGCCATCTACGCCCTGTATCGGCGAGCCATCATCCATGGCCATGACATCGTCCAGCTCCCGCCGAGGATACTCCACAGCCTGCATCCGCTCTCCACTATCCCTGCGCCACGCTTCCCAGTCACACGGATACACGAAATGAGAAGAGAACGAAGAAGATCTCTCTTGCAGATGGTAATCGCACCAGTCCAGGTAGCGCTCGATCAGCGTCGGATCGGTTTCGTGCGAACCTGAACGCCACAGGAGTCCAAGGTTTCTCTCCGCCCCCAACAGGCGATACACGCGCTGCACCGCCAGGTAGGTCTGCTGGGCAGCCCACGTGCTCTCCACGCCATCGTTCAGCGCTGTGCTCAGCAGGCACGGACGCGGGGCGCTGAGGGCCACCAGTTCATGCAGATCCACGGGCAGCTTGTGCTCTCGGCCAGCGAAGAAGCGAAGGCGTGGATGAAACCAGTCGGGGAAGACGCGGGTGAGCAGCTCAATCCCCTCGCCGGCATGCTGTTCCGCTTCGAACCGCGTGGCCAGAGACCCACCAGCGCCCGAGCTGCTCGAGATCACCACGGCGATCCGCTCATCCAGTGCCGCAGCGATCAGCGACTGCTTGCCGTTGCGCGAGTGACCGGCCAACGCCACCCGGGCCTCGTCAGCCTCTCGAACCGTGGCCAGATAGTCGATGCAGCGGCTGGCGGCCCAAGCCCGGCGCGTCAACCGGGACCAATCATACTCGGGATAGGCATCGACAAAGGTATCGGTGTCATCCCGCGCATCGCCTGCTCCATAGATACACCCCAGGTATCCCCGGTTCAGGGCAATCAACGCCCATTCTCGATGCGTGCACTGCGTCAAGAACACCGGAAAAGGCCCGGGCCCCTCTGGGATCAGCAACTCCAGCCACAGCCGCGCCCGCTGGTCTGGACCAAAGGTCAGCTCCACCTGGCGCACGGTGGATCCGGCCCCTTCCTGCTCACACAGCACCCTGGCCTGGATCGAGTCCGGAGGTGGCGGCACCTGGCCCAGCAAGAAATGCTGCACGAGCGCCCGAATCTCCCGGCGGCGTGCTGGCCAGTCCTGGGGATCGGTGAGTGGCACCTCCTGCCCATCCACCTGCTTGAGCAGAGGATCAGGAAGGTCGGGCACCGAAGGCAAGGCGTCGAAATCCGGAGGCAATTCCCCGCTGCGGGTCAGCCACGCCTCCCAGGCAGGACTGGCAGGCAGGATGTGACGCAGTTCATCCAGGTACATCTGGCGCTTCGATAGATGTGGGTCACCCCTACCCTCGAAACCGGGCACTGGGCGCATGCTAGGCTCCTTTCCGCAGTGAGCAGTTCAACAATACCCGCCCCTATGACGTACAGGCCGAGGCGGTGAGCCAGAGAGGTCTGATCCGTCACCCGCGCATGGAACTCAAAGCAGTGAGAACTGCCGACAGGAGTGCATCTTCCTGCTCCGGCAAGACCGTACGCGGATCAAGGCACAGTTGGTTGTCCTCGATGCGGGCGATGACCGGTGGATCGCTTCCTCGCAGCCGCGTAGCCAGCGCGTCCGGCGAGTCGGCAGCGATCGCCACCAGCCGTGTAGGCACCGTCTCGCCAGGAAGGCTACCCCCTCCAGCCGCCGACAGACCATCTCGCACGTGGGCATCCAGGCCGGATGCCCTGAATCTGCGCACCCAGCGTCGGGCGCGCCGGCCAAGCTCGTCCAAGGGCACAGCCAGCATGCGCCACACCGGGATGGTCTGCTCAGCGTCTCCTTTCAGGTAGTGGAGCAACGTAGCCTGCAGCCCTGCCAGGGTCATCTTGTCTACGCGCAGCGCACGGGTCAAGGGAAAGACTCGCAGGCGGTCGATCAGATCAGCCCTGCCAACCAAGATCCCCGCCTGCGGCCCGCCCAGCAGCTTGTCCCCGCTAAAGGATACCAGGTCAAGACCAGCAGCGACCACTTCCTGTACCGTCGGTTCGTGGGAAAAGCCGTATGCCGCCGTATCCAGCAGCGTGCCGCTCCCCAGGTCCTCATATACCAGTACTCCGCAGGCTCGCGCCAACTCTACTAACTCTGGGGCGGACACCTGCGCGGTGAAACCAAAGGTGCGGAAATTGCTCTGATGAGCTAGCATCAGCATCGCAGTATCAGGACCCAGCGCCTCCTGGTAGTCGCGCATATGTGTCCGATTGGTGGTGCCCACCTCCACCAAGCGTGCCCCGCTCTGGCGCATCACGTCGGGGATACGGAACCCCCCTCCGATCTCCACCAGTTGTCCCCGCGAGATCACCACCTCGCGGCCCTGGGCCAAGGCGGTCAGCACCAGCAGCACCGCCGCTGCGTTGTTATTGACCACCAGCGCTGCCTCAGCCCCGGTCAACCGACACAACAGGTCTTCGGCGTGGGCATGTCGCGACCCGCGCGCTCCGACCTCCAGGTCATATTCCAGGTTGCTGTACCCTTGCGCTATGTCGTGGACAGCCTCCAACGCCTGCGCGCAAAGCGGGGCGCGTCCCAGATTGGTGTGGATGACTACCCCGGTGGCATTGATCGCCGGGCGCAGGGTGGGCCGTCCCCACTGCTCCAGTACTCCGGCAATTCCCTCCACCAACTCCTGCTCAGATGGACAGGGGCACCCGTCCAGGATCTGGCGGCGAACGGATCCCAGCCACGAGCGGGTAGCCTCCACCACCAGGCGCTGGCCATATCGGTCGATCAAGCTCCGGGCAGCTTCCATCTTGAGAAGCGCATCGACGCCGGGCAGGTTACGCAGCTCGTTTTCTATGGCCATCGAATGCCAGACTCTCACCCTTCCTCTGTCGGGCCCTCGCGGGTGATGAGAAACGTCTCGATCAAGGCAAAGGCGGCGACCAGGACCAGGGCCAGCATGAGGTTGAGTACCCGCTGCATTTGCAGCCAGGCATTGATCCCGATGTACAGCCCGACCCATATGCTCTGGCGGATAAAGCGACCCTGGTAAACTCGGCGCTCAGCACACCTGCCGAACCTCGCGTTCAAGTAGGCCACGGCAGGCATCACCGTCGTCGTCACCGCGGCAAAAAGCACGATGAAGAACAGCACCGTGGTCGTTGTGCTGACCGCTAACTGAAGCACGCCCCACAAGCCCAGCCACGACACCAGAATGCCCACCACCACGTACAGCATCCACCGTTTGCTCTCGGCGATCGGGTCGAACCTGGCCTTGGCCATGCTAGTCCTCAAGCGCGTTGCGCGCGATCACATCCCGGTACCAGTTGGCACTGGCCTTGAGCACCCGCTTCTGCGTCTGGTAGTCGACCCACACCATCCCGAACCGCTTGCCATAGCCTCGGCTCCACTCAAAGTTATCCATCAGGCTCCAGCAAAAGAACCCTTTGAGTGGCACACCTTGCTCGATCGCCTGGTGCGCCGCCCGAAAGTGAGCGCGCATAAAGTCGATCCGTTCCCGGTCGTCCACAAACCCGCTCTTGTCAGGCTGATCCACGGCCGCGCACCCGTTCTCAGTGACATAGACCTCAGGCACGCGATAGCGCGTGTGGACATCGACCAATACCTCGCGCAGTCCATCGGGATAGATACCCCATCCCATCTCCGTCGTACCCAGGTTGGGAGCGGAGATGTTCCGAGAGCTGAGCTTGAGAAGGCCCCCCTCATGTTCAAAGGCCACCGCCGACTTGTTGTAATAGTTGACCCCCAGGAAGTCAATGGACTGGCTGATGATCGCCATGTCGCCATCTTTGACCTTGGGTGCGTGTGGCTTTAGCCAGGACGATACCAGTTCAGGGTACCGGGCCTTGAACAGGGGATCGGCAAATATGCGCGTGTACAGCTCATCTAGCCGCTGGCAAGCCTGGCGATCGGCCTCGCTGTCGGTGGCCGGCTGGTAGGGCGAGATGTTGAGCACGATGCCGATCTTGCCCCGGTAGTTGCCCTGACGAAAGACCTGCACGGCCCGGCCATGCGACAGCAGCAAGTGATGGACCGTCTGCAGTGCCTGTGTCATGTCGGCAATGCCTGGGGCAAAGATCCCCACCTCATAGCCCAGGAAAGCAATGACCATGGGCTCGTTGTGGGTGGCCCACAGGGACACACGATCGCCCAGCCGATCAAAGACCACGCGAGCATAGTCGGCAAACCATTCCACTGTGTCACGGTTGGGCCAGCCTCCTACGTCCTGGATGGCTTGTGGCAGATCCCAGTGGTTGAGGGTGACATTCGGCCGAATGCCTGCGGCCAGCAGCTTGTCCACCAGCCGATCGTAGAAATCCAGCCCCCTGGTGTTGACCCGACCTCGCCCCTCGGGCAGAACGCGCGTCCAGGCAATGGACATGCGGTAGCCCTTTAGCCCGAGGCTCTGCATCAGGGCCACGTCCTCAGCCCAGCGATGATAGTGATCGCAGGCCACATCCCCAGTGTCGCCGTTCGAAACCCGGTACGGCAGGTGGCAAAAGCGATCCCAGATGCTCTCCCCCTTGCCATCCTCGTTCCATCCTCCCTCGATCTGGTATGCAGCCGTGGCTGCACCCCACACAAAACCATCTGGAAACGCACGCGTCGTCATGTTTCTCCTCTCTGCCCTTTCGCTCGTCACAGTTCGCTTCTCCAGGCTAGAGTACCTGCCTCCAGCCTGCCAATCGTCTGCTAATATCGGTATGCACTGCCGCCAATGAACTCGCGGAGCAGCGAAACGGATGGGATCGCCGCGTCATCCTCCACAGGCGTCACTGTCTTGAGCAGGTCATACACGCGGCTGGCCCGGTTGGACGCATCCTGGCGATTAGAATCGTCCTTATAGTCCTGCACCCATTGACGAAAGTAGCCCATCAGCCGTGGGCGCATGACCGGCAGCTCGTACGGCAGCGCACTGTTGACTACATAGTCGGCCGTGCTGGCATGCGGGATGATATTCCGCAGCTCGCTGCTCCGGACATAGTGCCAGTGCTCCAGCGTCTGGCGTGGGCTATAGGCGCGAAAGAGCGAATCGCGCACCATGCGGCGCATCAGGCGTAGGTCTGTCCAGCGGACAAAGCGCCCGTCCACACATTTCATCTGCAGCAGCGTCTCAATGTAGAGCCTGAACGTGCGCTCCGCAGGGATGTCAGCCGTCATGCCAGCATACAGGCCATGCAGGCTGTCGATCAGCACGACATCATCAGGTCCCAGGCGCATCGGCGTGACGTCATTGGTTCGCTTGCCGGTCTTGAAATCGTAGAACGGGATGCGCACCTCCTGGCCATCCACCAAGCGCACCAGGTGCTCGTTGATCAGCCCCAGATCCAGGGCTTGTGGGGTCTCATAGTCGCGATCGCCATACTCGTCCCGAGGGTGTAGCTCCAGATCGTGGAAATAGTTGTCCACGTTGAGGGCCACAAATCTCATCCCCAGCGACTGCAGGAGCAAGGCTTCCAGCTTGATGGTGGTGGTCGTCTTGCCCGAGGACGAGGGACCGGCGATGATCACGATCTTGATCTGCTCACGGCGCACCTGGATCAACTCGGCAGCCGCGGCAATGTCCTCTTCATACGCCTGGTCCGACTCGCACACGATGCCGGCCAACTCGCCCCGGGCGAGGCGCGCATTCAGGCGATCAACCGAATACAGGTCGTGATCGACGGCCCAGGACAGCACTTCCCACAGCTTGCGGTAGGGGATGTTGGATGAATCCAGGTTCTGCTGCGCGGTTTTCGACTGTCGATGGCGAGACCGCTCCTCGCGGTACAGGATGTACGCCTTGGCCGTCCTGGCATGCCCGTTCTCGATCAACACCTTTTCCACGATGTCCTGGATCTCTTCGACTGTGGGGATACGGCCAGCCGGCATGGTGTTTTCCAGGATAGTAGCGACCTGATCCGCCAGCCTCTCCGCAATCGACCGATCGCGCCCCCCCACAGCCACAGCAGCACGGTAGATGGCGTTGACGATCCGCTCTTTATTGAACGGGACCACAGCACCCGTGCGCTTGACCACCTGCTCGATCTTGGGCATCTCTTCCTCCGCACCTGGCCAGGCCCGCCGCAGGTTCGGCGGCGATGGGCTCCCACCTCCAGTCCGCAGTCACCTGCCGGAGGCCGTCCTTCGACTTTTATTGTACCACGGTCTGATGGGAATTCCAACTGAGGTTCTGCTGCCTCTATCCCCACCATGAGACGCTTATGTTTGGCCCGTTCGGGAGCGGAAGAGAGTCGTAGCTTGATGGACCTGCACACTGATCGCTTGTCCTTCCCGTTGCACCTGTCCTTCTACCAGCAACAACAGCTCTGTGCGCAGCACGTGCCAGTATCGCTCATAGACCGGGGGCTGCACGATGAGGTTGACCAACCCTTCTTCATCTTCCAGAGTGATAAAGACAAATCCCTTGGCCGATGGCGGACGCTGGCGGACGATCACCTGCCCGGCGACGCGCACAGTCTCCCCACTGCACCGCTCCTCCAGTTCCCTGCTACTCCAGACGCCTTGAGCCCGCAGTTGATCCCGGTACATGGCTACCAGGTGTCCACCGGGCGTCAGGCCCAGGAGCTCCAGCTCCCACAGTGTGCGCTCCCACTGGCTCAGGTTGGGCAACGCAACCGGCTCTATGGTCGCCTCCAGGTCCAAGCCCTCTTCCTGGTACGTCAACCCGCCCAGAGCCCACAGCAGGTCACGTCGGGAGCCGAAACCGTCCATTGCCCCAGCCCGGATCAAGTTTTCCACGATCGGTCTGGGCAAACGGGTGCGCCGGCAGAAATCCGGCAGGCCTTCAAAGGGAACATCGCCTCGCTGCTCGACGATGCGTGCATGGCGGGCTTCGCCCAGGCCATGCACGTAGCACAAGCCCAGGCGGACGGCAGACGATGCCGCACTCAAAGTGACGGCAGACGCTAGTGTGCACGTCTGGGTGCTGTGGTTGACATCTGGGCCCAGGATGGGGACGCCATGCCGCCGGGCGTCGCCGATCAACACCTCAGGAGCATAGAAACCCATCGGCTGGTGGTTGAGGAGCGCGCAGTAGAATGCAGCCGGGTAGTGAGCTTTGAGGTACAAGGTCTGATACGCGACCAGGGCAAAGGCAGCAGCGTGGGATTTGCAAAAGCCGTACCCGGAAAAGGCAGCCAACTGCCGAAAGACCTCTGACGCAATCGCTTCGTCTACGCCGTTGGACTGCGCCCCGGCGATAAACCGCGTGCGGAGGGCTGCTATCTCTGCTTCGGACCGGTTGCGGCTGATGGCCCGTCGCAGTTGGTCGGCCTCGCCAGGACTGAAACCGGCGACTGCCACCGCCACACGGATGACCTGCTCTTGGAAAATCATCACTCCCAGCGTCTCAGCCAGGATCGGTTCCAAGGAGGGATGGGGATAGCATACTGGCTCCAGACCCTGCCGCCGCTTCAGATAGGGATGGACCATGTTCCCCTGGATAGGACCCGGGCGCACCAGGGCCACCTCGACGATCAGGTCCTCAAAACAGGTGGGACGCAGGCGGGGCAACATCTGCGCCTGGGCCCGGCTTTCCACCTGAAAGCAGCCCACCGTGTCTGCCCGCTGCAGCAACTCGTAGACTGCCGGGTCGTCCAGCGGCAGGTGTTCCAGATCCAACTCTGTCCCCCATCTCTCGCGAACGTGAGCCAGGGCCTCCTCGACCATGCCCAGCGTGCGTAGGGAGAGGAGGTCGATCTTGATCAGGCCGGCGTCCTCGACGCTGTCCTTGTCCCACTGCACGACGACACGCCCCGGCATCGTCGCCCGCTCCAGGGGGACCACCTCGACCAGAGGAGCAGCGGTGATCAGCATGCCGCCCACGTGGATCGAGAGGTGGCGGGGGATACCTTCAATCTGGCGCAACAACGTTATCAGCACCTGCCAGGGCAGGTCAGCGGCGTCAGGGGATTGGGCCTGGGAAAGCAGGCTTTCGATCTCGGCTGCCGCCACTTGTGTCGAGTGGGTGTCCAGCGCCTTGGCCGCCCGGTCGATCACGTCTGGTGGAAAGGCCAGGGCCTTGGCTACATCGCGTACCGCCAGGCGCGCGCGGTAGGTGACCAGGTTACACACCATGCCCACGTGGTCCTCGCCATAGCGGGTGTGCACGTACTGGATCACCTCTTCTCGCCGGTCGGCGGCAAAGTCGATGTCAATGTCGGGCATGGTGTGCGTACCCTCACTGAGAAAGCGCTCAAAGAGGAGATTGTGGTACAGTGGATCGACGGGGGTGATATCCAGGAGGTAGGCGACCAGCGAGTTTGCCGCTGAACCACGGCCCTGGCAGCGGATGCCCCGTTCGCGGGCAAAGCGGACAATATCCCAGACGACAAGAAAGTAGCCGGATAGCCCAACCCGCTCAATGACGGTTAGCTCGTGCTCCAGTTGTGCCCTGGCCTGCGAGGTGATCGGGTCGAACTTGTACTTCAATCCCGCCACGCAGAGAGCGCGGAGGTAGGTGGTAGCGGTACGTCCTTCCGGCACCGGAAAGGCCGGCAGTCGCTGAGTGGAAAAGTCGAGAGAGACGTTGGACCGCGGCGCGATACATCGCGGCGCGATGCACCGCTCAGCGGTACACCGCTCGGCAATGAGCTGGCTGTTGCGCAGTGCCTGGGGCAGGTCGGCAAAGAGGGTGGCCATCTCGTGCGCAGGCTTGAGGTACTGTTCTGAGTTGGGGTGGAGCAGCCCACTGGCCATGGCTTCTGGGAGCGTCGTGCCGTGGCGAATGCAGACTAGGAGGTCGTGCAGCGACTGGACAGAATGGTCAGCATAATGGACGTTGTTCGTAGCGACGATCTCAACACTGAGCTGGTGTGCCAGGGCGATCAACGCCGCGTTTAGACGGGCGTCTGCGGGCAGATAATGCCGCTGGATCTCGATCCAAAAGCGCCCGACCATGATCTCACACAGTTGTGCAGCAGCCTGACGCGCTCGGGGCTCGTTCTGAGCCAGCAGAGCCGAGGCGATCGCTCCCTGGCGACAGCCGGATAGGCAGAGCAGCCCATCAACGTGCCGGGCCAGCATCTCCAGAGTCACCCGGGGTTGCCCTTTTTGCCCGGCCAATTGTCCCGCGCTGAGCAATCGGCACAGGTTGGCATAGCCCCGCTGCGTCTCGGCCAGCAGCGTCAGGTGGCCGTGGTCGATCAGAGCTACCTCGGCGCCGATCAAGGGCTTGATGCCGCGCTCCATCGCTGCCCGCCAGAAGCGTATAGCGCCGTACAGGCCATCGTGATCGGTGAGCGCCAGGGCCGGATAACCTAGCGCTGCCGCACGGTCAACCAATGCCTCGGGCGAGGAGGCTCCATCCAGCAGGGAAAAACAACTGTGGCAATGTAGCTCGATATATTCAGCCATAGGCATGATTGTGGCATGGGGTGGAGGAGAGTACTCCTCACGAGGGGCTAGGCTACCTAATCATAGATCCTGGACAGGAACCAACCACCGGACGCCAAGTCATGATAGATCAGGCACAGGAACCCGCTATCTGTGGTTACCTTCAGGTACTCGCGCCAGACCGCCTCGGCGGGCTCCCACCAGCGGGTGTGCACACGCCAGCGGTTGCACACCTCCACAATGGAATGGGGTGTGCCCTGCCAGAGGAATCCTGCCGGCGCATCTGGGTCCCCCCACGTTTCCAGCCTTTCCCCCTCAGCCCATAACCAGGTCACGATTTGTCCTCGGCTTGTCGGGCAGCGAGTCGTCAGGTGATGCAGAACAGATGCCCATGTCAAGGGTTGCGCCACCCCGCAGCACGCCATTCCGGGAGAGGTGCACCAGGTTGCGTTAGCATCGCCCGCCGCAGCCGGTTGGCCCCAAAGCGGGCAGCGAGATAGCGCTCTACCTCTTGTAGCTTGCGTTCGCGTTCGTCCTCAAGTGGAAAGAGGGTCAGTTGTTCCATAACCACGTCCTGGATCTGCTCCAGGGAGATAGACAGCCCCGTCACTCCCGCCGGCCAATGCATCTGCTCCAGCACCTGCTCCAGGACGCGCATGATTAGAGATGTCTCGGCCGTGGGAAAAAGAAAGGTGCGCGTTCTCTCCTGGGCGCTGCCATCATCGAAATGCACCGTCAAACACAATTGTCCGCACGCTTGCAGGTTCTCTCGTAGCTCGGCCAGCAAAGGGCTGACCAGGCGGTTCAGGGCTGCCAATGGTTGCCCCCATTCCGCCAGCGGTACCTCAAACTCGGTTTGGGCTGCCATGCACGGCGTCTGCTCACGAGGAATAACGGGGCGGTCATCCTCCCCTCGTGCGCAGCGATGGGCGAGCTTGCCCGCCCGGCCGAACTGTTGCCATACCGCGCTCACCGGCAGGGCGGCATACTGGCCCATGGTGCGCAGACCGAGGAATGTCAGCCGCCACACATCCTCTTGTGCCAGAGGCAGCAGAGACACCGGCAGTGGCTTGAGAAAGTCCTGCTCGTGCCGGGTGGACACAGCCAGCATGTGTCCCGGCTGCGTGCGCCGGGCGGCGGCCTGGGCGGTGAATTTGCTACTATTCCATCCCAGTGCCGGCTGGAGGGCCTGGCCCAACTCATGGCGCACCGCTCGCCCGACTCCTCCACAGAGGGCCACTGCGTCATCATGGCCCCGGGCCAGGGCACCCAGGTCTGCATAGGCTGCTCCCCAGCCATGGGGTTCTACCTTGGGCCCGGTGCGCTCCAGCACCTGGAGCAGCACCTCAAATTCTCGCCGGCAGTGGGCTATGTCGGCCTCCAGCAGGCGAGCCTCGGGGCAGTGGACCTGTGCAGTCCGAGCTGTCAGGCCAGCGACGATGCCGCAGGCGGCAGCTTCTGCCGAAAAGCCAAACACCCGGTCCTCGGGGTCGATCAGGACAAGGGGGCGGTCGTGTAGATCCGGGTAATCGCGGCGAGCGAGGGAGGCGGCAAAGTAGGGAATGGCACAGTACAAGATAGACATCGCTGGCGAATCCTCTCCCGTAGCTACAAGCCATCGCCATGCACCGTGCCGTTGAACTCAATGTCGATGGTCACCGCCCGCCCGGCCGGCCCCAATCGGTTTTTAAGCACTTGAACCTGAACCTGGTATCCTCGCACATCGCCATGGCGATGCAGCCAGCGCTCGCGGACGACTTGCAGACGCATGGTGGCATAGTGCGCCAGGGCAGAAAGGGCTGGCGAGCCCTGAGCAGAGGAGGCGTGCAGGATCAGGAACGCTGTACCGGAGCGAGCCAGGGGCGCAGGCAGGTGATTGAGGAACGTTGTCAGTTGCGGCGTCACCTGGGGATCGGTCCAGAACACGTCTAAAAGGTCTAGGACCACCGCCGACAAGCCCCCATTCCGCGCCAGGGCCTCAGCCATGGCCAGCGTTTCCCTCAGGTCGTAGGGCGTGCCAACTAACAAATGGGAGAGGTTGAGGCCACAGCGATAGGCATAGTCGGGATCAAAGTAGCGGGCCTGGTCGATGTAGCTCACCTGCCCGTCGTCGGCCTGTGCCTGGGCCAGGAATTTGAGCGCCAGTGTCGTCTTGCCCGAGGTCGGGAGGCCCATCACCTCGCTCACCCGGCCCTTGGGCAGGCCGCCGATACCCAATGCATCGTCCAACTTGCGAAAACCGGTGGAGATGTGGGGAAAAGGTGCCGGCACGTCCAAGGCAGCCAGGGGTTTCCCCTTGACAAGGGACTGAGGGCCAAACCGGTGGTGGATATGGGCAACAGCGATCTCGAGCTTTGTTCGTCTGGTTCGTTTGTTGACCACGCAGGCTCCGATCTCCCCCCGCTGGTCAGTTATACCTATTATATAGAACATTTGTTCTGATGTCAAGTTCCTCAATAGAATGGGGTCCATTTCTACTTCGGGGCAGGGGCAGGTATACTATGGCTAAGACGACAAAGGAGGATGGCCCCATGACCCCAAGGGATGGCGAACTGAAGGCACACATGATGGCTGCGGCAGAAACGGCTATCGAGAAGCTGTTGGCTGAGCGTGGGAAGAAGGGAGAAGTGAAGCTGAGCGACATCGAGTGTCTGGTGCGTGAGGCAGGAGAGCAGATAATGGAGAGTCTGACCACTGACCTGGTGTCGGCAGAGGCAGCGCAAGAGGAACAGGCGGTCTGTCCGGAGTGTGGGCAGGAGCTGAGGTACAAGGGGAAGAAAGGGCGCAACTTGGTGACTGATACTGGGGAAGTGCGCGTAGAGCGCAGTCACTACTATTGCCCAACCTGCAGGAAGGGCTTTTTCCCCCTGGACCGCCGGTGGGAGTTGAACGATACGGTCTACAGTCCGAGCATGTCGCAACAGATAGTATGGATGAGTGGACATGTGTCGTATGACCCAGCGAGTGAGGTATTCGCACGGATTGGGCATCGGCATATACCGGCGAGTAGCATCTGGAAACAGACGCGCCATCATGGGCCCCGGCTGAAGGCCTACGTGGATGAACAGCAGGATCATGTGGGTGTCGAGCGTACGATTCTGCCGTCCCCAGGACAGGATCACCAGCAGCGTAAGGGGGTGAGCATGGATGGCGGGATGGTCAACATCCGTGATGAAGGCTGGAAGGAGATGAAGGTTGGCACGGTATTCGACATTGAGCTGCGGCTGGAACGCGACCGACTGACTCGTGACCTAGTTCGGCGACCGCATGGGGTCCACCAGAGCTACACCGCAGTGCTGGGCTCTGTACACGAGTTCGCACCTGCGCTTTGGGCCTTGGCCTGGCATCACGGTGTACCTACGGCAGCAGACTCAAGTGTAACCGCTGATGGCGCAGAGTGGATCTGGACGCTGGTCGCTGACCTGTTCCCCGACAGTGTGCAGATTGTGGACTGGTATCACGCCTGTGAACACCTAGCACAGGCTGCCAAGGCGCGCTACCCAGACGACCCAGCCGCGACACAGCGTTGGTACCGAAGGCGGTGCGCTGAACTCTACAAGGGCGAGATCCACAAGATTACCCTCCGCCTCGACACGGCTGGTCTCCACGAACACTCGCATTACTTCCACACGCACAAACGCAGGATGCAGTACCAAGCCTGCTTGGAAGATGGCTACCCTGTTGGCTCCGGAACGGTGGAAAGCGCGATCAAGCAGTATAAGGGCCGCTTGACTGGACCCGGTATGCGCTGGTCTCGCCCAGGAGCAGAGCAGATGCTCGTCATTCGCGGGGCTGTCATGGCACAGGACTTTGATGTGTTGTGGGCTGCCGCATGAACGCCCCCAACTGTGAATGCACCCAAGCGAGTGGCTGACTTGCTCATTGCTGTGGTCGCTCTGTTGATCCTGTGGCCGCTTTTGGTGGTCATTGCCCTGTTGGTCAAGCTTGACTCAGCAGGTCCCGCTTTGTTCCTCCAGACCAGGATTGGCAAAGATGGTCGCCCCTTTCGCGTGATCAAGTTCCGCACCATGAGACACAATGTGGACAATACCGCGCACAAGGCGTTTATGCGGTCTTTTGTCAGAGGCGAGATCTGTCCCTCGCAAGCGAGCAATGCGCTCTACAAGCCCTTCGACCAGGCGGAAGTAACCCGCATCGGGCGCATTCTGCGTCGGACCAGCTTCGATGAGCTGCCACAACTGCTCAATGTGCTCAAAGGCGAAATGAGCCTGGTTGGCCCTCGACCGAACGTGCCGTGGGAAGTGGCAGAGTACAAAGAATGGCACATGGAACGGCTCGCTGTGCTTCCGGGCATAACAGGACTGGCGCAGGTCAACGGTCGGAGTAGCATCGTTTTCGATACCATAGTACAATACGATATCGCATACGTCCGAAACCAGGATCCGTGGCTGGATTTGAAGATCCTATGGCGGACGTTCGCCACAGTCCGGGAACCGCACGGCGTGATGTGACCGTCACCGCGGGGGAAGGGGAAAACAGATGGAACTCAGGGCATTCCTGAAAACCCTGCTTGGGAAGTGGTGGCTGGTGCTTGCCGCCCTGCTCATTACACTCACGGCGACGATGGTATTCACTTTCACTGAGCCATGGGTATATCAGGCCACGGCCACATTCGTCGTGGCTCCCACAGCATCCTTTGAGGATGCAGGGGGATTCGCCAATGGCCTGGAGATCCTGAGCCGACGCTCCGAGATTGCCAGCACCTACGCTGAAGTCGCGAACAGCCGGCTGATCAAAGGCATGGCGTCCGACCAACTCCAGATATCGCCCGAACAAGAGCGCAGTCTGGTCGTAAACAGCAGGCTGCGTGCCGGCACAAACGTGCTCGAGATCACAGTCGAAGGGAACGATCAGGTTCTGGTCAGGGACTTTGCGGACATGGTTGGTACCAAGGTGGAGGCCTATGCTCATAGTCTCTACGAAACATATGAGCTCAAGTCCCTGGACCAGGCCAGGTTGCCCACTGCTCCCATCCGCCCAAACAAAAAGCTGTACCTGGCACTCGGGGGAGCCTTGGGGTTGGCCCTGGGTGTGGGACTGGCATTCCTGGCCCAGTACCTCCAGATGCCATCGGAGCCTGGCCCCAGGCGATCATGAGCAGATCGGCGATCGTCCCCGAGCCCGAGAACACGCCAGAACAGCCCACAGCCAGTGAGAGTATCTTGACGGCTGCCAAAGGTGGCGGCATCATGTTCGCTGGTACCATGATCGAGTATGTCGGACGCTTTGCCCTTGGTTTTCTGCTGGCTCGGCTGATGGGAGACGAACAGTACGGATTGTACAGCCTGACTGATTCGGCCGTCTATCTCATGATCGGCATCGCGCCACTGGGATTGGGCACAGCTATTCTGCATTTCGTCCCGGTCTTTGGCAGCCACCGGGACCAACAGTCACTGCGAACAACGCTACAGATTGGCCTTGTGTTGCCCTCGATCGTCAGCTTGTTGATCGGGGTCGCTTTTTACGTCTTTGCGAACCCACTTGCCCTGACTGTGTTCCACGAACCAAGACTGGCCCTGCTGCTGCGCATCGCGGCCATATCTGTTCCCTGCGGCACACTGGCGGCAATGGCGGTGTCGGCAACCCAGGGCTTCAAGCAGATGAAATACAAGGTCATCGCCCAGGACATCTTGCTGACCATGCTCAAACTGGTCCTGACCGCTCTGCTGGCGATCACTGGGCTGAGTGCCGTCAAGGCCATGACCGCCTACTCTGTGGCCATGGTAGTGTCGTGCCTCGCCCTGCTCTACTTCTTGAGCAGAATCACGCCCCTCAACCCATCCTTGCACTGGGATCTGCCGCATACCCGGCAGATGCTGAGATTCGCCTTGCCGGTGTACATCGCGGAACTCCTCACCGTTTTCGGTCCAAACATCCGGACTCTGATCCTGGGTTCGCTGAATACCATACGAGCAGTGGGTGTCTTTACCATCGCCTCCCGCATCAACATGGTAGGCTCCGCGTTCCTGAACTCGATTTCGACCATGTCGATGCCCATCGTGTCTGAACTGCATGCCAACAAAGAGAGAGAAAAGCTACGACACTTTTACCAGACCATGAACAAGTGGACGTTCACGTGCAACTTGCCCGTGTTCCTGCTGATCCTCTTGTTTGCTCGCCCCATTCTCATGCTCTTTGGCAAGAGCTTTGTATCGGGTTCTACCGGACTTGTGATCCTGGCGTTCAGCAATCTGGTCAGCGCAGCGACTGGCATTTGTGGTGTCGTGATCATCATGACCGAAAACGTGTGGCTCAATACCACAAACTCGGTTGTCAGGCTTGTCTCAACGGTGGCCCTGAGCCTGTGGCTTATACCCGCAGGCGGTGTGGTGGGCGCGGCCACGGCAACGGCAGCCAGTATCATCCTCGTCAACCTCCTCCTGACGATAGAAGTATTCGCCTTGTTGAGATTGCTACCCTACAACAAGTCCTTTGTCAAACCGGTCATCGCTGGCATCCTGTCAGCACTCGCCACCTATGCTTTGCTCAATGGGGTGTTCAGAAGCGAATCGATCGGCAGCGTAGCCGCGGGGATAGGAGTTCTACTGACGGTGTACGTCGGCGCGATCCTGCTGCTGGGCCTTTCTGAGGAGGACCGGATGGTTCTGAGGCGCCTATACAGTCGCTTGAGCCGTATTCCCGTGTTTGCCAGATGGCTATGAAACACTTTGCTGATCTGATTCGTGAGAAAAGACACCTGGACCTGTGGAATCTATGCGTCTTTGCCAGCGGGCTGGCTTTGCTGGCGGCGGGAGTGCTGGGCATCCTGCTGGCGCTGATGATCACCAGAGAATCCTGGCTGCTGGCCATCGCCATCGTGTGCACAGTGCCGGCTGCCATCTTGATGCTCAGATACCCCCTCGCAGCAGCCATAGTCTGGTTCCTGTTAATGCCCCTGCTGCCCTTTGACACCGTCGACTCTCGCGTCTTCTGGATTGTCCATCGTGCCCTGATGCCTCTGGGGCTGGGTACCACCATCCTGTTGCGGATGCTGAGGGTCAGGAGGTTCGACCCAGTGCGGTTGGGATGGGCAGAGCTGTCCATGGCCATCTACCTGGTCATCGGTGCTGTCTCTGTCCTAATCACGAGAGCAAAGCCGCTGCCGTACCTCTATGAGCTCTATGACAGGGTTCTTGTGCCCTTTGTGGCGTACTGGCTGGTGCGACTCTATGCACCCAGAGAGCGGGATGTCAGACGGCTGATGCCGATTGTGCTATTCATGTGTACCATACAGATCGTGGTCGGATTCTGGGCCAGGTATGCACCGCAGAGCCTGCCTGCGCTGTGGAAGATCACCAGAATGGATCCGACGCGCATGTCTGGGACTCTCAGCAATCCGACTCCTTATGCGCACCTCTTGATATTCTGCATGGTCTTTGTTTTCTACGACGCTATGCAGCGCCCAAAAGGGTTTGCGCGGACCGCCTTGATTCTCGTCTTCGGTGCAGGACTGGCATGCGTTTTCCTGACATTCACCCGAGGCTGCTGGATCGCTGCGCTGCTGGTTTTCCTGGGACTGGTGTTCTTGTACCCCAAACCTATGTTCTCACTGTTCGCTGTAGCTGCTCCGATCGTCGCCGTCTTGTCTACAACCGTCTTTTCCGGTGAGGTGAAAATCGCCCTCAATCGACTGGTCACCCAGGACACGGTGAATAGCCGGATTGTCCTGGCCAACGCAGGCGAACGCATGTTCTACGCCAGACCCGTCTGGGGCTGGGGGTTCGCCAACTATGACCGATACGATTGGCAGTTCATGCAGCGCGTGGGAAATGCTGCTCCTACGCTCTGGGATGTGCAACACGGCACATCACACAACACCTACCTTACGATCCTGGCAGAAATGGGAGCCGTCGGCTTTTTCTTCCAGTTTTTCCCGTTGTTCTGGTGCATCTACCGGACCAGGCAGGCATGGTTCCAATCCCCACGGCACGGTTTCTGGAGCCGGCGACTGCTCATCGTGATGTGGCTGCCCGTCCTGTTTTACCTGGTCTCCAGCCAGGTCGTGGATATGCGCTTTTTCTGGTTCAACATCGGGCTGCTGTGGCTGAACCTGGGGCTCTTGGCCAGCACAGCAGAGCATATGGACACAGATACCGCTACCGGCCCGTCCATGTCCGTCCAGGTACCGGTG
>Ga0315274_10001340_pt1 | contig 37905 bp, 34 predicted proteins | sample YL17G02_20_MG_FD_203700 | JGI IMG/M metagenome (GOLD analysis project Ga0315274, IMG submission 203700) | Sediment microbial communities from Yellowstone Lake, YNP, Wyoming, USA - YL17G02_20 | ecosystem: Environmental > Aquatic > Freshwater > Lake > Sediment | place: USA: Wyoming | collected...
CCACGCCACGGATTCAGGCCTGGTGCTCGATGACCTGCACGTCCTCTGAGCTCCAGAACGTTTTTTATCCGGTCGCCTATCATTCATCCGTGCCTCCGACATACCTTTCGGTCGATGACACCGATTCACTCGATGGGATGTGCACCACCTATCTGGCCACACTACTAGTCGAAGACTTATCAGATTACGACCTAATCGGCCTTCCTAGGCTGGTTCGACTCAACCCAAATGTTCCCTGGAAGACCCGCGGCAACGCAGCCGTCTCCCTGGCGTTCGGGTTCGGGAAGGGCAGACGCTATCGCGTCGGGGAAATCGCCGGTGAAGCCGTACATGCATTCGAGCGCGGTAGCCCCGCTCAAGAGGATGACATCTACGAGAGGGCGGACGCAATCGTGTCCGAGAACGCGCATTTCGCCTGCGAAAATACCAATCCGGGCTTCGTCATTTCAATGAAGCAGCCTGCTGCCGCGCTCTACTGGAAGACCGTCAGGGAGATCGTTCCGATCGCCTTGGCCGAGGAGGAGGTCGCAGCGGTCGGTGGAATTGCTAGGAAGTTCAAGAACGGGCGCGGGATCATCGGGGCTTCAGCGGCAATGGCATGGCGCCCACGCGACATGACCTTCGAGGTCTTGAGCTACAGGATGCCCGGGAATATCGGAAAACGAAGGAAAGTCGACCGTGACTCGGTCGAGAAGATGGATAGGGCTTTTCCCTCGACCTTCCACAACATCGACCCCCATACCGGGCACGTTACAATTGCTCCGGGTTCTCCCTGTCCGATACTCTTCGGGATCCGGGGGGACGACCCGATGGATCTCATAAAGGCGAGGTCACGCATCATATCCGAACCCGCCGACAGATGGCTGCTGTTCCTCACGAACCAGGCGACCGACGACCACCTCCAGCGGATGAAGATAACCGAGGTCAGGCCGAGGCTGGGCGTCATCTTGCGCGGGGCGGTCTCCCAGAGAGCGACGAGCATCGTCGGAGGGCATGTGTTCTTCAAAATATCCGACTCATCGGGCGAGATCACATGCGCGGTCTACGAACCATCCGGAGCGATGAGGAACACCGCAAGAGAGCTGCGCGAGGGGGACAAGGTCGAGATATTCGGATCTGCCCGAGAAGAGCCGTTCGAGATCAACGTCGAGAAGCTCCATGTTGTCAAGCTGGACAGCACCGGCCTCAAGGTCGAAAACCCAAAATGCCCCGAATGCGGCAAGCATATGAAATCGACCGGCTGGGAGACCGGCTACCGCTGCCGGAATTGCGGGATACGCGCGCCATTCAGCGCCGCGCGAAGGATCAGGCGAGACAGCCCCGCGCTCGGTTGGTACGAGCCCCCGGTCGCTTCGAGGCGCCATTTGTACAAGCCATTGAAGCGCTTCGGCATTGAGCGAAGGAACCTTCGGGAACTTTTAAATAGATACCTCTCTGATGAAGCCAGCAGCTCTCAAAGATGAGATTTGACTGCTATCGAGGTGCTTGAATGGTCAATGTCGTTGTCGTCGATGCTATACGGACTCCGATTGGAAAATTCGGCGGCTCGCTGCAGAGTTTCTCCGCCCCCGAGCTCGGGGCGATCGTAATTAAGGAACTCATATCAAGGAACAAGCTCCCTGCAGAGCAAGTGGATGAATGCATAATGGGGAACGTCATCACCGCAGGATTGGGCCAGAACCCCGCACGCCAAGCGTCGATAGGCGGGGGGCTCCCGAACACCGTTCCCGCGACAACGATCAACAAGGTATGCGGCTCCAGCCTGAAAGCCGTCATGCTGGCAAGCGATGCGATTCTCGCGGGTCACGCGAAGATGGCGGTCGCCGGCGGCATGGAGAGCATGACCAACGCTCCATACCTTCTCGATCGCGCGCGTTACGGTTACAGACTGTTCGACGGAAAGCTCATCGACGCAATGGTTCGGGATGGGCTTTGGGACAAGTTCAATGACTATCATATGGGGGTCACCGGTGAGGTCTGCGCCGAACGGCATCAGGTCACCCGGATAGACGCGGACAAATTCTCTGCACGGTCGCACCGCCTCGCCCTTGAGGCTATAAGCAGCGGGCGGTTCGCAAAGGAGATCGTCCCGGTCAAGATCGAACAGAAGGGGCAGGTCACCATGGTCGATAAGGACGAGGGGCCGCGAGCCGACAGCACCGCTGAGAAGCTCGCAAAGCTCAAACCGGTCTTCAAGGACACCGGAATAGTCACCGCCGCCAATGCGTCCTCAATCAACGACGGAGCAGCCGCCGTTCTGGTGACGGACGAGGATGGTGCGTCGTGCTACCCGCACAGCATCGCCGCGAACATCATCGACTACCTCACTGTCGGCACAAAGCCAGAATGGCTGATGGAAGCCCCCATCGACGCGATCCGGAAGCTGATGGAACGCAACAAGCTGAAGGTCGGAGATGTGGACCTTTTCGAGCACAACGAGGCGTTCGCGACCGCGTCCGTCGCGGTCCAGAAGAACCTCGGCATCCCCGAAGAGAAATTCAACATCCACGGCGGCGCAATCGCACTGGGTCACCCCATAGGGGCCAGCGGCGCCCGCGTGCTGACGACGTTGCTTTACTCCTTGGATGAGAAGAAGGCATCGAGGGGGATCGCCGCCCTTTGTCTTGGCGGGGGAGAGGCTGTCGCGATGCTCGTCGAGCGCAGGTGACTATCTCTCTTCCTCGAAAATCCTATCGATGATCCAATCGGCGTTGAACTCCAGGATGTCCTGATATTCCTGGCCGTTGGAAATGAAGATGATCGGCTTCCCAATCTCGGACGAAATCGAAATCGCAGCCCCGCCCTTCGCGTCCGCGTCGATCTTCGTGAGGATGACAGCGTCCACGCCCACCGCCGCATCGAACTGACGCGCCTGTTCGATCGCATCGCTGCCGGTGAGCGAGTCCCCGACGAATACAACGAGGTCCGGCCGCGCGACCTTCTTGATCTTCTTCATCTCGTCCATGAGGTTGCGGTTGGTCTGCATTCTGCCTGCGGTGTCTATGAGGACGACGTCCCTCTTCCTGGCCTTCGCATGTTCGATGGCGTCGTATGCGACCGCGGCGGGGTCTCCCCCGGCCTGGTGCTTGATCAGCTTCGTGCCGAGCCTCTCCGCGTGTATCGTTATCTGTTCAATCGCGCCGGCCCTGAAAGTATCTCCGGCCGCAAGGACGGTCGAGTAGCCCCGGTCGGACAGGAGCTTCGTCAGCTTCGCGACGATGCTCGTCTTCCCGGTCCCGTTCACGCCGACGAACATCAGCACGATCGGCTTCTCCGAGTCTTTGATGAATTTCCAGAAATCGAAGTCCTGGCGGGACAGGACGTCCCTGAGCGCGTTCCTCAGGGCGGCTTCGATGATGTCGTCCAGCCGATAGCCCCGCTCGTATCGTTTGCCTGCCAGCTGCTCCTTGACCTTCTTCACGATGTCCTCGGCAACCGGCAATGCGACGTCCGCGCTGAGCAGCTCCATCTGGAGTTCTCCCAGAAGGCCGTCCAAGGCCCCCTCTCTGATCCTCTTCCCGGAATCGCCGACGACCTCTTCGACGTCCGGCGTTTCCTCCGCCTTCTTCGCGGTTCCTTTGAAAAACTCACGGAGCGATCGGAACATCAGAGGCACGCTCTGGTTACTTGCTCTTTCCTGCCGGTCTGGCCGGCTTCTGGAGTTCAATGTATTGCTGCTGGGCGTCCGCGGAGAGTTGTTCTATCGCGTTGCCGATTTTCTCACCCTGCACGTCCAGTTCTTTGATGGCATTGCGCAGTTCTTCGATTCGGGAATCAAGCATTTTGGCGATGTCCTGCATCCCCTTCTCCATCATGACGCTCGCCCCGGCGTTCGCGATGCCAGTCTTATGGTTGCCCACCCTTGCGTGGAGGAAGACCCCAGCTCCGACGGGCACGAGGATCTCCTCGTTCTCCTCGGCCTTCGCAATCTGCTCGACCGATTCCTTCGCGCGGAGGTGCTCCTCTAGCGAGGACTGGACCATCTCCTGCTGGCGCGACAGGTTCTCAAGTTGCGCCTTGCTTATGTCAATTGCGGAGAGCGTCTGTTGAAGATGCTGCTCCGACATCTATTCAACCCCGAGCTGATATTTTACCGCGTGATCGGCTATCTTGTCCTTCGGGACTTCCTGGATCGATTTGATATCAATGCTCCTCCGCTTCTTCCTATGCCTGCTTCCAAGGTCGCAGAGGATCTTCTCGCGGGCTTTCGCCTCGTCATCCGCGGCGATCTCCTTTGAAAACTTCTGCCAAACTCTCTTTTCGACCTCGATCTTGCCGATGATCTTGAACGCCTTCATGTCCTCGCCTTCCCGACCTATGAATCTCCACGCTTTCATAAACATTTTGATGCGTGGGCAGAAGCTATACGTACATGTTCTACTTAACAATGCCCCTAAACCTGTAGGGGTGGCCAGTCGATTCCTGCGATAGGCTATTATCGTTCTCCGGCATAGATTGACGGCAGGATGAAAACCGTCAGCTGCTATTTTCCGGGTCCGCGCTTCCCATCGGTCTCCGTGACAGGCCCTCGATGCGGTCTCGAGTGCCCGCACTGCATGGGACTTCCGCTCTCCACCATGCTCCCGGCTGAGACCCCTGATGCTCTCTTGTCGCTCGCGAACAAGCTCTCAGACGACGATGCGCTCGGCTTCCTTCTGAGCGGCGGGTGCGGGGCCAACGGAGCCGTACCACTGGGCGGGTTCTCCGATGCGGTCAGATCGATAAAGGATGCCACTAATCTGAAGATAAACGCCCACGTCGGATACCCTCGCCGAGAGGCGATCGACAGACTCGTCGATTCCGGAATAGATGCCTTTTCGGTGACATTCCCGATGAGCGACGAGATCGGGAAGCGATATCTCGGCATCGACAACGCATTGTCGCGTTACGAGGAGACCGCCAACGGTCTCCGGGACATTGGAGCCAGGGTAGTCCCCCACGCGCTGATCGGGCTTGGCAATCAGAATGAGGATGTCGCCGGACTGAGTGTGCTCGCTTCGTACAACCCGAAATCGGTAGTCGTGATAGTCTTCACCCCGCTCAGGGGAACGCCTCTATCGACAGCCCCTGCCATGCCCGATGCAAGGATTGTCGAAACGCTCGCTTTCGCTCGCTCCGCAATGCAGCACGCGAACCTCGTCCTAGGGTGTATGAGGCCTCGCGGAAAGACCGAGGTGGAGGCGCGCCTGATCGAAGGATCGTTGGACGGGATAGTGATGCCCAGCACCGCCGCACTCAGGGCCGTCTCCGGAAAGGTCGCCTTGGAACGTTACGAGGGCTGTTGCGCGCTCTACTTGTAGATCGAACCGTGGGCATATTTCCTGCCGAGCGGGAAGAGATAGGCGATCCAGACCGCGTTCGCTATCAGGAAAACAATCGCCATGAGAGGCGCGAAAGACGTGAGGGTATCGGACAATTGCATATCCAGGGAATATGAAGCCACCGTGAGGTCGCCGATGACGCTGCTCGTCGGGTCGATCAGGAGATAGAACACGGAATAGGTCACGTTCGGCATCTGGATGACCAAATCATGGCCCAGGTCCACGTTCATCCTGTTGGTGTTCAGAGCGCTGCCTTCGAGCGCCGGCCAGTTCCCCTTATGGAGGTCGTAGTTGAACGTTGAGACGATGTACACTTTCGCGCTGACATCGCATTGGACGGACACGGTAATCACCCTTGACAAACCCAGCGGGTCGCTCGGGAGGAACTGCTGCGGGGAATCCGGCCTGATATCCCCTCTGACAGTCAACGAACCCTCCATCCCGTCGACAATCGCAGGGATGAGGAATACCGCTGCGATCAGGGCGGCGGCAATGATGATCACCATCGCCCTCTTAATCGAATTGATCGTCATCAGATGCTTCGTCGAATCGCTCTTTGCGATTCTTACCTGCATTATCCTGAATACGAACCCTTCGATTTCGATGACAAATGCCATTATGATGATGAACCAGAGCAGGGAATCGAAGGGGATGAAGAAGGGGTTGGTCTGGAATTCGCTGGAGAAGAAAATCAGCACGCTACCGAGGACCGCGATGAGGACGAGCTCAAGGACAAAGAGCCGACGTTTGATGCCCCTGATGCGCCCCCAGTAGGCCTCCCCCTCGAGCATCTCCCTATGTCTCGACATCGGGTAAATTTATAGCATTTCAGAATATATAACTTCCCATACAAATTTTGAGTAGAAGGGCGCAAACGAAAAATCATTGCGGAATTTCCGACATCTTCCTGCAGACCAGGAACAACGCCGCGAACTCGGGGACCTCGTTCTCTCCCTCCGGAATTCTTATGCGCTCCCCTCTGAGACATATGTCGATCGGTGCCTTCGAGACCACCTTGATCGCCTTGTCGGTGAGGAGCGTCGGAACAGCGTCTCTCAGAGGGTCGAACTCGTCGAGACCGTCCCTCGTCATCGTCGTGACTCTCAGGCCGGTCTTCCCATGGAGCGACGATGGCAGGCGGATCAATCTCTTGATGTCGGATGTGACCGGCTCGTCAGTCTCGCCGACCAACGAGACTTTCAACAGATCTTCGACGAGCCTCAGGAATGCGTTCAAATATGCCTGTCTGGAGAAGACCTCGAAGTTCCTCTCCTCCCTCATCCTGTCGACCCCTCTGCTCGGCCCTCTCCTTTCGAAGAGTTCTTGATACATCCCTCTTGTCGTCTTCTCGCCGATCGCGCGGGACGATTCATCATCTTTCAGGTTCGAGTACTTCCGGACCGTCTCGTCTTCCCCCAGGACCTCAAGGTCGGTCAGGAAACGGTCTATCCCGTCGGTCATCCGCCTCTTCCAGCCACCCGATTTCTTGTCCGGCATCTCCCGCCTCTCGATCGTCGCCGTCCGCTGCGCGAACTGCTTCGCCTCGAAAGCCTTGGACGGGAAGACCCAGTCAAAATCCAGATCGATGCCTGTTATGTAATCGACGATCTCGCGCCTCTCGTGGCTTCCTAGGCCGAGGACCCTCGGGTCCAGAACGTGCACATGGTATCCTCTGCCGCCCGAAAAGACGATCTTCAGCTTCCCCGGATCGAATCCCAGGTCACCCGTTATGAATTCGTCCAGCAGGCGCTTTATCTGCTTCTTAACCTGCTCGAGCATCTCTGGATATGTGAGTTCCGCGGCGTTCTTCAGATGATCCGCGTCAAGGTCGAAGACAAGATCCGCCCCCATCCATTTCTTCTCGGCCATCGTCTGCGCGTTGGGGTTCTGATAATAAGCCGAGGAATGGTAGACATGGGCAGGGGCGTTCTCGACCAGGTAGGATTTCAGGTCGGTCTTTGTCTTGAACCCGATGTGCCTCAGCACGAACGTCCTGTCGAAGAACATGAACCCGAACTCTCTCCGCGAGAGGCGGTCGGGGATCTCGATGGATTCCTTGGAGTAATATCTCTTGAAAGTCTTGATTATGAAAGCCTGCGTCGGATCCTGCATGCGATTACTCGGAACGCGCCGGAAGGCTATTAAAAGAATTATTTCATATATAGCCAAATTTTAATAACCCTGACCACGATTGTACTGGATGCTTCTATGATAAAGATATACGTCAAATTCCAGATAAGCAGCGACGGGGAATCGCCGAAGCAGCTGGTCGAGCGCCTCCGCGACATCGGCGGCGTGCCGTTGGTCGGCGAATACGACATCGAAGTGCCGCTGCAGGAGACGGAACGTCTGTTCCTCAAGCTCGAGGCAATCCACCGCGCGCTGAAGGGGAGCAGAGCGTATTACACAGTGACTACCGGCATCGAGACGCCCAAAGTGACGGCTTCCCAGGACATCATCGAAGAGGAAGCCCGCAAGATATCCGACGACCAGAAGATGCTGGAGCTCAGGAAGAAGATGTACAAGGCCAAGCTGTCGCGCTGGCGGGAGATGGGGATCGACACCGGCACGCTGGAGGAGCTCCTCGAGACCGATATCGAGAGGTTCAAGGAGGTCAGCAAGACCTATCTCAAGGAGCACCTCGACAAGAACAAGATCGTCGAGGATGTGGCCCGCGATCTCAAGCAGGTCGATGAAGAGGTCTATTCATGCATCGATGACCTGGGCGTCACCTTCGAGAGCATCTGCCGGCTCTGCAACCTGACGGAGAACGATTCAATCCTCTCGCTGGGGCGCCTGATATCGGCAGGGAAGGTCACCTGGCAGACGAAGGACGACAAGGAAATCTATATGCGCATATTGCCGAAGAAGCTCGCGAGGCCCGAGGAGGAGGTCATGCCGGCTCAGACTCCTGAGCAGGCAGAGGGACGCGTGCTGGCGAACATAAAGATCCGCGGGAGCACGGTCAAGCAGATATGCAGGGATGCAAGGCTCCCAGAGGGGCAGGTAATGAGCGCCCTCGCCGACCTCCTCAAGAGCGGCAGGGTGAAGAGCGCCAAGCGCGGGGCCACGACCGTCTATATTCGTGCGCCAGACTCTTCGTGATGAGCATCCCTATGTTAAGTATAACTTTTATAAGCAAAGACCAGGTCGGATAGCCCGCTAGCCCCGGGTTGTGAGCATGCCTGTAATCTCGATCAGAGACGCCTCCTTCAAATATCTCGGTCAAAAGGGGCAGGCGCTGAAGCTATGCGGATCAAATATAACATAACTGTAGCAGGATTCTTCCCGTGATAATATGAAGGGGCAGAAGAAAACCTCTCGTCAGGAGATTAGGTTTTTCTGGCCCATCTCATCATCTCGGAGAGGCACGGAAAGGAGAGGCTACAGCATCGCTTAAGGTCCTATAGCAATTCCTTTTCTGATTTCGTCTTTGAATCGCGAGCGCATATATGCGTCAGAACGATTTCAAGGGCCCGGGCATCTGGACTTCAGGATAGTAACCGGATGTGCATTCGACCATCGAAACACTCAGGCGAGAGTTCAAATTCGTGATTTCTGGTCATCCCCCGTCTCTTTATTCATTCTAAGGCTATCTGTCTCCATTTCTTCACACCTTTATTAAGGGGAACATTTTTTAGTTGAATCACATGAGTAGTAACTCATGATTTCGACGGTAGGCGCACTCCCCGCATCAAAGGGACAGCGGTCAGAGGATTTTCAAGGCGTTGCGATAGTCAAGGGAAGCACTCTCGTGAAGCGCGGCTTCGCTCACATGCAAAAACATGGCGTAATCATGGATGTGACGAGCGTTGAACAGGCTCAGATAGCGGAGGAGGCCGGGGCGGTCGCGGTGATGGTACTGGACAAGCTACCCTATGATGTTAGAAAGGAGGGCGGCGTCGCGAGGACGGCCGGGATGGGCATCATCGAAGAAATCCTTGCTCATGTGACGATCCCTGTCATGGCGAAATGCAGGATAGGCCACACCTATGAGGCACGGGTGCTCCAGGAAATGGGAGTCGATACGATTGACGAATCCGAAGTGCTGACCCCCGCAGACGAGGAGAGGCATATCTGGAAATGGGACTTCACAACCCCTTTCGTCTGCGGGGCGAGGAACCTCGGCGAGGCCCTGAGAAGGATAGAGGAGGGGGCGGCCATGATAAGGACGAAGGGCGAGCCCGGAACGGGAAATGTGGCCGAAGCCATCAGACATATGAGAGCGGTTACTGCGGAGATTCATCGCATAAGGGCGATCTACGAATCCGGAGATGAACAGGAATTGATCAGGATGACGAGAGAGCTGAATGCATCATATCAGCTCGTGGTCGAAACGGCAAAGCTGGGAAAGCTTCCGGTGGTGAACTTCGCGGCTGGAGGGATTGCGACGCCCGCCGATGCGGCCGAAATGATGCTGCTTGGATGCGACGGCATCTTCGTGGGCTCAGGAGTCTTCAAATCCTCAGATCCAAAGCAGAGGGCCCGAGCGATCGTCCTCGCGACCGCCTTCTACGACGATCCTTCGATCGTAGCAGCGGCTCAGAAGATGGTGGACGAGAAGAGATCTATGGCCGGAATGGATGTCAAGACTCTGGACTTGAAGATGCAGGAAAGGGGCGTGGACTGATGAGACCTATCATCGGCATCCTCGGATTTCAGGGCGACATAGAGGAGCATGTCTCCGCGACGAAGCTTGCCCTGAGTGAGCTCGATCTGAAGGGCGGAGTGATGATCGCAAAGAATGTCGAACAGGTGAGAGCCATCGACGGTCTGATCATACCAGGGGGAGAAAGCACCGTGATGGGCGGATTGTCGAGCTTCAATCGGGCTATCGAAACGGTCTCAGAAAGGGCTCGGGCCGGGATGCCGGTATTCGGGACCTGCAGCGGCCTCATAATGCTCGCAAAAAAGGTCCATGATAGGGTAATGGGCGAGACCAGCCAACCGGTCCTTGGAATCCTGGATGCGACCGCTGAAAGAAACGCATTCGGGAGGCAGAGGGAATCCTTCGAGGCAGATCTGGAGATATCAGTGCTCGGGATTGAAAAATTCAGGGGGGTATTCATCCGGGCGCCCGTCATCAAGGAGATCGGTCCAGATGTGCGGGTGCTCTCCAGACTGAACGAATCGATTGTCGCCGTCCAGCAGGGCAATATCCTTGCGACGGCATTCCATCCGGAGCTGACAGCCGACACGAGAATCCACCGTTATTTCCTTGAAATGGTGATGAAATCCTTGCCGGGCGATCGAAATAGGGCATCGGAATAGAGGCTGTGAACACGCCTTATGCCTCGTCATTGTTTGGTGGGTTCGAGCCCTGTGCTGCCCATCGGGCTCTTCCCGGACACTCTAATTGCCTCCTATGGCGGTCTCGGAAACGCTCTGGCGGAGCTCCCGTTCAACGTCCTGCAGGTCGCACTCTGCGGTGTCATCGCCGTGCTCCTCGCAGAAGGGATTGAGAGGTCCTATCCGCAAATCGCCAATCTCAAGGATTGAAATGGCCTGATTTCCCACAATTGACCTAACCATATCCTGCTTCCAAGGAAAGATTGATTATACCATAGAAATAGATGATAGAATCGCGAGAGGGAGAATGCAATGGGCGCTGCAATCAGAACAATCCTTATGTTCATAGTGCTGAGCGGTCTGTTCGTAATAATCGGATGGGCTGTTGGTTCGTACTTCATCGGAGATTGGGTCATTGGGACGCTGGTGTTCCTCGCAATCTCGCTCGCAATCAACGGCGTGAGCTACTTCATGAGCAGCAAGATCGTGCTGTGGTCCTACGGCGCGAAGCTGGTTCAGCCCGCCGAAGCCCCGAAGCTCTATAAGGCGATCCAGAAGGTCTGTCTGAAGTCGGACATGCCTCTCCCGAGGTTGGCCATAGTCGATACTCCGACCCCGAACGCGTTCGCCACCGGCCGGAACAAGAACAACGCCGTGGTCGCGGTGACCACAGGGATTCTGGGCCTGCTCAGCGACGACGAGCTCGAAGGGGTCCTCGCGCACGAGATGGCTCATGTCAAAGACAGGGACATACTGGTCATGACCATAGCGGCCACGATAGTCGGCGCGATCTCATTCGCATCAAGAATGCTCTTCTTTAGCAGCATGGGCGGTTCGAACCGCAGGGACAGCAACGGCTGGCTTCTGATCGTCGTCATGGTCACCGTGCCGATCGCAGCCCTACTAATCCGCTTGGCGATCTCCCGGAGCAGGGAGTACAAGGCGGACAGAGAGGGGGCCATCTTCATTCAGCGCCCGCGCTCTTTGGCGAACGCACTGGCAAAGCTCGAGAAGGGCAACACAAGGAACCCCCTCAACAGAGGGAACCCCGCCTCAGCATCGATCTTCATTGTGAACCCGTTCCGGGGCGCGGGTATGCTCTCGATATTCTCGACGCACCCGCCGGTCCAATCCCGGATCAAGAAGCTCGAAGAGCTGGCACAGGAGAAGGGATTCATCGGCTGAGATGGATCAGACCTTCTCCCATTTCTTCAATTCAAGGACTTTGGACAGCGTGCTGCCGCGCTTTATCTCCTCTCTGATGCGGTTCTCCCTCTCGAGGACATCCAACGCCCTGTTCGCCACTTCCACCGCCTTCTCGGCAGGGACGACGACGACCCCGTTCGCATCCCCGATGATCCAATCGCCAGTACGCACCTTCAGTCCGCCGCATGTTATTGGGTTACCTATCCCGCCGTATCCCTTCGGTTCGCCAGCATCGGATGATACATGTCTTGAGAAGCAGGGGAACCCCATTGCGTCTATCTCGTCGATGTCCCTGACCGCGCCGTCCACGACGACCCCCATGACGCCTCTCCCCATTGCGCTGCAGGTCGCCAGTTCGCCCCAGACGGCGGTCTCCCCGCCCCCGGCGTCGATGACGATGACATCGCCCGGTTTGGCGGAATCGACCGCCTCGACGGATTTCGCCCAGTCCCCGTTGAGCGTCTGGACGGTGAGGGCCTTTCCGACCATCCTCGCGCCCTTGGCGTTCCTGCGCTTGATACCCTTCATGTGCCCATGCCTGTGCTGGGCGTCGCAGATGTTAGGGGTCGATACCTTGGAGAAAGCCTCGACCAGTTCATCCTCAGCGTGTTTCTTGAAATCTTTGCTGCGCGCCGCAGTCCTCGTCTTGATGGCTTTCTTTATCGCCCTCGTCGCCTTTGCGACGTCGGCTGATTTCGTGATCGCTCCCCCGACGATGATCACGTCCGCTCCCGCAACCACCAATGTCGCCGCGCTCTCCGCTGTAATCCCGCCAGCGACCGCGACGCCGACCGGGATCTTCTTGATCAACGATGCCAGTGATTTCGCGGTCGCCCCCTTCATCTGATCGTCCACCGCCAAGTGCACGCAGACGTAGGCCGCTCCAAGCGCCACGACCTCCCTGCTCCTCCTCACGGGGTCCCGGACGCCCATAAGATCGACCATCACCTTCGCGCCGTACCTCGCGGCGGCGAGCACCGCCTCCGAAATCGTCGAGTCGCTGGATACCCCCATTATCACGACGACGTCCGCCCCGCTCTTCGCCGCCATCTCCGCCTCGAGGGCTCCCACATCCATCGTCTTCAGGTCAGCGACTATCACCTTGCCGGGGCATCTCTTCTTCAGCGACCGGACGATCTCCATGCCCTCGCTCTTGATGAGTGGGGTGCCAGCCTCTATCCAGTCGGCGCCTCCTTCGACCGCCTCTAGGGCGATCTGCAGCGCCCTCTTCCCCTGTAACAGGTCCAGCGCCACCTGCAGCTTGGCGGTCATCGAGACGTAGAGAATCCAATTTCAAGATAAACGTGTCGGGGGGAATAGCCAATAAGCAAATCATTTATGATTCGACATGTTATCCATGGTCGAAATGGCTGAAAAGGAGAATGTGAGGGAGCGCTGCAAGACCGGCATCGACTCGCTAGACAACATTCTGTACGGCGGCATCCCCCGGGCGAACACTATCCTCCTGACCGGCAGCGTCGGCACCGGCAAGACCTCCCTCGCGCTGGAATTCCTGCTCCACGGGGCGATCGAAGGAGAGCCGTCGATGTTCCTATCGGTCACTGAGGCCAGCGAGAAGCTCATGGTCAACGTCATTCCATACGATTTCTTCGAGAGCAAGCTCATCGACGACGGAAAGCTGATCCTCATCGACCTCCCGCTGCTCTATCAGCGCCTCGGCATGGTGAGTGCGGAACTGAGCATGGAGGAGGTCGGGCTCCTGGTCTCAAGCATACTCGATCTCGTCAGGGAGATGAAGGTGAAGCGGCTGGTCGTCGATTCGATAACCTCCATCGGCTACAAGCTCAAGACCCAGGAAAAGATCAGAGACTTCATCCTCAGGCTCGCGAGAGGGCTCTCGTCGCAGGGCTGCACTTCCATGCTCGTCTCCGAGGTGACCACCGGTAGCCAGGGATATTCTACGTTCATGGTCGAAGAGGCGCTCGCAGACGGCATCATCCTCATGGGGAACATGGAGCGCAGGGGAGACCTTCTCCGGACCCTGCAGGTGATCAAGATGCGCGGGACCTCCCATTCGAGGGCTAAGTACGTCCTCGACCTGACACCGGCGGGCGTGCTCCTGGTGCCGCTGCTCAAAGGAGGCGGAGGCTCATGACGCTCGCATCCAGGGTGGCATCCGAGCTCGAGGAGATGCCCCCGTCCGCGGCCGTTTCCCTCCAGGTGGGGGTGGATTACTATCTTGACGCCATCAGGGCGGTCGTCGACATCTATGCGGCGAAGAGGGACGTCGACGTGATCTACGTCACAGCGACGATATCCTACCAGGCGATAGCCGACATCCTCAAGGCGCTCGAGATAGACTCGTCGAAGGTGCATTTCGTCGACTGCATCTCGCACTCGATGATGGGCTCCTCGATGCAGGGCGGCCAGGTCCTCTTCGTAGAGAGCCCGACGATGCTCGAGAACATCATGCTGAAGACCGAGTACCTCCTTCGGAAGAGCGAGGCGAAGGAGAAGCTGGTCCTGCTCGACTCCGTCAACTCCTTGGCGATCCACAACAGCAACAATGTCCTCACGGAGTTCCTGCACATATTCGCCAGCAGCCTGAGGTCCAGGGGCGTCAACACACTCATCCTGACGGTGATCGAGCACACGACCCCGGAGCTGAACAACATGGTCAACCTGGTCTGCGACAGCGTGATAAGGGTCAAAGAGGAGGAGGGGCCGAAGTGACATCCATCCTCGAAACGATCGGAATACCCGCCCTCGACAGGTACCTGGGCGGCGGGGTCCCGAGAGGGTTCACAATCCTGGTCGTCGGCAGGCCGGGGTCTGGGACCGAGTTCCTCGCAAAGCAGTTCGCATCGGCCGGGGACCTTGTCACCAACTACTTCACCACGACCGAGCGGGACGAGGACATCTTCTCGGTGATGAAGCAGCACGCCTGGAAGCCGAACCTGAAGATATTCAACATCGGCGTGAAGTACTACCAGACGACCCTGGAAAAGCGGCTCGAGATCTCCAGGTACCGGCAGGAAGGCCTGAAATATGACGAGGTGAAGAAGATCGGCGACGACGAGGACGACTTCGATATCAACTACCTGACATCGCTGGCGTACGAGATATCCAAGCTCCCGACCCCCTTCAGGGTCGTGGTCGACTCCCTCGACTTCTTCTTGGAGAACTACGACACATCGGAGGTACTGTCAGCGCTACGCACGATAAAAGCCCACACCCAGCACAGCGAAAGCCTGACCCTGATCACGATGCTCAAGAACGTCCACGAGCCGAGAGTCCAGAGCAGCATCGAGGACATGTCGGATATGATACTCGAGCTGGAGAGGGAGACGGTCCAGCACGAGGTCAAGAAGTTCCTTGTGATCCAGAAGGTGCGGAACAACCCGGGTCTCGTGGGTAGTCTGCCGTGCACGTTCGGGCCGTCCGGGATACAGCTACAGGTCTGATTTGTGCCTTCCAGACCCAATTCTCATACCATTATCGAACGTGATTTGATTCCATTCCCTATGTTCGCTAATCGCCGAACTCCGCAACGGCATACATATGCGAAATTGAGGAAAGGGTTATAAGCAATACTCAGGGTTGTATTATTCCAGTGGGCTAAATGCCTACGGAGGACGAGAAAAAATGAAGAAGATATGGGCAATGAGGAAGAACGAGGACGGAGTATCTCCGGTCATTGCGACCATTCTGATGGTCGCCATTACCGTGGTGCTCGCCGCAGTTTTGTATGTGATGGTGCTGGGGCTCGGAACCACAGGGACGATCACGCCGACGATTGGAACGAACAAAGGATCCACATCGAATGCCGTGACCTGGACGGTTTCGGCGATTAGCGGTGGGGCTCAAATCCTGAAGACCGACGTCTATGTTCAGGTGAAGTACGCCTCAAACGGCACCTTCGCGATACAGACAGTAGCGCTGGCGACCGCATCCACGACCCACGGAATGACTTATAGCGCGGCAAGCAGCGGGAACTACATCTCCGTCGGCGACACCTTTGCTCTGTCCAAGACAGCAGGGTACGCGCAGGGCGACACAATGACCCTAGTACAGACTGCTGGTGCCACCGGTCAGTACTGTGTTCTGACATACTAAGCGAGTCCGTACACACTGATCAAAACCCCTTATTTGATGGGGCGGTTTCCGCCCCACCTTCGATTCTTTTTCCTTTCTGATCAATCGTCTTTCAGCACTCTTGATTCATCAGTGCCCTAGATTGCAGACAAAATTATTGCGGGCTATGGTCCCTTCTATCTGCTAAAAAAATCGAGGCCACGAAAGTCGAAATCGAACAAGGATTATAATAATGGGTAGGGCGTTCCTATTTCAAGCGGACAGGACGTCGGGAAGGATTCGACAGAATGAAGAAGACTTGGGTGATGAGAAAGGACACGGACGGAGTATCCCCCGTCGTCGCGACCATCCTGTTGGTCGGCCTCACTGTGGTTATCGCTGCTGTCTTATATGTGATGGTATTGGGGCTCGGCAACCCAGGCGGAGGCATGCCGCCCGTGTTTGGCACCAATGTTGGGAATGACCCAAGCAATTACGAATGGACAATCTCCGCGATCTTAGGTGGTATGGCAGTTCTCAAGACCGACGTCTATGTACAGTTGAGAACCATAATCATGAACGAAACCGTTTTCATCATAGCTACAGAGCCATTACTTGCAGTATCTGGTACCCATGGGTTCAATTACTCGGCTGCAACAGTCGGGAATTACATCGCTGTTGGTGATTCCTTCTCCCTTTCAAAGTCCTATGCCAGCGGAACTACGCTGAGCCTTGTTGCTCCTGACGCTACAGGGTCATATGCCGTTTTTAATGTCTAATTTGATATGAAATCAATACGATATCTAGATCCGAAGAGGAGTTCAAAAACGCCCTACTCATGATTCTTCTGCTCATCTTCCCGGAGTCTTCCCCCGTGAGCTTCTCGAAAAAACCATTAAGTACATCACTGGATTCCGGTGCAATGGTCCGGACATTGTCCCCGCCCGAGGCGGAGGAATTCGTGAAGGCACTCCTACGGTCAAAAGGCCAGATGACGACCAAGGAGATCGAGACGGCCGCCCGCGGCGAGGGCAAGAGGTGCCCTGACGAAACGGTCCTCTTCCTGACCAAGCTGAGGTCCAGAGGAATAATCCACGGGAAGATCTCGCAGGAGAAGCGCGGATGGGTCTGGTGGATCTAGCCGAGCATGCCCTTCTGTTCTATCACGGTCGTCTTCGCCATCTTGTCTGTGAACCTCTGCCGCGCGTCCGTCGTCTCTAGCAGCAGCGTCAGAACGAAGTCCACGGCCAGGAACAGCCCGAACACCTTGACGAGGTTCCTCATCATCGTGTTGTACAGCTCGAGCCTGCCCTCCGTCGGCACCACCTTTAGCCCCATGATCATCTTCCCGACCGTCGCCCCCATGGCGAACTCCAGGAAGGCCGAGTAGAGGAACCAGACGAATCCGATGACGACCGCTCCCATGAACCAGGCGAAGCCGAGCATCCATCCTATCAAGGCCATGAAGATGTAGATCGGGCCCCAGATGATCGCCACATCGATGAACAGCGCGACGAGGCGCTTCGCCCAGTGGGTCTGCAGTTTGTCGTCATGAGACAGTTGTTCCAGCATCGTTGTCATTCGTATCTCCCCCTCTTCTCCCCTAGTGCCACTCAGATCGCCCGTCTTTCATCACGGATCAGCAACAAAGTGCTCATCACGGTGGCAATACGTGTATTCAGGTGCCCCCCTATCACATTTTCGGAGAACCCATGGAACGCTTTTTCTGGCAGTTCATGCATTAGCGTCGCGATGATCCGGCTCTTCGCGCTGATCGAGGGGGAGGACGACCCCAAGAAATGCACGGCCAGGAAGATGGTCAGGTTCAAGCTTGCCAGGCAGGTGGAGAACGCCAAAGGGATCCCCGGAGGGGCGATCGTCCTCAACCCCCTCGCCGAGAAGGCGATATCTATCACCGATAGGAAGCGGGCGCAGAAGTCTGGTATAGTGGTGCTCGACTGCTCATGGAAGAAGCTCGAGGCATTTCCGAGAATCCGCAGGGACCTGAGGCACAGGGCGCTCCCCTATCTCGTCGCGGGCAACCCCGTGAACTACGGCCACCCCTGCACTCTGAGCAGTGCGGAGGCGATCGCGGCCGCCCTATGGATCGTCGGGGAAGAGGAGCGGGCAAGGCACATCATGTCCAAGTTCGGCTGGGGCGACACGTTCATCGCGCTGAACGACGAACTCCTATCCAGATACGCCTCCGCGGTAGATAGTCTGCATGTAGTGGAGATTCAGAAGGAGTACCTCGCATCTATCGAGGACGAGGAGGGCGGCGGAGAGGGCAATTGAGGAAATGTATTTAGCGAGAAGGCGATTCCCCACATCCCTTCCGACGCTTCTCAAGCGGGTGCATAAATGGCAGAGACCTTCGACCGCAAAGACATCCTCGCACTTTGGCAGGAGTTCCTGTCCGAAGCTGGCAGGCGGCACGAGCTGATCACCATCGCCGACCTGTACCCGGATGTCAGGTCATGTTCAATCGATTTCAGCCAGGTCGAGAGCTTCGACCCCGACCTGATCCAATACTTCCTGGACAATCCCGGCGAGGCGATCCGCGCAGCCGAGGAGGCTATCCAGGAGATCATCCCGCCGGAGAAGAAGGGGCGGGCGAAAATACATTTCAGAATCACCAAGCTCCCGAGGGACACGAGGGTCGAGATACGCAAGATACGCGCCGAGCACCTCGGGAAGTTCCTTTCCGTCGAGGGGCTGGTCAGGAAGGCGACCGAGGTCCGGCCGAGGCTCGTGACCGCGAAATTCCAGTGCTTGCGATGCGGCAGGTACACCGTCATCGAGCAGGACGGCCTCCAATTCCGCGAGCCGCTGGAATGCGACCAGCAGCAAGGGGGCTGCGGCAGGGCCGCTGGTTCGACGAGGTTCAAGCTCATCATCGAGGAATCGACGTTCATCGACACCCAGAAGATCGAGTTCCAGGAATCTCCCGAAGGCCTCAGGGGCGGTTCCGAACCGCAGCGTCTGGTCGCTTTCGCGGACGACGACATCACCGGACACATATCCCCTGGCGACAGGGTCGTCCTGAACGGAATCCTGAAGAGCGTCCAGAAATCCGGCTCTCAGCAGAAGAGCACGCTGTTCGACATCAACCTCGAAGTGAATTCGACGGAGTTCGAGGAGCACGAGTACGAGGAGATCACGATCACTCCTGAGGAAGAGCTGGCAATCCGTGAAATGGCGGAGACCCCCGGCTCCTTTGACAGAGTCGTCAACTCGATATCCCCCACGATCTACGGCTACCTCAGGGAGAAGGAGGCTCTAGCCCTGCAGCTGTTCGGCGGGGTCCAGAAGGTGATGGACGACGGCACGCGGATCAGGGGAGACATCCACATCCTGCTCGTCGGAGACCCCGGTGTCGCGAAGACGATGATGTTGCGCTACATGGCGGATCTGGCTCCAAGAGGGATCTATACGTCGGGGAAGTCCAGCTCAGCCGCCGGGCTCACCGCCGCGGCCGTCAAGGACGAGTTCGGTGAAGGCCGGTGGACGCTCGAGGCGGGTGCGCTGGTCCTTGCCGATAAAGGGCTCGCCTGCGTCGACGAGCTCGATAAGATGGCGCCGCAGGACAGGTCAAGTATCCATGAATCAATGGAGCAGCAGACGGTCAGCGTCGCGAAGGCGGGAATAACCGCGACCCTCCAATCCAGGTGCGCAGTGCTCGGCGCCGCGAACCCGAAGTACGGGAGGTTCGACGAGCATAAGACGCTCGCGGACCAGATCGACCTCCCACCGACGCTGCTCACGCGTTTCGACGCGATATTCGCCATGACGGACAAGCCGAACAGGGAGGAGGACAAGAAGGTCGCGAAGCACATCCTCAGGGTCCACAGGCGCGGGGAGGTCCGGAAGTACGAGAACGCCGGGCTGGTCCAAGGGGTCGACGGCGCCGCGATCCTCGAAGACCAGGACCAGCTGGTCCCAAGCATCGACAGGGAACTTCTCCGGAAATACATAGCTTTCAGCAAGAGGATAATCCCAGTCCTTTCAGACGAGGCGATGGCCTCGCTGGAGGACTTCTATGTCAGGATCCGCAGCCTCGGCGAGGGCGAAGGATCGGCAGTCCCGATCACGGCCAGGCAGCTCGAAGCGCTCGTCAGGATGTCCGAGGCCAGCGCGAGGGCGCGCTTGTCGCCGATAGTCACGGGCGTCGACGCGAGCCGCGCAATCGACATCGTCGAATACTTCCTGCGGAAGGTCGCGCAGGAGGGCGGGCGCCTCGACATCGACATCATCGCCACCGGCCTGAGCAGATCCCAGGTCGAGCACATCCAGCTTATCCGCAAACTCGTGAAGGACCTGGCCGACCCGGCAACGGGCGTCACCGAGGTGGAGCTCCTGCAGAGAGCGAGCTCCGAGGGGATCCCCGAAGAGAAGGCAAGGGCGCTCGTGAAGCGTCTGACCGATGCCGGCGAGATCTACCAGCCCAGACCGGGATCGTATCGACTGGCCTCAGAGGAGAGGCTATGATCCTCCGCGTGCACAAACGTGGCAAGGACATCGTGGTGGCGGCCTGCGACGAGGACATTCTCGACAAGACTTTCAAATGCGGCGAGCTGAGGATCCATGTCTCCAGCAAGTTCTACGGAAATGAAACGGGGGAGGAGGGCGATCTCATCATCGCTCTTCGTTCATGCACCAGCGCGAACCTCGTCGGCCGCGAGACCGTGGAGATCGCGATAAGATCGGGATTCATCCAGCGAGATGGGGTGATCCACATCGGCGAGGTCCCGCATGCTCAGCTGTTCAGGATTCCCGGTCAGATGTAGCAATGCGGAAAGTTAAGATACCCCCGCACATAGTCTGAGCGTACAGGTCGGAGAAGCGGATGTTCTGCGTCGAATGCGGCAAAGAGGGAGAGACCTACGACGGCCTATGCGCCGAATGTCACCTCGCCAGGAGGCGGTTCGTCAGCCTGCCAGAGATCCTCGACGTTCAGATCTGCGGGGAATGCTTCGCAGTTAGGCTTCGGAAGAATTGGATCGACGCCTTCAGCATCGAGAAAGCAGTCCAGATGGGGCTCGAGGACTCTCTCGAGAAGGACAAGCCCGTGAGCGAGACGCAGCTGAAAGCAGTCCTGACCCAGCGGGATCTGCGCAATTATCTCGCAAATGTCACAGTCCAGTTCAAGGCAGGGGCCTTCTCGGCCAGTAAAAAATTTATTGTCACCGTTCGTTTGAAGAAAGACACTTGCCAGAATTGCGGCAAGAAATCGGGGCATTACTATGAAGCCATCATCCAGTTGCGCGCGCCGTCCACGGATTCGGGGACCGGCCGCCTTGAGCAGGCGAGGAGTATCGTCCTGTCAAGGGTTGGAAAAATGGGCGAGCAGAGCAGGAATATCTTCATATCGAAACAGGAGAAGGTGCAGGGCGGCTACGATTTCTATCTGAGTTCCAGCACGACGGCGAAAGCGATAGCCCGCGACCTGACAAAGGCGTTCGGGGCATCCTTCAAGACATCGAGCTCGATGGCCGGCAGGAAGGACGGCCAGGACCTGTCGAGGATGACCTACCTCGTACGCATCCCCGACTACGAGGCCGGGGACATATTCTCAATGGACGGGGGTTTCTACTTACTGCGGTCCTTCGAGGGCAACACCCTCTCGTTCACCGACCTAAAGACTTGGCAGGAGACTAAAGTGACATTCGGGCGCCTACCGGAATTCGAAGCGCTCGATCGGAAGAGCCATGTCAAGCAGGCCGACGTGATCTCCGACATGGGGAACGAGCTCCAGATCCTCGACCCCGAGACCTTGAGGCCGGTCGAGGTCGTGAAACCTAAGAAATTCAGCAATGCGAAACAGTCCGTATCCATTATCAAGACGAAAAAAGGCATATTGCTAGTGCCATGAGGCCGATTATCGTCTCAAACCGGCAATCGGGTTTGGAAAGAAAAGCATTAATCCGACGGGTCCTTTCCAGTAAGGGGGGACTCAATGATCTCCGAGAAGCTCGTCAAAGATGTTACAGTTGAGCTCTTGCGCAAGACCGTCACCCGCATGACTGACGATGTCGTGAACGAGCTCAAGAATGCTATGAAGAACGAGACCGAAGATGTCCCGAGGATGCAATTGAAGGCAATCCTGGACAACCTCGAGCTCGCCGAGAAGACGACGACGCCGCTGTGTCAGGACACCGGTGTGACGATTTTCTACGTCAACCTGCCGCGATGCCTGAACGTCGACGTCGAAAAGGGCATAATCGAAGGGGTCAGGACGGCGACGAAGGACGTGCCGCTCAGGCCCAACGCGGTCCACCCGCTCACAAGGAAGAACCCCGGCGACAACGTCGGGAGGAAGATGCCCTATGTCAACTTCAAGGTCTGGGACAAGGACTACCTGGAGATCACCGTCATGACGAAGGGGGCAGGCTCGGAGAACATGAGCCAGCTCGCTATGCTTACGCCATCACAAGGCGTGAAGGGCGTGAAGGAATTCATCCTCAACGTCGTGCTCAGAGCAGGCAGCAACCCGTGCCCGCCGACGATCCTGGGAGTCGGGATCGGAGGCTCATCCGACATCGCCGCGAAGCTCGCAAAGGAAGCTCTGCTGAGGCCCATCGACAGGCCGAACGAGGACGCGGAGATCGCTTCGATGGAGAAAGAGCTGAAGGACGCTCTGAACGACCTCGGGATCGGCGTGATGGGGCTCGGCGGGAAGACGACGGTCCTCGGAGTCAACATCGAATACGCGTTCTGCCACACCGCGAGCCTTCCGGTGGCAGTGAATGTACAATGCTGGGCGGCAAGGAGAGGGACGGCCCAGATCTTCCCTGACGGGAAGGTAAAATATCCCACTCATGAGAGGTGAGGCAGATGCAGGTCAGACTCAAGACGCCGATAAGCGAAGAGCAGATCCGCAAGCTGAACATCGGGGACATCGTCTACCTCGACGGGATCATCTACACCGGGAGGGACGAGGTCCATATACACGCCCTCGAGAAGGCGGAGCACGGCGAGAAGCCCCCGGTCGACTTCAATAGGTCCGTGCTGTACCACTGCGGACCGATAATGAAGAAGGTCGGGGAGGAATGGGTCATTGTCGCAGCGGGGCCGACCACCTCGTCCAGGATGAACTCGCTCGAGCCTAAGTTCATCGAGAAGTTCAGACCGGCGGCGATCATCGGGAAGGGAGGAATGTCCCAGCCGACCATCGACGCCATGGCGAAATTCGGGACCGTATACCTCGCGATAACCGGCGGTGCGGCGGTCCTAGCGGCGAAAGGCGTCAAAAAGGTCCACGGTGTGCATTGGTTCGAGTTCGGAATGCCGGAAGCCATCTGGGTCCTCGAGGCGGACAATTTCGGCCCCCTGACCGTCGGCATCGACTCGCACGGAAAGAGCATGTTCGTGAATGTCGACACCATTGTGAAGGGCAACATCGAAAAAGTAAGGAAGAAGCTCAAAATCGCATAGGCTGCCGCTCACTGCCCGGGCGGCTCCTCTTTCTTTTCTTCCTCTGCAGGCTCATCTTCCACCTCAGCGTCCGCCGGAGATCCCTTCTCCTCGCCGCTGAGCTTCTTCAACCGCAGGTAGGCGGCCAGTGTCAAAATTATGATCGTGATGAAGAACGACAGCACCATGAAGGAATGAGGCAGATCCATCCCGAAGATGAACCCTCCGAGGGACTGCTTCACGAGCATCATGTAGACATCATGTGTCGCAGTCCCCTCCGATGTGATCTCTATGTCGGATGCCACGTAGGGGGAATATCTAGACGTGCCGTTTGCTGAGACGATCGTGATCGTGTAGTTACCCGGCGCCAGCCCCGCGAAGACATACTGCCCCTGATCATTCGTCACCGTTTCGCGCTGCTCCGGTCCGCTGATGGTCACCCTGAATCCGGAGAGCGGCTCGCGGGTGTCGTACGCCCTGACCGTCCCCATCAGCTGACCTGGTTTTGGCGTCAATACGATCTCAAGATCGACGCTCTCGCCTCTCCCAAGTGCGACGCCATAGGTGACATTGTCGATGTAGCCAGGGGCGGATGCTCTCACATTGAACGTACCGAATTGGTTGCAGAACATCTCATAATTTCCCTGAGTGCCAGTGGTATCGTTGAAAACAGTCCCGATAATCTCCACAAGCGCTCCGTACAACAGGACCGAGCCCGCTGTGATTATCGCGGTGACGGTCCCGTAGAGCCTCGCCGGCATTCCGACGATACTGAAGTTCACATTAATTGTTGGCGAATTGTTGGCCACAATGATGCCTGAAACGACGCCGTCAGAATACCCCTGCTTCGACGCAGTCACAGTATAATTACCGGATGGAATGTCATCCAGCTTGTATAGTCCATTGGACTCCGTCCACACGCTGATCTTTTTCTTGCCCACCTGGACGGACATTTCTACTTCCGCGACGGAAGTCCCGTTGTCAAACACATACCCCGATATCGAGCCAAGCCAGTAGGTCAGGTTGAAATTGTGGAGCAATGTGGAGCCTGCTACGATGGCGATACCCTCCGATTTTGGTGAATATCCGTCGGCCAGCACGCGGAAGAGATATGTTCCGGCGGGCACGCCGGTCAGACTATAGGCCCCGGTCGCATCACTGGTCGCTTGGTACTGCGGATGACCAAGGATCTCAATCGTGGCATTCTCAACCGGGCTCATGCTCATCGACAGAACGAAGCCGTTCAGACCGCCCCCCCTCACCTGCAAGTTGGCATACCTCAGGGATCCGTTTACGACGGTCGCTATTTTTGATTCGTTGATGTATCCGCTCTTTGACGCGCTGATCGTTTGATCTCCAGCAGAAAGGTTCGTGATAAGGACCTGCCCGTTGATTCCTGTGAGCCAATATGATGAATTGCCGCTTACTGTGACATTGGCTCCTTCAACCGGTCTCCCCGCGTCGTCGGTGACATTGACCTGGAGGTCTCCCTCATTAATGCCAAAGGCGGAGGCGGGCGATCCGTGAAACGGATGGATCAGGTAAGCTGAAGACAGCGACATGAGAAGTATGGTCAGACAAACGGCAATCCAAGCGGTCCTTGTTGGTCGGGGCATCTGCGTCTACCTTCGGTTCTGTAACATAATCGGGTGACGACTCTTAAGCTATCGCCCTCATGCCACTCGTTCCATTCGGCTCCGGCCGTACAGCCTTATTCGGGCCGCAGAGGACCATCACGACGTCATGCTGGAACGCGCCGGGGTCGAACCGTAGACCCCCTGCCGCCTTCTCAGAGGCGGCTGTTTGCAGCAGGTTGATGCTGGCGTTGATGTGTCGATCCATATGCCATCCGCATCCGCAGACGAACTCAGCGCCCTTTCGGGAACCCTGTATCCTCCCACACACCGGGCACTTCCTGCTGCTGTATCGCGGATCGACCTTGACTACGGGGATGCCGCGCCAAGCGGCCTTGTACTCGATTATCCGGTGAAGCTTCCTTCTCGGCCAGATGCTTATCCGTCGGTTGAGCTTCTTGTTCTTACAAGGTCTAATCCCCGTCAAGTCCTCGATGACGATCATCGATTTCTTCTCCTCGGCGAACGATAATACGGCGTTCGCGACTTCGTGCATCCGATGATCGATCCGGTGATGTTCCCTCTTTCCTTCTCTCGCGCACAGTTTCCTCGCCGTGCGCCTGTCGTGCGATTTCTTCTTCTGCAGCTTTCTTCGTCTATCGTGATGCGCGCTCTGTATCACCGAAACATCCGGGAACTCCGCTCTTACGATAGCCGCTATCTTATCCTCATTCGCCAGCACCCCGTCGAGACTGCGCTCGTTCGTGTCGAGCGATACAATCGATTCGTATGCATAAAGCTCAGGCGGGTGCTTCCTGAATGTTACGATGACCTTGTCCGGGAATAAAGTCAGAGAGCCGAGAGAAAGTGATTCATCGTCGAGATACCTCCGGTGGTAATCGCTGACGATAAGTTCAAGCCGGACGTGAAGCCCAGCTCTGATGGGCAGGTCAATGATCCCATCTTTCCGGTCGAGCCTGTACGCTTGGTTCTCCGCCTTCATGAACAGCCTTCTAATGAATGGGACTTGAGCCGGAAGTCCTTTCCTGAGCCTTCTCCGATGATTTTTCAATGCGCTTCCCGCGACCTCGAATGCAGAGACAAGGTGCTGAACGTACATACCCGGATGCTCCTTCCTAAAGCCCTTGTATGATAGCTTAGTCAAAGCAAACCTCGACGTCACGTTCGAATGAACCCCAAAACGTATCGCATTGTTCACTGCAAGGCGGAAATCCTCCATCAGGAACTTCGCATCGTTCGGGAGAGGATCCTTTAAGCGGAAGACAAGCGAACGGACTAGCATCCAGTGCCAATGTGTGGAGTTGATATTCTCAGTGCGTACTACATGTAATCCCCCTGATTTTTGATAGAACCTCAAGCTCCAAATGTTTTAATAATGATGGCAGATATGGCATTGAGATTCACGGCTGGTCTGCATGATTGTCAGGGCTACATATAGGAGAACGAAGAGCGAGATTCTCGCCTCGCTCGACCCGTTGATAGCCGAATGGTTCGACGGGCGGTTCGCCGACCTCACAGAGCCTCAGGCGCTCGCCATCCCCCTGATAGAGGCGAAGAAGAACGTCCTGGTGTCCTCTCCGACCGGCTCGGGGAAGACGCTGACGGCCTTCCTCTCGATCATCGACCGCCTGTACAAGATGCAGAAGGCCGGCCAGCTGGAGGACCGGATCTACGCGGTCTACGTGTCCCCGCTGAAGGCTCTCGCCAACGACATCAACAAGAACCTGCTCTCCCCCATCGCCGAACTGAGCGAGCTGGCGAGATCCAAAGGGGTCGCCGAGCCGAAGATCCGGGTGGCAGTCAGGACCGGGGACACCAGCTCGAGCGAGAGGCAGAAGCAGGCGAGCAAAGCCCCCCATATCTTCATCACAACTCCCGAATCCCTCTCACTGGTCCTTTCGACCCCAAAATTCCGCACGAAATTCAACCGGGCGGAATTCATCATCATCGACGAGATCCACGAGATTTGCGATTCGAAGCGGGGAGTGGCCCTGTCCCTAAGCATGGAACGGCTCCAGGCCGAGTGCCCGGAGGAGATCGCGCGCATCGGCCTGTCCGCGACCCAGGCGCCGATAGAGGAGATCGGCAAGTTCCTCGTCGGGCACAACGGCTCCGACTGGAGGGACCTGATAATCGCGGAGATACCGGGTCAGAAGGACCTCGACCTGAAGGTGTTGTGCCCCGCCGAGGACATGACCGCCCTTCCCTTCGAGATCGTCAACTCGAAGATGTACGACATGCTGGCCGACCTCATCTCCAAGCACCACACGACCCTCGTGTTCACCAACACCAGGAGCGCAACCGAACACATCGTTTTCAAGCTCAAGGAGCGCAGCGTCGCGGACATAGAGGCTCATCATGGAAGCATGAGCAAGGAGAGCAGGATCGGCGTGGAAGACCTCCTCAAGGACGGGAAGCTGAAGGCCGTCGTCTCCTCGACATCGCTGGAGCTTGGGATCGACATCGGCTCGATCGACCTGGTCTGCCAGATTGGCTCGCCGAAAGCCGTCGCCAAGGCGCTTCAGCGCATCGGGCGGTCGGGCCACGAGTACGGTAAGACATCCCAGGGCAGGCTGATCGTCTTCGACAACGACGACCTCGTCGAATGCGCGGTCCTGTGCAGGGCGGCGCATAAGAAGCACATCGACAGGGTCAGCATCCCACTCAACAGCCTGGACGTCCTGGCGCAGACCCTCGTGGGGATGTCCCTCGAGAAGAAATGGCTTGTCGAGGAGGCGTTCTCGCTGGTCAAGAAATCCTACTGCTACCGGGATCTCTCGCCGGAGCAGTTCTCGTCGGTCCTCAACTACCTCTCGGCAAAGGAAGGCCATCAGGGGATATATCCAAAGATATGGTACGACGAGAATGAGAAATCCCTCGGGATGAAGAAAGGGTCAAGGCTCATATTCTACCTCAACCAGGGGACCATCGCGGAGGAGAGCTCCTACAAGGTGTTCTCGGAGAAGGGCGCCCCGATCGGCGACCTCTCCGAAAAGTTCATCGAGCGGCTGTCGAGGGGAGACATCTTCGTCCTCGGCGGGAGATCCTACGAGTTCATCCGGACCCGCGGGACGAAGGTCTTCGTGAAGCACGCCCTCGGCAGGAAGCCAACCGTTCCATCCTGGACCGGGGAGATGCTGCCGCGCAGCTTCGACCTGTCGATCGAGGTCGGGAAGTTCAGAGGGGAGCTTGGAGAACGGATGGACAAGTTCTCCGAGGGGGAGAACCTCGAATGGCTGGAGCAGGAGTTCGATATAGACCAGGGCTCAGCAAGGAGCATCTTCAACTACTTCAAGGAGCAACGGGCGGTCGCCGGGGTCCCATCCGACTCGGAACTGCTGGTCGAAGGATACCGCGATGAGGAGGGCAAGTCCAACATCATATTCCACTTCCCGTTCGGCAGGAGGGTCAACGACGCTTTGAGCAGGGCTTACGCCTTCCGCATATCCAATAAATTCGGGTTCAACACGACTGTGTCCATCACGGACGACTGCTTCATGATCACCGCCCCGGCCATCGTCCCTCTGGCTGAGATCAAGACTCTCGTGCGGAGCGACGAGATCGAATCGCTGCTCCGAGGTTCCCTGAAGGACACCGAGCTCCTCTCTCAGCGGTTCAGGCATTGCGCGACGCGCAGCCTCATGATCCTCAAGAACTACCACGGGAGGGAGATGTCCGTCTCGCGGCAGCAGTCGCGCGCGAAGAGGATGCTCGAAGTGCTCGGGGCCAGCGAGGACTACCCGATCGTCGCGGAGGCTTACAGCGAGATCCTAAACGACGTATTCGACCTCGATCATGCGAAAGAGGTTTTGCAGACCATCGAATCAGGCCAGAGGAAGATGAACTTCTTCGGATACGGAGACGCCCCCTCTCCTTTCTCGCACAATGTCCTCCTCGCAGGGATTTCTGACGTGGTGCTGATGGAAGACAGGAGCGCGCTGCTCCGCCAGCTCCACCGGAAGGTGCTCACGAAGGTGCTCGGGACGGAAGCTCTTTCGGAATACAAGTTCGAAGAGGAGAAGGTCCGGGCATACTTCGCCGCGAAGTTCAATAGGGTAGAGACCGAGGGAGACTTACTCGAATTGATGCGGCGGACCGGCCCGTTGCATCTTTTCAGGGACAAAGGGTTCAATGCCGCGGCAATAACGGGGCTCCCGATCGAACAGATCCGGCAGATGTCGGAGAACCTCCTCAAGGGGAAGAAGATCCGCTCCGTCTGGCTTTCTGACGCTCACTGGGTGGTGTCGGAGGACAGGGATGGAATCTCGGTCGCTCTGGACCCCGGCGGGGAGAAATCCGTGCTTGACGCGAAGGCGCTGTCGTTCATATCGTCACCGAAATCCATCTCGGAGATTGCCGCGAAGCTCTCAATCTCGAAAGAGGAGGCGAATGAAGAGCTCCATTCCCTGGAAAGACGCTTCCTCGCCGAGAGATCATCAATCTCGCGCGGCGCCTTCAGGTGGTCGGCGACCGAGCCGGTTTACGGCGACAGGGAGCACGCCCGCGCAAAGCTCGTCGAGCGGCATCTTGGCGCTTTCGCCCCGCTCACGCTCCAGGAGATATCGTACCACCTCAGACTATCGGAGGAGGATACGCGGGCCGCGATCGCGGATCTGGAATCCGAAGGCAAAGCCGTCTCCGGGAGGTTCATCATCGGAGACGACGCCCAGTTCATGCTCGCCAACGACTACGTCTCTCTGAGCAACGAGGGTAAGGACGTCTTCGACGAGGAGACCATCCGGAAATACCAGCTCTGGAAGCAGTTCAAGGACATCGACTCGATCGACGATTATTTCGAGATGTTCGGCGAGGCCGGCATGCTCTACGATATCTACCAGCGCTGCCAGTCGCTCGATCTAGATGACTGGATCTCAAAACGCTCATCGGGGAAGGTGCTCAGCGGTCGTTTCCTTCGAGGCCGGGTGAGGTACGTGACGGCAGGGGATGCGCCAAATTTCGTCGCGCTCTACCGATCCGAGGAACCTCAGGATTTCCAGAACTCCATTCTCCGGAAGATCGACGAGCTGGGAGAAGCATCCATTTACGACCTCGAGAAGGAGACCGGGGAGAACCGGGAGCGGATCAAGCTCGCCCTGGAGGTCCTCGATCAGAACATGTATGTGATCCGCCGGTACACCGAAGGCGAGGACTGGAGCGGGCTGAACATTTACAAGTCCTTCGAACCGCAAGAGCAGAAGGGGGACGCGGAGGCATGGCTGGTCGGGAAGTTCCTCGCTTGCCACGGTCCCGTGTCGCTCTCCGCCATAAGGAACTACACCGGCCTTGATGTCGAAAGGATAGTGTCCATCCTCCAGGAGCTGCAGGTCCGCAAGATCCTGACAGGTCTTTCGGGGCAGGAGCTGTATGCCCTCGAAGAGGACGTCGACCGGTTGAAGAAGTTCAAGCCGTCGCAGGACCCGATGAGGATCCTATCCCTCTACGACCCGCTTCTCGAGACCCGATGGGCGGAGCTTTCAAGCAGATTCGGTGAGGGCTGGTACTTCCCGGTCGTGAAGGACGGCATCATCATCGGCATGACGGAGATATGGCCTCTCAGCAGCTGCATCGAGATCAGGGAGATCGTCCTTGACAGGAAATCAGGGGAGATGCTCTCCGAGTTCCTTGAAGCGCTCGCCAGGTTCTCTTCCTTCTTCGAGTTCTACGGCATCGATCTCGTTCGCATACGATCGGTGTTCGGGGTTGGCGTCGCCGAGCTGGACGAGAAATCGGCAGCGGTTCTCGGCGACGCCGGCTATCGCCTCATAAACGGGATGATGGTGAAGGGGAACGTCATCGAGAAGAGCCTCACCAACCAGGAGATGACGACCTACGTGTTCTCGAGGCAGCATTTCGCCGCATCCAAGCAGTTCAAGACGATCGAATTGGCGCTAAGGTCGATGGGCGGCCTGCGCAGCGAGATCGAGGGGGTCGTCCGCTCGAAGTGCGCTGGCGACGGCAAGCCGATAGCCAAGTCGGACGGGATCTTCAAAGGGATCGGCATACCCTCCTTCCTGATGCTGATGACGATGCAGCAGGCCAACATAAGCAAGATCGCGAAGGGAGCGGCGGTCGACGAGGAGATGCTGTCGACACTGCAGGTCGTTTCATCCAACGCTCCGATGAACAAGGAGAAGATCCTCGAGGCGTCCCCGCTTGGCCCGACGGAGGCGTCCGAGGCGCTCCGCCGGCTGTACCAGAAATCCCTGGTCGTGACGGACTCGCATGGTAAATATCACGCTGTCACCGGAGCCGAGCTCTCGCCCTTCGACGCGAGGAAGACGGTGATCAAGAAGGCGTTCGAGATGTTCGGATTGTTCTCCGCGGAAGGCCTATCCCAGTACCTGCACCACAGCTTCGGCATGCGCGAGCTCAGGCGGGCCTTGCGCGACTTCGAGAACGAGGGCTACCTGGCGAAGGGCTACCTGCGCCCGAACGACGAAACGCTCTACTGGGTCATCGGATCGGACGTCCGCAAGATCGAGAAGGCGAAGTTCACCGAGGGGTTCGTGCTCACCCCGCAGGACCGGCTGCTGATCTACCTGCGGGACGGCTGGGGGATCAGGCACGGCGACACCGGCCAGTACATCGTCTTCAACGGGATCGAGGTCTGCGGGAAGTTCCGCGCGAGAATCGACAAGAGAGACATCGAGATCTGGGAATTCGAGGGCAACGATCGCGCCACTGAGATACTCAAGGCGTTCAACGTCAAGCTCGGACGCTCCGTCCAGAAGGAAGAAGAGAAGCGGCTGAGCGAATGGGAGATCGCCGATTTCTTCGAGAGGACCAACGTGTTCGCGAAGGAGCAGTAGCCGGGCGCCTCAGCGTTTGTATCCGATCTTCCTTAGGAAATCCTTGCGCCACTTCTTATCCGCATCCTGCTCCTGGCCTGTCGGTTTCTCGCCATCCAGGACTCCGAGCACCCCTCTCTGTTCTCCTTCGTCGGCGACGACTACTTTGACTTTGTTCGCGGTCGCGCAGAAGATGCAACAGACCTCCGGAACGGACTTGATGGCGTTGAGGACGTTGATCGGGTAGCAATTGCCGAGCAACACCACGAAACTGTGCCCGGCACCGATCGCCGTCGCATTCCTCGAAGCCACTTCGACAAGGTTCTGGTCCGTGCCGTCGGCTCTGACGAGCCTTGCGCCGCTCGCCTCGCAGAAGGCGACCCCGAACTTCGCTCCTGGGACGGCACCGACGATTGCCTCGTAGATGTCCTCGACGGACTTGATGAAATGCGTCTGGCCGATTATGATGTTGCAATTTTCCGGAAGCTCGACAGGTACTAGTTGGAGTTGCACTACGACCACCGATTTGAGAAGTGAGTGATGGGCGATATATTTGTCGCTCGGGCCTGAACGGTTAAAACTTCGATTTTCCGCTCTTTCCCCAGCAGAGCATCGTGGGTCCGTCGTCCGCCAGTTCCGGTTTCCTGAAGACGTTCCCGCAGAATTGGCATGAATCCCAGAAGTATGGGACCTCCCGATAGCAGGACGGGCACGATCTCGATATGCACTTTTCTTCATTCATCCGATCGCCCGAGGCATCCCGGTTCAGACATGGCCATATTGGTATAAGGTGCTCATTGGTATAATATTTTTCAGAGATTCTCTGGCGCATCATCCCGGCCGCCCCTTTCCGAGCGGTCGGTGGCTAATCCGTTTTCAAGACTCGCATTCACAAGGTTAATTATTTATCAGCGGAGCCTACTAAGGCAAAAGGCATAGCGCGGAGGCAGATACATTTGCCTGGCCCAACTTTGGGAAGACTTTGTCCTATATGCGATTCTCCAATAGAGAGGGGTGCAAAAAAATGCTCCTTCTGTGGCACCGACCTTACCATTTTCGGCGGCGAGTCCGAGGAAGCTCTGAACCAAGAAGAGCGCATGGTCAAGGAGAGCTACGAGACCGCCCCAAAATCACCGCCCCCCGCCCAGCCCGCCCCCACCCCGGCACCGGTGCCTGTCGCCGAACCGGCTAATGAAGTGGCGACGTTCCAGTGCCCCAACTGCAACGGCATGGTGAAGGAGAGCGACAATGTCTGCCCGCACTGCGGAGCGATGTTCGTCGAGGATGAGACGGCCCAGTTCGAGTGCCCAGCCTGCAGTACATTGGTTGACGCTTCCGCCATGAAATGCCCTGGGTGCGGAGCCCTGTTCGTCGAGGACACCAGAGCAGTTCCGGAGGCCGCCCAGCCCGCCCCGGTTCCGCTCGCCCCGCCCATAGCTCCCACCACTGCGGCCGCTCCCGCCCCGCAGCCTGCCGTGGAGACCAAGGCGCCCGCCACCGCGGTAGGAAAAGATGAGGGTCTTGAGCGAATACTTGATGTTACTAAGAGGATCAAAGAATCGAGGGACGCCGAGGCTTCCAGCAAAGCCTCGCCGGACAAGAAGATCAAGAGGCCAGGCCTGTTCAGGATCGGCGGCAGGAAGGAGGTAGCGGTCGAAAAGCCCGCTCCAATGCCAGCCGCAAGACCGCAGGAGCCCGCAATCGCGCCAAAACAGCCCGCCCAGACCCCCGCTCCATCTGCGCCCGCCCCGGTGGTACCAGCTGTCAAAAGAGAGTTCCCGACCGACCCGAGGGAGCAGGGGAAGGACCTTGCCAGATTGGTCGCAGAAGTGAGGGCTCTACTCGGCACTGCGACCGAGCGGGACATCTTCATAGATGAGGCCAAGGACCTGCTCGACCGGGCAATAACCGCCGGCAGGGAGCGACAGTTCCTCCAGGCTTTGGAGGTCATCACCGATGCGAAGGAGAAGCTACAGACCCGGCTCAAGGACTACGTCTCGGCCACTTTCACCTCGATGCAAGAGGAGATTGATATCGCAAAGAGGCTCGGAGGTGACCCGTCGAGGGCCGACATGTTCCTGAACGAGGCCTCCAGAGCCTCTCAGACACCGGATTACCAGGCCGCCCTCGTCTTCATAGACAAGGCGAAAAGCGAACTCTCACCCATCACCGGGAGGTATAACGAGACGAAGAACGCCCTCAGGAAGTTCGAGCGGCTCGTCAAGGACGCCCGCGTCGTCGGAATAGACACGGAACCCCTGAAGGTCGTGCTAGAGAACGCAAAGAGCGCCTTCAGCGCCCTGGATTTCCCCAAGACGGAGGAGATGGTGAAGAAGTCCACCGACGAGGTCATCGCCCAGATCCCAGATAGGATGAGCAAGGAGATCGAGAAGGCGAAGCAGATGCTCGTCGAGGCGAAGATGAAGAGCGATGTCGGAGTCACGCCGCAGATCACGATCCTGAAATCAGCCATCAAGGACATGAAGGAGGAGAACTACCTCGAAGCCCTGTCCGAGATGAAGAAGTTCAAGAAAGAGATGAAGCTGATCCTCAACCGAGCTTGACCGTCTCAAGCTCTCTTTCCAGTATCGACAGCTCTTGAGTCGTGAGCGTCCCCGGGCTGACGGATATCATCATTATCGAGCTGCTCTCGGAGAAGTCGTCGATCAGCCTCCTGATGAACCTCAGCACGCCTTCGAAGCTGGTGTTGCTCACCAGGTACTGGAGCCCGTCGACCAGCAGAACGCACTTCTCCCCTGGGGACATGAAGCTCTCGATCGTATGGACGATTACCTCAAGGCTCGGGGCGACGGTCTTCTCGGTCTTGCTGTCCTTGTCGGTCAGCCAGAGGATCTCGCCCTTGGTGCCGAACTCCTGGCGCACCTGCTTCGGGTTCATCCTCGTTATCTCGATCCCCTTGAACCCCTGCTGGACCTTGTCAGCGAAGATCTTGTTGCTGCCGACGGGGCGCTCCTCCTCGATGAGGTAAGAATGTCCCGGCTTGACATCGACTCCGGATATCGCGCCCTCCTCTTTCGCTCCCTGCGCGCCCATCGTCGGCATGAGCACCTCCCTCGCCAGCTGGAGGTCGATGTCGACCTTCATGACCGTCGCGAAAGCTATCAGCCTGTTGAGTGCAGCCTCGAGCTCCCTGACATTGTTCTGGCCGCTCTCCGCAATGAACTTCAGAACCTGCTCCGGCACCTCTTTGCCCTTTTCCAGGACCTTCCTCTTCAGGATCTCTATTCTTGTCTGGTTGTCCGGCGGCTGGATGTCGGCGATCAACCCTCCCTGGATCTTCGCGGCGAGCTGCTCGGACAGCCTCGGGATCTCCTTCGGCAACCTGTCGCTCGCGATGACGATCTGCCCTCCCTCGCGCTTAGTCTCTTCGAGGATGTAGAGGAGCTCCCCCTGCGTCATCTCCTTCCCTGCCAGGAATTGGAAATCGTCGATCAGTAGGGCTTTCTTGTTTCGGAGGCCGTCCCTGAACTCATGGACATCCTCCTTCTTCATCGCCTGCTCAAGGTCTTCGGCGAACTTCTCCGCGGAGATGAACGCGACCTCGCTCCCGGGGTTCGCGGCGAGGATCTGCCTCGCGATCGAATTCAGCAGATGCGTTTTGCCCAAACCGCTCTTGCCGTAGAGGAACAGCGGGTTGTACGCCTTGTCCGGAGCCTGGGCAACCGCGACTGCTGCCGCATGTGCGAATTTGTTGCTCGGTCCCACAACGAATGAATCGAAACTCTGTCCTTCCTGAAAGGCCATTGGAGCAGGTCGCTCCTCCCCCGCCCCACCGCACTTGGGGCAGGCTCCATTTTCGTCGAGTGCGCCGCCGCATTTCTCGCAGGCAGGAGCCTCTTTCGCCGGTGTCTGGCCGCGCTGATACTGCAGGATGAGTTCATACAGGTCTCCGACCTTTTCGTCCCTCTTCTTCCTAATCAGGTCGTCTTCTATCCCTTTCTCTGCGATCTTCGTCTGCTCGATCTGCCTCTTCATCTTCTCCTTGAGCTCGTCGACCTCACTGTTGATGCTCTCCAGCTGGGACGGGTCGTTCAGCCGTTCCTTCATGGCGTTAATCTCGTCTTCGAACCCGACCTGAGGCATGTTATCGAGCAGCTTCTCGAGCTTCTCCAGATGCTCTATCCTCCCCTGATACTTCGCAAGCTCCTTCTTCGCGCCGGTCCTGTTGATGGCGTACATCTCTTCCAGCTTGTCGACGACGTACCCCTGCCGCCTCATCTCCTTGATATCCGCCAGTATCGGATCCTTCTCCGGCGCACCCTTGTCCTCCGACGCCAAGGTGCGCTCCACCTTTTTCGCGCTCGGCTTCTGCGCAGGCTGCGGCTTGGCCATCCTGGCCTGTATCTCCTCCATGTCCTGCAGCCTCGCGTCAGGGAATCTCCTGTCGAACTCCTCTTTGGGGACGCGGCTGTGGAGTTCTATCAGCGACTGCCTGTCCGCGGAATCCTCCCAGATGAACCTCATGGACTTGTCCCCGGCGTAGATCCTGTTGATCTCCCTGGGTTCGGTCTTCTCGAACTGGTAGATGGACATCGTGGGGGCGCCGGCCTCAATTACGAGGTATCCAGTCGAACTGAGGTTCTCCTTCCTCAGAACCACCTTGATGTATCCGCTGAAGGAATACTGCTTCAGGTCTGTCAGGATCGCCCTAAGGACGTCCTGGCCTCCTCTGGCCGTCCTTACGATGATTCCCTCGGGGATGCGTAGCTCTGAAGACAATCGAAATCCTCGGTTGACAATTGCTTCGACCCATAAATTCTTTTTCTGAAATACCCGGTTCTGGAAAAATCTCCGACATTTTCCCCTTTTCTTGAAAAAGTATAACTACTCATTGAAGGTTCAAAGTAAAATCGATGCCACTGTAGCTCAGCGGCAGTGCCCTGAAGAAGGTCACCGCTATAGAGCGGCGGTTTCGTAAACCGCAGGCCGGGGGTTCGAGACCCTCCAGTGGCTCCATTTCCTTTTCACATAGCCGACGGGCAGGAACGATCGCACTGCAGATGTCAGCTCAGTGCCTCAACGACGTGAATCTGACGCCCGCCCTCATGAAGGAACCGCCTGCAGCGGAAACGGATTCGAGTTCGGTCGCGCGGAGGACCCTTTTCTTCTTGATGATCATATCGATCATCTTCTCGTCGATGAAGCCGAGCTTCGTGTTGACTATCCCCTTGTCCTCAAGAACATGTATCCAGAAGCTGAACGCCCTGAGGCTGAACTTCTTCGCGTCAGCGAGCCTTCCAGAACGGATCAGCTTCAGCACGTCCATGTCGATCGTGCCGCCGAATTCCCGTTCACCGGTGGCGACGAGGACCAGGTTGAGGAGCTTCTTGCGCCCCTTCCACATGCTCACGATGCCAGTATATCCGTATATGCTCCCGTCGAACACCTTCTGGCGGATTTCCCAGATCGGCAGGTTGTCCAATGCCCTGACTCTCTCTATCAAAACACAATAGTCGGTCGATTTTCGCAGCCTCAGGAGATATGGATCAACTTTCGTTTACCGATCCCCCTAAACGGGTTTATCAAGCCGATTAAGGCATAAGACCTCATCTGTTGGATTAAAAGATATCGGTACTATTATAATTTATGAGTGCCGAGTATGAATAATCTTCCCCTTGGCTCACTTGTCCGGCTTTTTCTTCAGAGCCTCGTCCGAAAGCCTCATCGCGCAGAACTCCCCGCACATCGTGCAGACGGTCGCGTCCTTGCCCGGCATGCGGTTCCTGATCTCGGACGCCTTCGACTTGTCTATGCACAGTTCTAGCATCTCATGCCAGTCCCGAGATTTTCTCGCTTTAGACATGCACGCGTCCCAATCAGTGTCTATCCCCCTCGTGAGGTCGGCGGCATGCGCGGCGATCTTGCTCGCGATCACCCCTTCCTTGACATCCTCGACCGACGGAAGGGACAGGTGCTCCGACGGGGTCACATAACAGAGGAAGTCCGCCCCATAACACGCCGCGAGCGCCCCTCCGATCGCGCCCGTTATGTGGTCGTATCCCGGCGCGATATCCGTCACAAGCGGTCCGAGGACGTAGAACGGAGCTCCGTCGCAAATCGCCTTCTCAAGCTTCACGTTCGCTTCTATCTGATGGATCGGGACATGCCCCGGGCCTTCGACCATGCTCTGGACGCCCGCCTCCCTTGCTCTCCTGACCAGCTTCCCGAGGACTGTTAGCTCGGCTATCTGCGCGGGGTCCGTCGCATCTGCGATGCATCCGGGCCTGAAGCCGTCGC
>Ga0315274_10001341_pt1 | contig 37885 bp, 37 predicted proteins | sample YL17G02_20_MG_FD_203700 | JGI IMG/M metagenome (GOLD analysis project Ga0315274, IMG submission 203700) | Sediment microbial communities from Yellowstone Lake, YNP, Wyoming, USA - YL17G02_20 | ecosystem: Environmental > Aquatic > Freshwater > Lake > Sediment | place: USA: Wyoming | collected...
CAGCCCCAAGGAGGCGGTCAGGCTGGCGATGGATGCGATTTCTGCGACAAAGTGATCCTCGCTTCGACGGACAGGGTCGCCCTGGACGCAGTCGGAGTGGCTGCGCTCAAGGTGCACGGGACGACGAGGAAGATCAAGGGCAGGAAGGTCTTCGAGCAGGACCAGATAAGACGGGCGGCCGAGCTTGGCCTGGGCGCATCGTCGCCCGACGACATCGAGATTGTCCCTGTCGACGAGGGTACGAGGGGCGTCGCTGAGAAGATCGGCCACCACCTGACCGAATAGCACGACAGAACGACCCACCCCGTGCGTTTCCATTGACTTTTCAGTCAACGCCAGAAGGGCATTGATATACCACGGCGGCCAAGACTACACCGCGATGAATATGATGAGCCTCACTTCAGTCAAGGCCGTGTTCTGGGCGATTGTGGTCATAGCTTCCGCGTTCAGCGCATACATGATAGCCGCCAACTCCATCGGACCGTGTGATGGTCCGGACGCGTCACTGCTGCCGGCGTTCACCTCCGAGGAGCAGCTCGAGGAATTCCTTGTGGACATGGATTCCGCAGCCGACCGGTCCGGCGCGCCGAGCATGATCGGACTACAGGAACTCGGCACCGATGCCAGCTACGGAGGTTCTGGAGAGTATTTCACGACCACCAACATCCAGGTCGCGGGGGTCGATGAGGAAGACCTGGTCAAGACCGACGGAGAGTACCTGTACCTGTGCGCAAGCCAGAACGTCACCGTGGTCGCGGCCTATCCGCCGGACCAGATGACCGTAATATCGAGGATACTCCTCTCGGATCTGACGACCGGCGCCGACGCCAATCAGACCGGCTGGATCAGAGGCCTCTACCTGCTCGGTGACCGGCTGATGATCATCGCCGATGTCTACCCTGCATGGCGCTACTATGACGCGATCGCGGATGAGGTCTCCACAGACCCTGAGTCGACCCTGCCGAGGACCGTCGTTGCCGTCCTAGATGTCTCCGACCCGACGCAGCCCAAGCTCCTCTCGACTTTCTCTGTGAGCGGATACGCGCTCACCTCCAGGATGGTGGGCACGACAATCTACCTCGTGACACAGCACTATGTCTGGACATACGATGAGGGATACGTCCTACCCACCACCTGGGTCGACGATGAGAAGGCGGAGCTGGGAGTCAGCGATGTCCACTACGATCCCGAATCGAGCGATGTCAACTCCTACATCAACATCCTCGCGGTGGATTCGGATTCGCTCGAGAGCAGCTGCTTATCAATCATCGCAGGATACGCGTCGGTCATCTACATGTCGACAGACCACCTCTACCTCACGTTCCAGAAGTGGGACGGAGGCGTGGTGGTCCTCGACGACGCCGTCGCCCCGGAATCCGAGGAGACCTCCTCGACCACCATCTACAAGATACGGACCGACGGTTTGACCATGGAGACCGTGGCCAAGGGCAGCGTACCCGGATGGCTGCTGAACCAGTTCTCGATGGACGAGAGGGAGCCGTATCTGAGAGTCGCAACGACGACCGCCTGGACGGACCCCGAGAACGCGGTGTACGTGCTCGGCGAGGATTTGGACCCGATCGGCTCGCTCGAAGGCATCGCGCCTGCCGAGAGGATATTCTCGGCGCGATTCATCGGTGACACGCTCTATCTGGTGACGTTCCTCCAGATCGACCCCCTGTTCGTGATAGACCTGAGCACACCATCCGAGCCGAGGATACTGGGCGAACTGGAGGTCCCCGGATTCTCGTCCTACCTCCACCCGATAGGCGATGGGTACCTCATCGGCATAGGCCAGGAGAACAGCACTCTGAAGATCTCACTGTTCGATGTCTCGGACGGAGGAGACCCGAAGGAGATCGGGAAGTACATCGTCGAAGGGTCCTACGCTTGGTCCGAGGCGATCTGGGACCACAAGGCGGTCACATACGACGCCGTCCACGGATTGCTGGTGATCCCTCTGGAAGTCTACTACTACGATGAATGGTCGTACAGCAACTCATCCGGGTTCGCTGTGTTCGATGTCTCTCCCGAATCAGGGATCGCCCTCGAAGGGATGGTGTCCCAGACCGGTTACTGCCAGAGGTCGGTCGTCATCGGGGAGTACCTGTACACCGTCTCCAGCGCCAGTGTGAAGGCGTCCGAGCTCGCCACCCTGTCTGAGGTCGGAGAACTCGTGTTCGGGTACTCCTACGACTGGAGCTGGGTGGAGGATGGAACCGCCGTCGATTCCGTCGACGGTGCAGCGGGATGATCTCCGAAACATGGAGCGAGATTAATGTTCAGGGAAACACTTACTGCATTCGGAGAGGCAAAGATGCGCGTAGAGCTGGACAAGAAGTCCCTGTTCGCCCTCGCTTCAGACACCAGGCTAGACATACTCAGTGCGCTCCAGCCGATGAGACGGACTGTCACCCAGCTCGCCGAGTCGCTCAGCATAGACAAAGCCGCAATCCACAGGCACCTCAAGATGCTCGAGGAGGGAGGGTTCGTGAAGAGGTACGAAGACCACGGGTTCGTTTACTACGGGCTCTCGTGGAAGGCGCGCGACCTGATATCCCCGAACGAGAACACCAGGGTGGTCATACTGCTCTCGTCCAGCCTCGTCGCCTTCGGGGTCGCCGTGATGCTCATAATCGCCGCGCTCTCCGTAGTCGGCTTCGGGGGAAGCTCGAATGCCGAGCCCACGGATGGATCTCAGGGCGGCGAGGACTTCGCCACAGAGTCGATCGCGAGCCCGATGCTACTGTTCTTCATCGCCTCAGGCTTCGCGGTCTTGCTCGGAGTCGCGATGGTGGTGGTCGCCACCAGGAAGGCCCGTGTGCCAAAGCAGAGGCAGGCATTTCCAGCCGAACTACCATCCCTCGCCAGGGACGAGGGGCACGGGGAGTAGGAGTCTCTGGCCGACTCCTCGGACAGGTTCATCACGAATCCGAACGGGTTGGAGACCGACAGTCCCATCACCGGTCCCATCATAATCCCTCGACCGACGAACAGCCTCGGAGTGCTCGCAAGTCTAAACCGACGCCTTCGGCACGACTCACCTGAGAAGAGTTTTCTATCCGCAACCACCTTTCCATGCAGGGAGGATATGATTTCGTCAGCAGCGAACACTCCATCGGTGCCCCCGAGGGCCCGACGGGACGAGGGGGGATGTGATTGGTGAGTGAGGTCTCGCTCAGCGGTCTCCATAAGCTCGTGTCCGAGAATAGGAAGACCGCGTTCGTGCTGTTCTGGGGGGCTTGGTGCCCCGACTGCACCGCCTTCAGGCCGATATGGTCAGCGTGGTCCAAGGGCAGGAAGGGCCCCATCTACGAGGTTGAGGTCGAGAGGGGAGGCAACGAATGGACCGAATGGGGCTTGGATGAGATCCCCACCGTAGCGCTATTCATCGAAGGTTCGGAGAATGAGAGAGCGGACTGTGCCATTACCAGCCTTGACCTAGACGAGCTATGGGCTCTGGCGGAGAGGAAGGTGCTGAAGCCCTCGAGGAGAGGCAGCGCTCGGGGACAGCGGTAGCCGGTGGGCCAGGACTGCCACCGCCGCGCGGATCCGGACGCTGTCACACCACAGAACCCATGGAGACAGATTCTTAACCCACTCGTGCCGATACCCGCCAGACGGGGATGAGCTGGTATGGCGCGCAGAAGGCCCTTCGGAATCACGCTGCTGGCGATCGTTCAGATCGTCTCGGGCCTGCAGTCACTCCTTGGAATGGTCTGGTTGTTCGCGATCTCTGCAAACGCGGACACCGCCGGGATCCAGGATGCTCTCATCGCGAATCCCTGGGTCGCGGAGAACGCCGAGGCGCTCTTCTTCTGGCTCGGCATCGTGTACATGGTTCTCGGGCTGGCCGCCCTTGCCCTAGCGTACGGATACCTCAAGGGGAGGGAATGGGCCCGCAGGAGGGGCAGGAACATCGCGATCCTCGCCATCGTGCTCGCCGTCCTGACCATGATTCTGGCAGCGAATCTCGCGCCAGTGGGTACGATGATATTCAATCTGGTGATATTCGTCTATCTCGGACGGCCGAAGATCAAAGCGTTCTTCAAGAGCGGGGGCTGAGCTCGCCACACTGATGGGAGTTGTCCGATCGCAGAAAGAATCATGTATTGGGTAGCTTTTGTCCGAGGTTGATGTGGGAGAGATTGAGACTCACTTCTAGGTTCGAACTGTGGATACTCTCCTGGGGCAGGCTCAGGGAAGCCTGAGCACATTCGTTCTCTACGGACAGTTCGACACACGACCTGGAACCTCTTCCGATCGTGGCGTCCAATCACATTTCCACGGGCTCGACCTGTGGCAAGTCGCAATTTCAGAAGCTGGGATTCAACGGAGGAAAGTCAATGGCCGAAGACAAGCAGGCGATACTGAGTGAGCTTGAGAACAGCGTAAAGACCCTGCGGCAGGAGGATGCAGAGAACGCCACGAGGAGGGCGCTCGCCGCGGGAGTCAGCCCTGTCGAGGCGATCGAGAAGGGCCTTGCCAGAGGGATACGCGAGGTGGGGGAGAAGTTCTCCAGAAAGGAGATGTTCGTGGTCGAGCTGATCTATGCCGCGGAGATAATGTCCTCCGCGATCAAGATCCTCGAGCCCGAGCTGAAGAAGAGAGCGGAGAAGAGGCATGTGCTCGCGCATGTCGTGCTCGGCACGGTCGCGGGGGACATACACGACATCGGGAAGAACCTCGTGAGGATCATGCTCGAGGCGAACGGGTTCGAGGTGCACGATATAGGGAAGGACGCACCGACGGACAAGTTCGTGAGCACCGCCAAGGAGGTGGAGGCGACCATCGTCGGCGCGTCGTCGCTCATGACCACCACCGTGATGGGGCAGAAGCAGGTCGGGGACGCGCTCAGGGCGGCCTCGATCAACGCGAGCTACATGATAGGCGGGGCCGCCGCCACCGAGGCTTGGGCCAAGGAGATCGGCGCGGTGTACTCCGGGGATGCCGGGAGCGCGGTCGACGCGGCGAAACTCCTGATCGGCAAGGAGGTTTGAACCCATGGCGAAGCAGATGGGGTTCGGGACATACGGCATCAAGCACCTGGAGGTCATGGGAGCGCACGACGCGGACACGATACACACGAACTCGCTGTACCTCCTGGAGCACATGGGTATCAAGGTCGTGAGCGACGAAGGCCTCGCGCTGCTCAAGGAGGCAGGAGCGGAGGTGGACGAGGCCACAAGGGTCGCAAGGATACCCTCTTACCTCGTCACGGAGGCGCTGAAGAGGTGCAAGCGTCCGGTGAAGCTGTGCGCGAGAAACCCGAAGAACGACTTCGTGCTCGACGGCAAGCACAGCTACCTGTGCACGGACGGCACGGGCCTGGCGACGATAGACCTTCACTCAGGTGAGAGAAGGCCTTCGACGAAGCAGGACGTGGCCGACTCCGCGAGGATCGTGGACTACCTGGAGAAGGTCAACAGTTACAACCCCCTCGTGACGCCCCTAGAGGTGCCAAACCATGCGCACGCGCTGCACGAGTTCGAGGCGATATTCAACAACTGCGAGAAGCACGTGACGACCGGCTCCACTTACCAGAAGGAGGAGGCGCAGTACGAGCTGAAGATGGCCGCCACGGTCGTCGGAGGGTACAAGGAGCTCAAGAGGAGGCCAATCATATCGTGTCTCACATGCACGTCGTCGCCGATGGTGCTGGGAAAGACCACGGACGCGGCGATAGAGTACGTCAGGGCCGGCTGCCCTCCGATGATGATGTGCATGCCACTGATAGGTGCGACCTCCCCGATGACGGTCGCAGGTGCGGTGCTCGTCGGGAACGCCCAGGTGCTGGCCCTCATGACCGTGTGCCAGCTCGCCGCCCCCGGGGCGCCCGTGTGCTACAGCACGGAGCCGATGGCGATGGACGTCCAGACGGGGATCTTCGAGGGGTTGTACCCTGCGGCGAACCTGGTCAGGGCGGCCCATGTGCAGATGGCCAGACACTACAAGGTCCCCATCTTCGTAGGAGGCTGGGGTTCGTGCTCCAAGCTCCCCGACGTGCAGGCCGGGTACGAGAAGACCCTGTCCGCGATGACATACTACCTATCGGGCGCGGACATCACGTCCGGGATAGGATTGCTCGAGAACTGGACAGTGCTATCATACGAGCAGCTGCTGATCGACTACGAGATATACACCATGATAGCGGACATGGTCAAAGGGTTCCCTGTGACGGACGACTCCATGGCGCTGGACCTGATCATGAAGGTGGGCCACGAGGGGCACTATCTTGGCCAGAAGCACACGCTCGATCACTTCAGGGAGATGTGGCAGCCGATGGTCACGGACGGGAGCGTGTACCAGACCTGGAAAGCCGGAGGGGCGAAGTCAGCTGTGGACCACGCCCGGGAAAAGGCGAAGGAGATCCTCAGGACGCATGAGGTCCCGCCGCTGCTGGACGACATCAAGAAGGAGCTGGCGGCGATCGTCAAGGACGGGGAGAAGAACCTCCCGCACTGACAAGGCACCTGGACGGAACCGCTAGCCTCTCCTCGCCAACCAGATGATTGCTGCGATTGCGACCAGAGACAGCGCGCACACGACGGCGCCGAACAATCGGGACTCGGGAAGCATCAATGCCGCGATCCCGATTAGCATGAGCAGAACCGCCCCGATTAGGGGCGCTCCTGCGGACCAATTGAGCGGACCGGACAGGTTCGAAGCTATGACCTGGTCTGGATGCCTAAGGGCCGTCAGAGGGATGCGTGGAGGGGGTGGGATCCGGATGCTCGGCATGTACCAACCTGGTCGAAAATGCCCGAGAATCTATATGACCCTAGTGCACGGAACTCCGTGAACCGTGAGTGGACTAGAACCGAACCGTCTCATCGGATGGCCCGGGAATCGTCCGAGCTGTCCGCACCCGCGAACGAGTATCCGCACGGCTGGTGTATCTGCTCGCTCTTCGTCCTGGGGTATTTCCTGCACTGAACAGGCCGGATGATGTATGCCCCGCATTTGGGCGAGTTAGGGTCGCCATTCTCGTACTTCAGGAAGGGGCACTTGACGAGGAACTTGCAGCAGGCGCCGCACCGTGAGCACTCGCCGGTCCTGCTGGCGCCCACCGGGAGGACGAGGCTGGTGAAGAACCTCTTGACCTTGCCGTCGAACGGTCCGCTCTTTGTCGGTCGCGTCTCCATCTGAACCGAATCGGGCATTCACATCTATATCCATATCCTTTGCCCATGAACGGCGAGATGGACACGGTCTGGCCACCGACATGTCTTTAGGCATTACGGACCATCGGCGCCCGCGGCCATGGATGACGATATGCCAGTGACGAGGAAGACTCAGGACCTCGAGGCGATAAGAGCACTCTGCGTGGAAGCAGGGCTGGATATGCAGGAAGGCCCGCTCGCGGGTGTCGTCGTCGCCTACGGATGTTACATGGATGACATACTCGTCGGCTGCGCCACTCTTAAATTTGAGGACGGCAGCCACTTCCTGGAGTACGTGGCGGTCGATGCCGACGCGAGGAACAGAGGCATAGGGGCGATGCTCGTCGCGAAGATAGAGGAGGAGGCGAGGTCCAGAGGGATGAGCGAGCTCTGGGCGAAAGCGAGGTCTCCCGGGTTCTACGAGAGGATCGGGTTCAGGGTGCTGGGCGAGGGAGAACGCGGCCCGAAATCGCTCGAGAGCTGTAGAGAGTGCCCCCAGTTCCGCAAGAGCTGCTTCCCCGCGGTCGTAGTCAAGCAACTATGAGCAGTGCGCAGACCTTCACCCACCCCAGATAGTGGTGACGGACCAAGGTGGAATCGAACCTCCAAGGGTTTTCGGGTCGTGAACAAAACTGAGCATTTGGACGTACTGACCCTCCAACAGGATTAACTACCTCCCCGCCGTTTCAGCCCTTGCGCGAAGCAGCATCTGCTGGCGCGGCGGGGGGAACGTCTTTGAGGCATGAGGGGATAAAGAGAGTTCTGTTCTGTGTCCTTGTGACGGTAGCGATGACTGCAATCACGGCGAGCTCGGCATTGGCTCTTGATGGTACGCCGGCCTCGGAAGATGCTCCGCATGAGTGGACCATCGCGATGTACTGGGCGAGCGACAACAGCCTCGACGAGTACACGGACTACTTCGTCAACCTCTGGAGTGAGTCCTTGACGAACATGGACGACATCGCCCTGTGCGTGTTCCTCGACAGGGCGGAGCTGCCGACCAACATAAGCACTCTCACGGAGAACGGATGGGTGGAGGAAAAGAGCTTCATCAATGAGGTCAACTCATCCTCCCCCGATACGCTGGCCTCGTTCATCACCTACGCGCTGACTGATCCCAAGCTGGAATCCGAGAACTTCATGCTCATGATCCAGGACCACGGGAACGGATACCTGGGCCTTTGCTCTGACGAAGGGCTGCCGGACTCGGACCTTGCCGGGGCATGGATGTCCATAGACGACCTGGGCAAGGGCGTCAGAGCTGCTCTGGCCGCGGCCGGGAAGCCGATAGACATCATAGCTCTCGATGCCTGCACGCTGGCCACGGTCGAGATCGCGTACGAGCTCAATGGAACTGCATCCTACCTGGTCGCGTCGCAGCTCGGCGTCCCATTCGACGGCATGAACTACGACGCCCTACTCTCGGACCTCTCAGATGAACCAACCATCGAGCCCGTCGACCTCGCCTGCAAGCTCGTGGACGACTACGCGAAATGGTACTCGGCCCCTCTGGGCACGTATCCCGCCCTCTATCCGTACATGCAGGACTATGCGTCGCTGTCCGTAATCGATCTCAACGCCCTTGACGAACTGGTTGGGGCGTTCGCATCATTCACCGACGCCGTCACGCCCAAGATCACCTCGTTGGGGAAGTACCTGAGGACCGCCGCCGTGCAGGCGGATGTGTCCCTGTGGATGAACAACATGGGGACCTGGTTCTACCCGGACATCCGCGTGATGTTCACGGACCTGGCCGCGAGCACGGAGAGCGCCTATCCTGATGTCCATTACGCGTGCGACGCGATCGTGCAGGCTGCCGACGCGGCCATCGTGCACGATTGGGCGAGCTGGAGGATGAGAGGGCTGGTGACGGGCCTGTCCGTGTTCGGACCCCCATCCATAGGCATATTCGAGCAGTACTGGGACTCGTTCGCGAGAGCGTATGACAGTGTCGGGCTCGACTTCGTCGATGACTCAGGGTGGGACACCGTCCTGCTGGAGTACTTCTACACGGTGAAGCAGTACAAGAGCACTCCTGCTGCATGAGTACACCAGGGACTGGAAAACGCAGGGCCCGACAACTCATCCTCGGAAGGCTGCGAGGGGAGCTTCCGCCTTCATGACCGTCACTCATGCGTGAGAGCGATGAGAGCCTCCATCCGACCATCTAGCCGTTCGGGGCTGCAAATCGGGGCCCCAGGCAGAAGCCTATGTTGTCGTCACGTCCGGATATGTCCGATGGGGAGTATCTTCGGATCCTTCCATTCCTCACGGAGGATGCTGTACATCGCAGTGTCCCTGTAGACACCCCGGCTGAAGAACGACTTGCGGATGCGCCCCTCCAGCTTGAACCCGGCCTTCTCCAGGACTCTCTCGGATGCCTTATTGTCCGGGTGCGTCTCAGCCTGGACGCGCACGATGTTCTTGTGGAGGAACAGGTAGTCCACCATCATCTGCACCGCCTCGCTACCGTATCCCTTCCCACGCTCTTCCTTGACCAGCATGTAGCCTATTCCGACGCAGTCCTTTGATCTGAAGTGGCCGATGTACCCAACCTTGGCGCCGTCCTTCTTCTCGACGAAGTACCACTGCCCCTCACCCCTACCATCGTGCTGCTTCTCGAGGTCATCCAGTGATGCCTGATCGAACGGTTCGAACTCGCCAACGAATTCCACATCGTTCGCCCACTGCTTGATTATGGGAAGATCGTTCTTCTCGGCGAGTTCTAGGTTGACCTTGTGACCTTTCAGCGTCTTCAACACCGGGGCTCAGAAGCGGGGGACAACTTATCAACTTTACCTTTCCGAAGAAGCCAACAGACGTGAGGGAGGTTGCAGGAAGCACACGAGGGACGCGGCGACGCGCTTGCATCCAAGCTTGTTTGAGTGGACCGAGGGGGATTTGAACCCGCATTTTCGACCGGCTCAGCTGAAAGAGGCACATAGTCCGTCCAGAAAGGCATCTCGGGGAGGGTAACGAAAAGGAGGGGATGTTAGCCCCTCGTCAAACCCCTTTCTCAGTTCACTCTGAGACTACTGGCTTCAGTCATCGTGATGTTCCACCGTGATGGTTACGTTTGGTTTGATGCCGGCTAGTGCGGGTAGCACGTGATTGAGAACTTGCTCTGCGGTCGCCCGGAGCCTTCGGCCACGTGCGCTCACCTTTACCCAGCTGGTTCCATCGCGGTAATAGCGCTCAGTCGAGTTCTTGGTGACAATCAATATGACATAACTCTCATTGGTCAGGTTCATCAATCATTCTCCCATCCCATCATCGCAATCCCTCCCCTATGGCCTTTTCTCAATGCCTGAGATTTCGAATACGAAGAATATGAGCATTTATATTAAATTGCGAGAATGGACCGAAGGGGATTTGAACCCCTGACCTCCTGCTTGCAAAGCAGGCGATCTTCCGCTGATCTATCGGCCCGTGGTCGTGCCCGCCAATCGGGGCCTTCTGATAAATAGGTTTGCCGCGAGGTGCCTCGAACATGGCTTCCGGCCCCTGCACGAGATATGCCCGAAACGGACAAATCCCCTGACGGCGCGTCTGCTGAGTGCACAAATAATGTTCAAGAAGAGTCTCCGCCTCATGACCTGAGTACTATCTCGATGTTCACGCCATCAGGCACCTGTATCCTCATGAGCTGCCTGAGGGCTCGCTCGTCCGCGTCGAGGTCTATGAGCCTCTTGTGCACGCGCATCTCCCACCGGTCCCATGTCTCCGAGCCCTCGCCGTCCGGGCTCTTCCTGCACGGAACAACCAAGCGCTTGGTGGGCAGCGGGATCGGGCCTGATATCGCGACGCCAGTCTTCTCGCTGATCGTCTTGATCTGCTTGCAGACGTTGTCGACCTTCTTGGGGTCAGTCCCGCTCAGCGATATCCTTGCGCGTTGTGCCATCAAAAAACCTCAATCAAAACATAGAAAGGGGGTTTGTCAAAGGGTTTACATCTCCTTCTTTTCGACATCTATGACCATTCCGGCCGCGACGGTCTGGCCCATGTCCCTGACCGCGAACCTGCCGAGCTGCGGGAAGTCCTTGGCCTTCTCTATCGCCACGGGCTTCGTCGGCGTGATCTTCACGATCGCCGCGTCGCCTGTCTTCAGGAACTGTGGGTTCTCCTCCTTGACCGAGCCGTCCTTCGGGTCCAGCTTCTTCTGGAGCTCGGTGAAGGTGCATGCCACCTGCGCGGTGTGCAGGTGGAACACGGGTGTGTACCCGACCGTGATGACGCTCGGGTGGTTCAGGACCATGATCTGGGCCGTGAAGCTCTTCGCGACCGTCGGCGGGTTGTCCACCGGGCCGGCCACGTCGCCCCTCTTGATGTCCGTCTTCGAGAGGCCCCTGATGTTGAACCCGACGTTGTCGCCGGGGACCGCCTGCTGGAGCATCTCGTGGTGCATCTCGATCGACTTCACCTCGCCGACCTTGTTGGCCGGCATGAAGATGATCTTCATCTCAGGCTTGAGTATACCCGTCTCGACCCTGCCGACGGGCACGGTGCCGACGCCGGTGATGGTGTAGACGTCCTGGACCGGGAGCCTCAGGGGCTTCGTGGTCATCTTCTCCGGGGGCTTGAGCGCGTCGAGCGCCTCGAGCAGCGTCGGGCCCTTGTACCAGGCCATGTTCGCAGACCTCGTGGCGAGGTTGTCGCCCTTGTACCCGGAGCACGGGACGAACGGTATCTCGTCGACCTTGAACCCGACGGTCTTCAGGAGATCGGTCACTGCCTTCTTGGCGTCCTCGTACTTCGCCTGCGAGTATGCGACCGCGTCCATCTTGTTGATATCGATGACGATCTGCTTCACGCCGAGCGTCCTGGCCAGGAAGATGTGCTCCTTGGTCTGCGCCTGCGGGCCCTCGATGGCCGAGACGACTATGACCGCGGCATCCGCCTGGCTCGTTCCGGTGATCATGTTCTTGACGAAGTCCCTGTGACCTGGCGCATCGATGATCGTAAAGTAGTACTTCTGGGTGTTGAACCTCTTGTGCGCCACATCGATGGTGAGACCTCTCTCCCTCTCCTCCTTGAGCCCATCCATGACCCATGCGAACTCGAAGGTCGCCTTACCCTTGGTCTCGGCCTCCTTCCTGTACTTCTCGATGACATGGGCTTCGATGTGCCCCGTGTCGAGCAAGAGCCGGCCGACACTGGTCGACTTTCCGTGGTCGACATGTCCGATGAACACCAAGTTCATGTGTGGTTTCTCTGCCATATCCAACGCCTTCCTTTTGAGCATGATGCTCTTGGTATATTAGTCTTTTTCCACCTGCCAAGCGATGTTTGGCCGAGCCAACTCAGCCCGAGTAGTACGAAGCTTCGTACGGATCGGGCTTGAGGCCTTTCCTTTCCCTTATCGCGCGGACGGCCTTCTCCTGCACCTCGCGGGGCATCTGCTCGAAGCCCACGTTCTCCGTGGACCAGAGCGCGCGACCGCTCGTCGCCGACCGGATCGACGCCGCGAACCCGAACATCTCCGCGACCGGACACTTCGCCTGGACGACGGTCATCTCGCCGTCCTGCTTCATGTCCTCGATGATGCCTCTCCTCTGCTGGACCTCTCTGATCGCGTTGCCCATCATGTCCTCGGGGACGTTGATGAACACATTCTGGATGGGCTCGTAGAGGACCCTGCCCGCCTGGCACATCGAACCGTACACCGCGGACCTCGCGGCGGGGATGACCTGCGCGGGGCCCCTGTGTATGCTGTCCTCGTGGAGCTTGGCGTCCACGATCTTGACCTTCATCGCCATGCACTTCTCGTTCGCGAGCGGGCCCCGGTTCATAGCCTCCTCGTAGGCCTCCTTGATCAGCTCCATCGTCTCGTGCAGGTACTGGATACCCTTGGTCATGTCGAGGAGCACGTTCGTCCCGATGAACGACACGATGCCCCTCGCCTCGTCCCGCTCCATGCCGAGATCCTGGAGCTTCCTCGCGACGGCTTTCGAGTCCTTGATCCTGCCCTCGACGTCGATCTCGCCGGCCCTGATGGCCTGGACGATCGCCGGCTCGAGGGGCTCGACCTCGATATAGAACTTGTTGTGCTTGTTCGGGGACTTGCCCTCGAACGGGCCGCCCTTGCCCCCGACGCATTCCCTGAACACAACTATCGGCTGCGAGGTCGTGATCTCGACCTTGTGCTCGTTGACAATCCTGTAATTGGTGATCTCGAGGTGAAGCTCGCCCATGCCGGACATCAGGTGCTCGCCCGTCTCCTGGTTTATCTCGATCTGGATGGACGGATCGGCCTTGGCGACTGTGCGCAGCACTTCGACCAGCCGCGGCAGGTCCTTCGTGTGCTTCGCCTCTATCGCGACAGTGACGACGGGGTCGGAGTAGTGCACGATCTTCTCGAAGCTAGCCATCTGCGGGTCGCTGGACACGGTCGAGCCTGCAATCGCGTCCTTGAGCCCGGACACGGCGACGACGTTGCCCGCGTCGATCTCGTCGACCGGGATCCTGTCGGCGCCGACGGTGAGGGACACCAGCTGCGCCCTGTTGGGGTTCGGCATGCCGCTGATCCAGAGTTCCTGACCCTTGATGATCTTCCCGCTGTACAGCCTGCCGACCGCGACTTCGCCCGCGTGCGGGTCGACGATGATCTTCGTGACCATGTACGCCACCGGCCCTTCGGGGTCGCAGTTCAGCATCCCCTTGCCGAAGCTGGACTCGGGGTCCCCGTGCCAGATGACGGGTATCCTGAGCTTCTGCGCGATGAGCGGGTCGGGAAGGTGCAAGATGACCATCTCGAGCAGCACCTCGTGCAGAGGCGCCCTCTTGGCCAGGGCCTTCTGTTCGCCGTTCTTGCAGTACTCGTATATGTCCTTGAAATTGATGCCCGTCTTCTTCATGTACGGGACCGTGATGGCCCAGTTGTTGAACGCGGAACCGAAGACCACATTCCCCGTCTCGACATTGAGCGCCCACGACTCCTTGAGCTCGGGCGGCAGGAGCTTCCTGATCTTATCGTTGACCTCGTTGACAATGTTCGCGAGGCGCTGCTGCATCTGCTCCGGGGTGACCTGGAGCTCGTTGATGAGCCTGTCTACCTTGTTCACGAACAGGAGAGGGCGCACTCTCTCCTTGATGGCCTGCCTGATGACGGTCTCCGTCTGGGGCATGACCCCCTCGACCGCGCAGCACAGGATGACGGCGCCGTCGATGGCCCTCATGGCCCTCGTGACGTCGCCTCCGAAGTCGACGTGCCCGGGCGTGTCGATCAGGTTGATGAGGTACTCCTGGCCCTTGAAGTTGTACACCATGGACGCGCTCGCTGCGTTGATCGTGATGCCCCGGGCCTGCTCCTGCTCGTCGAAATCCAGCAGCAGCTGCTTCCCCGCGAGCTCCTCGGACATCATGCCCGAGCCGGCGATGAGGTTGTCCGACAAGGTGGTCTTGCCGTGGTCTATGTGCGCGGCTGTACCGATGTTCCGTATGAACTTGGTCTTCCTCATCAGTGCCTGCGCCTTCTTGACGTTGTCTTCCTTTCTCCCCATAATATCACCATGGGTTCAGAGCTTTCGGGATATGACCGTGAACAAAGTGGACGGTGGGAAACGGTTTGGTGCCCGATCAGCGTGCTGAAGAGGACACTCTCTCCATCTCTTCCTTCTTCGTGACCGAGTGGCAGTTCATGTCGTTCTTGGCGGCCGCGATGATCTCGTCCGCGAGGCACTCCTCGATCGGCTTCTTGCTGCCGTGGGACGATTCCAGGGCGCCCAGGCATATGTTCCTGAGCGCGAGATCGACCCTCCTCGACGGGGCCACATCGACCGCCTTCGGGACGGATATGCCACCGTACTTGAGCCTCGTGACCTCCTCCCTCGGGGCCGCGTGCTGGAGCGCATCCACGAACAGCTGGAGCGGGTTGCTCTTGGTCTTCTCATGGACCATGAAGAAGGCGTTCTCGACCGCCTTGTACGACTTCAGCTTCTTGCCGGTGAAGTTCTCCGTGCGCATCATGCCGTTGATGAGCCTCTCGACGATGCTCATCTTGGTCTTGCCGAAGGCCTTGCTGGTGTGCCTTCCACCGGTGTGGGGCACGGCTATCGGCGAGACATCGATGTATCTCGCCATGCCGGCGTCTTTGACAACAACGCCCGAAACGTCGAACTTGCCGAACAGGAGCACGACCCCCAGGAGCGATCTCTTGTCGTCCCTGGGCTCTTGCGCCTCGACGGCCTTCTGCTCGATGGGGGCGGTCTCCTGGGACTGCGCGGTCTGAGTAAGCGGTGCAGCAGCTGCCTTCGGGGCCGCGGTTGGTACCGGAGCGGGGTCTGCCTGTGTTGGTGTGTTTTCGCCGTCCATTGTGCTCACCTTACGGGCTTCTCCTTCCTCCCCTTCACGAGCTCGTTCAGGGAGACGTTGTTGACTTGGATTACCTTGAATCTCACGCCGGGGATGTCGCCGTACGACCTGCCCATCCTCCCGCCGATGCCCTCGACAAGGACCTCGTCGTGCTCGTCGATGAAGTTGATGGCGCCGTCGCCTACTGCGAACGCGGTGATCTGCCTGCCGTTCTTGATCAGCTGGATCTTGACACACTTCCGTATGGCGGAGTTGGGCTGCTTCGCCTCGATCCCGACCTTCTCAAGCACGACTCCCTTGGCCTGGGCCGAACCCTCCAGAGGGTCGGACTTCTCTTTCAGGTGCAGTGTGCGCCTCTTGTAGTAACGGTCGCTCCACCTGAACCTCTGTCTGTCGAGCTTGAGCTTTCTGGCTGTGTTCAAACCTTTGGGCAAACGTTTCACCTTTTACTACGGAAGTAAGCCCTACAAACCTGTCGTACTATTAAAGCTTACGGTTGTACGAAAGGCCATGCCAGCAGTCCGTGGATGCGCGTTCATAGCTTCGTTCCGCAGTGCTTGCAGAACCTCGCATCGGGGTCCTGCGGGGCGTTGCAGCCGGGGCAGTTCCTCGCGCCCAGAGGCGCCGGGACCGCCTGCGCCTGAGCCGGCGGCGACGGAGGCCCCGTAGCCCCCGCGGATGGCTTGTTCTTCGGGAACGCGAACACATACGACCAGAAATCGTTCATGACCCTCTGGGCGTTGTCCTCGTACTGCATGACCGATATCGCGCCGACCGCGACTGCCACCACGGGCAACAGGACTACGCCGACGACTCCCGCGACAGCGCCCTCGTCCGAGAGCTCCGCGGAGAAGGTGAGGTCGACCGCGACGTCCGCGCCCTCCTCGACAACGAAGACGTTGACGGACTGCCTGAGCCCCATGTTCGAGTAGAACTGGGAGCCCTGGAGGCTGTATCCAGAGGTGAAGTTGATCCCGAACTGCCGCGACCGCCAGAAGGTAGAGGCTGCAATCATGGCGGCTTCCTTGGTCAGCCCCGAGACAGACCTGTGGTCGTGCTTCGTGAAAAGGTTCTTCAGCATCCATTGCCCCCACGTCCTGATGGGACCGCTCCCTAATCTCGTTTGCCGTGGGCCGCCGTCGGTCCGCTAGGGGCGGCCGTACGATTCGCCCTTGACCAGGGCGGAGGACACCAGGTGCGCGATCCTGATCGGCTCGGGCACGGCTCCCCGGACGGTGAACAGTCCCACCAGCTCTTCGAACTCGGGCCAATCGAGCCCGAGCCCGCAGGCGTACAGCGGCTTGTGTTCGGTCTTGATCTTCCGGAGCTCGTGCGTGGTGACCAGCTCGAACCTGCGCTCCCAATCGTCGAAGTGCTTCTTCAGCGCGGCCTTCATGCTCTCGAGGTCCGGCAGGTCCCTGGTGACCGTGAGCACGGGTATCCCGGTCGCCTCGTGCAGGCGGTCGATGTCGATCACGTTGAACCCAGCGAGCGCGATTCCGTCTATCATGAGGGCCTTCATCTGGTCCGAATGATTGGACCCGGACACCATCGCGACGAGCCGGTCCGTGGAATCTTCCCCGTCGACCGTGACCTCCGTCCTCATCACCGCTTCGAGGTAGTTGGGCGCCCTCACGAGCGCCCCGACCACGAGCGACTTCTCCTGCCCGAAATCGAACGGAGAATCGTCTATCCCGAGTACCCTTACCTGTCCCTTCATCTGCTCATCTCTCAAGCGAGAGGGAGCGAGCCTGTGATGGGGTCTATCTGATCCTGGGGGGCCGGGCCTATCCCGAGGCACGTCGTGGTGTTCGGAGGCAGCTCCGTCAGGCCCGCATCGGCTATCAGCGCCCTCGGGATGCCCGCCCTGGCCGCCTTGGCGTCCAGCATCCGAAGCTCCTCGAGGTCCTTAGCCCGGACGACGACCTTGCGCTGGCCCTCCCTGTACCACTCGGAGAACCACGAGGGCCTCTTCGACTTCGCCTCGAGGGCGCACGAGACCGCGGCGTGTGCCACTTGGACAGCGAGCTTCCCGCCGGACATCCTGAGGTCTTCCCTGACCACTACGACGAGTTTGTACTGCAGCTCGCCCTTCCGGATGGCCATTCAGGAATCCTCCTTGTCCATGCGCTTCAGCTCCTCGTTGACCTGGCCTATCCTATCCCTCACCTGCTCTATCCTCCTGAGATAGTAGAGCTTCCTCTGAGGATTTGAAGTCGACGACCTCTGGGCGAACTTCTCGAGGTCCACCAGGAGCTGCTCGCGCTCCAGGATGAGCCTGTCGGCGCCCTTGCGTCTGCGCGTCTCGGGCACGGACACGCCCGGAATCTTCCTCGCGGGCGGTGTCCGGTACAGCTTCGGGTGGATCAGCCCAGCCGAGGGGTAAGCTCCCCTGAGCCAGCCCCCGAGCGCGAACAAGGCGGTGATGGACACGAGCAGGAGCCAGAGCGGCCCCGCCGTGACATACCCGTGCTCCTCGGTGCTGATCGCGTTGAGGGCGAACCCCACGATGATGGCGATGACGATGCTCAGCCCCATGCCGAGCGCGATCCTGTAGACGATGTCGTACTCCGGGTCCAGCTCGCCCTTGCGGGAGAACAGCAGGTTCACGAGGGTGTAGCCTGGTAGGAAGAATACGAACAGCAAACCCGCGAAGAGCTGAAGCACGCCTGACATCGTCTACGAGCCAGAGGCAGTGGGAGGAGCGTATTTAATTGTTTTCTGGATGGCGCGGCCCGGCCTGTGAAACCATAATATCCATCCAGCCGTTACATCATGCGCAATGTTCGAGCTGAAGGAGCGGGACGGCCTCGCGAGGATATGCGAGCTGACGACGCCTCACGGCAAGGTCACGACCCCGGTCCTGCTGCCAGTGATCAACCCGAACCAGCTCACCATCACCCCGAGGGAGATGAAGGATCGCCTCGGAGTGCAGATGATCATCACCAACTCGTACATAATCTGGAACGACCCAGACCTCCGGAAGAGGGTGGAGTCGTCGGACCTGCACAGGCTTATCGACTTCGACGGGCCCATAATGACGGACAGCGGGACTTTCCAGAACTACATGTACGGCGACGTCGAGGTCGACCGAAGGGAGATCGTCAAGTTCCAGGCGTCCATCGGTTCCGATGTCGGTACGATCCTGGATGTATTCTCCGAACCGCACTTCACGAGGGAGCAGACGGAGGCTGCCGTCGCGGAGACGCTCCTGAGGGCGAAGGACTCCGTGGGCGACAGGGGGGACATGCTACTCGCGGGGACCGTCCAGGGCGGCGTGTACCCGGACCTGCGGGAGAAGTGCGCAAGGGACCTGTCCGTGCTCGACTTCGCGGTCCATCCGATAGGCGGCGTCGTCCCGCTGCTCGAGAACTACAGGTACAAGGACATCGTCGAGATAGTGGTCGCGTCGAAGAAGGGGCTCGACCCCTCCAGGCCGGTGCATCTGTTCGGCGCCGGGCACCCGATGATGTTCCCGCTCGCAGCGCTCCTGGGGTGCGACATGTTCGACTCCGCATCGTACGCGAAGTACGCCCGCGAAGAACGTATCATGTACCCTACGGGGACAAGGTTCCTGAGGGATCTGCACGACCTCGCATGCGACTGCCCGTCTTGCAGCAGGACCTCGATCGACGAGCTGAAGAAGATGCCCGTCCAGGAGAGGACCAAGCGCATCGCGGAGCACAACCTGTTCATCAGCCTCAGAGAGATCAACAAGATCAAGAACGCCATCCACGAAGGTTCGATGTGGGAGCTGGTCGAGATGAGGGCCCGGGCGCACCCCGCCCTGCTGGAGGCGCTGAAGGTCCTGAGGAAGCACACGGAGTACTTCGAGGGGTTCGAGCCGACCAGCAGGCGCGGGGCGTTCTTCTACTGCGGGCCGGAGAGCGTCTACAGGCCCGCGGTGATGAGGTACCGCGAGAGGTACTTCTCGAGGTACAGGAAGCCCGTGTCCAAGGTGCTCATCGGGTTCGAGGAGGTCGAGAAGCCGTACTCCCGCACGCTCGCCGAGCAGCTCTCCACGATATCCTCCAAGGTCGACGCGAGCTTCGTCGTGGCGTCGTTCTTCGGGCCCGCCCCGATCGAGCTGGACGAGTTCTACCCGATCGCGCAGTCCGTGATACCCGAGGAGCTGGACGCCGAGGCCGTGGAGATGTTCAGGGACACGATGGAGAGACACGCCCACGGCCACGGATACCCTCTCGCGGTCATGTGGGAAGGGGACGAGACGCTGAAATTCCTCGAGGAGCTCACGCCCGGGCCCGGACGGTTCGACATCGACCTGCTCAGGTGCAGGGCGGTGCTCGACATGCAGTTCGGGAGAGGGGCGGGGGACATCCTGGACGGACACAAGGTCGAGTTCGTCAAGTCCAGGAGGACGGGGAAGATCAGGAATGTGATGATCGACGGCGTGCACGTGCTCTCGATGCGGGCGCACGACGGCAGGTTCACCCCGAAGCTCGAGGGCGCGAAGCTGCTGATGGATGTCCTGCCCGAGCCGAAGATGCGGGTGAGGATAGAGGACGAGCCCGCGGAGTTCGCCAGGAAGGGGTCCAATGTGTTCTCGAAGTTCGTGGTCGACTGCGACCCGGACATCAGGCCCGGGGACAACGTGTTCGTGGTCGATGCGAAAGGGCAGCTGGCCGCGGTCGGTCGCGCGCTGATGAACCGCGAGGAGATGCTCGCGTTCAAGAGGGGCATCGCGGTCAGGGTGAAGGACTCGCCCGACTAGCGCTTCTTCGTGACGATGTTCTCGGCGAGCCCGATGCACGACAGAAAATCATCCAGAGTGTGCAGGAGGCTCTTGAGGGACTCGGCATCCATCTCGGCATGGATCGCACGACCTTCCACGCGGGACCTCACATAGCCTTCGTTGTCCAGCTCGACTGACCTGTGCACCTTCTCCGCCTCGCCATGGTCAGGGAACTCCAGGATAAGGCTGCACTTCACGGAAGGCGCTTCGCCGCTCGCATTCATGGACTCAGTCCAGCTCAGAGTGGACAAAATACTTAGAAGTTGCCGTCGATGACTATCCACGGGGGATGACAGGAGTGGAAGTCGCGGAGTGCATCGAAGGAAGGACCAGCATCAGGGTGTTCAAGCCTAACCCGGTCGAAGACGAGGTAGTCAACGAGGCACTGAGGATGGCGAACCTGGCCCCTTCAGCGGGCAACCTCCAGGCAAGGGACTTCGTCGTAGTCAAGGGTGCGAGCATCAAGAAGGCACTCGCGGGGGCCGCCTATGGCCAGGATTTTGTGCGCACGGCCCCGGCGGTCGTCGTGTTCTGCGCGGACCTCGAGAGGATAGGACACTACGGAGACAGGGGCAGAACCCTGTACTGCCTCCAGGACGTGGCCGCGGCGGTGCAGAACATGATGCTGTACCTGTTTGACAAAGGCGTAGGGACGGTGTGGGTCGGGGCGTTCGACGAGAAGAAGGCCAGCGCCGCCCTGAATCTCCCGGACCATGTGAGGCCTGTCGCGATGGTACCCCTGGGCTATCCCGCGGGGAAGGGCGTCAGGAGGAAGAGGCTCCCGCTCGATCAGCTGGTGCACAGGGAGAAATGGTGATCCATGGGCAGATGGAAGGTGGACAGGACCATGGCCCTCTGGGGCATCGCGTTCGGGGTGGTGGCCACGCTCTCGGGGATGTTCCTGCTGTCGGCGGTCGAGGGCGGGTTCCTGGCGGAAGGGTTCTTCCTGATCGTTCTCTCCTGGGTGTTCGTGCTCGTGGGGATAGCGAAGCTGTCGGGCTGGATCAGGCGGCGCGGCAAGAAGGACGAGGAAGACGGCCCTTAGCCTCGAGGGTAGGAGTAGCCCCGGGAGGATTCGAACCTCCGTCGCAGGCTCCAAAGGCCCGCATGATTGACCTCTACACTACGGGGCTGTTGACGTTTCGATACGGCGACATGGGTAGCCATCGCTATTAACGATTTCCTGCGCCCAGGGCCGGACCCTCGGGTCCATGAGGCCGGGCCATCCGGCTCACTTGCGGGAGACGAGGACCACGCCCAGCAGCGTGATGACACCTCCGGCCGCGGCGACCCAGCCTATCCCTTCGCCGAGGATCATCCAAGCGAACACGATGGTCACCAGCGGCTCGAAGTAGAGCGTCGCACCGGTCGAGGAGGCGTCCAAGCCGGTCAGCGCCCGGAACCAGACCACGTATCCGATGACGGTGCACAGTATCCCGAGATACAGGACGCACACGAAGAAGCTGAGAGGATATTGAGCGTGGATGACCTGAGTGTCGACGACGGCCAACGGGGCCAGCATCAGTGTGCCCATGAGAGTGATGTACGCGGTGCTGGCGATGGGGTCGTACCTCTTCACGAGCTTCTTCCCCTCCACCGTGTAGACCGCCCAGAAGATGGCGCACACGACGCCGAACAGGCCGCCCAGGAGGACCTCCCAGTTCGATATGGACTCCATCGTGCCGTTGGTGATCACGAAGAACGACCCCACGGCGGAGATGCCCAGGCCGACCTTCTGCGCCGACGAGACCTTCTCCCCGAGCCTGGAGTACGACAAGATGAAGATCGTGATGGGGCAGAGCAGGGTTACGAGGATGGCCGATATGGACGGCCCCGCGAACTTGACCCCGTAGTACTGGAATATGTAGTACACGCCGATGCCGATGAACGCGAGGAAGAGGAACAGCTTCCTGTCCGCCCTCTCGATGCCCGCGGGCCTCTTCCAAATGAGATACACCCCGAAGATGGCCGACGCCACGATGAACCTGCCCATTGCAATCATGACCGGGGACGCGCCCTCGGAGATGGCGATGTCCACGATGACGAACGAGTTCCCCCAGATGAGTATGGTGGCCGCGAGTATCAGGTAGAGATAGGTCGTATGCTTCATCGCGTGTCCCCCTGTTCCCCGATCAGGTATGTCGGCGTCGCGTCGGCGATGACGATCTCGCTGAACGATTCCAGGCCGAGGTCGCCGGACAGGGCATCATCTATCCCCCTCGACTCGCCGAAGTTGAGAGTGCAACCAAAGGCCTCGACGTAGGCTCTCATCCGAAGGGCAGCATCGGAATCGCCTATAATCATCTTTTGACCCAGAACCTTCATATGGTCACAGATTGGTCATCCGGCCGATACCATGTCATCCATGAAAGAGGCGAAGAAGTACTCGGCGAAGGTCAACGACTACCAGGTATCCGCGAGGAAGCTCGCGAAGGCTGCGAAGTTCAGGGCGAAGGCTGCTAAGTTGAGAGAACAGGTGGCCAAGCACGACGCGAAGATAAGAGCCCTGCAGAGGAAGATCGCCGACCTCGAGCGCAGGGCGAACCAGCTGGCCGGTCCGCCGCCGAGATAGCCAGATGTGGCACGCGCATCCCAGGAACATATATATACGATGAAATGTATATTGTCAGACAATCGTCATACGATGGGATGGGATGCCGAGTTGAACCGAAGATTAACTGTTCCCCTCGTGGTAAAGACCGCAGAGACCAGGAGCGCAGGGCGCATGGTAAGGTGCAGGACCCTGAGGTCGACAGGATGCGACCCGGAGGAGTTCACCGTGCTCTCCAAGCTCGCGGACAACCGCGCACGGATAGAGAAGCTCGAGAAGAACTTCGAGCTGCGCCCGGAATCGATTGACTGCTCCGACATCGTGAACGAGCTCGACTACCTCAAGGCGAGCGTCGGGATCGGCCTCGCTGAGATCAGCGTGGAGATCGAGGACGTCCCCACCTCCGAGGAGATCCTCGCAGAAGCGTTCGCATAGACGGGCAGATCGTCCGTAAACCGTTTTCCCCCTTCTATTCATTTCCTTGCATCGTCGAGCCTGCGAGCGCACGCTTTAAATGTGGATTCGTCGCTCCCGCCCCCCGGGAGGAGGGATCCTTTGAAGACCATCAAACCGGCGAGACTGTCGAGGGGGGACACCATCGGCATCGTATCCCCATCCAGCTTCTCGGAGCCGTTCGGATTGGGACAGGGAGTGAACTACCTAAGGGAGAAGGGGTACAAGGTCGTGCTCGGCGAGTGCACGCGCAACCTCACGCGCTCGGGGTTCATGTCGGGCAAGGACGAGGCGCGCGCGAGGGAGCTGATGCACATGTTCGAGGACGACTCCGTCGATGCGGTCTTCTGCTCCCGGGGTGGCTACGGCACCATGCGCGTGCTCCCCCATCTGGACTTCGGCGTGTTCAAGGACAACCCGAAGATATTCATGGGGTACAGCGACATCACGACGCTCCACATATCGATCCACCAGAGGACGGGCCTGGTGACGTTCCACGGGCCGTCGATCGAGGGATACGGCGGCGACAACGCGGAGAAGGACCCGCCGGCGGGCAAGGCGAACATCGACCGCGCCCTCGCGTTGCTCTCGAAGGCGGAGCCGTGGGGTAGGATCGACAATCCCCCGGAGGGCATGCTTCTCAGGACGATGGTCCCGGGGAAGGCCAAGGGGGAACTCATTGGCGGGAATCTGTCGATGATCACTCACACCCTCGGGACCGAGGACTCGATCGACACGGACGGCAAGATGCTGTTCATGGAGGACGTGCATGTTTCCGAGTACGACGTCGAGCGGCTGCTCACGCACATGCATCTCGCGGGGAAGTTCGACAAGGTCGAGGGCATCGTGTTCGGGCAGGTCTCCAAGTTCCACAAGCGGGAGGAACCGACACCCAGCCTCGAGGAGGTCCTCCAGGACAGGATAGGTTCCCTGAAGAGGGTCCCGTCGTTCACGGGCCTTTGCTGCGGGCACGGTGCGATCAGGCTGGTCGTGCCCGAGGGAGTCAAGGCATCCATGGATTCGAACGTGCCCGCGCTCGTGGTCGAGGAGAGCCCCCTCGCGAAATGAGGTGATGCTGTGAGGAGCGTCGAGGAGGGAGTGGAGGAGGCGAGGAGGTGCTGGGCGCAGGGGTACAACTGCGCCGAGTCCGTGCTCAGGGGAGTGTGCTTCGCGCAGGGCGTCGAGCTCGGGGACCAGTGCGCCAAGATGGCCACGCCTTTCGGAGGGGGCATAGGAAGGGCCGAGGACGTCTGCGGGGCGTTGACCGGCGGAGTGCTCGGCGTCGGCATCGTCCTCGGGAGGACCGCACCTGCTGAAGACAAGGTCAAGAGCTACGACGCAGCCGGGATCCTGTACAAGTCGTTCAAGGAGAGGTTCGGCTCCGTCGACTGCAAGGTGCTCAACATGAGCGACTTCAAGTCGCCCGAGCACAGGCCAAGATGCGGACGGTTCGTAGAGGAGGCGACGAGGCTCGCTGCGGCTGTTCTGCGCGGCAGATGAGCGTGCGCGCCCCAGATTACACAACATATATATACAAACCGACAGATACATCTCTAGCTCCAGGATGGGATGCAGTTTGGAGTTCGAGAGCAAGCCAGATTCATTAGCGGCAGATGGGAACACCGAGCAGCCGATCACACCGAGGAAGAAGAACAAGAGGAAGACCCTCGGACCGTCGTTCTTCACTTTGAGCGGAGGAATACTCAAGAGGGACCCGAGGACGTCGAACAGGATCGACTCCCTTCTCTCGAGGATGATGGAGGATGAGCCGGCCAAGGCCTACTCCCCCCACGTCGAGAGGAACCTCGAGTATCTCTACACCAGCCTGCAGCTGGACATGATCTCCATCGCTGCGGAGCTGTACAAGCCCGAAGAGGCGGAAGAAGAGCAAGACGAAGAGCCCCTCTGAGCCGCCACCTTTCATTCTCAGCAATATGATCGTTGGACGAGCGATGGCCCTGCCCACCGATGAGACGAAAAAAACGAATGTGGAAAAGGTTTCAGGGAAATGGTTTGAATCCCGGACCATCAGGCCTTCTGCTCGTCTGACGGCTCGCTCGGCTCGGTGCTCTCGCCCTTCTTCTTCTTGAGGAGCATCATGGCCACAAGCGCGACCACGATGATCACAGCGAGCACACCCAGGTAGACCCCGTACTTCTCGATGAAGCTCTTCTCGTCGGGGGTCACGTCCTCCTCGGTGACAGTTATCGTCACCGAGTCGGTGTCGTACAGGCCCTCGGCGTCGGTCACGTTCAGAGTCACCGTGTATGTCCCGGCCTCATCGAACGTGAACGCCACTTCCTCGCCGTTCAGCGTCTCCACGAGGTTGCCGTCCGCGTCCGTGATCGTCCAGGTCCAGGTCGTGACATCATCGCTCGAGCCTGCGCCCGAGAACTCGACCTCGGTGTCGACAGTGACGCTCGTGTCGCTCGCGCTCGCGTCTGCGCTCGGCGGCTCGTTCACGACCTCCGCTGTGACGGTGACCGTCACGCTCGCGGTGTCCCACAGGCCTCCATCATCCGTCACGTTCAGCGTGACTGTGTAGGTGCCCACGGCCGTGAAGGTGTAGGTCGCCGTCGCGGTCGTGAAGGTCGTCACGAGCGTCGTGCCGGACATGATGGTCCACTCGTAGCTCGCGATCGTGCCGTCCGAGTCGCTCGAACCCGCGCTGCTGAAGGTCACGGTGCCGCCCACGACCACCGACGCTGGCGTCGCGCTCGCGACCGCCGTCGGGGCCACGTTGACGACCTCCGCCTCCACCGTGATCGCCACGGTGGCGGTCGCAGTGTTGCTGGACATGTCCGTCACGGTCAGCGTGACCGTGTACTCGCCAACTACTGAATACACATGCGTTGTCGACACGCCGGTCCCGGTCGCGTCGTCGCCGAAGTCCCAGTCGTAGCTGGCGATGACGCCCAGGTCGCTAGAGCCCGATGCGTCGAACGAGACAGTCCCGCCCACAGTTACGGTGGTCATGTCAGCGTCCGCGACTGCGACTGGAGCGGTCGTGTCCTCGACCTTCACGGTCTCGGTGACGCTGTTGCTGTTGCCGGCCGTGTCCCACACCGTCAGGGTGATGTCGTAGTCTCCGACAGCCGCGAAGGTGTAGTACGATATCTCGTCCGTCAGCTCGACGATCTCGGTCCCGATGTCGATCTCCCAGAGGCAGCTCGCCAGCTCGTAGTTGTCCGTCGAGTCCATCGCGTCCAGGGTGACTTCCTCTCCCAGCTCGACTGGGCTAGGCGTTATGGATGCCACCGCTACCGGGTCCTCGGTGTCGTTCACAAGGACTGTGAAGTCCATGTCCGCCCAGTTACCCGACGTGTCGGTCACGGTCAGAGTCACAGGGTACGAGCCCGCGAGGTCGAACGCGTGCGTGGCGACCATGGTCGTCAGCTCGACAGACGTAGTGCCGTCGAAGAACGTCCACGAGTAGTCCAGGTCCTCAGGAGCGTCGATGTTGTCCGTCGTACCAGTCGCGTCGAAGGTCGCTGTGCCGCCCATGTCTACGCTGTCCGAGACATCAGCCACTATCACCGGGGCCGTCGCATCCGTCACCGTCACGATCGCCGTGTCAGGTGCGGAGTACTGGTCCGCCGTGTCCTTCACGACCAGCTCGACAGTGTAGATGCCCGGGTCGCTGAAGGTGTAGTACGCCAACTCGCCGTAGAACGTGTCAGTGAGCTCCACGACAGTCCAGGCATACTCGACGATGCCCACATCGTCAGATGAGCCGCTGCCGTCGAACTCCACCTCGGCATCCTCATCCACCAGTTGGTCTGGACCTGCGTCCGCCACCGGGGGCAAGTCTGCGGACACGATCACGTCCGCGCTCTCAGAGACGTTGTACTCGCCGTCATCCACCCACACGGTGTAGGTGTACGTCATCGCGGTGTCGTACGTGTGTAGGAACGTCCCGCCCACTGTACCCGCGAAGTAGCCCGTGCCATCTCCGAAGTCCCAGGTGACCTTCATCTCGTCCCCGTTGGGGTCCGTCGCCAGTACCTCGAACATGACCGGGGCGTCGACCACGCCAGTCAGGTCCGGCAGAGGCTCTATCTCCGGCGGGTAGTTGACACCCGCTGGCAGCACCGTCGCCGTCGCCTCGCTGTACACGGTGTGCGTGTCCAGTATGAAGCCGTCCGTGACGGTCAGGTTGTACACGTACGAGCCCTCGGATGCATAGGTGTGGGTGACGCTGTCTCCATAGGCTAGGGGAGTCGAGTCTCCGAAGTCCCAGGTGTAGTTCAGCTCGTCGAGCATATCGCTGTCCTCAACGTCCGCGACGAAGGGCCGCTCCGTCCCAGCTTCCACAGAGAAGTCGGTCAAGGGCGTGATCACCGGCACCGCGTTGACATAGATCAGCGCAGCGGCGGACACGTTGTGGTAGTGCCCGTCGTCGGCATACAGCCTGTACGCCGCGTTGATCGACTCGGCGTACGTGTGCTCCGCATTTGGCTCGGTCGTGCTGGTGTACGTGCCGTCGCCCCAGGCCCAATAGTAGCTGAGGACATCGGCCGGGTCCGAATCGAACACAGACGCGGAGAACGATATCGGCTGGCCCGTGTCGCCATAGACGACCTCGAGCGGGCTGATGATCGGCGCAGCGTTGGCAGTCACCACGACAGACAGTACAGACGATGTGACGTTCGCGGTCCCGTCATAGACGTGTACGTAAGCAGACTTGGTGCCTCCAGACGTGTACGTGTGCGTGGTCGTGAAGGTCACCTGCGTGTTGTCCGCCGTCACACCGAACGACTCGACGGCGAAGACGCCAGTCTCGAACTCCATGGTGAACAGCAGCGCGTCGCCGTTCCCGTCAGAGGCGGTCGCGGTGAAGGTCACTTCCTGCTGGGTGTACGGCGTGCTGTCAGAGACGGTCCATGCGGTTATCACAGGGGCCGCGTTCGAGCCGTGGAAGGACACATATATGCTCGCGGTGTCCGAGACGTTGTGGCCATCCAGCCCCGTCTGGTCGTCGACCCATAAGGTCAGCACGTAAGTGCCCTTGGTGTTGTAGGTGTGGTCTGCCTCCGCGACATCGGTCACCGACGTGGTGCCGTCACCCCATATCCAGGTGTACAGCAGCTCGTCCTCGGTATCCGTGTCCGATGCCGTCGCATAGAACGTGTCCGGGACCTTCGCCACGACATCGGCCCTATCGTTCAGGGCCACCACTATCGGAGCGTTGTTCCTCGCGACCGACACGAACATGTTCTGCGTGACCGGCCTCGAACCCACGGCACCGATGTGGTGGTCGTCCACCGACAGCGTGGCCGTGTACGAGCCGTCCGTAGTGTACTGGTACCTGACGTTCTGGCCATCGAGCGAGTGACCGTCCCCGAACGTCCAGGTGTAGTAGATGGCAGTGTCGTCAGGGTCGGTCGCAGTCGCGTTGAACCACATCAGGGTTGCAGTGTCCGGGCTCGCAGGCGCGGATGTGCACGAGGTGATCGTCGGGGCAACGTTGCTGGTGTCACGGACGATGAACCTCACCTGCTTCGAGACCATGAAGAAGTCGTCGTACCCATTCGAGGTGCTCGCCTCCCTCACGGCCACATCCGCAGTGTAGTAACCGTCCTTGGCGTATGTGTGGCTGGCATCGTTGCTCGTCGTCCAGCCGCTCGTGCTCCCGTCGCCCCAGAACCACTTGTACTCGAGCATGGTGGTATCGTCGTCGTCGTTGGCGTAGGCGCTGACGGGCTCAGGTACGCCGACCTCAGCCTCGATGTCCTCCGTCTGGCCGGAGTAGGACCACAGGTCGGGCGCGTTGTTCTCGTTAGGGTACATGTACATCGACACCCACCAGTTCCAGACATCGGGCAGCAGGAAGTACTCGGTGTTCCAGTCGCCCAGGCTCTCGACCGCCCAGTACTCCGTGTTCACGGCGTACAGCTCGTCCCTGTAGGCGATGCACTGGCACCCGCGCATCTCGTATGCGAGGGCCTGCATCTGGTCGGTTATCTCGTGCCTCGCGGCGTTGTCCATGGTCACCAGGCCCTGGTAGTAGAGGGCGTCGAAGGTCTCGTTGACCCAGTAGACATCCTGGTCAGACCCGATGGCCTCCTCGGTGAACACCTCCAGTATCGTTATGGGGTCGACGGTGATGCCCATGATCCAGTCCCAGAGCCAGACATCGTAGTCCGCGTAGTACCAGATGGAGTTCAGGTCATCCACACTCTTGATCTCGAGCTGCAGGTCGAAGCCTGCATCCCTCGTCTGGTTGACAATCCACTTCGAGCATGTCGCCCATTGGATGTCGGTGTTCAGGGTGTAGAACCGGAACTGCAGCGGGTCTAGCCCTCCCGCCTTGCAGAGCGGGTAATATGTGCTGTAGTCCGAATCCGTGAGCCCGATCAGGCTGCCGTCGAGCCTGTACATCCAGCCAGATTCATAGAGCATGGACCTGGCCCCGGCCGGGTCGTACGGGTCAGGGTCTGGGTACCAATAGTGCCCCGTGTTCTGTGGTGGGATCAGGGAGTCGGCGTACGACCCCAGCCCGAGCAGGTTCTCGTCTACGAAGGCGTACTTGTCTATCGAGCAAGCCATCGCCTCCTTGACGACCGGTTCGAGCAGCAGCTGGTTGCTGGAGCCGGCCTTATAGGCACCGGCCAGCTCGTCCCTCATCGCGTCGCTCATCTGGTTCAGGTTGAACTCGTACACGAAGCCGTTGCCCTGCTGGAAGCCCTGGACGTTGATCGTGCTCGCCGGAGGCTTCAGCTTCGAGACGTAGAGTTCGGGGTTGACGCCCATCATGCAATCGATGCCGCCTTCTTCGGTGCCCTTCTGGACATCGATCCAGGAGGTCGTGTCCTCGAGCTCCTCCTTGAGCACCCACTTGTCGCAGTGCATCTGCCAGCCGTGGTTCGTCTCGCCGTACCATATCGGGTTCCTCGCGAGCTCGACCTGTCCGTACATCGGCAGGCCGTCGGTGGCGTAGTAGAATGCGCCGCTGCCTATCGGCGGGGAGTTCTCGAAGTCCAGGAAGTCCTCGCCCTCCCAGTAGTACTTCGGGAGGACCAGCCCGCCTCTCCACGACTCCTCGATCGTGGCGAACGGGCCGTTGAGCTTGATCTCGATCTCGTAGTCGTTCAGGCACGTGGTCGACTCGATGATTCCTGGGAAGGTGGTGTACAGCCTTCCGAGGTCGTTGTCCTGGGTGCTCCAGAAGCTGAATTCGATGTCAGCGGTCGTGACCTGGTGGCTCTTGTCCGTGGGATTCGCAGGGTCACAGAAGTACGCGTCGTCCACGATCTTGAAGTACCATGTCAAACCGTCCGGGCTGCAGCTCCAAGACTCGGCGAGGTCGCCGATGACGTTCATATCCATGTCGAGCTGGGTCAGCGTGCTGTAGCACGGGAAGATGACCTGCCCCTCGTTGGACATCGTGTACACGTTCGGGTTCAGCGTGGATATCCCGAGGCTCGAGACGCCCACGACGAACTTCCTCTCAACATCTATTCCTGCGGCCGAGACGTTGGTCGTCGCATCGAGGTGCTGCGCGCCCGTGAAGAACGACGGCACGCCCAGCATCAGGATGACGAAGAACAACGCGGTCAGGGCCGTGGTTCTGGTCGCTCCAAAGCTGATTCTATTCATCCAAACCCTCCTCACAAGTGGCGCCACGCCGCGCCTGACATGGCGCCGAACATGACGGTAATCCATCCTTCAAAGGCGGAGGGGAAAAAGCCTATCGGCTTCTGCATACACGGAACAACGAGCTCTGCTGACGCGTTCCCGAGAGCTATCTTGGTTCCCCCCATGCCCCCAAGAAGGATGTGAGATGTAATCTCAAAGCGCTATAAACCTCTTTCGCTGTGACACTGCACCCTGGACTGAATCGTCCGCACTGCTGGCAGTGTCACTGGAGGCGCCATGCATCCCCCGCGCCATCCGTTCCGGCGGGAGGCAGAGCATGGCGTCGCCGCGCAGCTGAGGGCGAGCCCGGTCGTGCGCGGGATTACCTCTTCCTCAGCTTCGGGTTCATCACTTCGTCAAGTGCGTACCCGAGCAGCGTGAACCCCAGCACCAGCGCCACTATGCACAGGCCGGGAGCGACGATCCACCACTCGAGGCCTATCTGGAAGGCGCCCGCCTGGGACGCATACGAGAGCATCGTTCCCCAGGTGACCACGTCCACGGGCCTCATGTTGAGGAAGCTCAGGCTCGCCTCTGCGAGGATCGAACCGGCGACAGTCAGGATGGTGTTGGCGAACACGAGCGGGAACACGTTCGGCAGCACGTGCTTCGATATGATGTGGCCGTCGGCTGCGCCTATGGCCTTGGCGCGCTCTATGTACTGCCTCTCCCTGATCGACATCACCTGGGCCCTGACCAGCCTAGCCGTCCCGGACCAGCCCGTGAGGCCGATGATCAATATGATGCCTGCCAGGTTTATCGTTCCCATGAAGGCCGCGATTATGATCATCAGGACGAGCCACGGGATCGACAGGACCACGTCGTTCACACGCATCACCGCTTCGTCCTTCCACCCGCCCACGAAGCCGGAGTAGAGCCCGACGACCGCCCCCAGGAACGAGGAGATTACCGCAGCGAACACGCCCACGATGATCGATGTGCGCGCACCGTAAAGGAGCTCGCTGAATATGTCGTACCCCGCCGAGTCCGTGCCCATGAAGTGGTCGGGCGACTCGAGCTGGTTCTTGTCGAACTGGCCCAGGGAGGTGGCGTCGACCTCGTACGGCGCGAGCGCAGGGCCGAAAGCCGCGATGAACCCGAAGAACACGAGTATGACCAGACCGATCAAGCCCATCGGGTTCCTAACCACCTGTGAGAGTATCTTGTAGGTCCTGACCATCATCAGCCGCGACTTCTCCCTGTAGATGGCCCTCTCCATCAGGTACGACCGGAGCTTCGTCTCGACCTGCATGCCGCTCACATACACGACCGCTGCGAGCAGGGCGTACGTCCAGAACGCGGAGCCGCCGGTGAGAAGGCTGGGCTGAACGACGTCGGACGCGTTCGTGTACGTTATCCAGGTGAGCAGGAACAGCGGAACAACAGATGCCACAACCGCGAGCGTCCTGTCCACCACGGTGCCCTCCCGCGAGAACGCCAGCGAGCCCATCAAGAGGGCCATGCCGAGCACCGACATGGGGGCGAGCCAGTACGTCCTGTCGAAAGACAAGAAGCCAGCATCACCCAGCATGAAGAACAGGAAGGACTCTGCCGAGACCGTCAGTCCGATGCCTATGGCCACGATGCTCATCACATGCGCGGCGCCACGGCGGTTCGAGTTGAACAGGCCCACGAAGGCGATGAACGACAGGACCGAGGTCGCGAACAGTGGAAGCGCCCACATCCAGTCAGAATAAGATGACAACGCACGCCCGGATTCCAGCAGCGAGCCGGCCATGATGGCATCTACGAGCAGGGCGAGGGCCAGCAGGGTTGCCGACATCCCGCAGAGCTTCTCGATGGCGACATCCGACAGCGAGCTGTGCAGCCTGAACCCAGACAGCATCATGAAGAACCCGCTGGCGCACATGAGCATGGGAGCGACCCTGAGGATGTCCATCGAACTGGAACCGACCACGAACGGCAGCGAGAACAGGACGGCGGGGGCCATGGAGCAGATCACGCCGAGCCTGAGATTCCACTTCGAACCCGTCCTCGCCAGCGCGAGCGAGGCCAGGACGAGGCCCGTGCCCAGCGTCGGGAGAATGTAGTACCATGCAGGCGCGCCGCGCGGCCATATGGCCTCGCCAGGAGTCGTAGGAGGCGACAGGCTCGGCAGCACCGAGGACAGCCATCCGTAGTAGTCCATCACGTAGACGACCGCCGACAGCGCGCAGAGGATGAGCCCGGCCGCGGCGACGATGATGCGGGACCATGGGACCCCTGCTGGCCTGCTGCCGACCATGGAGGGCAATGCGAGCATGCCCAAGATCAGCCCCAGGAACGCGACGAGGCACAGATAGGCCTCGACTGGCAGAGTGTTCACCGATGACGCGATGCCCGACAGGATGTCGGCCTCCGCATTGGTCAGCGCTACGGCCGCCTCTATCTTGACCTGCCATGCCAGCAGGATCGTCAGTATGCCGAGCACGACGCCGACCCAGAAGGACACTTTGTCCGTGACCGTGGTCGACTCTTCCTCGACCCAGACATCCGTCTCCGGGGAGGCCTGCGTGGCAGGCGGGTCCTGCACGGGCGAGACTGGCTTCACGGGGGTCCTGCCGGCCTTGCTCTTCCCGAACAAAGATTTCAGGTTCATCTTGGTCCCCCCTATGTTATCCTTATCCTCGGGTCGATGTAGATCAGGACGACATCCGCGATGAAGTTGGCAACCACCACGGCTACCCCTCCAATCACGACCACGAACTGCAGCACGGGGAAGTCCTTGGTGTAGATCGCGTTGACGGTCCTCAGCCCGATGCCCGGATAGTTGAATATGACCTCGACCTGGTACGCGCCTCCAATCACGAACGCGATGCCCATGGCGATGAGCGCGATCATCGGGGGCATGCCGTTCCTAAGGGCGTGATGCCTCAGGACCTGATAGTCGTTCAGGCCCTTCGCCCTCGCGGTGAGGATGTAGTCCTCGGTCATGACGTCGATGAGCGAGCTGCGCATGACAAGCGCGACGCCGGCGACGGACCCTATGGCCAGCGTTGCCGCTGGCAGTATCATGTACTTAAGGACGCTCAGGATGAAGGGCGGACTCCACTCGAACGTCGATCCGTACTCGCCGGTATCGAAGTACCCTCCAGTCGGGAGCTGGGGCCACCACTGCATGCCCAGCGGGTGGGTGCTGAAGGATAGCTGCAGGATAAGGGCGAACCAGAAGATGGGCATGCCGTAGAAGAACAGTCCGAGCCCGGTGGACACGAGGTCGAACGTCCCTCCGCGCCTGTACGCCGAGAAGGCGCCTATCACCATGCCGAGCAGCATGGTGAACAGCGTGGAAGTGCCCACGAGCAACAAGGTCCACCTCATATCCATCATGATTATATCCAGCACTGGACGTGAGTCCTGATAGGATATCCCCCAATCGCCCGAGAAGGTGTTCTTAAGGTAGTATACGTACTTCTCAGGGAGGCTGTCGTTGAAGTGGAACTTGTCGATCAGCTCCCACTTGATGTTGTCGTTGAACTTCGGGTTCCTTGGGACCATGTTGTGGATAGGGTCACCCGGCATCATGTGGATCAAGAGGAAGTTCAGCGTGAGTATGCCGAATATCGTGATCACGACGTTGATGCTCCTCTTGATCATCATCCTCCTGAATGTGCGGCTGGCCATCTAGTTCGCCCCCCCTTGCTTCGGCGCGTTACCAGGACCATTCTTCTTTGAGCCCTTCGCCTTCCGATCCTCGTGGAGCTTCGCCTTCTGCTCCTTCTGCAGGATCTTGTGCTCCTCGAGGGTCAGCCCCACCTGGTCGAGCCGGGTCCGGAACTTGCTGACGTACCATCCGTATGCGATGACCGCGCCCACGCCGGCGAACACCAATGCGAGAGAGGTCGTGTCCCACCAGTCCCACACAATCACTTCCTGGACCCAGGCGGCCCTCACCTGGGCCTGAGCGGCCACTGAGTTGTTGTGCCACTCGTAATCGAACTCGTTGTCCGTGTACCAGACCAGTATCATGTAGGTGCCGGCCGCGGTGTAGATGTGGCTGAATGTGCATGAGCCGTTGCCGTCCGAATCGAACTCGTCGATGTAGGCATGGGCGACAGTCGTGTTGTCCCCGAAGTAGCACCAGACCTCGATCGGGTCGCGCTCAAGGTCGGTGAACACGAGCGTGAAGTTGAGCGTTGAGTTCGGGACCGCGAAGTTGCCGTTGGAGAGCTCGAGCGCCATCGAGCGGACCGTCGGGGCGCTGTTGTTCGAGCGTATGGTAACGTTGCCATATCTGGTCAGATTGTGGCCGTCACGGCCGTCGGATATCGTGCAGGCCAGATAGTAGATTCCGGCCGCGGAGTAGTTGTGCGACTTCATGAACGTGTATGTGGACCGGCCGCCCCCTGAGACGTTGACCTCCGACGAGGTGCCGTCTCCGAAGTCCCAAGTGACCGTGATGACATCGCCATCCGGATCCAGTGCCAGGATGGACAGTTGGGCCGACGCGGACCCAGTGGTCTCGTTGTACCATACCAGCGTCGGAGAGACCGTGATGTTCATCATCGCCTCAGGCATCTTGTTCTGAGCGCAGATGAACACCAGCGAGCTGGAGACGTTGTGCGGGAACTCCTGGAGCTCCGGGAGCAGCGCGTCCGTGAGCCAGAGCGTCAACGAGTAGTTCCCGACGACCCCGAACACATGGGTTATGTTCAGCCACACGGTGGTCTCCGGCTCCGTCGGGGCCGTGTGATACACGGTCGTGTTGTACACCGACGTATCGTTGCTGAAGATGAAAGTCCACGTGAGCGGATCTCCCTCGTGGTCAGTAGCGTTGGCTTGTATCAACACCTCGTCAGCGGGGTCCACGTAGGTCACCGCGGACCAGAGGTTCGCGGCAGGTGGCCAGCTCTCGGCGACGTATATCCGTACGATCGTCGACGACGTTGTCGCGTGACCCTGGCCATCCTCAAGGGTGACATTGAAAGTGAAAGTGATGTTGTACGGATACGGACAGCCCGGTTCCAGGTATGGGGACCAGGTATGCGACTGGGTCGCCGACACACCGGCTGCGGCGGGCCCGGTAGAGTTGACGACGGGCGTAGTCCCGTCCCCGAAGTCCCATATGATCGTCAGAGGATCGTCGTCCACGTCCTCCGCTGAGACCGAGAAGTTGTACTCGACCCCGACGGACACATCGAGTCCGGAGGGGAGGTTCAGGGTGAATACGGGCGCCAGGTTCGGGACCACGTAGACGGCCACTGAGGCAGACCTTGTGTTCGTGCCATCGCTGACGTACAATTTCGCAACGAAGTAGGTCGTCACCCCGTCGGCGAGAGTGAGATTCCCGATATGGTCGTAGGCGAAGGTTGTGACGACATTGCCAGGGTTTCCAGTGGTCGTCGTGAACGACGGGCTCGCCGTGTTGTTGGTATAATCCCCGAGCATGCTGTCGAAGTAAATCACGAAAGTGAGGGAGGAGCTGACGTCACTGGAGGCGTTCGCATAGAAGGTAATGGTGTCGTCCACGTATGCCCTGGAGGGGCTCACTTCGAGGTCCAGGATCGTCGTCGCCAAGGTGCCCGCGCGACCATTGTCCGCGTCAGCGGCACCTTCGTGGCTCGGTGCCGGACCGAAAAGCATAGACATCGGCGCGGACGTGAAGCCCGTGCAGAGAACAATCGTGAGAAGCAACCCCAGAAGAGGTTTCGCGAGTCCGGAGCTCGGTGAGAGCTTTTGCAGTACGCGGTCGGCCAGTCGCTTGATCGAGTTGCGGCTAAGGTCGGAGACCAAACTTCTCTTCCCCCTCGACTGCTTCATACAGCGTCTATCTGGCTAGACCGCGAAAGACGATGCAGAAGCCGCCCCGAAACGAGCCAATGCCTTGACTCTATATAAAAATAACTAGCTGACATTGAATTCGGAAAATTTCCAGGGGCGCACTAAAATCCACATCTACGTATTAATGTCGTACCGCTGAGGACTCCTCGCAGCGCAAGAGCAGGCGACACCTTCCATCCGGGAACAAACACCTCGCAAGGTTTCGCGGATGATGAAGCGCGGGGAGGGGGATTTGAACCCCCGAGTCCTCTCGGACACTGGATGTTTGCCCACTTCCGATCAGGAAGGGATAGCAATCCAGCGCCTTGCCGGGCTGGGCCATCCCCGCACGATTTGCGCATAATGCGGAGAGCGGTCTTAAAGGTTTGTTGGATTCACCGACGACCGCTGGCTCGGCGACTCCCAACAGACCGCTCCGCGACTTCACGAGCTCCAAGGTGCAGGCCACACCGCCTGCCCCTTCGGAGGATTCCAACCGCGGATTGGACAACAGCGCGAAAGACACATATATGACGTAACGGTAGATGTACAGCGGTAGTCCCCCGCGGCTGCCATATCGCTCCGCGGAAAAAGCGAGTTCGAAAGCCATATATATACCATCGGACTTAGCGGGACCCCAAGCTGCGACAGTCGGCGATGGTTGGGAGGGAGGCGCCACAACGCCTTATCCCTATGACCAACCTCTTGTTCCATCTGTCGCAGACATGATGGAGGATCGAGAACTCCGGCATATGCCGTGCTCTCTTGATTCTGACGTTCGATGACAGAAAGAGGTTTCGTGCAATACACCGCGGCACTTCACAGTGCCGCGTTGCAGGGATTTAAGAGTCGGTGAGACTCAAGAACCTTGCCAATTCAAGAAAGACACAGATCAAGCGACCATATAATTAGTAGTGAACGACGACAGACGATCGGTCAATTCCGGTTGATCCTGCCGGCGGGCACCGCTATCGGAATACGATTAAGGCATGCGAGTCGAGAGGTGCAAGACCTCGGCAGACGGCTGAGTAACACGCGGATAATCTGCCCTGGAGTGGGGGATAATCTCGGGAAACTGAGGATAATACCCCATAGGTGTGGTATGCTGGAATGCTTCCACGCTCAAAGCCACGGCGCTCCAGGATGAGTCTGCGGCCTATCAGGCTGTAGTGGGTGTAACGGACCCACTAACCTACGACGGGTAGGGGCGTTGAGAGACGGAGCCCCCAGATGGATTCTGAGACACGAATCCAGGCC
>Ga0315274_10001345_pt1 | contig 37806 bp, 28 predicted proteins | sample YL17G02_20_MG_FD_203700 | JGI IMG/M metagenome (GOLD analysis project Ga0315274, IMG submission 203700) | Sediment microbial communities from Yellowstone Lake, YNP, Wyoming, USA - YL17G02_20 | ecosystem: Environmental > Aquatic > Freshwater > Lake > Sediment | place: USA: Wyoming | collected...
GCCGCGACCGCCGCGTCGGCCGCGCGCGCGTCGCCGCTGCACGCCGCCGCCGCGAGCGCGGCGCCGGCCACCGCCCACACCCGGGCCGCGTGCGCACGCACGCCGCGCGCGGCGGTCAGGGCGGCGGCGGCGAGGGCGGCGAGGGCCCAGACGCGCGGGGGGGTGGCGGACTGTTCTTCTGTGGAGACCGCTGCGAGCGCGCGCGCGTACACGACGCCGCCCTCGCCGCCGAGGGTGGGGCCGATGTCAAGGACGGACGCGACGGCGGCGGCGCCGGGGGGGCTCAGCGCCCAGTCGGCCAGCGCGGCGCCGGGGCCCGTGTGGCGGCCGGGCGCAGCGGGGGCGCCGTCGGCCGAGACGCCGTCGCCCAGGCCGACCGCGCCAAAGAGACGGGAGAAAGTGGTGGAGGAGCGGGAGGTGGAGGGCGGGGGAGGAGGCGGTGGCGGCAACGGCGCGCCCGCCGCGACCGCTGCCGCTTTGACCGCCGCCGCCACCGCGGGCCCGCCCGCCAGGCCGCCGCCCGCGACGCGGGCGGGAGAGCCGTCGGCCGGCGTGCCGGCCGGCGTGGGGGCGGCGGTGGTGGGCGACGGTGGCGCGTCGGCGTCGTCGCCACCACCGCCGCCCCCTGCCGCCGCCGACGTCGCGCAGAGCTCGTCCAGCCCGCTCAACGACCGCAGGACGGGCACCCACCCGCCGCCCAGCCCCGCGGCCGCGGGGCCGGCCGCGACGCCGAGCAGGGCGGCGAGGGCGGCGACGCCGACCGACTCGCGCGGGGCGCCGCGCACGGGGGGGGCATCGAGGCCGACCGAGGCGGCGAGGGCGGAGATGGCGGCCTCGACGAGGGAGTCGAGCCCCAGCAGCGCCCCCAACCGCGCCGCCGTCGCCAGTGCCGCCAAGTGCGGCGCCGCTGCCGCCGCGTCGGCCGCCGCGCGCGCCGCAGCGGCCAGCCCCGCCACCGCCGGCCCGCCCCCCGCCATCAGGATGGGGCGCGCGTGCTCCGCCTGGGTCGCTGTGTGCCACAGGTGGGCCGCGCCGCCGCCGGCGTCGAGGGCGGCCCGCGCGGCGGCGAGCGCGCGCGCGCGCTCGGCCGCCGACGCCGCGCCCTTGTCCCACCCGGACCGCGCCGCCGCGCCGGGCAGTCCCAGGGCGGCCGCGAGCCGGGACGCGGCTCCAGCACGGCGGGCGGATGGAACAGGGGCGGCGGCAGCGGTGCCGGGTGGCGCGATCTCCTCCGCCGTCACGCGATCAAACATAGCATCCAGCTCCCCCCGGTCGAGCCCGCCCCCCACCGCTGCCTCGCACATGCCCGCAAAGTCGGCCCGGGTCAGACTGGCGGGGGCGGCGGGGTGGTGGGCGTCGGTGTTGAGCATGACGAGGGCAAATGCGACGAGGTAGGCCGCGTCGGCGGAAGCGAGCGTGGAAGAAGAAGGCGCGGCGCCCGCACTCCCGCCACCCTTATTTTGCTCCTGCTGCTGCGCCGCGTACGCGTCCGCAAACGTCTGCACGATGCGGTCGATCTGTTGCGCCTCGCCGGGCAGGCGGAAGCCGGACAGGAAGGACCGCAGCGCGGCGTCCAGGGGGAGGCCGCGGTAGTCGATGGCCGCCGCGTGGGCGCGCAGAACGGCCTGGGCCGCGGGGTCGGGCGAGCCGAAGAGGACGCCTAGAGCGGTGGGGTCGACCGCGCCGCCTTGAGCCTTTAAAAAGGCCGCCAACGCCGCCGGATCCGGCGGCACGCAGCCCGCGGCCACAAGCGCGCGCACGCCGGCCGCGGGGTCCCGGTTGAAGACGGCGACGCCGGCCGCGAGCGAGTGCTTGCGCTCCTTGGCGGCGGCAAACGCAGCCGCTTCGCCGTCGGCGGTCGGGCGCCGCGGGAGCGGGGGCGCAACCTCGGCGAGCGCTGCCGCGCCGTCGGCCGACGCGAGCGACGACGCGGACGGCGGGCGGGCGGACGGCGTCGGCGGCTCGAGCGCGGGGCCGCCGCCCGCGCGGTCGCGCGCGTCCGCGTCGGCCAGGGGCGCGGCCCACGCGTCGAGCGAGGCGAGGCCCGTGGCGAGCGCTGCGGCCCCGGCGGCGGACGCGGCGTCGGCGGGGGTGGCGCCGCCGCCAACGCCCGCCCTCCCCGCGGCGCGCGCCGCGGCCTTGAGCGTGCGCTCCACCAGGTTGGCGGCGTGCAGGTCGCAGTCAAAGTTGACAAAGAGGTCGACGAGCGCTTGCGGGCGGGCGAGGGCGGCGCGCGCGGCGCGCAGCGCGGCGGCCGCGCCGGCTGCGGTCGCGGCGTCGGCCCACCAGTCTCCCTCCGCGGGGCGCAGCACGAGTAGAGGGTAGAACGCTCCCACCTCGGCTTTGAGCGCGGCGCGCAGGGGGCGCGCGCGCAGGGCGGCGGCCAGGAGGGCGGCGCCCGCCGCGGCGGCGGGCGACCCGGGCGGCGCGGCCGCCGCGGCCAGCAGCACGCGCGACAGGGGGACGCGCAGCGCGTCGGCCAGGGAGGCTGAGACGCCGTCCCACGCGTCGGCGGGGGCATCGAGCAGTCTGAGCAGGAGGTCGCTGGCGAGCGCGCGCGCGGCGGCCGCCGCGGGGTCGCCCCCGCCGCCCGCATCCGCGGCGGCCATGCCGCACACGGACGAGATGAGCAGGACCAGGTCGCGCTCGGCCAGGGACAGGCCGCGGCGGGGGGGGTGCCAGGGGCGGGGAGGGGTGGCGGAGGAAGAAGACGGGGGTGGGGCGGCCGCGGTCGCCGCGCGCGGCGTCGCCGCCGCCGCCACCGCCGCGTTCTCCTCTTCTCCTTCGTTGCCTCGCTCCGCTTGCAGCGCGTCCAGGGCGGCCGCCACGGCAGCGACGTCGCCGCGCTCGGCGAGCGACGCGAGCTGCGCCGCGCGGGCGGTCCCCATCGCCGCGTCCAGCTCGGGCGGCGCCGCGCCCGGGGCGGAGGAGGCGCCCGGGGCGGCGGGGGTCGGGGCCGTGGACGGTGGGGTGCGCGGGGTGGCGGGGCCGGGTTCGGCCGCCGTCGCCGTCGCCGTCGGCGCGGGCGCGGGCGCGGCCGCGGGCGCGGCCGCTCCGTCGCCCGACGGCGCGCTCGCCCCGAGGTGCCCCCCATCCCCCGGCGCCCACCGCGCGCGCGCCGTACCCACCACCAGGTCGGCGGCCGACCCGTCCCGGGAAAGGGGGCGCTGCGTGACGCGGGCCAGCGCCGCGGCGAGCGTCTGAGCGAGCGCGCCGCGCGCGGCGGCGCCCACGCCGCCCGCGCCGCCGCCCAGCGCGGCGCCAAACTGGGCGCGCACGGCAGCGAGCAGGGCGTCGCCGTGGGGGACGAGGTGGTCGGCGGTGCAGGCGGTGAGGAGGGCGCGGAGCGCGGCGAGCGCGACCGGGGGGGGGGCGCCGGGCCGCGCGGCCGCCGCGGCGGCGGCGGCCACGACCCGGGTCGCGGGTGTGCCATCGTTCAGGGCGCCGTGGGGGGTGGACTCGGACTGGAGGTAGGCGTGCGAGACCTTTCGGGAGGGACGGGGAGGAGGGTGGTGGGCGCCCCGCGCGCCGCGCGGCCTCCCCCGTCTCTCCCTCCCGCCCCCCGTCCACACCAACTTATGCAGGCACGACAGCGCGGGCTCCACGATGCGCGGGTCGCCGCCCGCGCACGCGAGGCGCAGGGGCTCGAGGATCTGCGGGAGAGAGAGGAAGGAGGGGGGGTCGGGGTGAGGGCGCTCTCCCGCTCGCCCCACCTCTCCCCTCTCCCTTTTTCCAATCCACCACCGACCAGAATAGCGTCGTGGTCGCCCAGCGGGGTGGGCACGCCGCCCGGCCCGCGTAGGCGGGCTGCGGAGAGAAGGAAAAAGGGGTCGGGCCTCGATCTCGCCTGCCGCCAGGCCCGGCGCCCGATCGAGCGCATCGCGACAGGGCAGCGCATCGAGCGGGGCGCGCCGAGGCCGACGGTCGAGCGCACGCCCATCGCGCCGTCCCCTCTTCCTCCCTCCCTCTCCTCATACCCAGCGCTACGTCGCACGCCGCCTTCAGGTCGGCCGCCCGCCCCGCGCGCGCGGCGACGTCCACCAGGGACGCCTCGACGAACGCGGCGAGCGCGGTCGCGGGCGGGGGGCGCGGGGGCGGGGGCGCGGGAGCGCGGGGCGTGGCGGCAGCGCCGTCTGCCGATCTGTCCATCGCGCGGGGGGCGGCCGATGGCGCGGGGCTGTGCGACGGCGTCGTCGCGCGCGCGCGCGGGCACACACCTCGCTCTGCCAGTCGCTGGCCGCCCCCTCCGCCCCCACCAACGCGCACCAGCGACATGTTGCAGCAATCGGAGGCCGAGGCGGGCGCCCCCGGCGCGGCGGCGACGGGTTCCGCCCCCCGCGTGGGCGCCTACGCGGCGCCGCGCGAACCCGCCGCCGTCGACTATGCTGCCTCCGCCAAAGCCCAGCTGGCGCCCGAGGAACCGCCGCCGCCGCAGGCGCCGGCGGGCGGTGGCCTGCGCGGCCGCGTCGCGAAGTTCGGCGCGCGCTTTGCGGCCGCGCTCGGCCTCGCGCCCTACTCGGAGGAGTACGGGAGCGAGGAGGAGGAGGAGGAGGAGGAGCAGAGCGCACGGCGCAGACCTGCCCGCCCCCTCTCTCCCGTGCACGCTGCCACCGACGTCCGCCTCTCTCAACACACGCCACCGTGCTTGGCCGGCCCCGCGCCTTGCGCGGCGCCGACACCGTCGCCCACCCCGTCCCCCTCGGCACGCGCCGTGGCCGCCGCCTGGTTGGCGGCCGAACGCCACGCGGCCGTCGCGCGCTGGGCCGCGCCGCGCTCGGCGGAGCGCTCGGCGGCGGCCTCCAGCTTGTCGACCGACGACAGGAGGTGGCGCGCGAGCGTCGCGGCCAGCCCCGGCGACAGGTCCTCTCGGCACACGACGCGCAGCACGGTGATTTCCTCCGCGCCGGCGGACAGCGCGTAGGCGGGCAGGACCCAACCTGAGGAGAGGGAGGAGGTGGGGGTCGGGCGCCGGGAGCGCACGCGCCGCCCTCGACCCCTTCTTCTCTCTCCTCTCTTTCGCACCCTTCTCGCGCATTCTGTCGCCCAGGTCGTAGCACGTGATGCCCGCCTCGAGCAGGGGCGGCGCCAGGGAAAATGCGACGAGGGGGAGGCCGGGGGCGGGGTGGACCGGCGAGCGGAGGACAAATTTGCCGGACGCCGCCAGCGCGTCGGCGAGCCCGCGCGCGATGGCGAGGCAGTCGGTGATGACCTGGGTGTAGCCGACGCGGCCGAGGCGTTGGAAGAGGTAGGCCTGGCCCGCGATTTGGGCAAAGGACTGGGGAGGGGCGGGGGGGGGGAGGGTCGGCGACGGCCGCGCGCCTCGCACCTCGCTCGCCCGACCACCAAACCGCCTCCCGCACGCCGCTCACCTTGGAAAAATTGAGGGTGAAATTGACCTGTCGCGGAGGAAAAAGGGAGGGAGGCGGCGGCGGTCGGCGAGCAGCCGTCGACCGGGGCGGCAGCCCCGGCCTCCTCCTCCCCCCTCCCTCGCCCCGCCGCCACCTCACGCTCGCCTGATCGTTGCCCAGGTATTTGTCGTGGAAGATGAGCGACTCGGGGAGGTGCGCCTTGGAGCGGAACACGAGCCACCCGATGCCCGCCAGCATGAGCCCGTACTTGTGCCCGGACAGGTTCATGGACACGACGCGGGACGCGCGAAAATCGGCGCGCATGTCGGGAAAGGCAAAGGGGGCGACGAAACCGCCCGACGCGCCGTCGATGTGGATGCCGATGTCCGTCCCGTGCGCCGCGTTGAACGCTTCCAGCGCTTCCGACAGCGCGACCGGGTCTTCAAATGAGCCCGTGTAGGTCGAGCCGAGCACGCAGACGACGCCGATCGTGTTTTCGTCGCACGCCGCGACGATGCGGTCGGGCGCCACGGCGAAGCAGTCGGCCGTGACGGGCACCTGGATGAGCTTGAGGTCGAAATAGTTGGCCGCCTTCTCGTGGCACACGTGGATCGTGGACGGAACGACGATGTTGGGTTCCGCGACCGACTTGCCGGCCGCGAGGCGGGCGTCGCGCCAGCGGCGCTTCATCGCGAGCGTCGCGAGCATGATCGCCTCGGAAGAACCCACGGTGGCGGTGGCGGTGGAATCCTCGGCGTACAGCAGCGAGGCGAGCTGCCGCGCCGCGCTCGCGTGAATCTGGGTGCTGCTAGGGTACTCCTCTTCGTCGATCGCGTTGATGGACATGCACTCCGCCATGACGGCCCGGCACTCGGCCTCGACCGAGGTCGAGACAAAAGTCGCCACGTTGAGCCGCGGGTTGGAGTCGAGCAGCCGCTTGTCCCGGATCAGTTGGGCCGCGTCTTTGGGGCACATGGAATGCTCGGGAAAGCGGTCGTCGTCCAGAGTGTCGCGCTGGGGGGGGGAGGGAGGTGGTGGTGGGCGGGAAGGTTCTGTCCGGGGCACGGCATTGCGGGGGTGCGAGCCCGCGCCCGCCCGCCCTCCCCTCCCCGCGCCCCGCCGCCGACGCGACTGCGCCCCCTCCCTCCCATCGCGCCGTTCGGGCACGCACCAGGCGGCACGAGCCGTAAGCAAGGAGCGGCGCGTCGGTGTGCGACGGGGCCAGGTTTTGCAGGGCGGCGACAGCTTTGTCGGCTGCCATGGCGGGTGAAGGATGGGGGGCGGGAGGCGGCCGGCGCGAGGGCGGGAGAGTGCGCTGCGGCGCGCCCCCTTCCGGCGCCCCCACTCTTCCACCCTTTACCCTCACCCATCAATCAACTGCGGGCACAGGCGCTACACGCCCACACCACCAGCCGTCAATCAAACGCCGACGCCGGGCTGTAGGCGTTGGACTTGTGTTTCGGAGCGAAACGAAAGCCCGGCGGGACGGGCCCCAGCAGGCTCGTCGTGAGGCGGACCCAGTCGTTGGCGTCGGGCGACGCGAGGAGCGTCTCCAGTTCGCAGCGCCCGGCGAGCGGCGGCGGCCGCCACGCGAGGCGCGACGACGGCGCGGCGGCGGTGTCGAGCAGGCCGACAGGGACGTAGCGGTGCGCAAAGGAGAGCCACTCCAAGAGAGCCGCCCGCGTCTTTTCCACGCCGCGCCCGTCGGCGCCCCAGTGGGTCAGCCCTAGAGACGCAAACCGCGCGTACAGCTCGAACCGCTCCCCCGCGCTGATGTCCCAGTGCCGCCGCTCCTTGACCTCGGTGAAGAGCCAGGGCTTGACCAGGGCGCCGCGCGCGAGCATGGCGGCAACGGCCGAGGGGGCGGCGGCCCGCGCGGCCTCGTATTCGGTGAACGACGCGACGTCCCCGTTGCCGACGACGGGCAGCCCGGACTCCGCGCACGCCTCGGCCACCGTTTGCACATACGCCCAGTCGGCGTCGCGCGAGTAGCGCTGGGCGCGCGAGCGGCCGTGCACGGTGACCGCGGCGGCGCCCCACGCCTTGGCCCTGGGCAACCACTCGTGCACGATGTCCCCGCCGTCGGCCCACCCCTTGCGCACTTTGAGCGTGACCGGGACGTCGACGGCCGCCGAGACGGAGCGCACGATCTGCTCGACGCGCGCGGGCTTGGTCAGCAGCGCCGACCCGGCACCGCGGCCGGTCACAAGGTCTATGGGGCACCCGCAGTTGATGTCGACGAAATCGATGTCGAGAGACGTCTCGACGACGGCCTGGGCCGAGCGCGCGAGGGCGTCGGGGAAGCCGCCCGCGAGCTGGACCCCAAACACCTTTTCGCTCGGGTGCCGCCGCACCAAGGCCCATTCAGACGACGACACCTGCAGCAACGACGTCGCCAGCGCCATCTCGCCGCACGTCACGTCCGCGCCGAGCGAGACGGCGAGCGCGCGGAAGGGGAGGTTGCCGACGGTGGTGAGGGGGGCCAGGTACAGTTTGTCTCGCAGGTCGAGCGCGGGACGTTCGCGACAGGGGAGCCGGGTCTCGACATATGAGGCAGCGGGGGCGTCGGCGGCGGAGGAAGGGGCGGCAGCCGCAGCGTCGAAGAGCAGCGCCTCTCCACCACCACCCTTGGCAGCCGCCTCTTGTTGTTGCCGCTCGGCGCGCCGCGCAAGCCTTTCCCGCGCCTTGGCGTCGGCCGCCCGGCACGAGGCCGCGCTCGCGCCCGCGGCGGCGAGCGCGGCGTCGGCGCGCGAGAAATCGTACGCGCCGCCCCGCAGCGCGTCGCGCGCGGCTAGGGGGAGCGTGTTGATGCCCTTTTGCGCGAGCGGGTCTTGGAGCGGCAGACGGACAGGGGTTGAGGGCAGCTCGACCAAGGCAGCGAGCGCCGCGCGCGCGGCCGCCGTCTCGGGCGCGGGCGCGCCGTGCGTGCCCGCCCACCGGCACCGGTCGTCGAAAGGGCACTTACCGCCGTCTTCCGTCCAGCCGGTGTAGGGGCAGGGGCCGGGCAGGTCGGGCTGGGGCGGCGCGGCCGGGCCGCCACCGCCCTTGCCCTCGCCACCTCCCTCTCCGTGCGCAAAGCGGCAGCCGTCGCCGAATCTGCATGACCCCGACTCGGACCACTGCCGGCACGCGCCCTTGGGCGGGCGGGCCCGCTTGGCGGCTCGCTTGGACTGCGGCTGAGGCGCGGGGTCGCCAGCTGTCGGTTTGGGCTTGGACTCGCCCCAGAATTCGAGCCGCACGGGCGCGACACCTGAAGGAGAGAGAGGGCGGGGGTCATCACGGGAGGTGGGCGGCGGCGGGCGCCGCGCCGGCGGCCGGCGCCCATCGCGCCCCTCGCACGAACCTGCCGCGATCTGGGCTGCCGCCGGCCGGTCCCGCATGGCCATCATGGTGGGTGGCGGGGCGAAATGCGGCCGCAAAGCCGCCGCCGCGCTGTGCCGCCGCGCTTCGACCGCTCTCCTCTCTCCTCCCTACAGCCGGGCCTTGACCATCCCCCGGCTGCTCGCCTCGACCCCCCTTGAAATGGCCTCCACAGACCCGCGCGGCGCGGCGGGCGGGCGCCACAGCCAGGCGGCGCCGTCGACGACGAGGGTGTCGCCGGAGACGTAGCGCGCGGCGTCGCTGGCCAAAAAGACGACCCCCATCGCCACGTCCCACGCCGCCCCAAGCCTCCCCAGGGGCACCATGGAGGACACAATCGCTTCCAGTTTGTCGGCGCCGACGCCGGCGAGCTTGGCGAGGCCGGCGGTGCCCGCGACGGGGCCGGGCGCGACGCCGACGACGCGGATGCCGAACTCGCCCCATTCTAAAGCGAGGCAGCGCGTCGTGGCGTCGACCGCGGCCTTGGCGGCGCACGCGTGTGCTTGCCACCAAGTGGCGCCATAGTGGAGGGTGGCCGAAACGTTGGCGACGACGCCCCCACCTGGCGCGTCCTTCAACATCCTAAACGCGGCCCGGCACACGGCAAACGTGCCCACAGCGTCGATGTCGAGCACGGTGCGAAACCCGTTGGGGGACAGGGCGTCGGCGGCGGCGAGGAAGTTTCCCGCCGCAGCGTTGACCACGATGTCGAGGCGGCCGTGCTGTTTCTCGATGGCCGCCACCCACGCCTCGCTCGATTCCGGCTTGCGGACGTCGCCCTGGGGAGGAGGAGGGGGTGGGCGACGCTCTTCTGCTGTCTCTGCCTCGCGTCCCGCCCACCGTCTTCTTGCCTGCAAGCCGACCGCGTGCCGCACGCCCGACGCCTTCAGGTCCGCGACAGCCGCGTCCAGCACGGCCTGGCGGCGCCCGGTGACCGCGACGGCGGCGCCGTGCAGGCCTGGGAGAGAGAGGGGGATGGCGTTGGCGGCGGCCTTCCCGCGCCCGTGCCGCCCTCCGCCCCACCTCTACCCCTCACCCAGCTGGCGCGCGATTTCCAGGCCGATGCCGGACGAGCCGCCGGAGACGAGGGCGACCTGGGAAGAGAGAGGGGAGGCGGCATCGGCGGCGGCGGGCACTCAAAGCCGCACCTCCTCTCCTCTCCTCTATCCTCACACCTTGCCCGCCAGGACGTCGCTGCGAAATGGGGAGACGGGCGGCGGCGGCGGCATGGCGGGAGTGTGGCCCCGTCGGCGCAGCCCTCGCGCCACAGCCGACGGGCGCCCGCCCGCCGCCTCGGCGCGCCTTATTTGCCCGCCGCCGGCATGGAACGGTATGAGAGGGTCATGTGAGGCACCGAGAGCGCCCCAATGCGCGCCCCGGCTGCCCCCGCGGCGGTTGCGTTGACCGTGCACCGCCCCCATTCACCCCTCGTCGCAGCTACCGCGTCGTGCGCCAAATAGGCGACGGCACGTACGGTTCCGTCTGGGAAGCGGTCGACAAAAACAGCGGGGCGCTGGTGCGCCGGGAATAGGCACGCCATGCCCGCGCGCCGCAGCTAGCGACACGGCTAGAGGGGTGGCGGGGGCGCATCGCGTTGCCAGGGATGATGTTTCATCTCAAAACCGCAACGAGGCGGTGGCGGCCGCCCACAACGCGGAGGGCGGCCCGCAGCGCCCTTTCCCGCGCGCCAAGGCCGACCCCGCCCTCCTCTTCCTCTCTCTCTTCTTAGGTCGCCGTCAAAAAGATGAAGCGGCGCGTCACCACCCCCTCGGATGCCGCCGGCGGCCGGGAAGCCCGCGCCCTGGCCGCCGTCGGGCACCACCCCGCGGTCGTCGGTCTCCTGGCCGTCGTCGTGGAGGCCCGCACCCTCTACTTTGTGTTTGAGCATTGCGACTGCAACGTGCACCAATACGTTAAAAGCGTGGGCGGCGGCGTCGACCCGGGGCTGGCCGCCGCGTGGGGCGCGTCCCTCTTGTCGGCGCTCGCCGCCGTCCACGCCGCGGGCCTCGTCCACCGCGACGTCAAGCCGGAGAACATGCTGGTGGTCAAACCGGGCGACGGCAGCCCCGCCATGCCGTCCCTCAAGCTGGCCGACTTTGGCCTCGCGCGGCGACCGCGCCGCGCGCGCGGCGCGCCGCCCGCCGGCGACGCGCGCGACGACGCGCCCCTGACCCAGTACGTCTCCACCCGGTGGTACCGCGCGCCCGAAATTCTCCTCAGGGACCCTGGCTACGGCCCGCCGGCGGATGTCTGGGCCGCGGGCGCGGTCGTCGCCGAGCTGCTCACCGGGCGCCCTTTATTCCCGGGCTCCGACGAGGCCGACCAGGTGCGGCGCGTGACGTCCCTGCTGGGCGCGCCGCCGGCGGGTCTGGTGGCGCGCGCGCCTGCGGGCGCGGCCGCGTCGATCGTCGCCGCGCCGGCCGGCCACTGCGCCCGGGCCGCTCTCGCCGCCGCGCTGGGGCCGCTGCCGGCGGGGGCGGATGGCGCGGTGGACGCGCTGTGGGGGTTGCTGGCGCTGGATCCCGTGGCGCGGCCGAGCGCCGGCGCCGCGCTCGCGCACCCCTTCTTCGCCAAGGCCGCGCCGCCCCAGGCGGCCGCCGGCGCGCCCTGGAGCAAGACCGGTCCTGCACCGGTCAAGCCTGGCCGGGAGGACCTCATCCCCGCGGGGCGCTCCGTCGTGGTCGCCGCCGTCGCGGGCCCCGCGCGGCGCGCGCCCGCCGCGCCCGACGTCGAGGCGCCCGCCCCGCGCGCCCGCGCGCCGCTCAAGCCGGCTGTCATGGCGGCCCAGGCGACGGCGGCGAGCGCGGTGCCGCCCGCGCGGGCGCACCGCTGCCCGCGTGCCGACGCCGACCTCGCCGCCGCGGCCGCCGTCCTAGAGTCGGCCGTCGCGGCAGCCGCGGCGGCCGGCGTGGACGTGCGGGACGCACTGGCGGCGCGCCGCGGCAGCGACGCGGTGTGAAAGGGGAGAGAGGAGAGGAGGAGAGGGGGGGAGCGCGTGACCCGTTTGATTTCCTGTCGCTGTCGCGTGACCGCCACGCCACGCTCCTCACTCATCACCTGCCGCGACCACCACCCCCGCCTCTGCCGCCGGCCTTGCCCGACCGGTCGGCGGCGCGGATGGGGGACGCCCACCCGAGTTTCCCGACGAGCCCTTCATACCAGTCTGCGTCGAGCGCGCCCAGCGTGATGAACGGCAGCGCGCACCGCGCGGTCGACACAACCACTCCGCCCCCGCGCGGCAGGCGGGCGGGGTGGCGCCCGTCGAACGAGACGCGCGCCGCCGCGCGCGACGAAGCGGGCAGGGAGAGGCGCACGACGGCCGCTTCCGGGAGGACTAGGGGGCGAAAAGAGAGCGAGTGGGGGGCGACGGGGGTGACGAGGGTGCACGGGACCGAGGGCGCGACCATCGGGCCGCCGGCCGAGAGTGAGTAGGCCGTGGACCCGGAGGGCGACGCGACAATCACGCCATCCGCCTCCACGCGCGTCACGGGGGCGCCGTCGACGTCTAGGTCGAAGGTAACCATGGCGGGGGACGCGCCGCGGTCGAGCAGGCATTCATTCAGCACGAGGCGCGGCGGCGACGCCGGGCTTCCATCCGCCTTGACCACCACGCACGCCTTGCGCGTGCGCAGCGTGCAGTAGACCGCGCTGTCTTCTCCGCCGCCGTGGCCGGCGGCCAGCACGGAGGCGAGCACGGCCTCTGCGGCGCCCGCGTCAAAAGGGGTGAGAAAGCCGAGGCTGCCCATGGCCAGCGCGACGACGGGCGGCAGCGGCTCGTCGCCCGCAAACAAGGACGCGAGGCGGAGCACGGTGCCGTCGCCGCCGAGGGTCACGCAAAAGTCGGGCGTCGGGGACGGAACGGTCGGCGGCGCCGCATCGTCGCCCCGGCCCCGCCCACCCTCTCCAACCCCGCCCGGCCCCGGCGTGAACGGGAGCAAGTCAGGGAACTCGGTCGCCACGACGGCGCGCTCCGCGTAAACAGCGACGCCGCGCGCGGACAACCAGTCGGCCAGGCGCCGCGTCGCGGCTGCCGCCGCCGCGTCGCCCGCCTTCTTCACGAGCAGGGCGGACGTGGGCGGACCGTGCGTCCAGGTGAGCAGGGCGCGGCGGTGCAGGCTGGCGAGGCCGGGTGACGGCGGGTCGGCCCAGAGCTGAGAGAAGGGAGGGGACGAGAGGTGAGACACGAAGCGCCACCGCCACGCCGCCATCGCCACCCTCTCTCTCTCTCTCGCACCACGCTCGCGTTGCGGACGAGGCCGACGCCACCATCGACCGCGCACGCCTCGCCCGCTTCCCCGCCGCCCGCGGCCGCGCCGGCGGCCCCGCCGCGGCCGGACAGGGGCACGACGGATGGAGGCAGCGTCCAGGTCGTGGATCGGCGGCCAGGCGGGCGCAGGGCGCCGGGACCGCTGCGCGGCATGTGCCGCCGCAGCGCGCCCGCCGCCGCCGCGGCGGCCGCGCGCATGGCGGCCGGGGCCGGCGGATGCGGGCGGGAGGTCGCGATGGTGGCGGGGCACAGGGAGTGCGGTGTGAACGGAGAGGGAGCGACGGCGCCGTTGACCCCCCCCGCCTTACTCTCGTCGCAAGCGCTCGCCCTCGCCCGTCACACGACCCCCCCCCCCCCCCGCGCGCGCGCCGGGCGCCACCGCAAGAATTGGCTGGGCGCCCAGGCCACGCGGCGCGCCGGCCGGCCGGCCGCCAGCTGCCAACCCCTCTCCTCTCCAGTCCCTGTCCCATCAAGACACCTCGGCCGTGCCCGACGTGAAGCCCGGCATCTCGTACCGGTACCGCCCGTCGGCCGCCACGCCAAACCCGCGCGGGTCGGCAAATACGTTTTCCAGGAGCTGCGACATGTCGGGTTTCGGCGACGCGTCGGCAAACTCGACAGACTCTTCGACGATCGCTTCGATCTCGGCATCGATCGCCTTGAAATCCGCGTCCGCCATCAGCCGGTTGGCCACCGCGTACTTCTTGAATGCCGGGATGGGGTCCCGCTTCGCGTAATGCTCCTTCTCCTCCTTCGACCGCAGCTCGTCCGGGTCGGCGAGCGAGTGCCCGCGGAAGCGGTAGGTCTCCGCCTCGATCAAGGTGGGGCCATCGCCGCGCCGGGCGCGGGCCACGGCTTCCGCCGCCACCTCGCGCACCTTGACGACGTCCATGCCGTCGACGTGGACGCCGGGCATGCCGAAGGCGGGCCCCTTTTTGTAGATAAACGGTTCTTCGTCGCCCGCAGAGGGGCCCGTCGCGCGCACGTGCTGCATGCCGATGGCCCACTTGTTGTTCTCGACCTGAAAGGGGAGGGAGGAGGGAAGGTCGGTTGTGCGTCTCTTTCCGTCTCCATCGCTCCACCCCCTCCCTCCTCTCCCACCCCCCTACCACAAAGATGCACGGCAGCTTGTACAGGGACGCCATGTTGAGGCACTCGTAAAACTGGCCCACGTTGCACGTGCCGTCGCCGAAAAAGTTGACCGACACCGCGTCGGCGGTCTCGTCGCCCAGGACTTCGCGCCGGTACTTGATCGCAAACGCGGCGCCGAGGCCGATGGGGATGCCCTCGCCAATGAACGCGAAACCGCCGAGCAGGCCGTGCTCTTTGGAGAACATGTGCATCGACCCGCCCTGCCCGCGGCAGATGCCCGTCTTCTTGCCGAAGAGCTCCGCCATGATCTCGCGCGCGGGCACGTTCTTGGACAGGGCGTGCACGTGGTCGCGGTAGGTGGAGCAGATGAAGTCGTCCTTGCGCAGGAGGCTAGAGGGGGGGAGAGGAAGGGAGGGGGTCGACGGGCGCGACGTGGAGCGATCTCTAGCTCTCTCTTCCCTCTCCCCCCTCTTTCTCCCTCACCGGATCACGCCCGTGGACACCGCCTCCTGGCCCGAGTAGAGGTGGACGAAGCCAAACATCTTGCCGCGGTAGTACATCTGCGCGCACATTTCCTGTCGAGTGAAAAAGGGTGCAGGGTGGGAGTGTGGGCCTTTTTCAAGCGGCGTTGCGATAGCTGGGCACAGGGCGCCGCGCCTCGGGTGGGCGGGGCTGGGCCGGGGCCAGCGCCGGACCGCGACGCGCGGCCGGTGGCGGGGTGAGGCCGCGGGCGCGCCCGATCGCGCCCGCACGCCCCGCCCCCGGCCTTGGGCCGTCCTCCGCCCCCCGCCACGCGCGCGGGCGACGGCGACCGCGCGAGCGGGGGGAGAAAGGTGCAGGAATGCGCGCTCCTCGCCACGCCGCGCCGCCGCGCGCTCGTGCGGCCGCGGTCGCGCGTCGCGCGGCGCGCCCGCCCACCCCCCTCCCGCCCCCGATCGCCCCCCATCCCCTCTTACCTCAAACTCGCGCCCCAGCATCATGTCCCGGTACAGGTCTTTGGCGACTTCCGGCGTGAGCGCGCCCCCCGCGGCGGCGACCGTCTTGGCAGGCGCGGCGGCCGTCGCGCGCGCGGGCGCCGGGGTGCGCCGGCCGGCAGCGGGGGCGCCGGCCGCGGCCTTGCGCGCGACAGCGACGGGGGCGGACCGCGCGGCACGCGCGCGGGCGGGCGCGCGCGCGGGCGTGGGCGGGGCGACGCGCGTGGAGCCCAAGGTCGACCGCATCGTCAGGGGGGCGGCGGGTGACGTGTGGATCGGGAGCGCGGGGCGTGGGGCGCCGCGGGGAGTGGGGTGTGGGGGAGCGTGGCGCGGCGCGGCGCGGGCGCGCCGACCCCCGCCCCACCCGCCGCCGTCCCCCCCACCCCCCCAAACTGGATCCCAGACTTGCACGAGCGCCATGCCACACGCCCACAGGCCACCGCATCACCCCGATTGCCCCCCCCCCCTGATCTGCCACGGTTTGAGGATCGCGAGCACGATGACCGCCACAATGACCAGCAGCGTGACCAGCGCGCAGCACATCAGCCGTCGCGTCCGCTTCTGCATGCGCTTGGCTTCCACGAGGTGCGACACGCCCGACTCCACGTGGTCCTTCGCGCGCGCCACCTGCGCCTCGATCGAGTCGAGCATCTCGCCCTGGGCCTCGACGAGGACGGCCATGTCCAAAAACACTTGGTGGAGGTCCAGGAGGGAGGCTTCGAGGTCGCGCACGGCCTCGTGGCGCTCGCGGACGTCGGCGAGCGCGTCGACCGCCGCGCCGCGCCCTTGCTCGAGGATGGCCTTTTGGAAGATGGTTTCGGACTCGCCCGACTCGATCATGGCGTCCACTTGGGCGGGCGAGGGGCGGGCGCCGGTCACCGTGAACACGCGGCGTTCGACCGCGTCGCGATACTCCGCCCCGAGCCGCGCCCGCAACCCCGCAAACTCGCCGACCGCGTCCCGCAGCCGCTTCTTGAGCGCGGCCGTAATGGCGGTGCGGGAGCGCTCGGTCGAGGTGCCGGGGCCCGCGCCGCGGCGCGCGGCAGACGCGGCGTTTGCTTTGTCGAGCCTTTCCAGCCGCGCTTTCACCGAGTGTGCGGCCCTCGACACCGCCTCCACGTCGGCCTGCATCTGCTCCCGGATGGCCGTCATCTCGCCGCCCCGCGTCACCGCCTTGCTGCGCTCGTGCAGCGCCGAGAGCGCGGCCTGCTTGTCCCGGATCGACGCCAGCGCGCCCTTGATGGACGCCACCTCGGCGAAAAAGTCGGCCATCGCCTTGTCGGAGGGAGGAGGGGCGCCGGGCGCGAGGCCGAGCTCGACGTCGCCGGACGAGCCGGCGCCGCGCGCGGGCGCGGCCGGCGGTGTCGCCCGCGGCGGCGGCGCGGGCGCGCCGCCGCCGCGCACGATGCTCAGCAGGTCGTTCATGTGGAGGAGGAGGCGGTAAGGCCGGCAGGTGCGCGATGTGGACGCGCGCGCAGGCGGTTGGGCGCCGCTGCCGCCTCGGGCGCCGGACAAACGGCGCCGGGGATCGAGCGCCGACACCGGGAGGCGGCGCAGCGGTGTGTGGGGAGCGGAAGAGACGGCGGTGGCGCGCGTGCTCCTCTCCATCAAAACGCGCGGGGCGACGCGCCGCGGTCCCCGCCTCCACCCCACTCTCCCACCACCATGGCCGACGCCGCCGCCGTGCGCGCGGCCGAGCTCGTCAAAAAGGCGGACAAGCGGCTCACATCCTTCTCCCTCTTTGGCGGCAACAAGTACGAGGACGCGGCGGAGAGCCTGGAAAAGGCGGCCAACCAGTATAAGCTGGCCAAGTGCTGTGAGTCAAGAGGAGGGGAAGGGCGAGGGAGGCGGTGGCGCGCGCCATCGCGGCGCGCCCGTGGCGCGGCGTGGCCGCCCTCGCGGCCCAGCCCGACACGGCGTGCGCGATGCTGGCACGGCGCTGGCGGGCGCGGGCGGGGGCGCCGGGGGGAGGGCGACCGTTTTTGGGGTCCGCGGGCGGCCGCGCGCGCCCCGCAGCCCCGCCCACCGCCCACTCTCCTCCTCCTCATCTAGGGCGCGACGCGGGCGCCTGCTTTGAGCGGGCGGCCGAGATGCAGGTCAAGCTCGGGGCGACGCACGAGGCGGCGGCGGCGTGCGTGGAAGCGGCCAAGTGCTACCAGAAGACGGACAAAGCAGGCGGGTGGAGAGGGAGGGGGGGCGGAGGGAGAGGGGGTCGAGAGCGAGACGCGGCGCGTTGACACGCCCCTCACCACCCCCGCCCCCCTCTCCCCCTCCAGACGTCCTCCGCGCCCTGCACGCCGCCGTGGGCCACTACACCGAGCTGGGCCGCCTGGGCATGGCGGCGCGGCAACTGCGGGACGTCGCCGAGACGATGGACAAGCAGGGCGACGCCGCGGGCGCCGCTGAGTTTTACGAGCAAGCGGGCGACCTCTTTGCCGGCGAGGAGCAGCATGCGGAAGCGACAAAGTGCCGACTCAAGGTGGCCGCGCTGGCGGCCGACGCGGGGCGGTACTCGGCGGCGGCGGCGCTTTTTGAAGACGCGGCGCGCGCCGCCGTCGACTCCCCGCTCCTCAAATATGGCGCCAAGGGGCACCTCCTCAACGCGGGCGTGTGCCTGCTGGCCGGCGGGGACCCGGTGGCGATCGGGGCCGGCCTCGACCGATTCGACGCGGTCGACCCTTCGCTCCCCGGCTCCCGCGAAGGCGCCCTCCTCCGCACCCTGGCCTCCGCCGCCGACTGTCGCGACGTGGACGCGTTCACGACCGCGCTGGCCGAGTTCGACGCCATGACGCGGCTCGACGCGTGGAAGACGGGGTTGCTGCTCCGCGCGAAGAAAGGGATTGAAGGGGGGGGCGCCGCGGCGGGCGGCGCGGGGGGTGGGGAGGAGGACCTGACGTGAGAGAGGCAGGGTGGACGGGCAGCTTTGCGGCGTGTGACGGGCGGCGGCGGAAGGGAGGGCGGCGGCTGCGCGGCGGGCGCGCGCTCGGCGGCGGTCACACCCTCTCCCTCTCGCCCCACCCGCCCCTCCCGCCCCGCCTCCCCCGCCATGGCCATCCTCACGACGCTCGTCCAGGTCGCGGCGGCGATCCTGCTGCCGCCGCTCGCCGTGTTCATGGTGCGCGGCGGGGAGTCGGGGGAATCGGCGAGCGCATGCCGCCGCGCGCGCGCCACCCTCCCGTCGCCTCGACACTTGCCGCCCGGCGCCGCACCAATGTGATGGCGTGTCGGGCGGGGGAGGCGGGTCGGGTTTCGCGACCGGGGAGGCGGGCCACCGCCGACCCTTCCTCCCTCTTTCTCCTTCCCTTCAACCCCTCCTGCCTCCTTCTCTGACCCCCCTTTTTCCTGTCCACAGTCTGTCGGCCTCGGTTCCGACTTTTGGTGAGGGCGCGGGCGCATGGGCGCGGCGTGTGGGGATTTCGCGCGTTCCCGCCGCCCGTCGACGCCTCCCGCCGCCTCCCACCACCGCTACGCCTCAACCACACAGGATCAATCTTATCTTGACCATCCTGGGCTGGATCCCGGGCGTCATTCACGCCCTTTTCATCACATTTTCGCGCAAAGGTCTCTGAAAAGAGGGAGCGGAGACCGTTGCCGCCCCCCAGAGCGCACGCCACGCACGCGGATCGCATGGCGAGGCGTGTGGCCATCGTGGGGTGCGGTTGGCGGGCCGGGCGCGGGCGGGAGGGGCCCTGTGTGAAGCGGGTCGGTTGCCACCGTATGCGCGCGTGCCGCGCGCGATCCCGCCACTCTCCCACCCCGCCCTTCGATGCCCCTCCTCCCCATCCTGCAATTGGCCGTCGCCGCCGCCCTGTGCGCGCTGTCGCCGCCGCTGGCAGTCTTCCTGGCGACTGGCGCGTCGCCCTCCCTGGTCACATCGTTCCTCCTTACCGCCCTCTTCTGGTTTCCCGGCGTCGCACATGCGGGCTGGATCGTGTGGGGGTCGCTGCTGCAGGGGGGCGGGTGATTGGGGGGAGGGCGAAGACTGCTGTTTTTATTGTTTTTCGTTTGTTTGCCGCCCGCAGCGCTGTGGACATCACACATCACCGCCACCATCCTCCGTGCCTCTCCCCCTCTCAAACGGTCAGCACGGCCGACTTGCCGGGCACGACCTCCGACAGCGAGTGGTTTTTCTTGCCGCCGTTGGTCAGCTCCGCCACGACGGCCGCCAGGTCGGCGCCGGTGGCGGTGCCGGACGAGCCCTCGTCGGCCTACAGGAGGAGGGGTGGGTGGGAGGAGGGTTGGCGGGCGCGCGATCGGGCGGGCGTGGCCGCCGCGCGTGCTCTCGCGCCGCCACGTCCGCCGTCGCGTCCGCCGCCGCGTGTGAGCAGTGGCACGCATCCGCGCAGCATTCTGAGAGCGGTCGCGCCCGCCCTCGCGCCTCCGCGAGCCGCCGACGCCGCCCCCCCCTCCCCCCCTCCCTCCGCCCACCTGGGTCGCCACCCACTCGGCGCCCGACTTCTTGATGTGGTAGGCCGGCATGGAGGTGTGTGTGGGGAGGGGTGGGTGGATGCAAGGTGTGAGTGTGTGCCGCGTCACTCTCTTCTGGCCGCTCCACCGCCCTCGACCACCCTCTCTCCGCCATGGCGATCTCCAACACCATTGTCAACATCCTGCTCGTCATCTTCCTGCCGCCGCTGGCTGTTTATTTGGTGCGCGGCGGCATGCGCATGCCGGCGCGCGCCGCGGCGCGCGGCGCGCGCCTCGCCGACCCCCGCGAACGCGCATTTCGAGCGCCCTACGCGCAACACGCGCGTATGTGGGGTCGTCGGGGGTATTAGGGGCGCGAGCGGCGCCGCCAGCCGCTGCTCTCGGAAAGGCTGAGCTGGCCGTTTTGACCTTGCGCTGTCCCCTGCCGCCGCGCCGCCCGCACGCCCGCCCGCACTCTATTGCCCACCCCCCTGCACCCTCCCACCCCCCTCCCGCAGAAAGACGGTGCCGTCACGACGAATTTCTGGCTCTCCCTGCTGCTCACGTTCTTTGCCTGGTTCCCCGGCCAGATCTACGCCGCGTGGCACGTGTTCTTGCGCAAGTGATGCGGGAGGAGGCTGTCGGCGACAGTCGAGCCGCCGCCGGCGCTGGAGGAGCGGACGGCGGCCCGCGCCCTCTGCCAACAATAACGCCGCGCCCACCCCGTCCCGCCCCGCGCCGCGCGCCCTTCTACGGGCGCGCGGCTATACTAACGCAGAGCGTGGCGAGAGTTACTTAATGAAAAAAAAACGACGCAGCAGCACCCCCTGCAAAAAGCCAACAGTCTGCGGTCCCTTCTCTCGCCCCTCCCCCTCCTCTCCTCACAGCTCCAGCTGCACCGTCACCCGGACATCGGTCAGCGGCAGCGAGGGAAACGTGTCCTCCGCGGGCGGGTCGCCGCCGGGAGTGCCTCCGTCGGCGCCCGTGTCGCACGGCCACGCCGACTCCGCGGCGACCTCCACCGTCGCCCCCCGGAAGCCGGCCGACCGCAGCGCGGCTTCGGCAGCCGCCGCGCCGCGCGCCAGCTCCAGGACGGCGGCGCGCAGGGCGCGGTGGCGGCCGGGGAGGCCCGCGGTCAACGCGCGGACGACCGGGACGATCGACGGCGCCACGCCGCCGTCGGGCAGGGCGTACCCCGCGGCCGTCCGCGCGCCGCGGTCCCGGTCGTTGGCGCTGGCGCCGGGGGCCGCGCGGGCGGTGGGCGAGTCCGGCGCGACGGTCAGCGCGTGCGCGACCCGAAACTCGGTCTCCCCCGCGCCGCCCGCCAGCCCCGCCTCCTGGGCGAGGTGCGTGTAGAGCAACACGGACGGTGGGCCCGCGGCGGTGCGCGGCGGGGGCGAGGGCGGCGACGCGGGCCGCGCGCGCGCGCGCGGCGGCGGCGGCGGCGGCGGCCCGCCGCTCCCGCCGCGCGCCGTCCACACGAGCACGCCGCCATCGTGGCTGGCCACATCACGCGCCCAGGCGAGCACGGTGGCGCGGGCCGGGGGGGGGGTGGGGCCCGCGGCGCCGGCGGAGCCATAGGCGCACTTCAGAAGAGCGGTGAGCGCCGCCCGCAGGCCCGGCGGCAGGCACCGGGGCAGCCCCGCGCGCAGGGCCACCGCAAAATGAGGGGTCCACTGCGTCGTCGTCGGGTGGGCGAGCTCGCGCAGGCCGTCGAGCTAAGAGGAGAGGAGACAGGGGGGTGGGCGCCGACCTTTCAACCCCTCGAACAGCCCTTCACTCCACCCCTCTCCCCTCCACCCACCGCGTAAAACTCGGCCTCGACCAGCACCTCGCGCAGCGCGCCGGCCTCGGCCGGCAGCGGCGCCGCGTCGCCGTCGCGCAGCCAGTTTAGCACGCGGCGAAAGTGGGTCGGGTCCCGGTCGATGAACAGGGCGCCGCCCTCGTCCGTGGTGGACGGGAGGTCGCCGGCGACGAGGCGGGCGAGCATGGAGGCGGGGGCCTGAAAGAGGGGGGGCGGGGTCGCTCGGCGGGGCGTGGGGTGGCTGCCGGGGGCGCGCCAGCCCGCCCGGCAATGCCAGCGGCGCCGCCACGCGCGCGGCACATCTCTCGCAAAGGCGTCGAGGACGGCGCGCACCGCACCGCGCTCCCGCGAGGCTGCTGTCGCCCGCAACCGCCCCCATGCGCCCGGCCCCGCCCGCCTCCCTCGCACCCGCTCTGTCAGCGTGGCCGCGGTCGTCGTGAAGAGCACGCCCCCCACGTTGAGCTTGACCAGGCGGGCGGGGGGTTGAGGGGGCGCGGGGGAAGCCATGGCGCCGTGCGCCAGCAGGCCGTGCGGGACCGCGGACGCAACCAGGAGCGGCGGCGGCGGCGGCGGCCGGGGCCGCGCCCGGTCGGGCGAGGGTGTCGGGAGGAAGGGAGTGTGTTGCACCGCGCGTCTGCGCGCCCGCCCCGCAACCCCTCCCTCTCTCACACGCTCTCGAGCGCCTCCCGGAACCGGGGCATCAGCGCCCGCATGGCCAGTTGAAACCCTTGGCTGGGCAGCGCGGGCGGCTCGCCGGTGGGGGGGGCGGAGGCCGCGTCGCCGCCCCACGCGTGCCCGACGGCCGCCTCGCCCGCCGCGCACGCTTCCGCCGCGGCCAGGAGCCCGCCCCGGGTGGCGCGGTAGTGCGACCGGACGAGGCCGCCAAAGCCGGCCGGCGGGCGGGCGAGCAGGGCCCTGGCCGTGCGCGCGCAGAGCAAAAACGCCGACTCGGAGTAGAGCCTCGAATTCTTGGCCCCCTCGTCCGTCCCCGCCTGCTTTTCGTACCCCGCCTCGTTGTAGTAGGGTTCCGGCACGAGGACGAGGCCTTGAACGGACACCACGACCTGGAGCAGGGTCGACCGCGCGGGGTCCCACCGCTCGTCCGCGCGCCCCGCCCACGTGCCGAGCAGGGAGAGGCACACCTTGCCGCACTCGTACAGGTTGGGGTTGACCCGCAAGCCGAACGCGTGGTAGGCGACGGCGGGCGGGGTGAGGGGGTGGTCGGGGGCGAGGTGCACGTCGAAAATGAAGATGTGCCCCGCGTACGGCGTCCCCGCCGGCCCCGCGACCGCGGCGCGCAGCGCGTCCAGCCGCCCCTCCCACCCGCGCACCCAGGCCGTGCCGGCGGGGAGGCCGGCGCGGAGCGCGTCCCACTCGCGGGCGGCGGCCTTGGTGAAGCGGCGGGGGAGCGGCGCGGTCGACGCGCGCAGCGCGGCCGCAAACGCAAAGTCGTCGGGGGGGTCGCCTTCCAGCATGTCAAAGGCGGGCCAGTCGGCGGGGGTGGGCGGGTCGGGGGAGGAGGCGGTGGCGGTGGCGGTGGCGTCGGCGTCGGCGTCGGCGTCGCCGCCCTCGCCGTCGCTCGCGAGCGACTCCGCGCTGCCGCCGCCGTCGGACGAGGCGTCGCCCTCGGTCCAGGCCATGGGCGCGGCGGGCTGCGGCGGCGGCCCGCCGTCGCCCTCCCCCACTCCGTCGTCGTCGTCGTCGCGCGACAGGGTGAACAGTTCGTCCGGCCACTCCTCGGTGGACCCACCGCCGCACCAGGCAACGGTCACGCGGCCGGACGCCAGGCCTACGACCTCGCCGACGCGCGCGCGCCAGTCGGCGCGCGCGCGCGCGTCGCCGCCGCCGCCGAGGCGGACGACCACGTCCCCGTGCGCAAACCGCCAGTCGGGGTGGGCCCGGATGCCGTACACAGAGACAGGTTCCGCAGACGCGGGGTCCGGGAGCGTCAGGCGGCGGGTGGCGGGGTCCCTCTGAAACCACGCGACGCGCGCGACGCGCGCGGTGCCGTCGGCGGAGGTGACCACCCCCGCCCGCCCCTCGCCGCGCTCGCCGTCGACGGGGGCTTCGACCACGAGGTCGTCCGGCCAAAATTCGTGGTCGTCGAGGTGGGTGATCGGGAGGAGCGACCGCGCGGGGAGGCCGGTTTGTGTCTCCCCGTCTTGCCACACGACGTCGGCGACGGTCGCCGTCGCCGTGACGAGCGCGGTGACGGGAATGGCGCCCGGTTCGGGCGCGGCCGGGTTGGGGCGGCGGCCGCCGGCGCGGCGGCCGGCGCGGCGCGGGGTCGCGGCCGCGGCGGCCGCGCGCGCGCGGCGCGGCGTCGCCGGGGCCGCGGCCGCCGGCGCCGGCGCGCCGGCCGCGGGCCACATGGCGGCCAGCCCGTTGGCTACGGTGGCCGCCCAGCCAGCGGGGCGCGCAGGAGGAGCCGGGGCAGAGGTGTCGGCGTCGGCGCCACCATCCTCCTCCTCCCCGCCCTCCTCCCCTCCAGTCCACAGCCCGCGCGTGCCCAGGTGCCAGTAGGCGGGATCAAAAAAGTGGGCGCCCACGGGCACGACGCCGTCGGGCTTCAAGACTTCCGGCGGCGGCGCGCCGGACCCCGGCGCGCCGCCGACGGGCGCGCGCCAATCGATCTCGACCTCGTCCACCCACACGCGCACCACCGTCGCGCGCAGCGACCGCAACGCGCCCCCGCCGTGCACGCGCACGCGAAAGGCGTGCAGGGCGGAGACGGAGCGCGCGACGACGCGCTGGCCGGGGTAGAACGGGCACCGGTGGTCGTCCGCGACGCAGACGTCCGCCATGGACGCGGGCGCCAGCGCGTCGCTCTCTTCCAGCGTGGGCCCGTCGGGCAGGGGGCGGACGTCGGCGACGGCGCCGTCGGCGAAGCGGAGCGTGAGCGCCGCGACGGCGAGCCCGACGCGGCCCAACCACCCATCCTTCAACACGGGTTGATCCGCGCAGAGCGGCAGCACGGGCGTCAGCGCTGTGGACGGCACGCCGGTCACAGTCTGCCCGGTCGGCAGGCGCACGGTGAGCGCGCGCCGCACCGCGACGACGACGCCCGTCCGGCCAAGCGGGGCGGCCGCCGCCGCCACCACGTCGCCCGACACCAGGCCCCGGTCCACCACGCGCAGGTCGGCGGAGTCTTCGAGCACGGGGCGCGGGGTTTCCGCGGGGGGGCGGCGGCGGGGGGCGGGCGCGGCCGCCGCGCGCGCGCGCGCGGGCGCGGTCGACTGGAGCCACGTCACCCGCGCCCCGCCCTCGGGCAGCGACCCGGCGTCCGAGTCGGTGGAGTAGTCGTCGTCCGAGGGGTCGCCCTCGGACTCGGTCTCGCCCGCGACGCGCCAGACGAGGCCTGGCGAGGCGGGAGGGAGGTGGCGGTCGTTCGGCGGCGCGCCGCGGGCCGCGTGTCGCGCGCCCGCCCCCGCCCGTCCCACGCTGCTCACCCAGGCTGCCGTCGCGGTCGTGGACGCGCTCCACGACGTCGTAGGAGCGCAGCTGCGCGGGCGCACGCCGCGGCGGCATCGGGGGGGACGCGGGCGCGGGCGGGGGCACGGGCGGGGGCGCGCGGGGGGCCGCCGCCGGGGGCGCGCGCGCGCGGGAGGGCGCGCGGCGGCGGGGCGAGGGGGAGAGTGTGGCTGCGCCGAGGCGTCGCTGCCGGAAACGAGGGCGCGCCCCACGCCCGCCGCAGCCCGCCCGCCCCCCGCCCACCCGTCGTGCGTTGCCGAGTCGACACGGGCGCGTCCCCAAACAGAAAACAGGCCCCGAAGCCGCGCGGGAGCGTCCCTCCCGCCGCGCGCTGTCGTGTTTCGCGCCGCCCGCCCCCCGATCACTCGCCACCCCCCGCCCGCCCGCGCGCGCATTCCGTCGCACACCGCTTGAGGCAGGCATCGTTCCAGGCGGGCACCTGGTGCAGCGAAGCGCACACCGCGCGCTGGCACGCCTCCCCGCACGCGTCGTCGCGGGACGCGCCGCACACGGTGACGCAGGTGTTGGGGGTGGGGTCCTGAAGGGCAGAGGAGGAGGAGTGAGGGCGGCGCGGCGGCAAACCGCCGCCGCCTCCCCCCATCAACCCGCCCCCCTCGTACCTTGCTCAGGCTGCCCATGCGGCGCAGCAAGCGCTTGGACGTGCACACGCGCTCGCACACAAAGGTGGGGTTGGCGTCGTCCGCGCCGGGCCTGGGGAGAGGGGGCGTCGGCCGATGCGCGCCGCGCCGTGGGCGCCGCCGCGGGCGCCGCCACCCCCATCCTCTGTACCTGTCGCCCGCGAAATCGTCCCCCATCTCCATCACCAGCGGCGCCGCCCGCGCGCGGTCGCCGCCGCCGCCGACGACCGCGCGCACGAGCGCGGCGGGGGCGCCGGCGACTGAGGAGAGCAAGCCCATATCGAAGAGGGAGGAAGGTGCGGCGATGCGGCGACGGGCGGGGCCGCGCGGGGCGTGGGGGTGTGGTTCTGTCTGCACGCGCCGCCGCTCGCCCGCCCCTCGCCCCTCCCGTCACCCCTTCCCAGCGATCGCCGCGAGCGCGTCCCGCCCCAGCGCCCGCTCCTCGGGCCCCGGCGCGGCCGGCCTCTGGCCGTAGTGGCGCTTGGCGGCGGGAGGCGGGGCGGCGTCGCCCTCGCCCCCCCCCTCGGTCTCCGCCGCGCGCCGTTTCGCCGCGCGCTCGCCCGCCTTGGCCGCGTCGACGCGCCCCAAGTAGAAATCGCGCTCCCGGGACGCGGCTGCGGCTTCCGTGGCGAGCACCGCTTCGCGGGCGGCGGCTTGGGCGGCGACCTCCGCGGTGAGGTCGTCCCACTTGAATTTGGGAAGATACTTGAGCGTCCACAGGTCGTGGCGGTGGGCGGACCGGGGTTTGCCGCCGATGGGGGCGCCGTTGAGGGTGGCGGCGACCTGCGCGAGGGAGTGGGCGGGGGCGTCGGTGGGGAGGCCGCGCCGTCTCTGCCCCTCCCGCCCTCTCCTCTCCACCCTCTTCCTACCTGCTTGGCGACCGCCTTGTCCTCAAACTCGACCCACCCCTCGACAAATCGCTTCCCCTTGCTCTTGCCGACCGCTTTGCGCGCGCGGCGCGTCCCCGCGTCCTCCGCCGCCAGGTACACCCGCCCCAGTTCCGCGTGGGCGGCCAGCAGGTGGCGCAGCTTTTGCGGGCGCTGGGAGGAGAGGGTGAGGGGTTGGCGGGTGGTGGGTCGCGCGCGACGGCCGACCGCCCTCCCGGCCGCTGTTCCTCGCCCGCCTTGCTCCTACCATATTGGGCGGGATGCGGCTCAAGTAGATGACTCCTGAGGGGGCGCGGGCGGGGGCGTTAGGCCGGTCTGCTGGCCGCCGCGCCTAGACGCCTCCTCGTCCCGACCTCCACCGCCCTCCTCTTCCCCCTACCTCGCTTGTCGTGCGCCGCCTGCATCTTTTTGAGCTGGCGTTTGGCCAGCTTGCCGTCCGCGCCGGTCGGCAGCGGCACCGCGGCGAGCGGCGGCGGCACCGTGGCGGCCGGAGGAGACGGCGCCTGGTCCGATGTCGACGGCTGGGACGCGGGCGACGCGCGCGCGTCGTCGGGCCGCGACATGGCGGCGCGGGGGCGGCGGAATGTGGGTGGAGCGCTGGCCAACGCCGCCGCCACTCTCTCCCACGCCAGCCAAGCACCGCCACCCCCCCTCCTCCCCCATGACCACCGTCATCTTTGGCGCGGGCGGTAAGACGGGCCGCGAATGCGTCAGTGCGGTCCTCGCGCGCGGCGACACGGCGCGCGCGGTCGTCCGCGACCCGGCCAAGCACGCGGCCGCGTTTCCGGCCAGCGCCAAGCTCGAGGTGGGGGTGGGAGGGATGGTGTGGTGCGGAGCAGGGGGCCGGGACGGCCGTTGGACAGACAAAAACGCATTACCCCCCTCGCTGTCCTCCTTCCCAGGTCGTCGCCGGCGACGTCACCGACGCCGCCTCTGTCGCGTCCGCCCTTGAAGGCGCTCGCTACGCCATCTTTGCGGCCTCTGCCCCGCGCGGCGGGTCGGTCGACGCGGTCGACGACGCGGGCGTCGGGGTCGTCGCGCGCGAAGCGGCGAAGGCCAAACTCGCCTCCGTCGTCCTCATCTCGTCCGCGCTCGTCTCCCCCTGGAACCGGTGGCACCCCATTCGCCTTCTCCTGAACAACATGAGGCCGTTTTCGGGGCAGCACATCATGGACGCGAAATGGGAGGGGGAAGCAAAGTTGAGGGCGGCGGGCGTCCCCTATGCGATCATCCGCCCCGGCGGCCTGACGGACGGCCCCGCCGGCGCGGCGGCCCTCATTGTCGCCCAGGGCGACACATCGGCCGGGCGCGTGTGCCGCGCGGACGTCGCGGCGGTCGCCGTCGCGGCGACGCGCGCGCCGGCCGCGGCGCGGGTGACGCTCGAGCTGGCCTCCGACGCCAAAGCGCCCGCGGCGGCGGGCCCAGCGCCGGGCGCCGCGTTCGACGGCCTGGCCAAGGACGCGTGAGGCAGAGGGAGGGAGATAGGGGAAGCCGTCCGCCTTGCAACGCCGACCAGCGCCGCCCCCAAAACACCCTCCTTCACCCTCCAATGATGGCTCCCTCACTTGCCGCGCCACGGCTCCACTTCCGCACACTCGAGCACGTTGGCGTCCGGGTCCCGGAAGAAGATGGCGGGGCGCCCGGAGGCGGAAGAGGTGTACGGCACCTCCGCGGCGTCGAGCCGCGCGGCGAGCGCCGCGACGGACGCGACGCCGACGCAAAAGTGCCGGTCCCGCCCGCCGTGCGCGGGTCTCCCATCGGTGGGATCCGGCGACGGCAGCTCCATGAGGTGCACCATGTCGTCGCCGACCCAAAGCCACGCGCCGCGGTACGGGAGGCGGTCGTTCGGGCGGGCCGCGTTTGCCTCGAGCCCCAGCACGCCCTCGTAAAATGCCAGCGACGCCTCCAGGTTGGAGACGAGGAGGCCGACGTGGTGCAGGCCTTCAAAGATGGGCTTGTGGCGGGCTAAGGAAGGGGGGAGGGGGTCGGGTCGGGCGCCATTTCGCAGCCGCGTTGGAGTTTTGGCCGGGGCGGCGCGGCGCGCCCTCACCTGGGCGCCGCGCCCGGCGTGGCACTAGAGCGTGATCGCACACCCCGCACAGGAGGCTGCCGCCCAAGGAAACGCCCCCACCCGTCCCCCACCCGTCTCAATCTCTTCTCACCGTCTGCGCCCGCGGCCGCGGTCGGCCGGTGCGCCGGCGCATCCGTGGTGGCAGAGCGCAGCTGGCTCCAGGCATTTCCCTTGCGGGGCGGGCCGACAAGGGATGCTGTTGGGGGCCGCATGTGGCGCCGGCAGGCGCGCGAGGTGGCCGGGGCGGCGGGCGCTGCTCCCCGCAGGCCGGACTGCATGCAGCTATCGAATGCGAGGCGGGCAGAGGGCGGCGGCGGCGGGGCGCGCGCCGGGCGCCGGTCTGTGCCAGCTCTGTCGCCGGCGAGCGCTCTGTCGCGAGCGGCGCCACACCCGCGCCCGCCCCGCCTCGCGGGAGGCATCGCCGCCCCTCCGTCGCATCGCACCAGCCGCCAACCGCCGCGCCGCCCGAACCACCGCCCCCCCCCTCGCGCGATGGCCGCGCTCGGCTGCGTCGACGGCTTTGCCAGGCGCGCGCGATGCCGGGGAGGCGGCACGGCATTGCGGCGGACGCGATGGGCTGGGGCGGAGGGCGTGCGACGGCGCCCGCACGCGACCGACCCCGCCCTCGACCTCTCTCTCCCCGCAGCAAGCTCGCCTTTTTCCCGCCCACGCCACCCACGTACACCATCGTCGGAGCGCCTGGCCGCCTGTCGCTCAAGCCCGCGCACGCGTCGGTCCCTTCCGCCCCCGACGCGACGCTCGCGCTCCTCCCGACGCCGCACGGGTCCACCATCGTCGCGGCCTACATCCCGCCACCGTTTGCGGCGCCCGGAGGAGGGGGGGCGGGGCAACGGGTCACGCGCACGATCATGCTGTCGCACGGCAACGCTTTGGATGTAGGCCAACAGCTCCCCTTTTGCCGCGCCCTCGCCGCCGCCCTCAACGTGGGCGTCGCGAGCTACGATTACAGTGGATATGGCGCGTCCACGGGCAAGCCCGGCGCGGCCAACGCGGTGCGCGACGCGGCCGCCGCGCTCGGCTGGTTGACGGGACCCCTCGGCCTGCCCCTTTCCTCGATCGTTCTGTACGGCCAATCCATCGGCTCCGGCCCCACCGCCGCCCTGGCCGCATCGCCCGCGGGCCGGGGCGTCGGCGGCGTCGTCCTCCACTCCCCGCTCGCGTCGGGCCTGCGCGTCCTCCGCCCGGCCTGGGCCTGGTGGCCGCCCTGGCTCGACATCTTCCCCGTGGCGGCCCACGCCAAGAAGATACGGGCCCCCCTGCTCGTCCTGCACGGCGCGGCGGACGCGGTCGTGCCCGTCGCGTGCGGGCGGGACGTGCACGCCGCGGCGGCCGCCCCGGCCGCCCCGCTCTTCCTGGACGGCGTCGGCCACGACGGCATCGAGGCCGCGCCCGAGTATCTGCCGAGGCTGAAAGCGTTCCTGGGGGAGCTGGACGCGGCGGCGCGCGGCGCGCGCGCGGACGCCGCGGCGAAAGAGAGGGAGGGGTGGCGCGGGCGGGGCGCGTGAGCGACCCTTTAATTGTGCGCGAGCGCGACCGCGCACCGGCGTCCCTGCCGGGACGGCGGTGCGGGGCGCGGTGTGCAGAGAGAGCCCCGGCCCCGACGCACACTCTCGCGCCGCCGCGTGCGCGCGCCGGCCTTCCACCACCGCCGCCGCCGCGATGGCGGCACGCCAGCTGCACGCGGGCGCGCCCGCGCCCAGCGCCGCCGACCGTGAGCGCGGCGCGGCGGCGCGCGCGCGCGGCATCGTGCGCACTTCCGCGCGAATTGCCCACTCCCTCCTCCCCTCCCCAGTCCCCGACGACGACCACGACCTTCTGCTCGCCCTGGCGGACGAGGCCGGCGGCACGCCGCCGCGTGCGGGGCGGCCGGCGGAGGTCGCTGCGACGCCGCCGCGCCTGCGCCCCGGCGCGGCGGCGGCGGCCGCGCTCGCGGCCGCGGCGGCGGCCGATGCCCGGGTGGTGACGCCGGCGGCGGGCGGCGGGCCGAGGCCGCACCCCCCCTACCGGTGCGCCCTCTCCTCGTTGCGCGTCGTGTCCCCGCCCCTCCCCCGCCAAGCCCTGGCCGCCGCCGTGGAAGCCGCCGGCGCCGCCTTTGGCAAGCTGCCGTTGGCTCTGGCCCGCCTGCGGCTGGCCAAGGAGGGCGACGCGCCCGCGGCGACGGTGGCGGTCGTCGCGGCGGGGCGCGGCGCCCGCGGCGACGGGGGGGGGCGCGCCTTTGCCACGCTGCACCTGTCCGACCTGGACGGCGGCGATTGCACATTGCTGGCCTTTGACGGCGCGTGCGCGGCAGCGGCAGCCCTGCCGGTCGGCTCCGTTGTCGCCGTCGTCGGCCCGCGCCTGCTCCCGCCCGCCAAGGCCGCGCCCGGCGCCCGCGCGCCCCGCCCCGCGCTGGCGGTCGATGATGCGACATCCATCATCCGCCTGGGCGCTTCCCCCGATTTTGCGATTTGCGCCGCGACCGCGTCGACTGGCGCGCGCTGCCGCGCCGCGGTCGACTGCTCGGTCGGCCCCGTCTGCGCCGCCCACGCCCGCCGCGAGGCCGGCCGCCTGGCCGCCGCCACCGCGCGCCAGGGCGCGCTGGCCGACTGCGCGCTCGCGTCGTTTGTGCGGCGCGGCGCCAAGCGGTCGCGCGCGCCGGGGCCGCCGCCGCGCGCCGACCCTGTCGTCGCGCTCGCCGCGCCCGCCGCCATCGCGGCCGCGGCCGCGACCCGGGGCGGCAAAGACACGCACGGCGTGCGGCTGGCGGAGGCGACCGCGGTCGCGCGCGCGGCGGCGGCGGCGCACGCGACGCCGCGCGGCCGCGCGGCGGCCAAGGCCGACCTCGCCTGGGTCAAGGCGCCCGCGACCGGGGCCTTGGGGGCGCGCGTGCGGCGCGAGGCGCGCGAGGGGGTGGACATGGTGGAGCTGGACGAGGGGAGCGATGAAGGAGAGGGGGTGGTCGGCGCGCCCGCGCCGTCCGCCCCCGAGCCGCCTCCCGCCCCCCGCCCCGTCCTCCGCCCGTCCGACCCCAACCGCGTGGAGCGGTCGTCCACCGCCGCGCGCGCGGCGCTGGCCGCGCTGCGCGGCGGCAAGGTGGCCGCGCCGGCGCCGGCCGCCGTCGCGCTGTCGGCGTTTGCCTCCGCCTTTGCCGGCGTCGTGGCCGCCAACGCCCCGCCTTCCACCTCTCGCTACGGCCCCGGCGCCGCCGATGCCGCCGTGGGCGGCCTGGACGACGCGATCGAAGCGCTCGCCGAAAAAGACGCGCGGCAGCAGCGCGCCGCGACGCTCACCCGCCTCGTCGTGCGCGCCGTCACCTGCGCCGCCTGCGGCTACACCGCGGAAGCCGCGGGTCGTCTCTGCGTCCAGCAGGGGCACGCGCTGACGTGGGGGAAAGCTGTCAAGCGGTGGTGGGCGTGCTCTGGGTGCGGCGCGCGCGCGGCGACCGTCGGTGCGCGCCACCCCGTCAACCCCTGCGCGAAATGCCGCCGGCCCGCGTCGGCCTTTGTGCGGGCGGCGGCGGCGCGGGAGCGGCGGGTGGAGGGGGTCGAGTGCCTGGCCGAGCGCGGCGCGCTCCTTGCGCGCGGCGAAGAAATGCCGCTCTCCATCCGCGACGCGTGAGGCATGCATGATTTTCGTGTGGGTCGGGGTGGAAACATTGCAGCGCGCGCGACAAAGTGCGGGCGTGCCTCTCTCTCGGCGCTCTCTCTTGCGGGGGTGGTGGGGTGGCGGTGTGTGGTCGGGGCCCGGGGAAAGGGGCGCCCGCACCCGTCCGCGCCCCCCAGAGCCGCCCGAAACGTCTCCTGGCGCCCCCCGCCCCCATCCTTGTTCGCCGCGCGTACCGCCGCGAGACCTAGATAAGCGCCGCCCCAGCGGTGGACCCGCGGGGCGGGCGACCAATACGTACAACCCCGGGTGAACGGGACGTGGCTCGGGCGGCGGCGGCGGCGGGGTGGGGGCGTGAGGGGCGGCGGCGGCCGTTGGGGACGGGGCTCGGGCGGCGAGGGGATGGTTTGGGGCGGTCGGGGGGAAGGGGGAGGGCGCATAAAAGGATGACCAAGGGATGGTGGCGCGTGCGCCGTCGCGGGGCGGCGGAGGAAGGAGGCAAACGCGCGGTGCGGCGCCGCGGCGCCAAACGGCCGCGCGCGCGCGCCCCCGCGCTCTCCCTCACTGCCCCGGCGCGCGGGGCGTCGTGCCGAGCAGCCCGCGCGGCGTCAGCGGGTCGTCTAGGCCGCCGCCAAAGAGGCCGAGGTCTTCCCCCCCGATCTGCACGCTCGCCCGAAACGGCGAGTCGGGCTCGGCGCCGCCGCCCGCGCCGGCGCGCGGGGTGTGGCCGGACGCTCCCAGGCCGGTGAGGAGGACGGAGGCAAACGCGGCGGAGCGGGGGGTGATGCCCGCCGGGGGGGTGAGGCCAGAGGCGAGCAGCGCCGCCGCGGGCGCGGCGTGCGGGTGCGCGCCCACGTCAAGGGGCGCCGGCGCGCCCAGGCGGTGCATCGAGGCCGCGTGGTGGTGAGCGAACGACCCGGGCGGCGGCCCGCCGACGCGCACTGTGAGCGGCGGCGGCGCGCCGGGCGCGCCCGCGCCGTCGACGTACTGCAGCGCGGACAGAGACGCCGAGTGGCGCATGCCGGGGGAAGGCGGGCGGTGCGGGGCCGAGGCCGGGCCCGCAAACGGCGGCGGCCGCGGCGGCGGCGCCGCCGAAAAGACAAAGCCGCCGCCCGCGGCCGCGGCCGCCGCCAGGTCCGGCTCGGACATGGTGCGCGCAATGGCGCGCGCCAGTGGGGAGGGCGGGGCGGCGGCGGGGTGGTCGATGAGGACGGGGAGCGCGCGCGACGAGAGGCGGCGCACCGCCGCCGCGCCGCCGCCGCCGCGCGGCGCGCCACCGCCCGCGCCCGGCGCGAGCGGCGGCAGCGACCGCGCGCCCAGGGGCGACGGCGTGCCGTCGGGCGGCGTGCCGGCGGCGCGCCGCCGCTTCGGCGGCGGCGGCGTCGGCGCGTCCGAGAGCACCCCGCCGCCCGCGTGAGGCCCGCCCGGCGGCCCCTCGCCCTTGAAGTTGACGTACGACCGCGCCTCGGTCGGCTTCAGCCGCCACACCGCCGCGTCGTACGCGCGCGCGGCTTCCGCCTCGGTGTCGAAGAGCTCGCGGTATGCCCACCGCCGCTCGACCATCACCTTGGCCTCCCACCGCCCCTTTTTGCGCGACACGCCCCGGAACTGGGACGATTTGTCCATGGGCTTGACGCCGAGCGCGCGCTGCAGGGCTTCGCGGCCGAGGCCGGAAAAGGTGGCGGCCGCGGGGTCGGCGCCATACGCCTCGGGCGGGAAGTTTGTCTGCGCCTCGGCGCCGTGGAGCGCCAGGGCGACCCGGTCGTACACCCGCGCCGCGTCCTCTTCCGCGCCATAGTACCCCAGGTGGGTCACCTTGCCGTGCACGAGGATGCGGGCCTGCCACTGGTTGCGGCGGTTTGACGAGCCGACGCCCATGAACCTCGACGTGCGCGCGCGCGAGCAGAACCGGCGCCGCGGCGCCTTGGCGCGCTCGGTTTTGAGGGCCGCTTTCACCTCGTCCCGGGACTTGCCCACGAGGTCGGGCAGGGACGCGGCGTCGTACTCGGCGGCGGGGTAGTTGGTGGTGCAATGACTCGACCCCCTCCCCAACAACCCGATAGCCGCCCGGTCGTACGCGCGCGCGGCGGCTTCCTCGGTGTCGTAGTAGCCGACCGAGACGCCGGACTTGCCGAGGGCGGCGACCTAGAGGGGCGAGGGGGGGAGGTGGGTGAGGTTGGTGGCCGCCAACGACCCGCCGGCGCTCTCGCCCGCCCCGCCGCGGGCGCGCCGGGCGACACGGTTGCCACCCCCGCACGGGAGCGCGCGGCGGCGGCGGCGCCGCGCCCCGTGCCCCTTCCTCCCCCCCGCCTCTTCCCACCTTGATCTGGACGCGCCACTTGCGCTTCTTGCGGTCAAACGACACCCCCCGGAACCGCGACTTGAAGCCGTCCGACGGCGCGGCCGCGCCGCGCGACGCGGCGGCCGCCGTGCGCGCGCGGCCCGCGCCGCCGCCGTCGGCCGCGCGCGGGCGCAGGCCGCGCCCGCCCGAGGGCGACGCGTCGGTCGGCGTGTCGGGGTCGGGGCCGCCGGTCAGCGCGTCGGGGGTGGCGGGCGCGCCGGCGTCGAGGGGGAAGTCGTCCATTGGGGTGGTGGCTGCGGGGAGGTGAGGGGGCGGGGGGGGGGCGTGGGACGCGCGATGCGGGGGCTCCCACCCCCGCTCGACGCGGGCTCATTTTGCACGCCCGCGGCGGGCGGCGGCGCGGCGCCCGGTGGGCGCGGCGCGGCGCGGCGCGCGCAGCCCCGCGGCCAAGCGGACGCGCGGCGCGCCGGCGCCGTGCCCCCACGGATGCGGGCGCGCCCGTGCACGGCAACCCGATGCATGCCGCTTCGCGCGCTGGCGCAGGGCGAGGGGCGCCCGGCCGCGAGGCGCGGAGGAGCGCGCGTGCTGGCCGCGCCGCCGCGCGCGGCGCCCGGCCGCCGGGCGCCGCCTGGCCCTGGCCCGCCGTCAGCTTACCGGGCCCAGTGTCGGCAATTCGCGGGGGCGGGTGCGCGACCACGACCGCGCGGCCGCGGCGAGAGTGGGAAGGCGCGCGGACGCGGCCGCCCGCACACGCGCGCCGGGGAGCCGCCATGCGCTCGTTTGCGCCCCGCCCCCGCCTGGCGGTCGCGCGTCGATCCGGCGGGGTCGTCCCATCGTCCGCCCGCCCCCGCCGCGCCGCCGCCCGCGCCGCCGCCGCGTCACCCCCCTCCCCGCCCCGCATTTGGACGCTGCCCACCGCGCTCACCCTGGCCCGCGTGGCCGCCGTGCCGTGCCTGGCTGTCGGTGAGGAAGGGAGGGGGGCAATGCGCGGTGGTGTTGAAGGGAGGGACCTAAGAGGCGACACACGCAGACGGGGCTCCCTTCGCCGCGCCCCGGCCGCCGGAGACGCCGCTCTTGCACGCACATATAAACCTTTACCCTCTCGTCTTCACAGCCTGGTTTCATGCCCCGCCCAAGGCCGCCCCCCTCATCACTGCCTCTATTTTCGCCGCGGCGTCCCTCACCGACGCGGTCGACGGCTGGCTTGCCCGGGCCATGGACTCGTGCACCCCATTCGGCGCGTTCCTGGATCCGGTGGCGGACAAGCTGGCAGTCGTGATGGCCCTTGTCCTAATCTCCTCTCGCCCCCACCTGGCCGGCCCCGCCTCGTCCCTCCCCTGGCTCCTGCCCGCCGCCACCGCGGCCGTCGTGTGCCGGGAGGTGACCATGTCGGCCCTGCGCGAGTGGGCGGCGGGCACGGGGCCGGGAGCGCGGGCGGCCGCCGCCGTCAGCGCCGCGGGCAAGGCCAAGACAGCGCTGCAAATGGTGGCCGTCGTCGCGCTGCTACTCACGTCGGGGCGGCCGTGCTGCGCGCCACAGGCGGGAGTGGGAAAAGCGGTTCACAGCGCGGCGGCCGCCGTCGGCGCCCCCGCGCTCGTCGCGGGCGCGCTCCTCGGCCTCGCGTCCCTGGCCCAGTACTTTGTCGCGCTCTGGCCGTGGCTCTCGGGGCGGCGCAGGGGTTGAGCGAGGAGAGGAGGGAGAGGGGCGAGGGGTGGGCCCTGTTGCCGGCTCGCGAGTGCCGCTCCCCGCTCACACACCTCTCCCTGCCTCGCTCTCGACCAGCGCCGCGACCGCGCGCACGGCGCCGACCCTCTCACCCGCAGAGCAACCGCTCCCACGCCCCCGCGTCCTTCCCCGGCCCCTCCGTCCCTGGCGTCGACTCGAGCGACAGCGCCGCCCCCTCGGTGCACGCCAGGGTCAAGCACTGCACCACCGCCTCCGCGACCGCCACGCGCGACGTCTGGCCGTCGAGCGTGTCGCCGCGCGCGACGCGCACGCCGCGCTTGTCGTCCCCCGTGGCGCGCAGCAGCGTGTTGAGGTCGTAGCTCGTGTACGGGCCGTCGGTCAACCGGCCGGGGCGGAGGAGGGTGGACGGGATGCCAGAGGCGAGGAGGGCGGCTTCGCCCGCTTTCTTGGAGGTCAGCACCCCAAACAGGTTCAGAATGGAGTAGGGCGGCTTGTCCGCGCGGTCGACACCGGCCGAGGACACGAGGATGAACCGTTTCAAGGACGGGGAGGCGGCGGCGGCGGCGACCAGATTCTTCACCCCCTCGTCGTCTGTCGCTTTGGGCCCGTTGCCCCCGAACCAGCGCGCCGACGGGAACGCGGTCGTCCCGGTGCAGCAGGCGATCGCGGACACGCCGTCCAGGGCGGCGACGAGGGTGGGCGGGGTGCGGGTGTCGCCCGTGGCAGTCTCGAGGCCGGGCGCGCCGCTGAAGAGCGTCGCCGCCTTGGCGGGGTCGCGCGTGAGAGCGCGCACGCGGTACCCCCGATCCAGCAGCTTGGCCGTCACCAGTTGGCCGACGCCGCCACTGGCGCCGGCGACGAGCACGAGGTCGCCGGGCGCCGCGACGCCGGCGACCGCGGCGCGCGGGGGGGCGCGGCGGGCCCGGGGCGCGCCGCCGGCGGGGCCGACCGCCCCGCGGGCGCGGTGTTGGAGCGGGCGCATCGAGGCCGGGGCGTGAGGGGTGTGGGGCGCGGTGTGGGAGGGGGATGGGGCCGCGCCGCGGTCGCTGTCCGGCCTCGCCGCTTATTCGTCCTCGCCGCTTCTTCCACCACACTGGCCCATTGGCCCCCCCTTCTCTCACGCGCCTATCCCACCACCTTCGCCACCCGCCGCCGCGAGCGCGGCCGCCACCGCGGCCGCGCACGCGCCCTCGCCCTCCGCGGACGCGACTTGCAGCGTGGCGTGGTCGAACCCGAGCGCCGCCAGGGCGGCCGTCCCGTCGGTCAGCACCGCGCCCGAGTCGCGGGTGCCGTCGTGGGTGACGTGCGCGGAGACGAGGGGGAGGCCGGGCGTGAGCTGGGAGGCGGGGAGGGGTTAGTGGTTAGGGTTAGGGTTAGGCGAGCGAAGCGCGGCGCGCTCCGCCCCCCTCCCCCCCCCCCTCCGTCCCACCTGCCACACGTGCAGGTCGTGCACGCACGTCACCCCCGCCACGCCCGCCAGCGCGGCCTGCACCTGGGCCGGGCCGGCGCCGGTGCGCCCCGCGCGCTCCAACAGAATGTCGCTGATGTCGCGCATGAGGCGGACCGTGGTGAAGACGACGAGGACGGCAAACAGGAGGGTGAGCGCGGGGTCCAGAACGTCCAGTTTGCCGGGTTTGGCCCAAATGGCGGCGCCGGCCTGGGGAGGGGGGAGATGTGGAGGCGGGTCCGAGGGCCCGGAAAAGTCGCCCTCCCACCTCCGACCCCCTCTCTCCTCTCACCGCGACGACGCCCAGCGACTGCACGCAGTCGCCCAGGACGTGCACAAACGCGCCGCGCAGGTTGATGGAGCCCGGGTGGTGGTGGTGGTGGTGGTGGCGGCCGTCGGGGGAAGCGTCGGCGTGGGCGTCGGCGTCGGCAGGGTTCTCGGCCTCGCCG
>Ga0315274_10001346_pt1 | contig 37798 bp, 30 predicted proteins | sample YL17G02_20_MG_FD_203700 | JGI IMG/M metagenome (GOLD analysis project Ga0315274, IMG submission 203700) | Sediment microbial communities from Yellowstone Lake, YNP, Wyoming, USA - YL17G02_20 | ecosystem: Environmental > Aquatic > Freshwater > Lake > Sediment | place: USA: Wyoming | collected...
GAGGATTGACTTGAACTTTGATGAGGCGAAGGCGCTCGAGCGCCAGCACCTGCTGAACCTGTACACGCCGATCCGCATGCCGATGGTGATCGCGCGCGGTGAGGGCGCGCGGCTCTGGGATACGGAGGGGCGCGAATACCTCGACTTCGTCAGCGGCGGCCGCGCGGTCACAGGGCTGGGCCACTGCCATCCGAAGGTAGTGGAGGCCATTCGGAAGCAGGCGGGCGAGCTGATCCACGTCTCGAACGACTTCTACACGGAGCCGCAGCTCTTGCTGGCGAAGCGGTTGTCCGAGCTGTTCGGCGGGCGGTGCTTCTTCTGCAACAGCGGCGCCGAGGCGATCGAGGCGGCGATCAAGCTGGCGCGCAAGCGGGCCTACAAGGCCTCCGGCCCAGAGAAGCATGAGATCGTCACCGCGCTCAAGTCGTTTCACGGCCGGACGATGGGGGCGCTGGCCGCGACCGGGCAGCCGAAATACCATCACGGCTTCCAGCCGCTGCCCGGCGGCTTCATGCACGTGCCGTACAATGACATAGATGCGCTTCGCAATGCGGTGGGCGCGAGCACGTGCGCGATCATGCTCGAGCCGATCCTCGGCGAGAGCGGCGTCTACCCGGCAACACCAGAGTACCTCAAGGCCGCGCGCGAGCTCTGTGATTGCAGCGGCGCGGTCCTGATCTTCGATGAAGTGCAGACGGGTCTCGGCAGAACAGGTCGGATGTTTGCATACGAGCACTTCGGCGTCGAGCCGGATGTGCTGACGCTGGCGAAGGGCCTGGGCGCGGGCGTGCCGATCGGGGCCATGCTCGCGCGCGAACCGGCGGCGAGTGCGTTCGAACCCGGGGATCACGCCTCCACCTTTGGCGGAAGCGCGCTGATGGCTGCGACCGCGCTGGCGGTGTTGGAGGTCATCGAGAGCGAGGGGATTCTCGCCAATGCTGCGCGCGTTGGGGCACGGCTGGCCGAGGGGCTGCGTGCTATCCAGCAGAAGACGCCCCTGATCGAGACTATCCGCCCCTGGGGGATGATGATTGGCGTCGACCTGACGAGGCCGCTGGCGGCAACGGTGAAGGAACGGTGCATCGCGCGGGGGTTGCTGATCATCACCGTCGGGGATCGCATGCTGCGTCTCTTGCCTCCGCTGATCCTGACGGAGCCCGAGGCGGACCGCGGGCTCGGCCTGCTGGCCGAAGTCCTATCGGAGCTTGCCTCGGCCGAGGCGGGGTAGATGGACATGTCGTTTCTGGTCGTGGTGGCGGTCGCGCTGGGGCTCGTCAGCGTGATGATCGGGCTGCGCCTGGCTGCAAGCGGGGCAAGCTCGCGCCGAGTGGCACTGATGATTGCCGAGGTGTGGATGGTGGTCGCTGCCTGGATCGGGCTCTTCGGCTGGCTCTCGGCCGCGATGGGGACGCCGGCGGGGGCAGGAGGACCTATCGAGGTGCGCGCGCTGCCCGCACGATTCGCGCACCTGTCGGCGGCCTCGCGGGCCGCGGCGGCAGTCGGGCTGGTGGTATGCATCGGGCTCATCGCGCACCTGATGCGCGCGGTGGGGCGGCTGAGCGGGGAGCCGCTTGGCTCGTGAGGGTGCGAAAGGAAGACGGCATGGCGATATCGCTGGCGAGAAGGCACCTGCTGTCAATAGCTGATCTCAGCGTCGATGAGATCGAAGAGGTCTTGCGCGTCGCCGCCGCGCAGAAGTCGGGCGCGGTGTCGCGCGCGGAGCAGCTCGCGGTCGCCCCAGGCCGAACGCTTGCACTGCTGTTCGATAAGTCTTCCTTGCGCACGCGGATCGGGTTCGAGGTGGCGATGAGCCAGCTCGGGGGACACGCTGCTTACTTCGCGCCGGGGGATGCGAAGATCGGGCAGCGGGAGCCGGTCAGCGATGCCGCGCGGGTGCTGGGCCGGGCCGTCGATGCCATTGCCGCCCGGCTCTCGTCGCACGAACACATCACCGAGCTCGCGCAGCACGCGGGCGTCTCCGTCATCAACGCCATGTCGAACCTCGAGCATCCCTGCCAGGCGCTGGCCGATCTGCTCACCATTCGCGAACACAAGGGCGGCCCGAAGGGCGTCGAGGTCGCCTGGGTCGGCGATGGCTACAACGTCTGTCACTCGCTGCTGCTCATCTGCGGGATGGTCGGGGCCACCCTGCGGGTGGCGACTCCGGCGACGTACGAGCCTCACGCCGACATCGTGCAGAGGGCGGAAGCGTTGGCCGCTCGCAGCGGCGGTCGAATCACGGTGGGCAATGACCCGCGCGCCGCGGCGCGTGGAGCGGACGTCATCTACACGGACGTGTGGGTGAGCGCGGGGCAAGAAGAGGCGGCAATCCGGCGGCGGGCCGATTTCCGGGACTTCCAGGTCAACAGAGAGCTGGTGAAGCTGGCCAAGCCGGATGCGATCGTGCTGCATTGCCTGCCGGCGCACCGCAGGGAGGAGATCACCGACGAGGTGATGGACAGCCCTCAGTTCGCGGCCTTCGATGAGGCGGAGAACCGCCTGCACACACAGCGCGCGCTGCTGACGCTTATGTTCAGTTGACGATAGAGGAGCACTGACATGCCAAAGGTCGTGTTGGCGTACTCCGGCGGGCTGGATACTTCGGTTGCGATTCGCTGGATCAAGGATCACTACGGCATGGATGTCTACGCGGTGGCCATTGACCTGGGTGAGGAACGCGACTACGAGGGCATCCGCAAGAAGGCGCTCGCGATCGGAGCCATCGGCGCGGAGGTGATCGACGCGAGGGATGAGTTCGCGCGCGACTTCGTCTTCCGCGCGCTGAAGGCCAACGCCGTCTACGAGGATCGGTATCCGCTCTCCACCTCGCTGGCCCGGCCGCTGATTGCGAAGCTGGTGGGGGAGGTGGCCATCCGCGAGAAGGCCGACGCGGTGGCGCATGGCTCGACCGGCAAGGGCAACGACCAAGTGCGGTTCGAGGTGACGTGGGCGTGTCTGTTCCCACAGCTCAAAGCGCTCGCGCCGATCCGCGACTGGGCGATGAGCCGCGACGAGGAGATCGATTACGCCAAGCAGCACGGCATCCCGATCCCGGTGGACAAGAAGTCCCCATACAGCTATGACACGAACCTCTGGGGGAAGAGCGCTGAGGCGGGGCCGCTCGAGGACCCGTGGACGGAGCCGCCGGATGACGTCCACCAGTGGACGAAGAACCCCGAGGACGCGCCCGACGAACCGGCCTACGTGGAGATCGGGTTCGAGAAGGGCGTGCCGGTATCGCTCGACGGGGACATGGCGGAGCCGGCCGAGTTGATCGCGCAGTTGAACGCGCTCGCGGGGGAGCACGGCGTCGGCCGTATCGACATGATCGAGAACCGGCTCGTGGGGATCAAGTCGCGCGAGACTTACGAGTGCCCGGCCGCGGTGGTGCTGCTGGCCGCACACCGCGACCTGGAGGCGCTCTGCCTGGAGCGGGAGCTGGCGCACTACAAGCGGATGCTGGAGCTCAAGTACGCCGAGCTGGTCTACTACGGGCTCTGGTACAGCCCGCTGCGGCGCGCTCTCGATGCCTTCATGGATGACACACAGCGCACGGTGACGGGCGTTGTGCGGATGAAGCTGCACAAGGGGAACTGCATCCCCGCCGGCCGGCGGTCGCCCTACTCGCTCTACCGCTACGATCTGGCGACCTACGACACGGCCGACCGGTTCGACCAGACGCAGGCGCAGGGGTTCATCCGGCTGTGGGGCCTGTCCGCGCAGATAGCCGAGCAGGTGCGCCGGGAGGCCGAAAGGGGGTAGGCGGTATGCGTCTGTGGGGCGAACGTTTCGCGAAGAAGCCGGCCGAGATGGCGCACGAGTTCACGGGCTCGCTGCGCTTCGATCGCAGGCTGGCCGAGCATGACATCGCGGGAAGCATCGGACACGCGCGCATGCTCGGGCACTGCCACATCATCTCGGCGGAGGAGGCGCGCCAGCTCGAGGCCGGGCTGGAGCGCGTGCGCGCGGGCCTTGCGACCGGCGAGCTCCAGCTCGACCTGGGTTCAGAGGACATTCACACCGAGATAGAGCGCTTGCTCTCTGAGCAAATCGGCGCGCTTGCAGGCAGGCTGCACACGGCGCGCAGCCGCAACGATCAGGTGGCGCTCGATGTCCGGCTGTTCGTGCGGGAGGAGATCGACGGGCTGCTGGAGCGGCTCGCCGCGCTCCAGCGCACGCTCGTCGATGTGGCCGAGAAGCACGTCGAGACGGTGCTTCCCGGGTATACACATCTGCAGCGCGCGCAGCCGGTGTCGCTGGCCCACCACATGCTCGCCTACTTCCACATGTTCCAGCGCGACCGGCGGCGCCTCGCCGATTGCCGGAGGCGTGTCAATGTCTGCCCGCTGGGCGCGGCCGCGCTCGCGGGGACGGGCTTCCAGATCGACCCCGACTTCGTGGCGAAGCAGCTCGGCTTCGACGCGGTGTTCGCGAACAGCACGGATGCGGTGTCGGATCGCGACTTCCTCCTCGAGTTCCTGTCAGACGCGGCGATCGCGATGGTGCACGTCTCCCAGTTGAGCGCTGAACTCGTGCTGTGGTCGAGCGCGGAGTTCGGGTTCGTGCGGCTGGACGACGCGTGGTGCACTGGCTCGAGCATCATGCCGCAGAAGCGCAACCCGGATGTCGCGGAGTTGGGGCGGGCGAAGGCCGGCCGGGTGTTCGGTGACCTGATGGCACTGCTGACCGTGGCGAAGGGCCTGACCCTTTCCTACAACAGAGATTACCAGGAGGATAAGGAGCCGCTGTTCGACGCGTCGGATACTCTCAGAGCCGCGCTGGAGGTGTTGCGGGAGGTGGTCGCGACCGCCAGCTTCGACCAGAAGCGGATGGAACGCGCGCTCGAGCAGGGCTTCCTGACGGCGACGGAGGTCGCCGACTACCTGGTTCGCAAGGGGCTGACGTTCCGCGAGGCCCACGGGGTCGTCGGGCAAGTGGTGAAGTACTGCGAGAAGCAGGAGGTCGGCTTCGCCGCGCTGTCGCTGGAGGAGTGGCGGTCGTTCAGCCGCCAGTTCGATAAGGACATAGCCGACTACATCTCGCCGAGGGGTGCAGTCGAGGCGAAGACATCGCCCGGCGGCACGGCGACGCCCCGGGTGAAGGAGCAGCTTGCGGCCGCGCGCGAGATGCTGAAGGTCTAGCGGCGGGGGATGCCGAGCCTGGTGAGCAGGTCGCTCAGGTAGCGCGCTCCCTGGGGGAGTGCGACCTCGGGCTCAGCCAGCTCGGGGTGCCACATCTTCTCCCACTCCAGACACAGATACCCCTGATAGCCCGCTGCGTGCAGGGCGCTCACGAGGTCGGGCAACGGAATGTCGCCTTCACCCAGGAACGTGTAGCCAGCATCCCTCTTGCTGTCCTTGACATGGGCGTGGTACGTGCGTCGCGCGATGAGGCTCGCGGTCTCGCGGGGCGACTCCCCCATGCGGTACGGATGATGGAGGTCCCAGAGCACGCCGGTTCCGTCCTCGGCGACCGCGCGCATCAACTCCGCCACCTGTGCTCCGGTCGAGAACGCGTCATGGGTCTCCAGGAGCACGCGCTTGTCGCGCTGGGCTGCTCGTCTTCCCAGTTGGGTGAGCTTCTGAGCCGCGCGGGCGAGGCACGTCTCTCTCGGCTCGTCCGCCGGAATGTCGCCGCCGAACACCCTGATGTAAGGCGCGCCGAGGGCCATCGCGAGGTCGATCATGCGTTCGCCCTCCGTGACGGAGGGATCGGAATCGGTCAGGCGCACCGAAGTATCGAGGCAGCAGACCTCCACCCCGGCGCGGGCGAGGCGCCGGCGAAACTCGCCGGCGCCGCCGGGGAAGTCGCCGAGTGTCTTGGGCAGGTCGAGCGAGCCCTTGTAGGCGCGGAGCTCCACGCCGTCGTAGCCGTTCGCCCGCGCCCTCTCGACGATCTGGTCGACCTCCCACTGGGGGCAGCCGAGTGTGCTGAAACCGAGCTTCATCAGAACCTCCTCCGCGAGTTAGGCCTTTTCTGCGGCGGGCTGCTGGGTCCTACAGTGCTGTCTCTCGCAAGTTCTGCACTGGACGGAACTTGCTGGCGACGCAGCCGCGGCTGACGCCGCGGCTGCCTTGAAAGGCCATCCTCCTGCGTGCTATACTCGGTCCGTGCGCCCGGCCGGAAACAGGCCGGTTGGCGATCGGGGAGTGCTTATGGTCACTCGCGTCCTGGGGATCCTCTGGCTTCTCTGTTGGGCAGGAGTCATGGCTCCTGCCCTGCGAGCCGATGACTTCACCGACGGACTGGCGGCTTTCAACGCGGGCGACTACGCGACCGCGATCACGCGGTTCTCCGCCGCGGCCGAGGCCAACAAGACCGACGTGGCGCCGCTGGCATGGTTGGGGCTGGCGCAGCTCAAGGCGGGCAAGGCCGAGGATGCCGCGGGCACGCTGACGAAAGCAATCGAGATCGACCCGAAGATGCCGGAGGCCCATCACAACCTGGGCAATGCCTACTGGGAACTGGGCAAGAGGAAAGAGGCGATCGAGCAGTACCAGCAGGCAATCTACCTGCAGCCCCATTATGTGCCGCCGCACTACAACCTCGGCGCGGTGTACCTGGCACTTGGGGATATCGATCAGGCGACTGGTGAGTTCGCGGTGGCGGCGGAGCTCGACCCGAAGAACGCCCAAGCCCACAACAATCTGGGCGTGTGCTACGAGCGGGCGGGGAAGCTGGCGGAGGCGGTCGAGTCATACCGGAAGGCGGCCGCCATCGACGAGGGCAACCAGGCGTTCCGCCTGAACCTGGCGCTGGCGCTGCGCGCCGCCGGCAAGCCCGATGAGGCGGCCGAGCAGCTCTCGCGGCTGGCGGCGGCGGGGAGCAAGGACCCCTCGGTGTATGTGAACCTGGGGGCAATCAGGTTTGATCGCAAGGAGTACAAGCTGGCGGCCGCCTCCTTCAGTCAGGCGATCTCTCTCGATCCGGCGAACGCGGCCGCGCACTACGATCTTGGTCTCTGCCTTCGGCAGCTCAAGCTCCGCGCGGAGGCGAAGGAGCAATTGGAGCTCGCGGTCGCCGCCAACCCGGAGCTGGTCGATGCGCAGCTCAATCTCGGCGCGATGGAGCTGGACGATGGGAACGCGGCCGCGGCAGCCGACCACTTCGCGGCCGCGCTGAAGGGTGACCCGACGAGCTACGTGGCTGCCTTCAACCTCGGGCTCGCGTACGTGAAGATCGGGAACGACGACGATGCGCTCCGGGTGTGGGCGAACCTGGCCGAGCGGCAGCCGGACGATGCGGCGGTGCACGAGGCGCTCGCTTCGACCTACTTCCGGCTGCACCGGTACGATGAGGCGAAGCGCGAGTACCTCGCGCTGATCCGGGTCCGGCCCCAGGAGGCGGCGGCGAACAACAACCTCGGGATCATCTACGAGGAATTCGGTCAGCTCGACGAGGCTGTCGCCGCCTATCAGAAAGCGCTCGCCATCGATCCGAAGTACGCGAGGGCCCATAACAACCTTGGGGTGCTCCACGAGCGGCAGGGGAAGATGGACGAAGCGCGGGCGGAATACGAGGCAGCGCTGGCGGCCGACCCGAACCTGGCGGACGCCCGCCGGAACCTCGAGCGCCTGAAGACACCCAAGTGAGCAGGCAATGCGCAAGCTCGTAGGGCAAGAGCGTGCTCGTGCCCAACAACGTGAGGCCCTCGACCCGCGCTCCGTTCGATGCGTGGGCATCATCGCGGCAATGCACAAACGGCGCGTCGCCTCGGCAGTCCGGGAGGTCGTCACCTGGCTGACGAAACGCAAAGTTGTCGCTATCTTACCGGAAGAGCATGCGGCTGCTTTATCATTGCCCGATCTCGCCACACCTCTGGCCCAGCTTCGCACGCGCGCGGATCTGTTGCTCTCCATGGGCGGGGACGGGACGTTGCTGGCGACGGCGCGAATCGCTGTTCCCCTGGGCAAGCCCGTGCTCGGCGTCAACCTCGGCGGATTCGGGTTTCTCGCCTCGGTCCCGTCCGGCCCAGGCATGATCGAAGCATTGGAACCGGTCTTCACCACGCGGGCGCGGATCCAGCAGCGGATGATGGTCAAGGCGGTCGTGCTAAGGCGGCGCCAGGAGATCGCGTCGTTCCTCGCGCTCAATGATATCGTCGTCGGGAAAGGGGCGTTCGCGCGCCTGTTTCGGCTGAAGACGAGCATCTCGGGTGAGCCGCTCTCCGACCTCGCGGTCGACGGGCTGATCGTCGCCACGCCCACGGGATCGACGGCCTACTCGCTTGCCGCGGGTGGGCCGGTGATAGACCCTGAGTCGCGGGCGATCATCCTGACACCGATCTGCCCTCAGAAGCTGTCGCAGCGGGCGCTGGTCGTGCCCGCGGACCGTGTGATCGAGATCGTCCTGCCGGAGCTGAGGGGCGAGGCGGTCATGCTCACCGCTGACGGCCAGGAGGGCATTGCTCTTCAGGCTGGGGATGTGATCCAGGTGCGGGAGGCCGGCGTCTCGGCGCGCTTCGTTGCCTTGCCTGACTCGACCTTCTACAGCCGGCTTCGCTCGAAGCTCGGCTGGGACAGCTATCGCTAGCCCGTAGGGCAGGAGAGTGCTCCTGCCCCGGACGCCAGAAGGGAGTGGCAGGAGCTCCCGCTCCTGCCTGACAGCAGTGCGGATCAGCGGCAGAGCACGAGTGGACCGGCGCACCAAGCGCCTGCTCCATCGGATAGGTGCGGGCGAGATCGCCGTGATCTCGCACACCGACCTCGACGCTCCGTGCGCAGCGGAGCTGGCGGACCGACGGGTGGCGGCGGTGGTGAATGCGCAGCGCTCCCTCTCAGGGCGATTCCCTCACCCGGGTCCAGGCATCCTGCTGCGGGCCGGGATTCCGCTGATCGACCAGGCCGGCGAAGCCGTCATGGCTCAGGTGCGCGACGGAGAGCAGCTTCAGATCATCGATGGGGCCCTGTATACAAACGGTCAGGCGATCGCGGCGGGCGTAGTGATGACAGCCGCGGCGCTGGAGCGGCAGCTCGAGGAGGCGAAGCAAAACGTCGCCGCCGAGCTCGCGCGCTTCGTCGAGAACACATTGAGCTATGTCACGCGGGAGCAATCGCTGCTCTTCGACACCTTCGCCGCGCCGGACCTGCGGACCCGCATCAAGGGGCGGCACTGCCTCATCGTGGTGCGCGGGCTGGGCGCCGCGGGCGATCTGCGCGCGATCCGATCGTATGTTTCCGCGCTCGACCCGGTGATCATCGGCGTCGATGGCGGCGCCGATCTGCTCTTGCAGGAGGGCTATCGGCCGGACATCATCCTGGGCGATATGGACAGCGTTTCGGATACGGCGCTGCGGTCGGGCGCGGAACTGGTGGTCCACGCCTATCCGGATGGGAGCGCGCCCGGGCTGGAGCGGCTGGAGAAGCTTGGGCTGTCGGCCGCCGTTCTGCCCTCGCGCGGAACGAGCGAGGACGTGGCGATGCTGCTCGCCTACGAGAAGGGGGCGGAGCTGATCGCCGCGGTCGGCACGCACTTCTCGCTCACCGAGTTCCTGGAGAAGGGGCGGGGCGGGATGTCGTCGACCTTCCTCGTGCGGCTGCGCGTGGGCTCGATGCTGGTCGACGCGAAAGGGATCAGTCGGCTGTACCCGGCAGGGCCGTCGCGAAGGCTGTTCGCCTATATGGGCGGACTGGCAGGCGTGATGATCTTCGTGCTGCTCACCGTTTCGCCGGCCATTCGAGCGGTGCTCGACCTGTGGCTGCTGCGACTTGCCGCCTTCTTCGGTTCGCTTCACCATTGAGACGCGCATTGATAGAGAGGCGTCGACGTGCCGGTTGATTACCGATATCACATAGGGAGCCTGGTCGCGATCTTCCTCGCGCTGCTGTTGGGCATCCTCATCGGCATCGGGCTCGCGCCGAACCCTCAGGACCTCGACCAGGTGGTCGCGGGACTGAAGGCGGAGTACCAGAAGGTGAGCCAGTCCAATGACGCCGAACGGAAGAGCAAGGAAGCCGAGCTGCGCGAGGCCGACGCCCTCAGCAAAGAGACGGTGGCCGCGGTCATCGCGGGGCGGCTGGCGGGCAAGCGGGTCGCCATGGTGGTCGACCATGACTTCGGCCGAGACACGCTTCCGGACACGCTCCGGGCGACGCTCAAACAGGCGGGTGCGAGCGTTGTGTCCACCACGGTTGTGACCAAGGACTTCGTCACACTGCCCGTGGCAGTCAAGCAGAAGGTCGTGCAGCAGCTCGGCGTGTACCCTCCGCCAGGCGTCCACTTCCGGACAGTGATCGCCGAAGCCATCGCGCAGGATCTGGCCCGCGGCCGCGCGGACCAGATCCTCGGGCTGCAGTCCAGCGGTCTGGTGAAGTCGGCGGCGGATTCAAACTACGCAGTTCGCCCGGATGCCGTGCTCATGGTGGGTGGCGCGGCCTCGCCGGACGAGATCGCGGCGGAACGCATCGATCTGCCCCTCGTCAGGAAGCTCACCGAGCTTGGCGTCAGGTCGGTTGGCGTTGAGGGGAAGGGCGCGGCCATATCTGTCGTTCCGCTGTACAAAGCGGCCGGCATCTCGACGGTCGACAATGCCGACACCGCGGCCGGGCGGCTGGCGATAGTCCTCGTTCTGGCCGGCGTCAGCGGCCACTATGGCGTGAAGGAGACGGCCGACTCGTTCCTGCCTGCCATTCCCGCGACGGTTCAGCGCTGAGGGATGGCCGCCTCGGTCATCATCCCGGCCTACCGGGCAGCGGCGACGATCGAGGAAACCGTGCGCGCCGCGCGTCAAATCCCGGGTGTGAGCGAGATCATCGTCGTCGATGACGGCTCCGACGACGGGTCGGACGAGGCCGCGACGTCTGCAGGCGCCGATAGGGTCATCGCATTCCCTGTGAACCGGGGGAAGGGCGCGGCCCTGGCGGCCGGTGTTGCCGCGGCGAACGGCGACCAACTCCTGTTCCTCGATGCCGATCTCGGTGCCTCGGCCGCAGAGGCAGGGCCGCTGCTCGATGAGCTCTCCACGATGGGCGCGTCGGGCATGACCGTCGCGGTGCTTCCCGCGCGGCCGGGGGGCGGTGGCTTCGGGCTTGCCATGCGGCTGGCGCGCATCACGGTGAAACTCCTCTCCGGGCTGGCTCCCGCGGCGCCAATGTCGGGGCAGCGGGCCATTGCCGCTGACCTCGTCACGCACATCGGCATCGCCCCTCGCTTTGGCGTCGAGGTCGGCCTGACGGTTGAGGCGGCGCATGTCGGCGCCCCGATCCGCGAGGTGCCGCTTCCCCTCGAACACGCTCGGACTGGCCGCGACCTGGCCGGGTTCATCCACCGGGCGCGGCAGTTCAAGGATATCCTGCGATTCCTCGTGCTGACGGGATACGGTCTCGGGTGGCCGGCCCTGCGAGGCGGCGCGAGCATCCTGCGCGCGACAGTGCTCATGATCGCGCTCGGCGCGGTGGTAGCGCTCGGCCACATTGCCTCCCCGACGGTCTCCGCGATCACCGCCGTCGCGGGGGCTTCGGCGCTGGTCTTGTGGCTGCCGGCGCTATGGCTGGCGTCTGTGACACTGATGCTCCGCAAGCCGAACTACCTCGGCAGACGCCTGCCCGCCGGGGCAGGTCTTCTGTTCCCCATCATCGGTTCGCCGGCGGTTCTGCTATCCGGCCTCGAGCCGAGAGAACGCTGGGCCGGGCTGTGTGCAGTCGTGGTTTTCGGGATGCTGGGCCTGATCGATGATCTCTTCGCAGCCGGCCATCAGGCTCGCGGGCTGCGCGGCCACCTCCGCGCGTTGCTGGACGGCCGCGTGACCACCGGCGCGATCAAGGCGATTGGGGGCATCGCCGCCGGCATCGCTGTGGGCATGCTGCTCGATGGCGGCCGGCCCTGGCTGGTGGCCGTTGACGCGCTGCTGATTGCTCTCAGCGCAAACGCCGTGAACCTGCTCGATCTCCGACCAGGGCGCGCGCTCAAGGGCTTCGCAGTGCTGTGTGCGGCTGCCATCGCTGCTTCGCCCGATTCACTCAGGCTGCTCGGCCCGCTGATGGCCGCGGCCATCGTATCGGCGCCGTCCGATCTCGCCGGGCGCACGATGATGGGCGATGTTGGTGCGAACGTGCTGGGCGCGGCGGCGGGGTTCGGGCTTGTGATGGCGCTCCCGCCGTGGGCGCGGGTTGCAGCTATCGTCGTCTTCGCTGCATTTCATGTGCTGTGTGAACGAAGATCGTTGACCGAGATCATCGACCGGAGCCGCGTTCTCCGCTTCGTGGACCGCCTTGGCACAGCTCACCTCGCGCCGCTGGCAGCCGATGGCGGCGCGGTCAGGCTGTGAGTGCAATGTCCGGTTCCGGGAGCGTGCTATCACCGGCTGCAATCGTGGCATTCATCGGCCCGTTCGGGACCGGGAAGACCGAGATCGCGATCAACTACGGCCTTGCGGCACTGCACGCGGGCCGGGACACTTGCCTGATCGACTTCGACATCGTGACTCCGTACTTCCGCGTGGGCGATTGCCGGCAGCGACTCGAAGAGCTGGGCCTTCGGGTGATCGCGGCGGAGGGCGCGCTGGCATTCTTTGACAGCCCATCGCTGTCACCGGAGATAGGTGGGGCGCTCCGGGACGACGGCGTGCATGTCGTGCTCGACGTCGGGGGCGATCCGGAGGGGGCGCGGCTGCTTGGAGTTTATGCGTCTCAGATCGCTAAGCGCGACTACGACCTCTGGCTGGTCGTGAACCCGTATCGTCCTGGCTCCTCGGTCGAGGGGATCGACGCTCAGAGGCGGGAGATTGAGGATTCAACCGCGCTGCGGATCAACGGGCTCGTGGCGAATCCGCACCTGGGCCCGCTCACTGAGCGAGCGCACATTGAGCGCGGCATGCGGGTCGTGCACGAAGCAAGCGACCGCACGGGACTGCCGATTGCCCTCCTCGCCGTCGCCGAGCATCTCGTCGCGGACCTACCCCCGGTGGAGGCGCCGGTGCTGCCGCTGCGGCTCTTCCTGCACCTGCCCTGGGAGGGCAGCTGATGGGAGGAATGGGATGCACCGCGGGGAAGTGAGCAGCGTGTCGCCAGCTAAGGGCCGCATTACCATCATCATCGACGAGGACATCTGCAAGAGCTGCGGTCTGTGCGTGGCGGTGTGCCCGCGCAAGGCGATGAGTTTCGCAGATGGGATCAACACCCGTGGCTTCCACCCCGCGTGCCTGCTCGACCAGGAGAACTGCACGGGATGCGCGCAGTGCGCGCTGATGTGCCCGGACGCGTGTATCAAGATCCTGCGATCGGGCGATAGCTAGCCGCCCGCCTCCCGGCACTCGGCGAGGATGCGCTCGGTGTGGCTCGCGCCGACGCGCTTGACGCCCATGTCCATCAGCCGAGCGATGGCCGCATAGCTGCGCACTCCCCCCGGCCGCCTTCACCCCCATCGCGTCACCGGCTTCCTCGAGCATCAGCCTCAGGTCATCGTCCGTCGCCCCACCGGTCCCGTACCCGGTTGATGTCTTGATAAAATCCGCGCCGACGCGGCGGCTGATGCGGCAGAGCTGACGCTTCTCGTCGTCCGTGAGGTAGCAGTTCTCGAGGATCACCTTGACCAGCGCACCCTCCTGATGGCCGGCCTCGACGACAGCGCCGATCTCGTCCCCGAGGTAGTTCCAGTCACCGCTCCTGGCCTTGCCGATGTTGATGACCATATCGAGCTCCTCCGCGCCCTGGCCGAGCGCGGTGCGCGCCTCGGCGACCTTCACCGAGATCGCATGGCCCCCGTGGGGGAAGCCGACGGTCGCGCCGGTCTTCACGCAAGACCCGTCGAGTAGGAGGCGCGCCCGCGCAACGAAGTAGGGTTTCACGCAGACCGATGCCACTGACCAGCCCGCTGCGGCCACGCAGCCGGCTTCGAGCTCGGCGTCGGTCATCGCGGGATGCAGGAGTGAGTGGTCGATCACGCTCGCCACTTCAGCGCAGGCATACTTTCTCACGCTCATCCTCCAAAGGAAAGCCCGCGGCGCGAGGCCGCGGGCTACGTCTGCCGTCGTCTCTTACCAGGGGCTCTTCACCGAGATGCCGAGAGCGAGATCGTCGAAACCGTCCAGGGCGGCCGCGGTGACGGCGACTTTCGGGAACAGGGGCCAGCGGACGCCGAGGTTCACGTCCGAGCCGTCGTACTCGGCCATGACATCGGCCTTGCCGCCCACGGTGACTGACACGCCGCCGAAGATGCTGTCGAACCGCCCGCCGCCAATCCCGATGTGCAGTTGGGGCTTCGTGAACTGACCCCTGGGGCTGACGATGCCGGCCCCGAGATCATGGGTCACCACCGCATAGGGCGATCGGTCGATCTGATCGGTCAGGTCGAACGCGCCCACCGCGAGAGTGATCTTCCCTGGGAGGCCGACGACGCGGAACTTCGCGTTGACGAGCGTCTCAGCTTCGGCATCTTCCGCCTTGAAGCGCGAGACCCCGAGCTCAAACCTCGGGAGAAGGCCGATGTTTGCGTAGATGACGCTCGTGTCCGGGCCGCCGTTCGCCCAGACATTGGCGGCCCCAACGTCCCATTGGAGCAGACCGAGAGTCTCAGCCGTGGGCACCGTCAACAGCCCGGTCGGGCCTATCAATGACGGCTCGGCCCCCCATGCGCTGGAGGCGCCGATGATAAGCGCAAGCACCGCAACTCCCAAGAGCAACCGCCTCACTTCATCCTCCTCGTGGCATCAGTATCTGCTGGATCATGAATGGATACCACAAGGGACGGGCATTGCCATACGCTGAAGTCAGGGCGCGGAAGCGCGGGAAGAGCAATCACCAACTACGGCAGACACGCGGCCGGCACCGTGATCTCGCTGCCCGGCTGAAGGTCGCCGGCGTCGACGTCGTTGGCCTGCTGGATCTGCCAGACGATATCGCGGATGTCGCGGTCCGGGTCGCCGTACTTCCTGGCGATCGTCCAGAGGCTGTCGCCGTACCTCACCTCGACCACAAGGGGAGGACGAGGGGGGAGATCGCGATCCCTGCCGCCGAGAGCAGGCACCGCGCTCGCCAAGCCAGCGACAACGCCCAGCAATGCCCATCGAAACCAGCGCGGATGTCGTCTCATAGCTGCCTCCTTGAGAGATTCCTGCCACACATTCACCGACCAGGATGGAACTATCTCACGACATGGCGGTCCCGGATGTGTCGTTCCGGCTACACCCAGGGAACCACGTGTACGAGCGCCTGATAGGCAAACATCGGTTCTGCATAGAACGGATTCCATACATGCGTTTGCTATTCGCATGATCCGTGCAATAATTTCAAACGGCTGTTTGCAAAACCGATGGTGACGTGGTAATATGCCCATCGAAGGCCATAGACGAACTGAGGAGAGGGAGATGCAGCGTCTGACTGAGCGGCAGCGGCAGGTTCTCAAAGGGATCCACGACATTTCTCAACAGAAACACTACCCGCCGACGGTGCGGGAGATCGGGGAGCGGCTCGGGCTGCGCTCGAGCTGCACGGTGCAGCGGCACCTGGAGGCGTTGGAGCGCAAGGGCTACATCAAGCGTGACCGAACGAAGGCCCGCTCAATCGAGATCCTGAAGTCGCCCGATCCGACCATGATCCCGGTCCCCATGGTCCCGGTGCCGGTTGTCGGACGCGTCGCCGCCGGCCAGCCCATCCTGGCGACCGAGAACATCGAGGACGTCTTCCCGCTGCCTCGCGATATCGTGAAGGATGCCCAGTGCTTCATGCTCCAGGTCAAGGGCAACTCGATGATCGAGGCGGGCATTTTCGACGGCGATTACGTCGTCGTGCGGCAGCAGCCCTATGCCGATGATGGTGAGATCGTGGTGGCCCTGCTGGGGGACGAGGCGACGGTAAAGTACCTGCGGCGCAAGCGGAACCGGGTCTCGCTGGAGCCGGCGAACAAGGACATGCAGCCGATCGTCGCGAACGACGTTCAGATCATCGGCAAGGTGTTGATGAGTATACGCCGGTACGCTTGACCGCTCTTGGGGCCACTGCACACGATTCCGATGGTCGCGACCCGAATGTCGCTCCTACGGTGGGGACGCCACAGCGCTTCGCTTAACGCTCGCGGACCCGCCTGCTATCTTCTGACTGACGGGCGCCGGAGGGGTATCCGAGCGGCTGATGGACTTGCTCGCCTCCGGCGAGGACGGTCTTGAAACTCGCCGGAGGCGAGTGAAACCGTTGGGGGTCGAAAGCTCCTCGTGGGCCTGTGCGCCTCCGGCGCATTCGAATCCCATCCCCTGGATCGTGACGGCACGGCTTGACACGGTCCGATAGAAGACCAAGAATATGCTGTCGGAGGGGTGTCCGAGCGGTTGATGGAGACGGTCTTGAAAACCGTTGGGGGCCGAAAGCTCCTCGTGGGTTCGAATCCCACCCCCTCCGCTGCACATGTGCCGCGCCGTGTGGTGCCTCGGCGCCTCCGGGCGCTGGCGGCACGGCAATCCGCTGGAGAGCCAACCCGACCCACGTTACGGGTATATCCCTCGAGTGCGAGTGGCCTCCGTCACCTTGGACACCGCCACCAGGGTGGCCGCGGTGCGCAGGTCGACCTTCCGCTCCTTCGCGGTCGCGTAGACCCCGTGGAAGGCCTTGGTCATGAAGCCTCCAAGGTACTCGTTTACCTGTTCCGCGGACCACTGGTACTTCTGAAGACTCTGCACCCACTCGAAGTAGGACACCACGACGCCCCCCGCATTGGTCAGGATGTCCGGCAGGATGACCACGCCGTTGTTCTCCAGGATGGCATCGGCCTCCGGAGTGGTGGGGCCATTGGCGGCCTCGGCGATGACCTTGGCCCTGATCTGCGAAGCATTCCGCGCGGTGATCTGACCCTCCAGCGCCGCCGGCACGAGGAAGTCACACTCCATCTCGAGCACTTCCTTGGCCGGTATGTCCTCCGCCTCGGCAAATCCGGCCACAGTACTGGTCTGTGCCTTGTGCTGCCTCAGCTTCACGACGTCGAGTCCCTTCGTGTTGCAGACGGCGCCCCGGGAATCGCTCACCGCGATCACCTTGGCGCCGGCCTGGGCCAGGTAGTGCCCGGCGACCGAGCCGGCGTTACCGAACCCCTGGATTGCCACCTTCGACTTGCCAAGTTCCAGCCCGAAGTGCCTTGCTGCCTCCTGCATCACCACGACGCAGCCTCGACCCGTGGCCTCTGACCTTCCCTCCGATCCTCCGATGCTCAGCGGCTTGCCTGTCACCACGGCCGGCACGGTATAGCCGCTGTGCATGCTGTAGGTGTCCATGATCCAGGCCATGGTCTGCTCGTTGGTGTAGACGTCGGGTGCCGGGATGTCCGACGTCGGCCCGATGAAGGGGCTGATCTCGGTGGTATAGCGGCGAGTCAGCCGCTCCAGCTCCCCTTGCGACATCTCCTTGGGGTTGCAGACCACACCGCCCTTCGCGCCTCCGAACGGAATGTCGACCACCGCGCATTTCCAGGTCATCCACATCGCCAAGGCCCGCATCTCGCGCAGGTTAACCTGGGGATGGTACCGGATGCCGCCCTTGCCGGGCCCGCGGGTCAGATTGTGCTGCACACGGTAGCCGGTGAAGATCTCCAGCGACCCGTCATCCATCAGCACCGGGAAGTGCACGATGAGCTCGCGCTTGCACCGCGCCAGCATCCGGTAGGTTCCTGGGGATAGCTCCAGCAGATCCGCCGCGCGCTTCAGGTGCGTCAGCGCGGCATTGTAGGGATCATCGGCGCCTGCGGCGGGTGTGTCAACGTCCCTGGTTGGCTCCAGCATCTCCCGTTGCTCCTTCTGGCTTCTCTCACGTCCTCATCCGCGCCGGCCCGTTGGGCCGGCGCGATCGCCTATAGGATGTCGCGCCTCCTCGTCCGCGGAGCCGGCCTCCATCACCGGCTCCCTCCCGATGCTCGGAATGGCGACTCGCTGAACCTATTGTAGCAGCTCGCACAGCACGGCCCGCCCGTTACAGACGGGCATCACTGCCGACAGTTCCGTAGTGCGCCGGCCAGGGACTTCGAGTCCGAGCCCCTAGTTCATCCGCAGCGGGGATCCGCTGCCGGACGTCAATCCGGTATACCTCACAACTGTCGTTCCTATACTTGAGACTCGCCTTTTGCCCCAGCGCCTCCACAATGTGCTTGGCATAGGTCCCCCTGAGAGGGAATACGTGCCAGCACAAGATGAGCCACTTCACATCCCCTCGCTCCAGTTGTGCGATCTGCATCCCCGTATCAGAACTGTAAGCCAGTGGCATGACCGGCCTATCAAGTCTGAGAATGAGTTCTCTGTAATCGAGGGACGCTATCTTTTCATCAACTGGTATGTTGGCCCTGCACCAGTCTGTCAGCGCCGCAAACCGGGAGTTCAGGAACGCTTTTGCCTGCTCGTCTTCTCCCGCCTGTCTATGCAGGTTGATGGTGTTGATGGATATATGAACCAGGAGAAGAAGCACAACGAGGGCGCCGACAACGCGATGTCGACTTCGCAGACTTGACGCCAGAGCACTATCGACGCCCAAGGCCGCGATAGGTAGGAGCGGCAGAGCGAAACGGGCTCCCTTATATGGCCAGGAACACGCTACCGCCACGTAAGGCACGATGAACGAACCCAGCACCAAGATCCTCCTCTTGTCTCTGCCTAATGCAAAGGCGAAGAGGGCCAGGACAGCCGCGAGTGAGAACACGCCCGCGAGCGATGGGTAGATGGTTGCCGCCAATGAGAACACGCCCGGCGAAGAAGGATAGACTGTCAGATCCCGAAGGTCGCGAAGAGAATCAACGGACCCGCGCATCGTTCTTCCCAGGAAGCTCAACAATGTCAAGCCCCCCTTGCTCGCGTCGAAGGGATCCTTCAGCAGGAACACCTCGAGATAGCCCGTGGGATGGGGCCCGAAACGTCCTTCGTAGGCCATGAAGAGGACCAAGCTGGCAATCGGGACGAATGCCAGCAAAGCGAGTCTGGCATAAGGGAATGCACCCCCTCGCCGGCGGTGGTCTGAGATGATCGCCGCGGCAAGGGGCAATATGACCACGACACCGGTGCTTCTCGACATGGTCGCGAGGAACGCGAGCAACGTTGCGAGCAGCGTCGTCCGAAGAGTCCACTTCTCGACTCTCAGGGCGAGCAGAAGCACCACGGTCACGAGGAAGAAGAAGAGAGCGTCCGCGAGTATCTCGCTGGCGGTAAGCCAGACGACTGGATTCGACATCAGGTAGAGAACCGGCACGAGCGAGAAGACACCGATCCTGTTGTTCCGGAGAACGAGAGAAAACAGCGCCAATGAAGAAGCCAGTACCAGCAGGTAGTTGAACGCGACCATAGAGAAGGGCACGTTGAGCCCGAGGTATTTGAAGAGGATCGCGATCGATGATATGAGAGGCGGGTACTTCGTCGCGTGAACATCGGCTACGGAGAAGTGCCCCGTTCTGATGAAGGTCCGAGCCACGATCACGTGTTCATCGCAGTCGCCGCCAATAGGGGGCTGGTCATTCCATCGCATCGCGGCGAGACATATGAAGACCAGTACCAGAAAGGCGATAGCCAGGCGGCGTTGTCGGCCGGAGAGTGTACTGCCCACAGCGCCGGATAGTGCACTCATCGCAGTCCTGACAATCGCCCTCCATCTCGTGATGCTCACTGATCTGTCACCGGGAAAACGGATGCTTCGTTGGCGTGCCCCCGACGTTACCACATGCTCGGTCTGCGTTCAGACACCTGGCCTTGGCCCCGGGTGGTCCGGCGGGGGTAGGAACCGGCGCGGGCGGCCGATACCCGGGCGCGCCATGCGACCAGAGGGGCATTGAAGCAGTTTCGCCAAAGGGCCGTGGAAACCTTCGCTGCTGGCAGTCTGGGTGCTCTCCAGCGGCGGCCAGTCATCGAATGAGCGTCGCTCTCGCCGCTACCGCGCCGGCCAAGAGCGAGCACGGACCTGCGTCGTCCGGCCTTGGCTACGGGCTCTGCTCGGTAGGGTCTGGTGGGTCGACGCGCGCTCCGGGTGGCGCTGGGATCGGACCGTTCAGCAGAGGATCGCGGGTGTTCACCATCCATCGCTCCAGCCGCTGCGCCAGGCGGGCCCGTACCGTATCGAACTCCGGTCGGCTGGCGAGGTTGGTCATCTCGTACGGATCGGCCAGCAGGTCATAGAGCTCCTCAGCATCGCGCTGCTGCCTTGCCCACGGCCACATCTCGGCGGAGGCCGAGCTTCTCTTCATATCGCTCGCGAGGATGATCTTCGGCCTCGTTTCGAAATTCCGAATGTACTTGTACCTGTCGGTCCTAACGCAGCGGATCGGATCGTAGCAATCGTGGTAGTTCTTCTCCGCGAAGACACAGTCTCGGCGCTCATAGCCGGCCCCGGTAAGCACGCCCAGGAAGCTGCGGCCCTGGATGTGGTCCGACGATCCGGCGCCTGCCGCCTCCAGCAGTGTGGGCGCGATGTCGATGCTGCTGAGCAGATGCGTGACGGCAAGCCCGGCCCTGCCTTCGCCTCGTGGCATCCGCATGATCAGCGCGGTGCCGGTCCCGGAGTCGTAGAGCATCCCCTTCCCGCGGGGGAAAGCCATCCCGTGGTCGGTGGTGAACACCACAAGTGTGGTCCGGTCGAGGCCGCTTCGGTCCAACGCCTCCAGTATCACACCCACCGCCTGGTCCATGAAGCGAATCGCTCCGTTGAACCGCGCGAGCTCCTCTCGCACGCCCTGGTTGTCAGGCAACCAGCCGGGAACAGCGACACTCTCCGGTTTGTCGGGGATGTACTCCGCCCGGGTGAACGGCAGATGAACCTCGCTGAAGCCGGCGTTCAGGTAAAAGGGGACCTGCGAACTGCTCTTCCTCGCGTGAAGGAATGTCGCGGTCTTCTGCGCCACGACCTCGCACCGATTAGACTGGTGATCGTCGATCTGGTACCGGTTCTTCAGCGGATCCATCCGCTCGTGCTGGAGGCCAATGTTCGCAGTGAGGTAGCCGGCGGCATTCAGGTAGTCGACGATGGTCTGCTCGTCTTCCGGCAGCGGGAACCCACGATGGGTGAGCCCGATCTGCCCGTCGCTGTGCGCATACCGGCCGGTCATGAGGCAGCCACGCGCCGGGCTGCAGGGCGGCGAGGCAGTGAAGCAGTGCTCGAAGCGAACACCTTCGGCCGCGAGCTCGTCGAGATGGGGGCTGGAGACGTCGGGCCTGCCGTAGCAGTGCAGATGCTGGCCAAGGTCATGGCAGATGATGTGCAGGATACTGGGTGTGTGCAGCAATCAGCCGCCTCCGTTCGCACTGCGCATGTGGGATGACCGTATCCACGTTGCCGGCATGTCTCCTTCATCCTGGACCGGGTGCTCTCCTCTCTCTGTCGCCCCCATGTGCGCGGCCGAGAGGAATTGCAGCGGGGCTGCGTGAAGTTCCGGGGGAGCACGCGCTTGAGGAGGACCATTGGCGATGGCAGGTGAGAGCGTCGACAGGGCGATGATCGTGGAGGGGCTGCGGAAGCTGGGGCTCAAGGCCGGCGACATCGTGATGGTGCACAGCTCGCTGTCGAGCATCGGGCGCGTCGAGGACGGCGCACCGACCGTCATCAAGGCATTGCTCGAGGTGCTCACGCCGGCCGGCACGCTCCTGATGCCGACTTTCGGCTGGTCGCGTCCGTTCGACCTGGCGAACTCTCCATCGAACCTGGGCGCGATCACCGAGACCTTCCGCACGATGCCCGGGGTTGTCCGGAGCCTCCATCCGACCCACTCGGTCTCGGCTACCGGAGCGCGCGCCGAGGAGATGATACGGGATCACATCACCAGCCCGACGGCCGCCGGACGCGGGACTCCCTACGGCCGGCTGATCGAGCTCGGCGGCAAGATACTTCTCATCGGCGTCGACAACGATCGCAACACCACGATGCACACGCTCGAAGAATACGTCGAGGCTCCATATCTGTCGGACCGCGAGGCAGCATATCTCGACGAGAATGGGCGGGAGCAGACGAAAAAGATGCGGCTCTTCCCCGGGCCGCACCGGGACTTCATCGGCCTGGGTGCGCTCTTCCGCCGGCGCGAGGTCGAGAGCGTCGGGAAGATCGGGCGGGCGGTCTGCCATCTCATCGACGCCAAGCGGATGCGCGATGCCGTGCTCGCGGCATTCCGCGATGATCCCGCGCTGGTGCTGTGCGACAATCCGAACTGCGCCGACTGTGTGATGCAGCGCCGGGGGATCCAGCTTGCGAAGCTCAGGCAGGAGGACTTTACTCTAAGCGCGCTGGCCTCGTCGGTTTCCCCTTACCCGGACCACATCGCCGACGAGATGAACCGTGCCGGAGTGTATGATCTGGTGGTGGACCGGCTGCTGGGTGAGCCGGTCTGGCGGGTGCCGGAGCACCGCCTCAGGCGGGCGCTTGCGCTCTTCGGCGAGGAGGGCATCACACCGAGCGCGGTGTGCTGCTCGGCGGACGAGTCGTTGCTGGACCGTAGCGTCGAGCTTGTGAAGACCGTCGGCGCGCGGACAGCGATCGTGCCTCTGCCCCCGGACCCGAAGCCGTTCCTTGCCGCCGGCGAGCAGAACGGGATAGAGGTGCTGTTCGAGAACCACGCCTTCCCCTCACGGGTCTCCCTGCAGACGCTCGAGGGTGCCGGAGCCAAGGAAGCGCTCGCCTTCAACCCGTCCGCGTTCGTCCTGCTCGGGCAGAAGCCGTTCCTCGGTGTCTTCCAGAGCAGGATCAAGCACCACGTCGGCATGCTCTACCTGAGTGACGCCACCTTTGGCGGCGACTACACGCTGCCGGGCCGCGGGAACGGAGAGGTGAAGGAACTCCTCTCCATCCTCAGATGCCGCTCGTTCTCAGGCCGAGTTGTGCTGGCAACTGGGCCCGGCGGGCCATGCTTCCGGGATCTCGTCGAGGGCTTCTGGGCACTGATGGAGTCGCTCTGATGCGCATCATCGACATCTCCCGGCCGCTCCGCAGTCCAGATGACATCATCTGCGAGGTGCCTGCCGAACTGCCGCTCTACGAGGGGTTCCCGTGTGAGGAATATCGCCACGAGTTCAGGTCTCACACCGGCTGCTACTTCGAAACCTCCGCCCACCTGTTCCGCGACGGCGTAATGACAGATGACGTTCCGGTTGCCGAGCTCTTCATGCCGGCGCTGGTGGCCCGACTCGATCGGGAGCGGAGCGGCGCGATCGAGCCCATCGAACTGGAGGCGGCGATTGGCGATGCCGTCACGCCAGGCAGCGCGCTGATCGTCTACACTGGTGGAACCGAGGGCCGGCATTTCGCCCGGTCGTGCGGGCCGTGGCTGGGCCAGCGGCAGGTGTCCCTCCTGACCGCATCGCTCACCCTCTACGACACCGGCTTCGAGCATCCCACAGGCATCTTCACCGAGCTTTTCCGCGCCGGGATCCCCATCCTGGCCGGCATCCGGAATCTGGAGCAGGTCGAACATCAGAGAGTGTTCCTGATCGTGCTCCCCCTGCGCATCGAGCGGGTGTGCACTGCCCCATGTCGGGCGGTGGTGTTCGATGGCGAGCCGTGGGAGGTCCAGCTCGCCACGAAGCTCCTCAGGCCCGAGCTGGTGAAGGGAGAGTGGTAGCGAGATGGCTGATGTGCGCGAAATGGAATCGATGACGGTCAAGGAAGTCAGGGCCGCCTTGCGCGAGACGCAGGCGGTGATCGTGCCTATCGGCTGTGTGGAGCAGCACGGCTATCACCTGCCGCTCTGCACAGACGTGATCACCGCGCAGGCGGCCTCGCGCGAGGCGGCGAGGCGGACGGGCGCGTTCCTGGCGCCGCCGGTGTACTACTCGTTCTCAGGTGGAGAGCTCCCCGGCACTGTGAATGTGAACCCGGAAGTGACGAGTCTGTACCTGCGCGAGATCGGAGCCGGTCTGCGGGCGATGGGCTTCCGACAGATAGCCTTCGTCAGCGGCCATTGCGGCACGGAGCATATGGCCGCAGTGAAAGGCGCATGCGAGGCGCTCACGCGGTCGTATGATGACGTGGCCGTTGCCTGGGTGCCGCTGTTCGAGGCCTCGGCGATGTGGGTGGCGGCCGCGAAGGAAGGCGACTTCCATTCCGGCTGGGTGGAAACATCGATGATCGACCATGCCGCGCCCGAGAGCGTGAGGCCGGAGATCGCGCTCGATTCAGCGGACCTGGCGGAGCGCATGCGCAAGGACCCCGATGCGTACCTTGTCAGCAGAACTGTGAGCAGGAACAGATTAGAGACCCCGCACCGCCGGCAGGATCCGAGGATCGAGGTAGGGGTCATGGGCTATCCGGAGAGGCATTCCGCCGGGTTCGGGGCGACTGTGATCGCCGAAGCCGCCGAGACCATCGCAGGCGTCGTGAATGACCTCGTCAACGGCATGCGGCCAAGCTGAGCCGGCGCGCCCTATTCCACTTGGTAGCGCAGCCGGGCCGGGAGATCGCGGCGGCGCTTCGAGTAGGCCTTGAGGAGGCGCTTCATCAACCGCGTCGGGTCGTCGTCGGAGATCAGCGCGGCGCCGGTGGTCTTCGAGATGAACCCGACGACTTCATCGATGTGATCCGCGATGCCGTCGGTCCCCTTGAGGATCCCGATGAGTCGACCCTCGTCGTAGGCGATAGCGAACTCACCGAGCGTGCCGGACCGGCCGCCGATGAGCACCACGATATCGCAGGATCGAATGCCGGTGACCTCGCGGCCCATGAGTCCGTCACCGGTGTAGATCATCACATCGAACTCGCGGTGCGGGGAGCGATAGCGGGTGATGTGCTCGTAGAGATCGAGCGCCGGTGATATCCCCGCAGTCACCCCCCGGCCGCCTTGCATCCCCTCACTGCCTCGTATGGCAGCCCGGGACAGGCGCCGGTGACGAGCACGCAGTTGTGCTCCGCGATCGCTCGCCCGAGATCATAGCCCTTCTGGCGGCTGGCCTTGCTGATTCGCCCGCCCGCCGATCCCATAACACCGACCTGAATCTTCACCAGACCCTCCCTTGCCCGAGCGGCGAACGCAGGCGAAGGCGCCTGCTATGCCGGCAGGCGCCTTCGCAACTCGGCCAAGCATGCGTGCGTTATGTTACAGCTTGACGGCCAACGACTTGGATTCCTTCTCGATCTCGGACTCGGTGACCTCGCGCCGAAGCTTCTGGGACAGGAAGACTCCTTCGCTGATCTTCATGGTGGCCAGCGCGATTCCGGCTGTGTCGATGAGCGGCACCCGGCCCTGAAGGGCTGCGACCCAGTGGGGCTGCGGCCCGTCATAGGCATCGGTGTTCTCGATGCATCGGTGCCAGCGCGTGTTCGCCCCGTCCAGCTCGAAGGTGCCGTCCATCTCCATGTCGGCCACCGTCGAGTGGAAGGAGAACGGGCTCAACCGGACGCCGCCCTTGGAGCCGTACAGCTCGCTCCCATGGGGCCCGCCCATGTTCATCGCCCAGCTCTCCTCGAGGAAGAAGGAGATGCCGCCGGCAAGCCGGACGAAGCCGACTGCCAACTCCTCCACGTCGTACTTTCCGCTCTTGCGGCGGTCCTCGTACATGTCGATCTCCTGGTGGGTGGCGCCGCTCACGGTCTCGATGGCGGGATTGCCGAGCAGATAGAGCATCTGGGCGATGTGGTAGACCGCCATATCGTACACGGCGCCGCCCGCGGCGATGCTCTTCTGGACGAACGAGCTGGTGCCATAGCCATCCACGTAGGGCCGGTTCCGCCGCCGGTAGCCGACCGCCTTGGCGTAGTAGAGCTTGCCCAGGTAGCCGGCCTCGATGAGCCGCAGCGTGGCCTTGGTGGGCATTGAGAAGAGTGTGCCCAACTGGATGCTGAGCATGCGCCCGGTCTTCTTGGCGGCCTCCACCATCGCCTTGCCATCGGTATAGGTGCCAGCAATGGGCTTCTCGCAGTAGACGTGCTTCCCGGCCTCCAGCGCGGCGATCGTCATCGGCGCGTGGAAGTTGTTATGGAGGCATACGTCCACGGCGACGATCTCATCGATCTTAAGCAGCTCTCGGAAGTCCTTGAAGGTCTTCTTGATGCCGAAGGTCTCGGACGCCCGCTTCAGGGCTTCGTCGCTCACATCCGCAGCCGCCACGATCTCGACAGGCAACTTCTGGTACGTCTCGAGGTGGCGGGTGCCAATCTGCCCAACACCGATGATGCCGAGCTTCACCTTGTCAGCCATATGAGTGTCTCCTTTCCTACGCGGTGAGCGTCTGGAACAGCGCGGTGTACATGCGCAGCACCTTCTCCGGGTCGGCCCCGGTGTAGGCGGCCTCGTTCGCCACGTATCCCTTGTAGCCATCCGCCTTCGCCAGCCGGAAGAACTCCTGCCAGTACGGCAGCTCGGTCGGCCGCTCCATGCTGTGATGATGGATGGAGGTGAGGTGCGGTCGGATCATGTCGTAGAACGGTTTGATCGACTTTGCCCCGGCCGGCAGCGTGTACTTCCACTCGCGGCCCACGGGGAACATGCCGTTGAAGACAAGCCCAACATTGGGGAGATTGACGTGGCGCATCACCTCCATCGAGTAGTGCGGGTCGGTGAAGCTGCCGTGCATCTCGATGGAAACGCTGATCCCTTTTCCGGCATGCTCGCCTAGCTCGCGGATGCAGGCAGATACGTACTCGACGACGGGGGGGCGCTCGCCCTCCTCCTTGGGAAGCTGATCGCCCAGCACGCGGACATGGTCGCACCCAAACTCGCGCGCCATGTCGATGACGCGCTTGACGTGGCTCACCGACTCCGCGCGCTCCTTCGCGTCAGCCGCATGGAATGTCTGGCAGCTCGTCAGCGAACCGAACTTCAGCCCCGCGGCATCCAGCTTCCCCTTCACCTCGGCGAACCGCTCGCGCGGGGTGTCCCACTCCAGCCCGTGCGGCTGTTTGAAATCCATCAGGAACTCGATGTACGGGTAGCCGGTCTTCACACACATCTCGATGAGATGGTCGAGCTCCCACTTCTGGGCCACCTCGTATGTGTTGAGCGTCCACTTCATAGGGCACCTCCTCCCGGGATGGTTCAGCGGGTGATTCGGTAGCCCTTCCAGGCACTCCTCTTCGCCGGGGCGAGTTCTGCTTGCCTGTGCGGCTTGGGGTTGTTAGAATGGCTTGAACTGCCGAGACGATTTTGCAGACCGGTTCGCTCCATGGCCTCTTCGGGAGACCGGGACGGAGGCCGAGTGCGAGCTCGCATGGGGAACAGAGTGCCGTTCTGTCCGGAATGCCGGTTCGAGTACGTTCCTGGGGTCAAGCGCTGCCCAGACTGTGGCGTCGCGTTGGTCGAAGGCCTGGCGGCCGAGCAAGCCGCGCCGACGTCGCAGGAGTACCGGGAAGCGGAGCTGTGCATTGTTACTGGCGCGATCCATGCGCGGCTGCTGCAAGATACGCTTGCATCGCAGGGCATCCCGTCCCGGCTGCAGTCAGCATGGCCGTTCGACACACCGTACAGCGTGTTTCACCCGCCCTCCGTGATCGGTGGAGGGTATGACGCGGTGATGAAGGTCATCGTCAGGGAGTCCGATCTCCGAAAGGCATGCCTCATCTACGCGGACTTCGAGGGGAAGGCGGCCGATCGCACAACCGCCGAGCCGAAGCGACGCCGGAAGCGAACCGTGTGACGACGACGCATCGCGAACGGGTTCTGGCCGCTCTCAACCACGGAGAGTTCGACTGCGTTCCCATCGACCTCGGCGGCACGGAATCGTCGGGCATGACCGCAGTCGCGTACAATCGGCTGAAGCGCCACCTCGGAGTGGCCGAGCGGTGCCGCGTCTTCGAGCCATATCAGCACGTCGCCTTCGTGGAGGACGAAGTCAAAGAGCGATTCGCCATCGCGACCCATCCGATCATCTTCGAGCCGCGTGACTGGCGGGCCGCGGTGCTCCCCGACGGAAGCCCGTGCGAGGTCCCGTCGGGATGGCAGACGGTCGTTCGCGCGGATGGGACCGAGGAGGCCGTGGACGGGTCGGGCGCCGTGATCGCCCGGCGCGCCGCGAGCGGCTATCACTTCGATTCAGTCAACCCACCCCTCGCCGAGGTCACATCCATCAGTGATATCGAGCAGGGCCGCGAGACTATCGCGCGGTTCGACTATCCAAGCTTCGCCGATGAGCCGCTCGACGCCATGGTGGACCGAGCCCGCAGACTTCGGCGCCAGTCCGATCGCGCCGCCATCCTGAACCTCCAGGCGCATCTCCTGGCCGGCGGGCAGATCCTGCGCGGCTTCGAGGCGTTCATGACCGATCTTATGCTGAGCCCGGATCTCGCGGATCACTTGCTCAGTATCCTGGTGGAGGCATACTGCGAGCGCGCGAACCAGCTCTTCCCCGTGCTCGATGGCCTGGTGGATGTAATCCTCGTGAACGATGACCTCGGCACACAGGCCGGGCCGATGCTATCGCCCGATCTCTACCGCAAGCGGATCAAGCCATTCCAGCGGCGGCTCTTCGCGCACCTCAAGGCGGTCAGCGGCCTGCCCTTGCTCTTCCATTCCTGCGGCTCGGTGCGCTGGGCGATACCCGATCTGATCGAGGTGGGCATCGCCGCGCTCAACCCCGTGCAGGTATCGGCGGCCGGGATGGACTCGGCCGCGCTGAAGCGGGACTTCGGGAGGGACATCACCTTCTGGGGTGGCGGGTGCGACACGCAACACATCCTCAACCGCGGCACGCCGGCCCAGGTGCGGGACGAGGTGAGGCGACGCATCGACGACTTCGCACCGGGCGGCGGGTTCGTCTTCTGCCAGGTCCACAACATCCAGCCCGAAGTGCCGCCGGAGAACGTCGTGGCAATGCTCGAGGCGGCGGCCGAGTTCGGCGGCTACTGACCGCCAGGCGATGGCTCAGGCCGGGAGAGCGTGCTCTACAGCTTCGTCAACTGCCCGCGCAGGAACTTCGCCGCGGTCACGATGTCGGCCGCCGGGTCCTCGCCCACCTCGCGCTCGATGGTAAGGTAGCCGTCGTAGCCGATCTCCTTCAGCGCCTTCAGGTAGCGCGGCCACGGGACATCGCCTTCACCGAGCGGCACCTCGCCTCGGTTCGGGCCGGGGCCCTTCCCGTCCTTCGCATGGGTGTGAACGATGAAGTCGCGCAGATCGTACGCGCCCTGGACGGGGTCGAAGCCGCGCATCACCATGTTGGCCGGATCGTAGTTCGCCTTGATCGACTTGGTGTTGAGGCTGCGGAGGAACGCGGCGAGCGTCGCACCGGACTCGGGGCCGGTCTCGCTGGCGAAGAAGACGCCGATCTTGTCGCCGTGCGCGCCGATCTCGTTGAGCGCGTCGGTGGCAACGCGATAGCCCGCGTCGCTGGGGTCGTCTGGGATGCGCCCGATATGCGAGGTGAGCACCTTCACCCCGAGCGATGCCGCGAGGTCCATCATGCGCTTGGTCTTCGCGACGTCCTCGGCCATATGGTCCGGCTTGACGAAGCCGCGGCCGAGGTCGCCGCAGAGCGCCGATATCTCCATGCCATAGCCCTTGAGCGCGGCGAGCAGCTTGCGCTTCTCCGCCTCGGTCGTCAGCTCGGGATCGAGCTCACCAACCGGATGGTCCGGGTCATAGTAGGTGAGGTTGGTCGCCCATATCTGGACGCCATCGACCTTCAGCGCAGCGGCCGCCGCAAGCGATTCCTCGAAGGGCTTGCGGAACGACGTTGTCATCGCACCGATCTTCATGTTGTTCCTCCCGTATGCACTTCCGCCTTGTTCACCGCGGCCGTCACCCACCCTGCCTCAGCGGACCGTCCAGCTCTTCTCAACCATCGCCCCGGAGAAGACGTCGGTGAGAACGATGCGCCACCTCCCCTTCTGGTCGTTGAGGGCGAGGGTGAAGCCGCCCGCTCCGACTCCCGCTCGGGCGTCGATGTTGCCGGAGTAGAGGGGACGCTTCTTCCCATCCGGGCCCGTGACCTCGACCTTGATGACGTGCCGGACGGGCCGGACGCCGCCAGCCTTCACCTTCACCTGATACCGGGCTCTCTCACCAGGCTTCCTGCCGCCGCTCATCGAGAGCGTCAGCCCCTGCACCCGGTACGGCAACATCGCGTAGAGCGCCGGCTCGGCTTCCCTGAGCGTCGCCCTGATTTCGCCCGTCCCGCCCAGGCACCGATGGGCACGAAGGTCATACCAGTGACCCTTGACGGGAAGCGCGATGCGCACTCGCTCGGTGGGGCGCATGCCCTCAATCGCTTCATAGACGTTGACGCCGTCAGCGCTCTGGCCGAACCGGCCGCATGGTTCCTTAAGCAGCGCCACGACCTCAACTCTGCCACCGCGCCAGCTCGCGCGTTCCACTGCGACGGGGAACTCGCCAGCGCCGTCGGAGACGGTTACGCGCGGCCGAATGCCAGCGCGCTCGAGCGCAGCGCGGAGTCGCGCGCGGACCTCCCTGCCGAGCGCGTGGGGCCGCTGGTCCTCGTACTCCTCGAGCCACTGGTTCAGCAACACCGCGCGGCCACGGCCATAGCGCTGGGCGCCAAAGAGCTCGGCGAGCGGCGATTCAGGCAGACGCTTGCCATGGACATCGGTCTCGCCTGGCATGACGTCAGCCAGCAGCAGGCCGCCGCCGCGGACGAAGGCCTTGATCCGCCGGACCTCGAGATCGGAGAGCGCGATGGACCCGGGGAGAACCAGCGCGCGGCATCCGCCTGTGGTCAGGCCGCCGCTCTCGACCTCGTCATAGGGCACATAGTTGTACTGGTAGCCGAGGTCCTCGAGCGCTGTTCCCCACGCGACGCGGTTCTGGATAAAGCGGCGGAAGCTCGGCGAGGTGTTGCGGCCGTACTCCATCCCCTCGAGCTTCAGCTTGCCATCCTGGATCCACCACGTGTGGCCGCTCGCCATGGAGAAGTGGATCGCGATCTTGTCGTGCTCGCGCTTGAGCCCGGTGATCGCACGACAGAGCCCTTCGCTTCGCAGCTGTCCGAAGCACTTCTCCAGGGACCGGCCCTGCGCGTTCAGCGTCAGGTCGGGGTCGACCATCGTGAAGCCCCAGAAGATCGATGCACCCCGGTGCCCGTGCAGGAAGCGATGCCAGATCTCCCATTCCAGCGGCACGCCCGACATGGCGTAGCCGGTGAAGCCGGTCAGGATCATGTTGGGGTTGAACGAGCGGTGCATCTCATCTTGGCCGCCGCCGGAGTACGGCTGGAGGTACTCGACGATCTTGTCGAGCTTGGACCAGTCGCAGCCATTGTGCGAGCCGGGGAGTTGCGTCCCTGAAATCGTGACGAGGCCGTCCGGGTCGATCCTCCTCGCCACCGCGCTTGCGTAGCGGAATGCATCGGCAAGCGTCCTGTTCATGAACAGCCGGTGGTCCACCCACGGCGCCGGGTTGCCCCGACGCTGCGCTTCATCATAGGTGACGGGCATCACAGCGTCCCAGCTCCGGTAGCTCGTATCCCACTCCGCATTCAGCCGGTCGAGCGACCGGTACCAGCGGCGAAGCCACTTCCTGAACTCGATCAGGGTGGCATCGCTCCAGCAGAGATCGAACGCGTCCTCATAGCAGGTGACCGATGACTCGTCCGCGATGTAGTAGGCGAGCGGGCTGTACTTCAGGATCGGCGGGATGCCCTTCCGCAGGGCCTGCGCCACAGGCCGGCGGAACTCATCGCTGTGAAAGCACGGCACGCGGGCGAGCCACTTGCGATCGCCGGTCTTGCGGTAGTTGTCCTTGCGCTCCATGTAGGGGAACCGGCGGTACCAGTAGACGCCGAAACCGGGTGGATGCATCGAGACGGTGAGCGGGAAGTGCCACTGGGTGTCTGATGTGCTCGTGATGCCGGCGCGGCAGTACTGCCCCTCGATCAGGTCGGTCCATGGCCACACCCCGTGGTGAAGCCAGGGCATGATGACCTCGTAATCCTGCCACTTCCTGCGCGGCGGCGTGAGTGCGATTTCCGCGCGCGACTCGTGCACGAATCGGTCTCCCTGCCAGAGCGAGCATCTCACCCAGCCGCGGTTGGTGAGGGCATCCGGGCAGGCAAGCCGGAAGCGCACCTGCCTCGCGCCCGTGAGCTGCTTCCGCTGCCGGCTCACCAGGCGGCCGCTCAGGTCCCAGAGCTCGGACACGAGGGTGAGGCCCTTCGGGTCGCCGGATACGCGGGCATGCCCCGTGACGCTGCGGCCGACGAGGACCGCGTCCGCTTCCAACGCCACCTTGGTGACCTTCGCAGGTCGCCGCACCTCATAGGTTGCGGTTCCCCAGTCGTGCTTCTTGCCGGCGGCGCTGACCATGACTTCCATGGCGTGACGGCCGCTCGCCGGAGCTGTCCGCGGAAGCGACAGCTCGAGAGCGGTCTCACCGCTCTTCAGTTGTAGGGTGCGGCTGACTCTATCCTCGACCTGACCGAGCTCGTTGCGGAACGTCACCTCGACCGTGGCCTTCTGCGGCCTGCCATCATTCCTGAGCCAGAGGGCCGCTCCGGTGTCGCGCGCCTCTGCGTCGAACTTGCAGGGCCAGACCTGCGCGCCGCCGAGCTGGATCGATGGCTCCTTCCGCCCGGCCCAAATGATCGACCGCATGAGCAGGCCGAACAGGTACTCCCAGAAGGCCTCGTTCATCTGCCCCCGGCGCAGCGCGAGCTCGGGGAAGAGGGCGTAGTTGTGGTAGGCCAGGCCGACCACGCGGCCCTGGCCGAACTGCTTCACGGCCACAACCGGGGCGCCGCCTTCGCCTGTTGCGAGCGCCTGCGCGCCCTTGCCGAGTTCGTAGATGTAGTGTCTGAGCGGCCCGTAGGGCAAGGCCTCAAACGGGATGCCATTGACGAGGTAGTGATCGGCCACCTTGCGCCAGGACTTCCCGGAGAGCGCTTGCTTGGGTGGCGAGGGGTAGCCCTTCTCCATCCCCGCGCCTTCGGCCGTGAGCCGCGTTGGCGGGACGGCCACGATCGGCGATAGCTCCCAGAGGCCGGTGTCGCCCTCGTCCTCGCCGAGCTGCGGATGCACCAGCACCAGTCCCTCGCCTCTCCGCACCCGCTGACGGATCAGATCGCGGATCGAAGCGGGCATGTGGTTCCAGCCCAGCATGCTGTGCATCACGATGACGTCGTAGCTGGCGTCGGCGGCGAGCTCCGGCTCGAGCACCGAGTAGGAGCGGCTGTAGTCGCCGGGAGAGAGGGGATCGAAATCAGCATAGCGGTCCAGGCACCACTTGTTCACATCCCAGCGAGGGTCGATGCTCAGCACGCGCGGCTCCAGCGTGAGGCGCTGCATCAGCTCGACGACGGTGCGGCCTTCGGCGACGCTCGACACGATGAAAGCGCGAATCGGCCCGTTCGCGAACGGGTCGGCCCATTTGACGTGTGGGGTCACCAGCTCGCGCGAGTAGATGACATCGTACTTTGGTGGAGTGGCGGAAGGCCCCCCAACAGGGATTGACATGAGCTCCTCCTCCAATGCGGCGGACACCGCGAACTCGGCCGGAGAGTTGGTCGCGAGGAGGGAGGAGTCCTGCATCAATGCCCTCTGGTGTACGAGGAGATCGGCAGCTTCAGGGGAATCCGCATTGTGGTCGAAGCAGACCATCAGTCCGGTGAACGGCAACACGCTCCCCGTCGACACGACGCACGGGAATGCCAGGCAGTGGTGGAGCCTCAGTCGAGGCTACACGGTACTATTGCGCGTCTTCCTGCTGACGTTTGGCACCTTCTCTGTCTCCATGGCGCTGGACCCCCTCTGGGGCCGCAGCATCATGTCTGCCTGGTTCGCCGCCTACGCTGTCGTGTTCTGCTACCTCTGCGGCCGGTTCGTGGTCGTCGGCATCGCTTTCGACGAAGATGCTCTGTTCGTGCGCCGGCTTCTCCCTGGGCGGGTTGAGCGCGTGTCCATCTCCCGCGTCGGGCGGTGCCTCTATCTGCAACTATTGAGGCTCGCAAAATATAGTGACATTGCCAAGAGCGGAAAAAGCCGCCCGGAACCTGGCAAGAATGCGCCTGTGCATTGTAACTCTTATATGCGAGACTCAATAGTGGCGCCGGCCGTCGGTAGCGTCGCCGATAGCGTCGTCCTGGTCGGCTGGTCTTTCATGCCGATGAACCTGAACGGCACCTACCACCCTGTCCCGCGTGCCGATCCGGACAGTGAGCAGGCCGACGGGAGCGTATTGGCAAGGCGGCTCCATGACGTTTTCCAGCCGGCGGGCAAGTGGCGGGTAGTCCGAATGCCCTTTCAGATCAGGTTCGGGTGACGCCCCGATCGGCTGTCCCCGACAATGAGAGATGGAGGACAGGCACATGGCTGTTCACGCGACGGGCTTCTCGGGTGAGGTCAACCGGGTCACCGTGCGACCGCGGGAGATCGACGACGTGCTGTACAACCCCGGCATCGGCTTCACGACCATGGGCAGCTTCGACGGCGACGTCCCGGGCTACCCCAAGTCCACCGTCGCCTACTTCAGGTGGTATTGGGACGCCATAGAGCCGCAGAACGGCGCCTATCGCTGGGACATCATCGACGACACGATCGCGAAGGCGAAAGCCCGCGGACAGCGCGTGGCGCTCGGCATCATGCCGGTCAACGGCCGCAGTGGAGTGCCGCAGTGGTACCGCGAGCTGGGAGCGAAGGGATCGGATTTCGTCCCGGAGGACGGGGTTACGAACTGGATGCCCGACCACAATGCCCCGCTCTATCTCCAGCATATGGGGCGGCTCGTGAGGGAGTTCGGCAAGCGGTACGACGGGAATCCGGACATCGACCACATCGACATGCGTTCGCTTGGGCACTGGGGCGAGTGGCACTTCTACTTCGCTGAGAAGGGCACAGGGTTTGTCGACGCGACCCCCGAGACGCGGCGCGCGCTCGTCGAAATGCACCTGGAGAGCTTCACGAAGACTCCGCTCGTCATGCTGATCGGCCCGGTCAATGAACTGCGCTACGCGGTCGCAAGGGGGACCGGGTGGCGGGCGGATTGCCTCGGCGATGTCAAGCCCGGCTGGAACCACATGAGGGACAGGTACCAGCAAAATCTCGACGCGGCTGGCGCCAATGACGCGTGGAAGCGGGCGCCCGTTGCGTTCGAGTCGTGCTGGGTGATGCAGCACTGGGCCCACGAGGGCTGGGACATCGAGTTCATCTTGAACGAGGCGCTGCGGTGGCACTGCTCGGTGTTCAACAACAAGTCTTCGCCGGTGCCCCCTCGATGGTGGAGCGCGACCGAGGCATTTCTGAAGCGAATGGGGTATAGGTTCGTGCTGCGGTCTATCACCCACCCGGCGAAGGTCGAGGCCGGCGGAACGCTCACCGTGGAGTGCGAGTGGGATAACATCGGCGTCGCGCCCCCATACCGAAAGTACGTCCTCGCGTGGCAGTTCACGCCCGTCGGTCGGCGCCTGGGGAAGACGCTGGTCGAAGACCCGGCCCATCCCATCGACGTGACGACGTGGCTGCCTGGAAAGCACGACGTCGGGCTCGACCTCGCAGTGCCGAAGGACTTGACAGCGGGAAGGTACCGGCTGTCGCTGGCACTGCTCGACCCGTTCACGCGCCAGCCGGCCGTGCAGCTCGCGGTCGAAGGCCGCGACGCTCAGGGATGGTACTCCCTGAGCGAGGTGGAGGTGGTGGAGGCGCCGCCGGCCAGCTAAGGGCGTGCCTGTTGGGCAGGAGCGGAAGCTCCTGCCGTGGAGCCGTGCGGCGGCCGCCCGGCGTTGGCCGTCGCCCCGTTATCCTCGCACCCCCATTCGTGGTATTCCCTATGGCCGTTTACCGCGGGTCGCCCCTTCCCGCGGGCGATAGCTGTCGCATAGATGGCACGCAACTGAGCTCGTAGGTCAGAGCTGAGCTGTTGGCCTGCGTGTCAGAGAGGTATGGTCATCCTATGAGAGATCGCTCGCAACTAGGGGAGGCCCGGGTGGCCCGCCCCGCGGCGCGGCTGATTCCTCTTCCCGTCGAGCACCCTCGGCGGCGTCTTCGCTATGAGGTCGTCGGCCTGGGCCTGTTTGTGTTCGGGATCGTGCTCCTGGTCGGCGCGGGCCGCGAGTCGGGCCTGGTCGCTCCCCACCTCTATCGGGTGCTCTGCTTCATCGTCGGCAAGGTCGGTGGGCTGGCTGTCTCGCTCGCGCTGGTTCTGCTGGGCGGTGTGATGGTGCTTCGCTGGCAGCCGATCGAGTTCGGAAGGCTGTCTGCCGGGTTCGGCGTCCTGCTCTGGCTGGGATTGGCGATCTGGCAGCTTACACTGCCGGAGAGCGGGGTGCTTGGGCGCGACTTCACCGTCGAGCCGGGTGGTTTGCTTGGTGTGCTGCTGAGCGAGATGCTCAGGCCGCTGTTCGGGCAGGCCCTTGGCATCCTGATCCTCTCCCTCGCCGGGCTGCTGGGGATCGCCTACATCAGCGACACGCCTCTGGTCAGGCTGCTCGGCGGAACAGCCCGGGCGGTAGGTGCGGCGACCAAGGCCGCCGCGCGATCGGTTGCGAGAGTGCCGATCCCGCGCTTCCGCAGGCCTCAGCCCATCCCGACCGCGCCGCCGAAGCGCCCGCGGAAGAAGGTTCAGCCACCGCACCCGATTCAGGCGAAGGCCGAGCCGGAGCCGCCGGAGGTCCAGCAGCCGGAACCGCCAGCCGAAGAGTCCGAGCCGCCGGCCCAGCCGCGGCTCCAGTTGCTCGATTCGGGAGCTGACATGGTCTCGGAGGAACGGGAGCCCAGCGAGGAGTGGGCGAACTTCGAGCTTCCGCCGATCGATCTGCTGACCGCCGCGCCCTCCACCGACGACGCGAAGCGAGAGGCTCTCGCCAGCGTCGAGACGCTCGAGCAGGCGCTTACAAGCTATGGGATCGACGCGCAGGTCGTCGACGTGGAGCGCGGCCCGCGGGTCACCCGATATGAGATCATGCTGCCACCCGGCGTGCGGGTGAGCAAGGTGACAAACCTCGCCGATGACCTCGCCTACGCGCTCAAGGCGCTGGCGGTGCGGGTCGAGGCGCCGGTGCCAGGCAAGGGCGTGGTCGGGATCGAGGTGCCGAACCCGGAGGTCACTTTCGTCCACCTGCGCGAGATCATGGAGTCGAAGGCGGCCGAGCGGATGAAGTCCAGGATCGCCTTCGCGCTCGGGCGCGACATCTCCGGCCACCCGATGATGGCCGACCTGGCGACGATGCCGCACCTGTTGATCGCGGGGGCGACCAACTCGGGCAAGAGCGTGTGCCTGAACGCCTTGATCGCGTCGATGCTGTTTCGCGCCAGGCCGGATGAGCTGAAGTTCCTGCTCATCGACCCGAAGCGGGTGGAGCTGAGCCTGTTCGAGGGGATCCCCCATCTCGCCGCGCCGGTCGCGCACGACGCCAAGGAGGCGGCGGGGCTGCTGCGTTGGGCAATACGGGAGATGGAGGTCAGATACTCGCAGTTTGCCGATGTGAGCGTGCGCAACATCAAGGGATGGAACGAGCGCGCGGCGATGGACGTCGATATGGAGCCGATGTACTACCTCGTCATCGTGATCGACGAGCTCGCCGACCTGATGATGCAGGCCGCCACCGAGTTCGAGACATCAATCTGCCGTCTCGCTCAGCTTGCTCGGGCAACCGGCATCCACCTGGTTGTCGCCACCCAGCGGCCCTCGGTCAACGTCATCACGGGCACGATCAAGGCGAACATCGCTTCCCGCATCGCCTTCGCGGTGGCATCGCAAGTCGACTCGCGCACGATTCTGGACATCAACGGCGCGGAGAAGCTGGTGGGGTCGGGCGACATGCTGTTCCTGCCGCTCGATGCTCCGACCGGCAAGCCGGTGAGGCTCCAGGGCGCCTATATCAGCGAGCGCGATCTCATGGCGGTCGTCGACTTCCTCAGGAAGCAGGCGAAGCCGCACTACTCGAAGGGCGCAGTCGAGAGTGTCGGATCTGTCGTGCTCAGGGCCGATGATGGCGAGGCGGCCGACGACGAGATGTTCGAGAAAGCGCTCGAGTTCGTGCTGGCAACGAAGCACGCCT
>Ga0315274_10001348_pt1 | contig 37776 bp, 30 predicted proteins | sample YL17G02_20_MG_FD_203700 | JGI IMG/M metagenome (GOLD analysis project Ga0315274, IMG submission 203700) | Sediment microbial communities from Yellowstone Lake, YNP, Wyoming, USA - YL17G02_20 | ecosystem: Environmental > Aquatic > Freshwater > Lake > Sediment | place: USA: Wyoming | collected...
ACCCTCCGGCAGCGAATGTCATGGAGCTCCTTCTCTGTGCGCTCTGTGCCTCCGTGTGAGATCAAGAAACACGCTCTGCGCCACAACGCGGATTTTGGGACAGAGAATTTCAAGTACCTTTGGCTAGGTTCTTGTCCTGCCGATCTGGGAATTCTGTCCGCCAAAGGAGTGAATCTCACACGGAGGCGCAGAGCGCCCAGAGAAAAGACCATCAGGCGAGTTTCATGGAAGTCCTTCTCTGCGCCCTTTGCGTCCCAACGAAAGGTCTGGGAGAGCACATTTCGAAAGTATCTTTGGCCAGACCTTCGACCCGTAGCCCGGAAAGGCTCCTCACGGGCGCGGGCGCGTTTCAGGCGTTGCCTGCATTCATTCGATGGTCTTTTCGACGGGGGGCTTGGCGATTTTCCACGCGCGGCCCTCGCGCTTCAGCTCGCACAAGACGCCGAGGCGCGAGCGGCGTTCGGGTTGGCCGGGCAGGGCGGTCTCGAGGTACACCTTCACCCAGGCGCGGGTGCGAAAGAGGTTGTACTTGATCTCGCTGCGCGAGAGCGTGACGACGTTTCGTCGGCCCCGACGCATTTCCTCGATCAACACGCGATCCACTTGCGCGACCGGGTCGTTGGGGGCGTCCGGACGAAAGACAGCGACTTCCTGTTGGTTCTCGATCAATTGGACCGAGTAGTTTTGCAGACGTCCGGCGTCGCGTTCCAGCCAGAGATTGATGTTCAGGTAGTCGTAGAGAAGGAGCGCGGCGCCTGCGGCGACAACGCCCACCAGCGCCATCAGCGGCCGGCGCCAACGATGCCAGAACGACGAGGACGAAGTTGTCTGACCCCAACGGCTTGTCATTTCTCTTGGTGGCCGATCTCAGGGAGACTCACGCGCAAAGCCGATTTGCCGGTCAGTTCCGTCCGCAACTGATCGAGAACTTGAGCCTGCAATGAGGCAATGTATTGCTGCCGAACATGGACGCGAGTCTTGTCATAGCCCTCCGCCATGCCGGGAATATACCGCTCGATGAAGTAGCAGGCAAAGCCGCCCCGCCCCACCGGAGCCATCGGGCTGAGGTCGCCTTCCCCAAGGCCCTTGAGGTACGGAAAGAGCTTCTCGTCGCGAAAGTTGCGATAGCCCATGTCGGCGGCGCTGAACTCGAAATCGGTCGTGGAACCGGCGATAAAAGCATTCAGCGACTCCAGCCTGGGCAGCATTCGCCGCCGGAAGGCCGCTGTGGCCGTATCGGCCTCGTCGTCGAGCACGCGAATGGGCGCCAGGAGCGTCGGAGATGTCTCGCCCCCCAGCACCAGATCGGCAGCCGTCCTCGACCGCTCCTCGCGGAAGGCCATTTGGAACTCCTGGAGGGCCTGTTCGAATTGCGAACGCAGCTCCGTTTGAAGGGCCCTCAGTTGGGACGGCTGTCGGAGATAGGGGTTGCGGACAGCGGCCTGCATACTGATGACGTGCCATTGCGGCTGATAGCCGAGGCGGTCGCGGTTCTCCTCGTAGTAGCTTTTGACCTGCGATTCGGTGAAGGTCAGAGGGACCTTGAGCGCCGCGTACAGGGTGTCTCGCGATTTCCACAGGCGCCGGGCGATGCGATCGGCTGCCACCAACAGCGGGTCGTGGCCCAGTCCCGTTTCTTCGACCAGTTGGGCCACCATCTCGCCGCGCACGATACTCATGCAATTCTGGACGACCAGGTTTCGGTCCAGCTCCAACGGCTCGTTGATCGCATAGGGGAACATCTCGAGGAAATCGCCCTTGGTGACCCGGTAGTTGCCGACGATGACCAGATTCTCGTGCGGCAGCAGCTCGGCGAATCGCGCCGCGAGGTTGTCGTAGCGCGCGCGACGAACCATCAACGAGAGGCGATAATCGTACAGATAGGCCAGGGTCTTCTGTTCGACCGCTTCACGAAGGTCCTTCTGGGCGGTCTCAAAAGAGACCTGCTGTTCGGGCAGTTTCTCGAGGCACTGCACGAGGTAGAATCCGCCTCGGCCCAGAAACACCGGACTGAGCTGGCCGGGCGCCAGCGTGAACACCTGATTCTCGAAGTCCTCGACAAACATCCCCCGGTGAATCGGCGGCAGCTCGCCGCCGCGCACGGCGCTCGGCGCGTCCGAGCGAGCGCGGGCCAGCTCGACGAAGTCATCGCCGGCGATCGCGCGGTCGCGCAGTCCCTTCAGTTCCGCCTCGGTGGCGTCGCGCTCGGTTACGGTAGCCGTGGTGGGGACTTCGCGGAAGATGTAGCGAATGCGGACCGACTCGGGCATGTAGAACTCGGTCAGATGATCATGGTAGTACTTGATCAGGTCCATCGGCTCGAGCCTTAGCTGCGGCTTGAGGACCTTCTGGATCCACACCAGCTGATAGACCGGATACTTGAGGAAACGCATGAACTGTACGTCGGTGGGCGACGGCGGGCGATCGGGTGCGCGGTCGGCCAACAGGTACGTGAACGCCATGTCCTTGAGCGCCAGTTCGACCTTGTCGGTCAGGTCTTCGCGCTCTTTGGCGCGACGGGATTCCTCCCAGGTCTGAAGAAGCGCCGGATCGGTTTCGCGCTTCATCAGGCGGAACAGGTAAATCTCCTGCTCGGTCAACGTGCCGCCGGAATAGGCGGCCAATGGGAGATTGCGCCGGCCGTCATAGCCGGTTTTCAAATAGGGATGCGTCAGAGTCCTGGCTTTGGCCGGAGGGGCTTTGTAAGCCGCCGACAGGCCAACCAAGACGACCAGCAACATCGCCGCAACGCGGCAGGCCGGGCCGCGCCACGTCCTGCCCAACCAAAAGGGGCTCGACTTCATTTTGACCGACCTTTCCAGAGCGGTGCAAACAGATCATGTTACGGCGGTTCAGATCGAGCGGCAAAGACTATCCGCATTTCCGCTCGATAGGGGAGCGGTTTTTCGGCGCCGGTTCAAGCCCTTTTTTCGCCGCGCGGGATCGAGCGGCCCCGGCGACGCCGAGAAACCGCCGCGAAACGCAGTTTGCTGTTGCAGCGAGACGGTCGTTGCGGTAGCGGATTTACTTGGCGATCGCCCCATGCCGCAGGGGGACCGACGCCGCGGTCAGGGCGCACGACAGGCGAGGCGCGCGCGGCGGTGTTCTCGACTCAGCCACAGCAAACTCCAGAGGAGGGACGAGGCATGGCGAAAGTACTTGTGGCCTATCATTCGCGGACGGGGAACACGGAGAAGATGGCGCAATTGGTCGCCGCGGGCGCGCGGTCGGCCGGTGTGGAGGTCGTCATCAAACCGGTGGCCGAAATTTCGGCTTCCGAACTGCTGGGGTACGAGGGCCTGATCCTGGGCTCGCCGACCTACTACGGCAACATGGCGTGGGAGGTCAAGCGGCTGCTCGACGAGAGCGTTCAGTATCACGGTCAGTTGGCCGGAAAAGTCGGCGGCGCTTTCAGTTCCTCGGTCAATGTCGGCGGCGGAAACGAAACGACCATTCTCGCCCTCCTCGAAGCCTTGCTCATTCACGGCATGGTTGTCCAGGGAAGCGCCCACGGCGACCACTATGGCCCAGTGGCGATCAAGGGACCCGACAGCCGCAGCACTCCGCAGTGCGAAGCCTTGGGGCGGAGAGTCGGCGAGCTGGTGCGGAAGCTCTTTCCGTGAATGCGGAGCGCGGAATGCGGAATGAGAAGACACTGAATCAGCGGATAGTTACCAGCTTCCGGCGTCTGGCTACTGACCACCAGCCACCAACAACTGACAACTGACAGCCGGCGGCTGACCGCTGACGGGTGGGTGTGCCACAATGAGACTGCGAATCCTTGTTTTCCTGCTTCTCGCCGCAACGGGTTGTCAAACCGCCCTGATGCCCGGCAGTGTCTATCGCCAGACCGACCGGATTCGGGACCTTTTGGCCGAACCGACGTTCGACGTCGGCGCCGACCCGGCGGCCGTCCATTTCTACAGCTTTCGCGTTCCTCACTATGACGCCGACGGGCACGGCCTGTTCGATATCCCGATGGTGATCTCGGAACAGCTTTTCTTCGCGCCGACGTGGCTGTTGTCGGGCCTGCTGCGTTTGACCGCAAGTGAGGCCTATTTGGGGGGAGGGCCGCCCGGGCCGCCGGGACAGGGACCGTCTGGAGGCGCGGTCGGGATGGCCCGCAGCACCGTCGGCTATATGCTCGGCGTGCCGGGCGCCATGTTCTACCTTGCCGGAGTGGGGTCGGCCACGGCCTTCGACGTGGCCGCGCACGACGTGCCGGTAGTCTTCATAGGGCGTCCGCTTCGCTGGGTGGGAGAGCTCGCCTCGGGCGGGTAGCTGTCGGCGAAAGAGAGGTCTGTGTCCCGGCGAACATTGGGTCGCTCCCCCCACTCCATTGTAGAGTCCGATCCTCGAGGTTGGCTCTCTCCGCTGCCATCTCGGCTGTATTCGTTTGTAGCTCTTGGAGATAAGGGGTTGCAGCTCCTGTGCCGCGGGGAACCTGCAATTCTTGCATAAGCAAGCGGGCTTTGCTGTGCAATATTTGCACGGTAACTGCCGGTAAACTCATACACGACAGTTATCCGGGGTGTGGCACGTCACTTGCCTAGACTCTCGCTATGAGCGAGCAGGACAGATCGCTGCCGAAGTGATTCTGTCGCCGCTGAAGACCGAATCTATCTCAGGAGGTAAGAGGCATGAAGAAGTTCCTCGGTACGGCGCTACTGGCCGGTCTGGTCGTAGCGGCTCTGGTCGTCGGATCCGGCGTTTCGACGGCGCAGCAGGACCAACCCGGTCAGGCGGGACAAGCCGGACAGGGACGTGGGCGTCGCGGCGGTGGGCCGGGTGGTGATCAGGGCGGACAACGGCCTCAGTTCGACCCCGCGCAGATGCGCGCCAGAATGTTGGAGGGGATGAAGGAGGCGTTGGGCTGCACGGATGACGAATGGAAAGCCATCGAGCCGCTGGTCGGCAACGTGATGGAGAAGCAGCAGGCCGCGCGTTCGGGCGGTTTCCGGGGCGGATTCCGCGGCTTCGCGAGCCGCCGAGGTCCGGGCGGTGATCAGGCGGGTCCGGGCGGCGATCGTGGCGGTCCTCCGGGCGGCGACCGTGGCCGCTTTGGCGGCACACCCGATCTCGAGGCGGAAGCTCTGAGCAAGGCGCTCGAGGCCAAAGACACGCCCGCCAAGGAGATCGAGGCCAGACTCAAAGCGCTGCGGGATGCGCGCGTGAAAAAGGAAGAGGAACTCAAGAAAGCCCGCGAGGAACTGCGCAAAGTGCTGACCGTTCGTCAGGAAGCGCAGTTGGTTCTCATGGGAATGCTCGACTGAGCGACTAAAGACAACGGATACGGGCCATGAATGAGTTGCTGAACAGCATGATCGAATCGCACCAGATGTCGCCCCCCGACGCGGAACGGCTTTGGCAGCAATGCGAGGGGGGAAGCACGGCGATGGTCCAGTCGGAGGAAGCGGTCCTCCAGTGGCTGGCGAGGGAGTATGCGCTTTCCTACAGCGATCTCGAGGACATTGAACTCGATCCCCAGCTGCTGACCGTGTTTCCCGCGCGCGTACTGCTCAAACACGAGATTCTTCCGCTGCGAAAGGTGAACGGGTCCGTAGAGGTGGCGACCTGTCGCTTGTTCGCGACCAACGCGCTGGACACGCTCAAGACGTTGACCGGCATGAGGCTCAAGCTGGTGCTGGCGCCCAGCAAGGCCATCCTGCGGGAGATGAAGAAACGGTTGGGGGTCGGCGCCGATACGCTCGACTCTCTTCAGGAGGAAGCGCCCCTTCAGGTGGTGGACGAAGGCGCGGCCGACAACGTGGACCTCGACAGCGCGGCCGAGGACGCCTCGATTATCCGGTTCGTCAACCAGGTGTTGGGCGATGCCATTGCCCTGCGGGCCACGGATATTCACCTCGAACCGTTCGAGGACGAATTGCGAATCCGCTACCGGATTGACGGGGTGTTGCAGGATGTTCCGGTTCCCGCCCAGTTGAAGCGCTACCAGCCGGCCATCGTCTCGCGCGTCAAGATCCTGAGCCATCTCGACATTGCCGAGAAGCGCCTGCCTCAGGACGGGCGCATCAAAATCCGCATCAAGCACAGCGAGGTGGACGTGCGTGTCTCGGTGATCCCCATGCTCCATGGCGAAGCCGTGGTCATGCGGTTGCTGCGACAGGACGCCAGCCTCATGAAGATGTCGGATTTGGAGATGGGCGAACGGGAACAACGGCTGTTCTGGCGCATACTCGGACTGCCGCACGGGATCATGCTGGTGACCGGCCCGACCGGCAGCGGAAAAACCACGACGCTCTATTCGGCGCTCAATGAGATCAACGACTCGGTGCGCAAGATCATCACCATCGAAGACCCCGTCGAGTATTATATGAAGGGCGTCAACCAGATCCAGGTCTCCGAGAAGGCCGGGCTGACGTTCGCGCGCGGGCTTCGCTCGATCCTGCGCCACGACCCGGACGTGATTCTGGTGGGCGAGATTCGCGACGCGGAGACGGCGCAGATCGCCGTCCAGGCCTCTCTGACGGGCCATTTGGTGTTTTCGACGTTGCATACCAATGACGCGCCAGGCGCTGTGACACGGTTGGTGGACATGGGCGTGGAGCCCTACCTGGTCGCCTCGTCTCTGGAGGCGGTGCAGGCGCAGCGCCTGGTGCGTGTCTTGTGTACCCACTGCAAGACGCCCGACCTTTCGCCGAAGGCGGCGGCGTTCAAGAAGGAAATCGGCCTGCCCGACGATCTGCCGTTTTATCTGGCGACGGGCTGTGAGTCGTGCCGCCAGACAGGGTTCTTTGGGCGGCGCGGCGTTTTTGAATTCATGGACCTGAACGACGAAATCCGCCAGTTGATCCTGACGGTTCATTCGACCGGGACGGTGCGCGAAGTGGCGCGACGCAGCGGGCTGCGTTCGTTGCGCGAGGACGGCTGGCGCGTCATTCGAGAGGGCGCCACGACCGTGGCCGAAGTCCTGCGGGTGACCAAGGAAGAACAGATCAGCGGATTGACCGCGGCTAACGGTCGTCCGGTGACGAAGTAGAAGAAGGAACCGCGCCATGTCGCTGTTTCACTATCGTGCGCTGCAAAACGACGGGACGATCGCCGAGGGCCAGCTGGAAGTGTCCGGCCGGCAGGAAGCCTATCGGCAACTGGAAGTCCGCGGTCTGAAACCGATCAGTCTGTCCGAGGGCGCCGGCGCACAAACGGCGGGGAAATCGGGACTCAACCTGGGATGGCGGAAATCGAGAATTCCTTTTCGTGTTCTGGAGAACTTCACCCGGCAGCTCTCCAGCCTCCTGGCGGCCGGGGTGCCGCTAAGCCGGGCGTTGAGGATCCTTGGCAAGGAAGCCTCGACACCCGCGGCCGCCGAGAAATGGGGGGAGATCCTCGACCTGGTGGCCGACGGAAATGCGTTGGCCGACGCCATGGCGCAATCGCCCGAGACGTTCCCTCAGGTCTATGTGGCGATGGTGCGGGCGGGGGAGACGGGCGGGTTCCTCGACGTGGTCCTGGGTCAGATCGCCGACTTCCAGGCGCGCGAAAAGGAACTGCGTTCCAAGGTCATCTCAGCCCTAGTCTATCCGGCGGTCCTGATGGTGCTGGCGGTGTCCGTCCTGGTTTTCCTGTTGGCCTTTTTTATCCCGCGGTTTCAGAAGATTTTTGAGGGGTTTGGAGCGGCGCTGCCGCTGCTGACGCAGTGCATCGTGGGGGCAAGCAGCCTGGTCACCAAGTATGGCATCTTCGTGGCCATAGGAATCGCGGTGGTTTTCCTCATGATCCGCAAATGGCTCCAGAGCGACCAGGGCCGACGAACGTGGCAACGGGTGATTCTGCGTGCGCCGGTGCTCGGGTCGCTTCTGGCGCGGTTTGCGATGACGCGCTTTTGCCGGATGCTGGGGACCCTGGTGGGATCGGGCGTGCCGCTGATCAATGCGCTGCGGGTGGCGCGGGAGTCCATCGGGAACCAAACGCTCGTGGATGCGCTCACCGCCTCGATAGACCGTGTGCAACGAGGCGATTCGCTGGCGGCCAGTCTGTCCGATTGCCCCCGGCTCTTTCCGGGATCGGTGATCGAAATGATCTCGGTGGCCGAGGAGACGGGGCGACTGGATCAGGAGCTGGTGCGGCTGGCCGTGGTGACCGACGGCGACCTGGACCGGCAGTTGCGAACGGCTGTGGCGCTGGCCGAGCCGATGTTGCTGTTCGTGATGGCGGGTTTCATCGGAACGATTTTTGTGGGAATGGTCATTCCCATTTTTGCCATTCAAGGCTACATTAAGTAGTGTGTGTAGGAGGAACTCCCATGGGCACAAACGGACGACGTAGAATCAGGGGCAACGCCAGAACGGCGTTCACCCTGGTCGAAATGCTCCTGGTGCTGGTGATTTTGGGCACGTTGGCGGCGATTGTGGTGCCGAAACTGGCCGGGCGCTCCGAGCAAGCCAAGTTCACGGCGGCCCAGACGCAAATCTCGGCTTTCGAGACGGCGCTCGACGCTTTCGAGGTGGACAACGGCTACTATCCCAGCGGGAAGGATGGTCTGCTCGACCTGATCGAGGAGCCCAAAGACGCCAAGAATTGGCGCGGCCCCTATCTGCGGCAGGGCATTCCCCTAGACCCCTGGCAGAATGAGTACATCTATGAGTATCCGGGGAAAAACAACGAGAACGGATACGACCTGATGTCCGTGGGGCCGGATGGTCGCGTGGGCGGTGGCGATGACACCATCAACTGGAGTGAGAGACGACGGTGAAACGGCTGGGACCGACAGCACGGGGCAGGCGCCCGGGCGTGGCCCGACGCGCGATGACCCTGATCGAACTGATCGCGGTCATGGCGCTGCTGGCGGTGGTCATGACGCTCTCGGCGCCGGTGCTGTCGCGATTCTTTCGGGGGCGGGCCTTGACGGAGGAAGCACGGAGGATGTTGGCGTTGACCCGCTATGCCCGCAGCGAGGCGATTTCGCGTTCCGAGCCGATGGAAGTGTGGATCAATCCTAACCAACGGACTTACGGCCTTCGGGTGCAGGCCGGGTTTGGCTCGGAAGACGAAAAGAAGAAGCCGGTCGAGTACGATCTCCAGGAAGGATTGAGTTTCGAGTTGGCGGGCGACGTTCTCGACGATCAGGGAAACGCGCGGATCGTCTTTCTGCCCGATGGAAGCATCGGCGAAGAGAGCCTCGAGATGGTGAGGATCTGGAACGAAGTGGAACGCGAGGCGATCGAGGTCGCCAAGAACGATACGGTTGGGGCCTACGTGATCCAGGAATACTCCGAGAAGACGGCGAAAAGCCGTAAGTGACGGGCGGGGAATGATGAAGGGCCGATATGCCATAGAGCGGGAGCCGCGGCGGGCCGGGCGGAGTTTGGTGCGCCGTCATTGGGCTTTCTCGTTTCTCGCCCCTCACGTATGGCCAAAGTCTGGGGGGTTTACGTTTGCGGAGTTGCTTGCGGCGATGGTGTTTGTGGCCATCGTGATTCCGGCGGCCGTCCATGCTTTGACGATTGCCAACCGCGCGGGGGTGGTGGCCGACCACAAACGAGTGGCGGCTCATCTGGCCGACAAGCTGCTGAGCGAAACCAGTGTGACCGGCAGTTGGAGAGACGGCGACCAGACGGGCGACTTCGGCAAAGACGAGTCTGAGTACCACTGGGCCATTCGCAGCGAAACCTGGGAAAACGAGGCGATGCGGCTGGTTTCGGTCGAGGTGTTCTATGAGGTTCAGGGCCGCGAATACAGCGTGCGGCTCAGTACGCTGATTGAAGAGACGGAGCAGTAGAATGGGCAGGCGTCGGTGGGTGTCCGTGTGCGTCCGTGTGTGTCCGTGTGGGAGACAAGAGGCGACAGGGAAGTGAAAACGTTGAAGACATTCTGTCGTGGGCGAAAGCGAAGCCCGGGCTTCACGCTTCTGGAGGTGTTGACTGCCACGGTGATGTTCGCGGTGATCATGAGCGCCCTCTATTCGGTATTCCACGGGGCGTTGCGGCTGCGCGAGACGGCCTATGACGCCTTTGAAAAGAAGCTGCCAAACGACCACGTGGTCGAGGTTCTCAAAGACGATCTGGCGAACATCCTGGTGCCGACGGGCCTGTTCGCCAGCGAGATGCTCGGGGAGAAAGACGAAAAGAAGAACTGTCGCCAGGATCACCTGGGGATTCACACGGCCTCGGGCGTGCTGCGTGATAGCGAGCCGTGGGCCGACATCCAGCGAATCGAATACTACCTGGAGGCCCCGGAAGATCCCGCCGAAGCGGGAGAGTCGTCGGGCCAGGACTTGATCCGGTCGGTCACACGCAACCTGCTGGCCTCGGTCGAGGAAACTCCCGAAAAGGAATCATTGTTGCACGGGGTGCAGTCGTTTTCCGTCACCTACTATGACGGGCAGGACTGGCTGGATTCGTGGGACTCGACGGCGCGCGCCAGTGACGAGGCGGACTCGACCCCCCTGCCCGTGGCCATTGCGGTTCAGATTGAGTTTGTGCCGCCCCAAACCGGCGAACGCGAGACGCTCCCGATCGAAGTGGTTGTCCCCGTGGTCGCAAAAACCGTGACCCCCGGTGCATCTCAGAGCGCAACGGGATCGAGCCAGTCGTCACAATCGGGCGGTACGTCGGGCGGCAAATCAGGCGGCACGACAGGCGGTACTTCGGGCGGCACGACAGGCGGCAAGAAATGAAACGGCAACGGCGTCCATTTAGACTTTCAGCGCGAATTGAATCGCGGCGGCGACCGCTGGGCCGGCAGGGCACGGTCCTGATTATCGTGCTCTGGATCGCCACGGGCCTGGTGAGCACGGCGCTTCTGTTCGCCAATTCGATGATGCTGGAGTATCGCGCCGCCGAAAACGTCATCGGCGCCCTCGAAGCGGCTCACGCCATCGAAGGCGCTCGCCGCTATGTCAGCTACGTTCTGGCCAACCTTGAGACTCCCGGCCTGATGCCCGACATTCAAACCTACGAAGCCGACGGAGTCCAGGTCGGCGACGCGCAATTCTGGTTGCTCGGCCGTCCCAACGACGATACCCGAAACCGGACCACCAAGCCGGTCTTCGGCCTGGCGGACGAGGCCTCGAAGCTCAATCTGAATAGTACATCGGTGACGCGCGAAATGCTGGAAATGTTGCCGTGCATGACGGCGGAACTGGCCGGGGCCATCATTGATTGGCGGGACTCCGACAGCGACCTGTCGTCCGACGGCGCGGAGTCGCAGAACTACCTCCTGCTCACCCCGCCGTACGAATGCAAGAACTCGAATTTCGAGACCGCCGAGGAACTTCGCCTTCTGGTCGGCGGCGAAATGAGCGCTCTCTACGGCGAGGATGCCAACCTGAACGGCGTCCTCGACCCGAACGAGGACGATTCCGACGAGGCCCTGCCGACCGACAATCGGGACAGCCGCCTCGATCCGGGCGTTCTGGAATACGTGACCGTGTTCAGTCGGGAACCGAATATGCAAAGCGACGGGTCGAAGCGGATCAACATCCGGGGCACGAGCAGCCAGGAGCAGCTCACCCAGCTATTGCAGGACAAGTTGGGCGAGTCGCGGGCGCAGGAAATCCAGCAGGCCGTGGGCACCGACCTTCCGAATATCAATAGCCTCTTGCAGTATTTCATTCGCAGCCAGATGACGGAGGATGAGTTCGCGCAGGTCGCCGATGCCCTGTGCGTCTCGGATGATGAATATACGACAGGCCTGGTCAATGTGAACTCGGCCGGCGTCGAAGTTCTGGCCTGTCTGCCGGGCATCGGGTCGGACCTGGCCGGCCAACTGGTCTCCTACCGGCAGGGAAAAACCATTGACGAGCTTAAGACGGTGGCGTGGGTGTCCAAAGCGCTCAACGAGGAGGCGGCGATCCAGGCCGGCCCGTACCTGACCACCCGCACCTACCAATACTCGGTGGACGTGGCGGCGGTGGGCCGCGCCGGACGCGGGTTTCGCCGCGTCTGGTTCGTTTTCGACACGAGCGGGAGCAAGCCCACGGTCGTCTATCGCCGCGACCGGACCCGTTTGGGGTGGCCGCTGGGCGCGGAGATTCGGTCGGAGCTGACGACCACGGAAGAGAAGTAACATGATCGGATTGCGATCCAAGGGACATTCCGCGTTGCTGGGCATGGCGTTTGAAGGCTGCCGGATGACGGCGGTTCTGCTGCGCAAGACGGGCCATGGCGTGCAGGTGCGCGAGACCGTGCAGACGACGCTGTCGCTCGATCCGACGACCAACGATCCCGAACTGGTCGGCCGGGAAATCCGCAACCATCTGTCGGCCGCCGGCATTCACGAGCGCCACTGTGTGGTTTGCGTGCCGTTGAAATGGGCGCTGACGATACGCACCGCGCTGCCCGAGCTGTCCGAGGCCGACACGCAGAGTTTCCTGGCCGTGCAGGCCGAGCGGGAGTTCCCCTTCGCACCCGAACACCTCTCGCTGTCGGTGTCGCGCTTCCGGCGCCCCAACGGCGCGTCGGAGGCCACGATTGTGGCCATCCCCGTCAATCGCCTGGCCGCTCTCCAGAAAGTGTTCCGCGCGGCGAAACTTCGGCCGGTCAGCATTACGTTCGGCGTCACGTCCATTCTGCAGGACGGGATCGCGCCCCAGGAAGGGACGGTCGCGTTGCTGGTCGGCCAGGACGGCCTCGATCTGGCCGTCTCTTATGGCGACGGCGTGGCCGCTCTGCGGTCGCTCGATGAGACGATTCTGGGCGACCAGCCGGGAGACGGCATAGACGCCGATTCGGTGGCCCGCGAGATTCGGATCACCCTGGGACAGCTCCCGCCGGACATGCGCGAGGCGATCCACAGCATTCGGGTCTTCGGTCCGACCGAACTGACCGAGGGGCTGTGTGCGGAACTTCAGGGCCTCACCAACGGCAAAGGGGTATCGGTACGACCCGGCGAGGCGGGCGTGGCGGTGGATGCGCTCGAACCGGATGTATTGCAGAGACTCACGCCGGGCGCGTTCTGGGGCGCCGCGGGGCGCCTGTTGAACCCGGCACCCGGTCTGGAATTCCTCCCGCCCAAGGTCAGCCTGTTCAAACAGCTGACCGGACGGGTTTCGTCGCGCGCCACTCTGTGGCTGGGCGGGGCCGCGGCTGCCGCCGTGCTTGTGGTCGGGGGCGCCTTCTTCTATCAGTACTGGCGCTTGTCGCGGTTGGAATCGGAATGGAACAGCATTGCCCCCAAGGTCAAGGAGGTCACGGCCCTCCAGGACAAAATCCGACAGTTCCGTTCCTGGTTCGACGACTCGGCCCCGACCCTTTCCATTGTGCGCAAGATCACGGAGGCTTTTCCCGAAGAGGGGACGGTCTGGGTCAAGACGCTCGAAATCAAGACGCAGCCCAATTCGGGCCGCCGCGCCGTGACCTGTTCGGGCAAAGCTCGAAGCAATGAGGACTGGCTGAGAATGCTGGCGCGGTTGCGGGAGACGAAAGGAATCGAGGATTTGCGGTTTGAGCAAGTTCGCGGAACCGCTCCGCTTCAATTCGGGCTTAAGTTCGTCTGGAATGAAAGGGAATCCGATGGACTTTAGGAAACGAGAACATCTCCTGGTGTTGGCAGCCTTGATTTGCCTGGGTGCCTGGGCCGGCGACAAGCTCGTTCGGGCGCCTATGCAGAAGACGTGGAACAAATGGGACCAGCGGATCACAGAAACGGGGAAATCGCTGGCCAAAGGCCACGTCATGGTGGACCGTGAAGACGACATCCGAAAGCAGTGGTCGGAAATGAAGCGTCGCGGCTTGCCCGCCGATCAGTCGGTGGCCGAGAACAGCGTTCTGCAATCGCTGAGCCGGTGGAGCCAGCAGGGTCGTCTCGGGGTCACCTCGATCAAACCCCGCTGGTCGCAGGACGAAGAAGACCACATGAAGATCGAATGCCGGGCGGCCACCCAGGGCAACGTGGGCGCCGTGGCCCGGTTCTTGTATGAACTGGAACGCGACCCGCTGGCTCTGCGGGTGGAGACCGTCGAGATTACGGGGCGCGACGACAGCGGTCGCGATCTGACGCTCGACGTGCAATACACCGGACTTCTGTTGACGGACAAGACACGATGAAGCCCTTGATCGCCATACTGCTGTTACTGACTTTGGCGTTGCCGGCGCCTGCGGCCCGCGCCGAAGAGTATCGTTCGCGACCGTCGGGACGTGACCGGCGGGGGGATCGGGAGGCAGTTGTCAGGCCGGGCGGCCCCGGAGAGGACCGTTCGCGAGTGCCGGAACGTACCTCGTCCGACCCGCAATTCGATGCGTTCCGCCTCATTTCGGATCGCAACATTTTCAGCGCCAATCGCCGCCGCATGGCGTCGGACGACAGGCCCACGACCCGGCCCACGCTGCCGCCGACCGAGGCGGTCCGCCTGACCGGCGCGTGGATTCACGATGCGGGGACCAGCCAGATCTGTGTTGCATTCTTTGAGGGTTCAAAACCCGAATACAATGCGTCGCGCAGACTGGGCGAATCCATCGCCGGGTATCGGATCGCCGCCATCCGCACCGAGGGGGTAAGACTGGTGCAAGACGGCAGTCAGATTGACATTCCCGTCGGCGGTGGGATAAGCCGACAAACCTCGGGCAAGTGGCAGGTCGCTTTGGTATCCGGTTTTGCCGAGAGCTCCGGGACAGGCCCGCCGTCGTCCACCCCGTCCGCCTCCACAACCGCTTCGACCGGTACGGCAACCGCCACGGCGGCGGGCGGTTCGGCCAGCGACGTTCTCAAGCGGATGATGGAACGGCGCCGGCAGCAGACGGAGAAGTGAGCCGCGGGTTGTGGACGAAGAGCGTTGCGTTGCGACATAGGGAAGGATAAGACTTACAAATAGCAGGAAGGAGAATGGGCGATGAGAACGACACTGAGCAAGTCAGGGATGGTGACGATTCTGGCGGTCCTATTGTGTGCGCTGAACGCCGCACCGGTCTCGGCGCAAAGCACGAGCTCCACCGCTACACCGCCGAATGCGGTCGCTCCGCCCGCCGTGCCAACCACAAGTTCTACGGCGCCGCGAGTGGAGGCCGTCGGCCCACCGGTGCCCGCGCCGACCACGAGCCCCACGGTGGCCCGCCTGGAGCCTGTCGCGCCGCCGCCCCCGGCAGAGACGACGTTCACGATCTTCCGCCCGGACGGCGCCGAGGTTTCCGAAGACGGGCTTCGGTTCAATTTCCGGGGCGCGTCGCTGGACACGGTTCTTGACTATTTGAGCAAAGCGGCCGGCTTCGTCATCATCCGCGAGGCCACGATCGAGGGCCGGGTGGATGTCATCAGCCACCGGTCGGTCAATAGCGATGAAGCGGTCACCCTTCTCAACACGATCTTGAACGAGAAGGGTCTGACGGCGATTCGCACCAACGGGCGAACGCTGCTGATCGTCAAACGGGATGACGCGCGGTTTCGCAACATCCCCGTCCGCATGGGCAACAATCCCGACGAGATCCCGAAAACCGAAGAGATGGTCACGCAGATCATCCCCATCCGCTATACCGGGGCCAGCCAATTGATCGGGAACATCCAGCAGCTTCTCCCGGCCTATGCCACGCTTTCGGCCAACCAGGGCAGCAACGCGATTCTTCTGACCGCCACCCAGATTGATATCCGGCGCATGGTCGAGATCATCAAGGCGCTCGACACGTCTATAGCGAACATTTCCAAAATCAAGGTCTTCCAACTGAGATACGCCGATGCGACGGAACTCGCGCGAGCGGTGAATGATCTGTTCCGTGCTCGAAACACCATTCAGACCATCGGGGGCAGCAGCGGCCGCGGCGGTTTTGGCGGGCGCGGCGGCGGTCCGGGCGGCCCCGGCGGTATGATGGCCGCTATGATGGGCGGCGCACAGACGGGCGGCTCTTCGTCCGGCGGCGGGGGCGAGGCGCGGCAGGCGCAATCGCTTGTGGTCGCCGTGGCGGATTCCCGGACCAATTCCATCGTGGTCAGCGCGCCCGAAGATCTTATGTCCACGGTCGAAACCCTGGTGAAGGAAATTGACACCATCACCGAGGACCTGACGGAAATCCGCGTGTTCACGCTGCGTTATGCGGACGCCGAGGAAACGGCCAAGATCATCACCGATGTGTTTCAGGACCCGACGCGGTCCAGCTCGAGCCGCAACCAGTTTACGCGCTTCGGCGGAGGCCAGCGATTTGGTCGTGGGGGGCCGGGCGGTGGGGGGCCGGGCGGTGGGGGGCCGGGCGGGATGATGGGCGGCCCCGGCGGCATGATGGGTGGACCGGGCGGCATGCAGGGCCAACAAAGCGAGCGAAAAGTGCAGGAAACGACGGTCCAGGCGGTCGCCGACACTCGCACCAACTCTGTGGTGGTTCGCGCCGCCGGCGAGGTCATGGTTCAGGTCGAGGACATGGTGAAGGAAATAGACCAGAATCCGGCCAAGGAGAAGAAGGTCTTCGTTCACTCCTTGAACAACGCCGACTCTGATCAAGTGTCTTCCATTCTCCAGAACTTGTTCGGCACTCAGACAGGGCAGAGCCGCACCAACACACGAACCGGCACGCAAAACCAGAGCTCGCGGACCAGCAGCGGCAATCGCACGTCGGGCCGCAACAACCAGGGCTCCGGCCGCGGGGGCGGCAGTTCGTTCGGCGGCGGCGGCGGCAGTTCGTTCGGCGGCGGCGGCGGTGGCGGCGGCGGCAGCTCATTCGGCGGCGGCGGTGGCGGCGGTAACAGGTGAGACGGTCGCCTGAGTAGGCTCATTCTGCGGGAAGTGAGGTCTTTCTCCGATGAAGCAGCGATGGTGCACCACGATACGAGCCGGCCTGGTGATCGGACTGTGTCTGTTCGCGGCCGGTGCGTTGATGGCCCAGCCTCCTTCGGATGGGCAAGAGGAACAGATTCTGCCGCCGCTTGACCCCCCCATGGAGGTTGAAACGCCCCCCGCTCCCCCGGCCGGCAATCAGCCGCCGCCCAGCGGCTATGGCGCCGGAACCGTGGGCGCGGCGACGTTTCAGATTGATCCGGACACCGGCGCGTTGATCGTGCTGGCCGACGATCAAACGAACGAGCAGATCCAGATGATTCTTCAGAAGCTGGACCGCCCCGTTCCGCAGGTGTTGATCAAAGTCCTTTTTCTGGAAGTCGCGCACACCGACAACCTGGACCTGGGCGTGGAAGGGCGCTACCTGGCCGGCTCGTCGCCCGATGCGGCCCAGTACACGCCGTACCTGACAACGACGGGCCCCTCGGGTGTCAACCCGCCGGGCATGCTAGCCCAAAACCCAACTCTCATTGGGCCGGCCACTCCCGCCACGAATTTGATGGGCAACCCCATGGCGCCGGGCGAAATAGATTGGAGGGACACGCTCCAGTCGGCCTTCGGCGTGGCGGCGGCGCAATCGGCGGATGGCGGAGGCATGTATCATATCATTACCAAAGACCTCGATATGACGCTGCGGGCGCTGGCTAAGGTCGGCAAGCTGAACGTGCTCTCGCGCCCATCCGTTCTCGCGCGAAACAACGAGCAAGCCTACATCCAGATCGGCGAGTCGGTGCCGTATATTACCACCACCCGTTATGTGACCGGGCAAGCCGAACCCGTCAACACCGTAGACTATCGGGACACCGGCATCATCCTGCAAGTCACTCCCCACATCACCCCCGAAGGACTTGTGCAAATGGTTATTGATGGCGATACAGGAATCTCGGCCACCGATTGGACCCGGCCGATTCCGATCACGGCCGGCGTCTTCCAATACCCTATCACCCAACGCCTGGTCAATACGACGGTGATCGTGCCGAACGGCATGACGGTTGTGATCGGCGGTCTGATGACGGACCAAATAACCGACTCAATTAGCAAGATTCCCATTCTCGGCGATGTTCCCTGGGCCGGCACATTCTTCCGGCGCACGGTCAAAACGAAGCAGAAGACCGAGCTGATTATCTTCCTGACTCCGCACGTGGTGGAGAAAACGCCGCGTCTGGAAACCCTTTCGGTCGCGGAGATGAGCAAGACGGAACTGGCGCCAACGGCGTTCACGGCGGACGAGATGAACAGACATCTCGACAATTGGCAGACCCTGGCCCCCCGTCCCAAGCCTCCGGCGCCTCGGGCAGGGTTCTGGAAACGCACATTGGCAGAAGTACGTTCAGCCGTCAGCATCTTCCGATGATGGCTCACGGCTTCAAGGCGGTTGTTGAATTCGGGATGTCCCTGTGGGAAACCTTGAACGGGGATAGAAAAGGCGGACAAACCCCGACGAGGCGGTGACCGGTCCGCCAGACCGGCCTTAGGCGGAGAGCGGAGAGCCCGATCCATGAAAACCCCCCGAGCGATGCCACTGTATGTCCTGTTGTTGGCCGCATGGGCGACCATCTGCGTCTGGCAGCGGTACGAACACGTGCGGATCAAGGAATTGGCCCGTCTGGCGCTGGTCAACCGCGCCCGCGACATCTCCTACTCGCTCAGTGCGGTCATCCAGGCGCAGGGGCGTTTTGGCATCGTGCCTCAAACCCATCTCGAGGCGGCGTTGAGCGGATTGGCCAAATCCAGCGAACTGCTGTCGGTCGCATTGCTCAATGCCACAGGCCAGGTTGTCGCCTCCGCCGGCCGTTCGATCCAGCTGGACGCGGAGACACTGCCGAAAGGCGGAGCGCGTTGGGACAAGGACTCCGTGACGTTTGTCAACCTGATTGATCTGGGCGCCGAGAGCGAAGGAGAGACCACGCGCCCCGCTACGATCATTATGCCTGCGGACGACGCGGATCAGCCCCCGCCCAAGGATCGCCGAGGGCCGCCTCCCCGACCGCTGCGCCAATCGGTCAAGAGGACTTCGGACTCGGTGGTCGTGACCCTGGAGTTTCCGCCCGACACTCCAACGACGGGTCCCGGTTCTGTTCTTCGGGGCGACCGGGATGGATTTCGGCGCGGTCCGGCGGCGCCCCTCCGGCAGACCGTGGAGAAAACCACGGCGGCGGTTGTCTTGATTCAGGAATACCCACCGAACACTCCTGTGGGCGAAGGACCATTCGGCGATCGGGGGAGAGACCGGGGAGGTTTCCGGCGCGGCGGCCCCGGACCGGGCGGCCCGCCTGGTCCGCCGCGGTTCGGACGTCCGTTCTGGATGGAAGAATCGCGCTATCAGGAATTGCTTCAGAAGCAGGGCCTGCACGGGTTCGTTCTGTTGATGTCAACGGCCGCCTATCGCGCCGAAACAGCGCGCGACCGGTGGCTTCGACTGTTCATCGGGTGCGCCACCCTGGTCACCGTCGTTGCTTTCGGATTGGCCTGGCGAAACCGGGAGCGGACCGCGGATCTCCAGGTGCGTCTGATTCGGGCCAGCGAGATGAACTCCCACTTGCGGGAGCTGAACATCGCGGCGGCCGGCCTGGCCCACGAAACCCGCAATCCGCTGAACATCGTCCGGGGGCTGGCTCAGATGATCGCCAAGCAAGACGACGCCTCGCCGGAGGTTCGCAGCAAGGTGCTCGACATTACCGAAGAAGTGGACCGCGTCGCGGGCCGCCTGAACGAATTCATCGAGTACTCCCGGCCTCGAGAGACCAAGCCCGCCCCGACCCAACTCCACACGGTGATTCGCGACGTCGAACGCGCGCTCGACAGCGACCGGGAAGACAAAGCGATTCAATTCAGCCTGACCGGCCCCGACCTGGTCGTCGAGGCCGATGAGTCGTTGCTCCGCCAGTTGCTGTTCAACCTGATGCTCAACGCCATGCAAGCCGTGCCCCGCGAAGGAAAAGTCGAGGTGACGGTCGGAAGCAACGCGTCCGACCGGGCTTTCGTGGAAGTTCGCGACAACGGACCCGGAGTTCCCGAAGGGGCGCGAGAGAACGTCTTCCGACCCTATTTCACCACGCACGAGGGCGGGACGGGGCTCGGACTGGCCGTGGTGCGCCAAATCGTTCTGGTGCACGGCTGGGATATTGAATATCTGCCCGGCGAAGCCGGCGGCGCGCGGTTCCGGGTCAGCGGCCTGAAAGTCACTTCAAGGGTTCCTTGAGCATGCCTGTCGGCGCACTGCACAGCGCTCTTACCGATCTCCCGGTTCTTGTGGTGGATGACGACGCGGGCCAGCGAAGCCTGATCGAGTCTTTTCTCCGCAGTCAGGGTTTCGACATTATCACGGCTTCGTCGGGCGAAGAAGCGCTGGCCGTGCTCGACTCTCGCCCCGTCCGCATGATGATTTCGGACGTGCGGATGTCGGGGATTTCGGGGCTGGAAACGTTACGGCGCGTGCGCCAGAAGCGTTCGGGATTGCCCGTGTTGCTGGTGACGGCCTATCCCGACGTTCGCGATGCCGTCATCGCGATGCGCGTGGGGGCGGTCAACTACCTGGAGAAGCCGATTGATCTCGACGAACTGCTGGCGTGCGTCCGGGAGGCGTCGGGGGTTCACGAGGCCGCTTCGGCGCGGGTTCCCGAGTCGCTGGAGCTGTCCGGCCACATCGTCGCCGCGAGTCCACTGACGCGCGAGGTGTTCCGCCAGGCCGCCTTGGTGGCGTCGTCGGAGACGCGCGTTCTGATCACCGGCGAAAGCGGCGTCGGCAAGGAAGTCGTCGCCGACCAGATTCACGCATGGAGCCCGCGAGCCGGCGGCCCCCTGGTCAAGGTCAACTGCGCGGCCATCCCCGAGACTCTGCTCGAAAGCGAGCTGTTCGGCCACGAGCGGGGAGCCTTCACCGGCGCGATCGCCCAGCACGTCGGCCGGTTCGAGGAAGCCGGCGGGGGGACCATCCTGCTCGATGAAATCAGCGAGATGTCGCCCGCTCTTCAGGCCAAGTTCCTGCGAGTCACCCAGGATGGCTCGTTCCGGCGCGTCGGGTCGAGCCGGGATCGTCAGGCGAACGTGCGGATTCTGGCCGCCACCAACCGCCACCTGGAAACGGAAGTGCAGAAGGGACGTTTTCGGGAGGACCTTTTCTTCCGGCTGAACGTGGTGGAAATCTACGTGCCGCCGCTGCGCGAACGGCAGGAAGACATCCCCCTGCTGGCCAATCTGTTCGCCTCGGAGTTCTCCCACGACAGTCCTCGATTCTCACCCTCGGCCATGTCGTGTCTGCAGCTGTACGAATGGCCCGGCAATGTGCGCGAACTGCGAAACGCCATGGAACGCGCCACCCTCATGGCCCGCGGCGGCGTGATTCTCTCGGAACATCTGCCGCGAAGGATCCATGAGGCGGGACTGGAGGCGGGCGAGGGCGCGCCGGGACCCTCTCGCGGCAAGCGCATGGAAGAAATCGAGCGGATCGCCATTCTTCAGGCGCTGCGCGAAAACAACTACAACCGCACCGAGACGGCCCGCGCCCTGGGCATCAGCCGCCGCGCCCTCATTTACAAGATCCGGCGCTTTGCGGAACTCGGCTACGCGATAGACCCCCCATAGCGGAGTGGCGCCGATTGTCACCCGGCGAAGCGCTCGAAACACAAAGTGACATCGCCAATCTGGGGCACACTCGGTGTGATTCTTCCGCGTTGTGCAAACTCGTCCGCTGTTCCCTTCCGTTTCGATCGCGCATTTCTGGGGTTGACCGCTTCGTCGCGTCGGCTTAGATTTTTACCCCGTTGATCTGAGAATTCCGTTCGCAGAAGGAATGAATTTCACACGGAGGCACAGAGCGCACGGAGAAAAGACCGTCCGGCAGCGAAAGGCATGGAACTCTTCCTCTGTGCGCTCTGTGCCTCCGTGTGAGATCAAAAAACACGCTTTGCGCCTCAACGCGAATTTTGGGACAGAGAATTTCAAATACCTTCGGCTAGATTTCCGTTGATTGCTTTATGGGCAAGGCAGCGGCAAAAACGCATGGCTGACACACTGATTTCTTTCATTCTCTCGAAGATTCTCGGCAAGGTCTTCGGCACCAAAGAGGAGCGCGACTGGAAACGACTGTCGCCCCGAGTCGCCGAAGTCATTCGCTGGTACGACGAGTTCGACAGCCTGACGGATGATGAACTGAAGGCCAAGACCGCCGAGTTCCGTCAGCGCTACAAAGAAGGCGAATCGCTCAACGACCTGCTGCCCGAGGCTTACGCGGTCGTCAAACAGGCCTGCAAGCGCCACGTCGGTCAGCGCTGGGTCGCCGGCGGCAGCGAGATCGAGTGGATCGAAGTCCCCTATGACGTCCAACTGGCCGGCGGCATGGTCCTCCACGAAGGCAAAATCGCCGAAATGGCGACGGGCGAGGGCAAGACGCTTGTGGCCATCCTCCCTCTCTATCTGAACGCCTTGCCGGGACGCGGCGTCCATCTGGTCACGGTCAACGACTATCTGGCCAAACGCGACAGCGAGTGGACCGGCCATATCCTCGAATGGCTGGGCCTCACGGTCGGCTGCATTGACAAGACCGAGCCGAACACGCCCGAACGCCGCGCCATGTATCTGTGCGACGTGGTCTATGGAACCAACAACGAGTTCGGCTTCGACTATTTGCGCGACAACATGGCCACGCACAAGGATCAGCTCGTCCAGCGCGAGCACTACTATGCGATCGTGGACGAGGTGGACAATATCCTCATTGATGAGGCGCGCACCCCGCTGATCATCTCGGGCCCCGTGGATCGCTCGACCCACCGCTTCGACAAGATGAAGCCCATCGTCTATGAATTGGTGAAAAAGCAGACGTTCATGGTGAACCGCCTGCTCGGCGAGGCCGAGGAACTGCTGGCCAAGGGCGACGGGCGCGAAGAGGCGGGCGTCAAATTGCTCGTCGCCCTCAAGGGCGCGCCCAAGAACAAGCGCCTGATGAAGCTGCGCCAGGACGGAGATATCCAGCGGCTCACGTCGAAGACCGAGTCGCACTTCATGGCCGAGAAGCGCATGATCGAACTTCTCGAAGCCGATTTACTGTATCACATTGACGAGAAGAGCCATGAGGCCACGTTGACCGAGCGCGGCCGCGAAGCCCTGCGGCCCGAGAACCCCGAAAGCCTCATCCCGATGGACCTGACCGAGCGCTATGCGGAGATCGCCACGCGCGACGACATGACCGAGGAGGACAAGGAACGTCTCAAGGCGCGGATCAACGAGGAAAACGAAATCCAGAAAGAGGAAATCCACAACATCACGCAGCTGCTCCGCGCCTACGCGCTGTTCGAGAAGGACGTGGACTACGTCATCCAAGACAACAAGGTCATCATCGTGGACGAGTTCACGGGCCGCCTGATGCCGGGACGCCGCTATAGCGACGGCCTCCACCAGGCGCTCGAGGCCAAAGAGGGCGTCGCCATCGAAATCGAGAACCAGACGCTCGCCACGATCACCCTCCAGAACTACTTCCGCATGTACAAAAAGCTGTCGGGCATGACCGGCACGGCCGAAACCGAGGCCGCCGAATTCGCCCACACCTATAACATGGACGTCGTGGTTATCCCGACCCACAAGACCTGTCGCCGCACGGACGACGACGACGTCGTCTATCGCACGCGCCGCGAGAAGTACAACGCCCTCATTGAGGAGATCGCGCATCTGCACGAGATGAAACTGCCCATCCTGGTCGGCACCATCTCGGTCGAGGTGTCGGAGACGCTGAGCCGCATGCTCAAGCGCCGCGGCGTCTCGCACAACGTCCTCAACGCCAAGAACCACGCTCGCGAGGCAGAGATCGTGCGCGATGCCGGCACGCCGGGAACCGTCACGATCGCGACCAACATGGCCGGCCGCGGCACCGACATCAAGCTCAAGCCCGGCTCTCTGGCCGAAACCAACGAACGCAGCGAAGACGGCGATATTCTTTGCAAAGCGCCCAATGGGTCCGACCCGTCCGACTCGCCCGACTCGTCCGACGATGAGGTCATCCCCTACGGCCTTCAGGTCATCGGCTCCGAACGCCACGAGGCGCGGCGGATTGACCGCCAGTTGCGCGGGCGCAGCGGTCGCCAGGGCGACCCCGGGGCGTCGCGCTTTTTCATCTCGCTCGAAGACGACCTGATGCGCCTGTTCGCCCAGGAGTGGATGCACAAAATCATGCGCTGGGCGGGCATGAAAGAGGGCGAGGACATTCAGCACCCGATGGTCACGCGCGCCATCACCCGCGCCCAGAGGAAAATCGAGGCGATCAATTTCGAGCGGCGCAAACGGACGCTCGACTACGACAACGTGATGAACAAGCAGCGCGAGTTCATCTACGGACTGCGTCGGCAGGTGCTGGTCTATGCCGACGCGGCGCAGCTGTTCACCCACCCTGAGACCTGTCCTGAAAAGCTGGGGAAAACGCGCGAGGAGATCTTCTCGGTCCCCCTCATCCACGCCCGCCTCGAAGAACTGGGCCTGTGGGAACCGCTCCAAAGCGAAGACCCCGACGAACTCGAAGCGTTGGCCGAGAATCCCCGCTATCGCGATGCGTTTCAGGATGAGATGCTGGGCCAGTTGCTCGAGCCGTTCAAGATTCGCACGATCGTTCTTGATCTGTGCGAAAACGCGGCATCGCAGGAATTTGAGAAATACGGCCATCCCAACAAGCCGTCGCACGACTGGGACATCGCCGGATTCTTCGCCTATCTGCGCCGCGCCATCCCCTACATCAATCTCGAGAATCCCCCGACCGGCGACGAGCTGAATTACGACTCGCTGCTCGATTTCGTTCGCGACCGGATGGCGCAAGCCTATGATCTCAAGATGCGCCTGATGGGGCCGGAGATCACGAACTTCCTTGGCCGCATGGTGGCTTTGACCACAATTGACCAGGACTGGCGCGACCACTTGCTGGGCATCGAGGAACTGCGCGAGAGCGTCTGGATGCAGAGCTACGCGCAACAGGACCCGCTGGTGGTCTATCAGAAGGAAGCCAGCCTGATGCTCGACGAGTTGCGCTACAACATCCACAAAGAGGTCTTCGAGCACTTCTTCATGGCCACCGTGGCGACCGAAGACCCGCGCCTGCGCCGCCAGCAGATGGAGTTTCACAAGACGGTTCTCGATCAGATGGCGATGGACGAAGAGGCGGCCCGGCGGCGCGCGGCGGCCGAGAGCGGCGACGGGGGCGAGGGCGCCCCGCCGCCCAAGATCATGCCGGTGCGGCGCGGGCCGAAGGTCGGGCGCAACGATCCGTGTCCCTGCGGCAGCGGGAAGAAGTTCAAGAAATGCTGCGGCCGGGCCACGCTCCGCCCGGCGGTCGGCGAAGACGCGGAACGATAGATCACAAGAACGGCCAAAGACAAAGCAAAGCGACGGACAAAACACCGCTGTCGCTGAAGTTGACCCGCATTGGGGAGCGAAAAAATCGAAAAACGATATTGAAAACGGTTTACCAGGTATGTAAATCATTTTTACAGGGCGTGAGCGTGAGGCTCTTCTACCCGTCCCGGCAGTTGCAGAGGATTTGCTCCTCGGAAAAGGAAATGGTCCGTCATCTGGGGCGGAGACTGGCGGATGTCCTTAAGCAACGGTTGACCGAGCTGGAGGCGGCGGAATCGCTCGAAGACGTGCATTCTCTCCCCGCCACCCGATGCCATGAGCTCTCGCAGGACCGAAAAGGTCAACTGGCGGTGAATCTCGTCCATCCGAAGCGTTTGATCTTCAAGCCGGACCATGATCCTGTGCCGACAAAGAAGGATGGCGGATTGGATTGGACTCGGGTCACCCAGATTCTGATATTGGAAATCGTGGACTACCATTGAGAAGAAAAACGGAGTGGGACCATGCCCGCGACAAGAGAAAGACGATATCCACATACTCCTGACTATGCCGTGCCTCCGGGCGCAACGCTTCAGGAGACAATAGATGCCCTTGGAATGGACCAGAAGGAACTGGCCGATCGGACGGGTTTGGACAAGAAGACCATCAACCAGATCATCAAGGGCGCCCATTCTTTGTCACAGCAGACGGCGATCAAGCTGGAGAGAGCCACCGGCGTTCCAGCCCGAATGTGGAACAATCTGGAAATGCAGTATCGGGAACGTCTGGCCCGACAACAGGATCACCGGCGCCTTCAATCGGAGCTGCAATGGCTGAAGACCATTCCCGTCCGCGTGCTTCAAGAGCGAGGTGTCATTCCAAAGACGTCCGACAAGGTTTCGCTTCTTAGACTGGTTCTGAGTTTTTTCGGGGTCAGCAATACCCCTGAATGGCAAAACTACTGGTTGGGGACGTTTGCCTGTCGGTTCCGCAGATCGCGTGCTTTTGAGATGAAGCCGGGAGCCCTGGCGACGTGGATTCGGCTTGGGGAGATTGAGGCGCAGAGAATCCAGTGTGCCCCCTACAATGAATCTCGCTTCAGGGCGGCGCTGAAGGAGATCAGGGGATTGACCGGCGAATTGCCCCAAGTCTGGCAGCCGCGAATGGTTGAGCTTTGTGCCGGCGCGGGTGTTGCCCTGACCTTCCTCAAAGAAATCAAAGGTTGTCCCGTAAGCGGGGTGGCTCGATGGATCACGCCCGACAGGGCCTATGTCCAGCTCAGCCTTCGGCATAAGTCTGACGACCATTTCTGGTTCTCTTTCTTTCACGAGGCGGGGCATATTCTCAAAGACCCAAAGAAGACCGTCTTCATTGATGATGACAGTACAGACGATGAGTCGGAAGGCCGAGCCAACAAGTTCGCAACGGATTTTCTCATCCCTCCCTCCCACTGCGAAAGACTCCGATTCCTTTCTGACAAAGACGACATCCGGCGATTTGCCCGGCAGATTCGAATTGCACCGGGGATCGTTGTTGGGCAGATGCAGAGGCGAGGGATCATCCCGTATTCGCGCGGCAATGACTTGAAGCGGCGACTGGTCTGGGCAGATGACAGTAAGTGAGGGTGTTGCGCAGATCGGCAACCGGACCAGGAGCTGAACAGATGGCCACCCTGTCTCGATATCGGTTCGCTGTTCTGGCGACAGGATTGCTGATCCTCGTTCCCACGAGGTCGGTTGCGACAGGGCCGAAGACGTTGGAAGAAGACCCTCTCGCCGGCCCAAGCAGCGGCCCATGGCGGCGCTTGTTTCTCGACGCGACGGTCGTCGAAAAGCAGGAGGGGCTGACCCGGACCTTCCATGCCGCCGAGAAATACGCGGGCAACCCGGTTTTGCGCAAAGACAAGCCCTGGGAAGGCGGCGATGCGATCGCGGGGCCTTACCTTTACGGAACCGTGATGTGGGACGGCGGCAAACTCCGCATGTGGTATCACGCGGTCAACAAGGGTTACGTGAATTGCTATGCGGAATCGTCGGACGGCCTTTCGTGGACCAAACCCAACCTCGGCCTCATCGAGTTTGGCGGCTCGAAGGAGAACAACCTTTATCTCACCGTGACGCAGGACCCCGGCGAGAACCCGCCGTCGAAAGCGCGCGGACAGTGCCACAACGCGAGCGTCATCAAACGCCCGTGGGAACGTGATCCGGAAAAGCGGTATGCGCTCTTCTGCTTTGGAGCTGATTATGGATTTCCGCGAATCGCATTCTCGCCGGATGGACTTCGTTGGCAATTCCCGCCCGAGACCAGAACGAAGCCGCTCTTCTCTTCGAGCGACGTGCTGAATTTCTTTTTCGATCCGTACAAGAACCGTTACGCCGCCACCTGGAAGACTCGCAATCGGCGCGGCCGTGCGGTCGGCGTGGCCTGGTCGGCCGATGGCTTGACGTGGACGAAACCGACGGACGGGCCGGTTTTCGTGGCCGATGACCTTGATCCCGACGCGACACAAATCTACGGGATGCCGGTGTTCCCCTATCAGGGCCTCTACATCGGCCTGCCGTGGCTGTACAACGCGCGGTATTTCAAGTATGGCGAGTATTCGGTGGCGCGGCTCCATGACGCGCAGAAGGACAGTCCGCGCACCGTGGACGTGCAACTGGCGTGGAGTTGGGACCTCATCAACTGGACGCGCCCGCCCGAACGCCGTCCGTTCATCCCGCGAGGCCGCGAGGGCGAGTTCGATTCGGACATGATTTATACCGCGCGCGCGCCGGTTCGCGTGGGCGACGAACTCTGCTTCTACTACGGCGGCTGCGTCGGCCTCCACGACGACCCGAACGTCCAGGCCAGCATCGGCCTGGCCCGGCTGCGGCTCGACGGGTTCTGCTCAATGGCGGCGGGAGAGAAAGAGGGCTGGCTGGTGAGTCGGCGAGAGGTCTTCCAGAGGCCCCAGGTCACAATCAACGCGAAAACAGAGGCATCGGGCTATGTGGCGGCGGAGATTCTGGACAAGGGCGGGAACGTTATTCCCGGCTTTTCGCGAGAGGAATGCGCGCCTTTCAGCGGCGATTCTGTTAGCCACGTTCTGAAATGGAAGCGTGCGGAACTTCCGAAGAAGCAGCAGAAACAAGAGAGGAAGATTCGCTTCTTTCTAAAAAACGCCGAGCTGTATTCCTACTTGCCAAAGTGAGCCGCCGTGGTTGGCGCGAAAAACAGTTGCATCTTGAAGGAACGCGGAGTGTAACTGCGGACAGAGGTCGCGGGAAGTCATATTCATCTGCGCCGAGAGGGCGCACGCGGCAACCTGTGGCAAATGAGAAATGAACCGCAGGAAGCAAACCGCTTGTCGCGGCTTCGGTGAGATTTCATAGAACACGGTCGAAATGGAGGGCAATAGGATGGAGAGCATTTCCTTCACTGTGAACGGCAAACCCGTCAGCCTGAACACAGACGGGGAGCGGATGCTCTTGTGGGTCTTGCGAACCGATCTGGGGCTGACGGGCGCCAAGTTCGGATGTGGGCTGGGACTGTGCGGCGCCTGCACGGTTCTGGTGGACAAGAAGGCCGTCCGCTCGTGCGCCACGCCGATGAAAGCTGTGGCGGGGAAAGAGGTCGTCACCATTGAGGGATTGGCCCGCAATGGCCGGCTGCATTCGCTTCAGGAGGCCTTCGCCAACCACGACGGGCTTCAATGCGGCTTTTGCACGCCGGGGATGATCATGAGCGCCTATGGCCTGCTGTTGGACAATCCGCAGCCGACCCGGGAAGAGATCGTCGCGCAAATGGACGGCAACCTGTGTCGCTGCGGCGCCCATACGCGCATTCTTCAGGCCATCGAAGAGGCCGCCAAGACAATGAAAGGAGCGAAACGGTGATGAAAGTGCGAGACTACGAAAACCCGGACCTTCACGATCCCGGCGCTCCCGACGCGCTTGACCGCCGCGAGTTCCTGCAACGGCTCGGCGGCGGGATCATCATTTTCTTCGCCGTGGGCGATGCCGCAGAGTCGCTGGCGGGGCAAGCGCGCGGCGGCGGCCGAGGCTATCCGACGGATTTCAACGCCTATCTGCGAATCGGCGACGATGGCCGTGTCTCCCTGTTTACCGGCAAAATCGAAATGGGGCAGGGGCCGATCACGTCGCTGGCCCAGATGCTGGCCGACGAACTCGATGTCAGCCCGGAGTCGGTGGACATGGTGATGGGAGACACCGATCGTTGTCCGTGGGACATGGGGACGTTCGGTTCGATGACCACGCGCTTTTTTGGTCCGCCGCTGCGAGCCGCCGGGGCCGAGGCGCGGCGCGTGCTGCTGGAGTTGGCTTCGGAATCGCTCAAAGCGCCCGTCGAGCGGCTGACGGTGAGCAACGGAGTGGTCAGCGACAAGGAGCAGAAGAAAAACACCGTCACCTACGCCCAACTAGCGAAAGGGAAGACGATCGAACGGCACGTGACGGAAAAGCCGCCGCTGAAACGCCCGGCAGAATTCAAAGTGATCGGCAAGCCGTACACGCGCTCGGACGCCGCCGAGAAGGTCACTGGAAAGGCTCTGTACAGCGGCGATGTCCGGGCAGAGGGGATGTTGTATGCGAAGATACTGCGGCCTCCCGCCCATGGGGCGAAATTGACCGGCGCCGATACTTCGGAAGCCGAGAAGGCGGAAGGCGCGCAAGTGGTCCGGGACGGCGATCTGATTGCCGTTCTCCACAAGCACCCCGATGAAGCCGAAAAGGCCCTGGCGAAGGTCAAGGCCCAGTGGGACGTCCCGGAAGCGAAAGTGGATGACAAGACGATCTTCGACTACTTGCTCAAGAACGCTCGCGGCGGCAATCCGGTCCGCAGCGGCGGCGATCTCAAGACGGGAGAGACGGAGGCGAAGACCATAGTCGAGGAGACCTACCTCAACAGCTATGTTGCACATTCGCCGATGGAGACACACACCGCTCTGGCCCGGATGGACGGCGACAAGGCGACCGTGTGGGCCTCGACTCAGACGCCGTTCCCCCTCAAAGACCAGGTGGCTCGCGCGCTGAATTTCCCGCCGGAGAAGGTGCGCGTCATCACGCCGTTTGTGGGCGGAGGGTTTGGCGGAAAGTCGCCCGGCCAACAGGCCGTCGAGGCCGCCCGGCTGGCCAAGCTGACGGGAAAGCCGGTCCAGGTCATGTGGACGCGCGAGGAGGAGTTCTTCTACGACTCCTTCCGGCCGGCGGCGGTCGTGAAGATCAAGTCGGGCTTCACGGCGTCGGGAGAGATCGTCCTCTGGGACTACAATGTGTATTTCGCGGGATCGCGGGGCGCCGAGCATTTCTACAAGATTCCGAATCATCGCACGGTCGCCACGGGCGAGTGGAGCGGCGGGGGCGGCGGCCCGCATCCGTTTGCCACGGGCGCGTGGCGCGCTCCGGCCAACAATACCAACACCTTTGCCCGCGAATGCCAAATGGACATTATGGCGGTCAAGGCGGGGATGGATCCCGTGGAGTTTCGCCTGAAGAACTTGAGCGACGAGCGGATGATCGGCGTGCTCAAAGCGGCCGCGGAGAAATTCGGCTGGAAACCGATCAAGGGGCCCAGCGGCCGCGGCCTCGGCGTTTCGTGCGGAATTGATTCGGGAACCTATGTCGCCCACATCGCCGAGGTGGCCGTCAACGAGAACACCGGAAAAGTCCAGGTCAAGCGCGTCGTCTGCGCCCAGGACATGGGCCTGGTGATCAATCCCGAGGGCGCCGAGATCCAAGTCGAAGGCTGCATCACGATGGGCCTGGGCTACGCGCTGACGGAGGAGATCCATTTCAAGGGCGGCGAGGTTCTGGACAAGGACTTTGGCACTTACGCGATCCCGCGCTTCTCGTGGCTGCCCAAGATCGAGACGGTTTTCATCAAGGCCGACGACAGCCCCGCTCAGGGCGGCGGAGAGCCGGCCATCATTTGCATGGGCGCGCTGATTGCCAATGCGGTTTTCGATGCAACCGGTGTCAGGCTGTATCAGCTGCCCATGACCCCGGAGCGCATCAAGGAAGGGTTGGCCCGCCGCACGGGCCGTCCGGCCGCGGCGTAACGGAAGTCTCGCGTTCGCAGTCGCTTATGACGCCCTTGGCGTCGCCCGGAAAGGGATGAGATGTTCGTAGTAGCGCCGCAAGGCGCGTTGAAGCACGGGACCTGTAGCGGGACCGGCTACTCGAAAACGCGCCTTGCGGCGCTACTACGAACGTGAAGCGACTTTTCACTCACTCTCAGGGTGCGGCAAAGCCCCGTGAGTGCCTCTTATGTAATAGGGGCAGGGAGAACCCGCCAACCGATTCTCCCTGCCCCTGTCAACCCGCCAAACGCCGAACTGAAGCCTAAACTCGAAACTCGAGCCCCCAAGAAAAATCGCCCAGCGGTGCGTTTTGTTCTTGACCTTCGCTACTATGCAATGCACTATAGCGTCATTCGTAGTAGCAAAGGAGATGAGAATCCTTTATGCGCACCTGGGTGGCTCAACTCCGAAAAGGCCTCGTGGAACTCTGCGTCCTCGGCGTCCTGCGCGACGGCGAAACCTATGGCTACGAAATCCTCCAGCGCCTCAAGGCCGCCGAGGGTTTGGCCATCACCGAGAGCACCGTTTATCCGATTCTGGCCCGCCTCTCCGATGAAGGTCTGCTCAAGGTCCGCGTCACGCCGTCACCCGCCGGACCCCCACGCCGCTACTATCGCCTGACACCCCCGGGCCTTGCCCGAATGCGCGAAATGGCCGACTACTGGAGCCAAATCGTCCAGGCCGTCGGCGACCTCCTGAAAGGAGAGAGAAGATGAGCGACGAAACAACGAGCACGAACGGCGAAGCCCGCAAGCGGATTGACGCCTATCTGGATGCTATTGACCGCGTCCTGGCCGGCGCGGGAATGAGCCGCAGCGAACGGCGCAACGTCACCGACGACGTCGAGACTCAGATTCAGGAAATGCTGGCGGCGCGCGGCAGCGCCCAACCGCCCGCCATCGCCGACGTCGAGGCCGTTCTCAGTCAACTCGATCCGCCAGAAGCCTACGCCAGTCCGGAACGAACGGTCACCGACGCGATGCCGGCCGCCGACGCAACGCCGCCCTGCGGCGCGCTCGTACACCCACGATTGTCACGAACGGCGATGGTCGGGGCGCTGTGGGCGCCGTTTTTCTTCGTGGCCTGGGTTTCGATTCGCATGGCTCGCAGCGTCGTTGTCGCCCCAGGAGAAGCGCCGCCGGGGCCAACGTTGTGGCAATACCTCGCCCTGATCGCGGTGGGCGGACTGGGTCTGACGGCGCCGTTCGGCACGACGGCGCTGGGCATCGCGGCAATCTCGCAGATTCGCAATTCCGGCGGACGGCTCTATGGGCTGGCGCTGGCGGTGTTCGACGCGCTGCTGTATCCGCTGCTGGCGCTGGACGTGCTGATCTGTGTCTTGTTTCTGGCCACGGCACAGGCAATGGCGTACCAGGGGGCGGGTGCGAGCGCCGCCTCGCTCAACGCGATCTGGTATCGCGCCATTGCCGTGGCAATCGTCGCCGACGTCGCAATCGCGATCTGCCTGTGGCGGACCGCTGCCGGAGTGGCGGCGAAAGAGAAATCCCCGGTGGATGAGAAGACGGCGCTGCTCGGCAAAGTCGCTCTCGCCATGTGTCTGGGAGGGATGGTTCTGGCGGGACTGTGGGCGCTTGTCGCGCTCCGGGTAGGCGTCGGGCTCGCGCTGCCGGTGTATCTGGTCTTCCTGGCCTTCCAGGTCGCCGCGTTTGTGTTGGGCCTGCTGTCGCTGCGCGATCCGATGGGCAAAGCGGCGGCGATCACGTCCGTCGTGCTGGCGGCCGGATCATTGCTGACAATGGCGTGATCGGCTCGCCGCACCAGCCGCCCGGCGGCGGCGTGAGGGACGTTTGGCTTGGCGGTCGCCCCGCCCCGAGGGCTGTGAAACGAGTGTGTTGCGTCCGGTCTGAGAAACGTACCCCCTCACCATCTCTGCGTTGAATGCGTCGCTCCGCTGAAACACGCCAGCTCGGCGCGACGCATCGCGCCAGCCATCCCCAACCGTCGTTTCTTCCGCTTCGGAGACCCCGCCCTCACCGCCGATTTTTTCCGTGAATTCGTTCTTGACAGAAGTTGGCAATAGTTGTAAGAATATAGCAAGTCAGTTGAAAAGGGGGAACGTACAATGGCTGGCAAGGACAACCAGGAACTGATGACCCTCGACGACTTGGCCGGGTATCTGAAGGTCAGCCCGTGGACGATCTATCGCTTCGTCCGCGAAGGCCGGCTGCCCTGCTATCGGCTGGGGCACCAATGGCGCTTCCGCAAGTCGGCCATTGATGAATGGCTCGAGAAATCGCGAACCGATGTGAGGAAACGGGCCAGAGGATAGCCGGCAGCCGGCCTGTGTCGAAAGGGTTGTGAGGGAGGTGAGCCGGATGGCCGAGCTTCTTCGCGAGTGCGTGGTGTGCTTCGAGACCGTGACCTCGGGAGCGACCCATTGTCCGGTTTGCGGGACGGAGATGATCGGCGCCGTTTCGCCGTTGGCGCGTCGCGCCGGAGAGACGACGCCGGAGAAGCGGCCCGCCGGCCCGGAGCTGGACGAGTTCCAGCGGCAATTCCGAAGCCAGTTCGAAGGCCGCGGCATTTACATCGGCGAGAGCGAGCTGCGGCGCGCCGAACGGATTCTCTCGAACGCCGCGGCGGAGCTTCGCAAGACCAGCGCTTTGTTTGTGGACCTGCGCGGCTTCAGCAAGCTGGGAAGATCATTGTCGCCCGAACAGCTCGGCCAGCTCCTCGAACCCTATTATCGGCTGTGCACGTCGGCCGTGGTGCGCCATCGGGGATTCGTCGTCAAACTGCTGGGCGACGGCATCCTGGCGGTGTTCGGAGCGCCGGTCGCTTACGATCGCGACGCCGAATCGTGCGTTCGGGCCGCGCTCGAAATCCGCGACTCGACCGGCCAGTTGCCGCCGATCGCCGGCAAATCTGTCGAGGTCAGCATCGGCGTGGCCACGGGCGAGGTGCTCTCGGCCCACGTCGAAGCGGGCGGGCGCGGGGCCTACGACGTTGTGGGGGCGGCGGTCAATCTCGCCCAGCGCCTCCAGAGCGTTTCGAGTCCCGGCGAGATTCTCGTCTGCCGCGATACCCACGCGCTTGTTAGCCAGTTCTTCGAATCCAAGAAGACCCGGCCGCTCGCGCTCAAGAATATGGCGCCGAAATATGTCGCCTACGCCATCGTCGGCGAGGCGGCCCGGAGCATCGCTCGCCGACCGCGCCGACCGCGTGACCGTTCTTCGCGGCGAATGCGCGCCCCACGGCCAGGCGGTCCTCTTCTACCCGATTCTCGACTGGGTGCGGTCGCTGCTGGGCGTCTCGCCGGGCGAATCGGCGGCCCTTGTCGCGAACAAGATCGCCCGCTTCGTTCAGAAGCATGACTTTCTCGACGACGTGGACAGCACGTTGCTGGGCTACTTGTTCGGCCTTCCTTCTTCGATCAGCGCCCTCGTTGGCCTGCCCGTCGAACGAATTCAGAAGAACCTGTTCGCCGTCCTTCGGCGAATTCTCGAACAGTTGGCCGCGCGCCGCCCGGTCGTGCTCGCGCTCGATGATCTCCAGTGGATTGACTCGCTGTCGCGCCAGTGGATCGAGCAGTTGATCGAGCAGCGCCCGCCCGCCGCGCTGGCATTGATCCTGATCTATCGCTCCGAGGGCGACCTGGGCTGGAGCCCGACGTGCGGCGACCTCCGCATTCGGCCGCGCCCGCTGCCGCAGCGCCACCGGATGCAGTTTCTCCAGTCCATTTTGCCGTTGCGCGAATTTCTGCCCGAAATCCGCGAGGCCATCCTCTCGCGTTCGAGCGGCAATCCGCTCTTCATGGAAGAGATGGTCAAACTGGTCCTCGAATTCATCGGCGAAAACGGCGCCAACGGCGTCGCGCAGATTCGCAACAACATCGTGGACGTCGTGCCCGCCTCGCTCCAGCAACTGATCCAGTCGCGCATTGACAGACTCGGCGAGCGGACGAAGGCCGTCCTTCAGTGCGGCGCGGTTCTCGGACAGCATTTCGCCCTGAGCCTGATCGAACTGTTCGAGATCGTCCGCGAGGGTCTGCTCGAACAACTCTACACGCTCAAGGGGCTGCGGTTCCTCGAAGAGACGCGCGCGGCCGGCGACGTCGAGTATTTCTTTGTCCACTCGCTCACCCACGAAGTCGCCTACAGCACGCTCCTGCGCGAACAGCGCGAGCGGCTCCACTACTACGTCGCCGAGCGAATCGAGCGCCAGTTCGCCGACCGCCTCGCCGAATTCTACGATCTGCTCGCCTTTCACTATGGCCGCACGTCCAACCACGACAAGACGGTCTATTATCTGATCAAATCGGGCGACCGCTCGAATGCGATGAACGCCGCGGCCGACGCGATTGACAGGTATCAACAGGCCTCGGCGCTGATCCACGAGATGGAGCCGACGCCCGCGCGCCAGGCCCAACTTGGCCGCATCCTCGTCCGCCTGGGACGCCTCCAGCGTTTCGCCGGCGACACGCGCGCCGCCAGTGAGGCCCTGCAAGGGGCTCTCCTGCTCGCCGCCGAACTGGGCAACGATCATCTGGCGACCGATGCCGGCATCGAAACGGGCATCCTCCAGATGGCGACCGGACGTTACGACGAAGCCGTCGAGTCGTTCTCCCACGCGATGGCCCTCAGCCGCCAGACGCGCCAGACCCGCGCCGAAGCCATCGCCCTCAATTCGCTGGGCGTTGTGCGCTGGCATCAGGGCCATCTCGAAGACGCCCTGTCCTATTTCCAATCGGTCCTCACGCTCCTGAAGGACCGCCCGATTCCAACGATCGAGGCCGACATCCATAACAACGTGGGACTGATTGTCTGGCGCTGGGGACAATATGCCGAGGCGCTCAAGAACTTCCGCTGCGCCGTGCCGCTACGCCACCAGTCGCACGACCGCTTCGGCCTCGTGGCAACTCTGATGAATATCGGAATTATCGAGGAACAATTCGGCCGGATGAAGGCGGCCCAGAAGTCCTATCTCAACGCGCTGGGTTTGGCCGAGCGGCTCGACTTCGTCCAGGGGCAAAGCATTCTCGAAACCAATCTCTCGAATCTCACGCGACGCTGGGGAAAGCCGGCGGAGGCGCTCGACCACGCCGCGCGGTCGGTTGAGCTGGCGCGCCGCGCAGGCGACCGCCGCAGCGAGGTTTTCGGCCTCGAAAACCTCGGCATGGCCTATCGCGCGTTGGGCAACCGCAACGAATCGCGCCGCCATTTCGACCAGGCGTTGAAAGTGGCGCTTCGGATCGGCGAGCGCGAACGCGCCGTCTCGGTGCGGCTCTTTTTGGCCGGCCTGGACCTCGACGCTCTTGCTCCGGCTGACTTGTCCGACCAGTCTGACCAGTCTGACCCGTCCGACCCGTCCGACGCGTCCGCTCCGGGGACCGATAGTTCAAAATTCACAATTCACAATTCAAAATTACTCTCTCTCCTCCGCACGATCAACACCCTCTTTCGCCAAATCGAAAAACACGGCTATCGCGACTTGCTCCCTCTGGCCTGCCGTGCCAAAGCCCGCTGTCTCGAAGAAATGAGTGGCGCAGGCTGTCAGCCTGTGAATGGCGGTGCCGCCGCCGCAACCCAGCCGCCGGCCGAAAAAACAGGAACGGAGCCGCCGGGCAGTACTTCATCCTTCATCCCTCATCCTTCATCCCTGGAGTTTTACACCCTCGCGCTCGAACACGCCGTCCAAATGCAGAACGTCCACGAAGAACTTCAATCGCTCGAAACGCTGCGGGAGTTCCATCGCCGCCGTGGAGATAAGGCCGAGGCCGCTCAATTCGAGCAGCGCGCCGCGAAAATCAGAAAGGGGATTGAAAAGCAGTAATTTGACAGGATGCACCGGATGGTCAGGATGAGAAACAGAGGAAAGGATTTTACCACAGAGACACCGAGACACAGAGAATAGTCTGTTCTTTGCTTCTCTGTGCCTCTGAGTCTCTGAGAGCGTGTGTGAAAAGCGAATGGGGCAGCAGACCGGAATGTTCGTAGTTCCCACTTCAGTGGGGCATTGCTTTGAAAAAGAGCCCCACTAAAGTGGGAACTACGTACTTCTCACACACGCTCTGAGTCTCTGTGGTGAACGTTCTGTCACGGGAGAGTGAACTATGAAGAAGGTTCTGGATTTGCGGGCTTTGGTTGCTCGGCAAGGAGTGCTTTTGGGTGTGGCAGTTGCGCTGGTGTTCGGTTTGCGGCGAGTCTGTCCGGCGGAGCCGGTCGCGCCGCCGAAAGCGGAGGCTTCGATCGCGGCGAATGCAGCTCTCCCCGCGCCCGAGCTGTCGGCACTTCCCGAGCTTTCTATGCCCGACTTAGCCGCAATCCCGACCTTGAGCGTCGGCCTGAACGACGCGCGGACACAAACCGCCGACCTGCCGATATTCGTTACCACGCCTCTGCAGCGGTATGGGCTTGGATCGCTCCGGTGTGCGGCCTATTCCCCCGACGGCCGATATATCGCCACCGGCGGCGGCGGCGGCGCGGTCCTTCGGGACGCGGTGACCGGGGCCGTGATCCGCACCTTCTCGGGAACAGTTACGGTCATCTCAGTCGCCTTCTCCCCCGATGGGACGAAGCTTCTGACGGGGTATTATTTTGGCGCCGCGAAGCTCTGGGACGCGGCAACCGGCGCCGAAATCTGGAGTGTCTATGCGCACGGGGATCACGTCTGGTCCGTTGCCTTCTCGCCGGATGGGACGAAGGTTCTGACGGGG